>Ga0335078_10011379_pt1 | contig 13193 bp, 12 predicted proteins | sample Lox_Sample_32_FD_206711 | JGI IMG/M metagenome (GOLD analysis project Ga0335078, IMG submission 206711) | Soil microbial communities from Loxahatchee National Wildlife Refuge, Florida, United States - Lox_Sample_3.2 | ecosystem: Environmental > Terrestrial > Soil > Wetlands | place: USA... | reverse complement strand
CCCCGTCTACCCCGGTTCTGGCCCGCGGATCGAGCAGGTGCGTCAGGCCAAACACTCCTACGCATCAATGCTGGTCGTGTTGTCGGTGCTGCTTGTTAGCCGCGCTGCAGTTGCGAAAGATTCCGTGGAACAGACCTGCCCTCGTCCCGCGCTGGGGTCAACGGTGCAGAATCCTCCCGAGTTGCGCAGCCAGAATGGTGTTCTGGAAGTCACACTGCACTTCAAGTATCAGGCGACTGTTGCCGGGCAGGGACCTCCGCGCTACTGCTATGTCACCGACAACGGAGCGGAATCACCCACGCTGCGGCTGCATCCTGGCGATCAGTTGATTCTTCATCTGCACAACGATCTGCCCGCCGCGATCCTCTCACAAGCTCACCTGCCGCAAACGCCTGCCCAGCGGGCGGAGCAGACCGGCTGCGACGCGACCATGATGAACGGGGCGATGACCAACCTGCACTTTCACGGCTTGTCGGTCCCGCCGACATGTCATCAGGACGATGTCATCAACACCGCGGTGAAGCCGGGAGACAACTTCGATTATCGCGTGACGATTCCGCTGGACGAGCCGCCGGGGCTGTACTGGTACCATCCGCATCCCCACGGATTCAGCGAGAGGCAAGTACAAGGCGGGGCTTCAGGAGCGCTGATTGTGGAAGGACTGGAAAAGCAGGATCCGGCGCTGGCGAAGTTGCCCGAGCGGGTGATCGTGCTGCGCGACCAGTCGCTGAGTCGCGTGCAGCAGCTGAATACTCCGCCACCGGCGTGGGACATTTCCATCAATTATGTGCCGGTGCTGTATCCCGATTTTCAGCCGGCGAAGCTGGAGACGCAAACGTCGCGGAGGGAGCTGTGGCGTGTATTGAATGCCGCGGCGGACACGATCTTCAACCTGCAGATCGTAGCGGATGGCGTTCCACAACCGGTGAGGGTCGTGGCCGTCGACGGAGTGCCGGTCGGCAGCAACTCACCTTCGCACAACGAAAGCAGCGTTTTCTTACCGCCGGGAGGGCGCGCGGAGTTTGTGGCCGAAACGCCCGCCGCGGGCCAGCGAATGCAGCTTGTTACCACCAAGTGGGACACCGGTCCGCAGGGCGACAACGATCCGGCGCGGCCGATTGCCAACATCGTCAGCGGCAACAGCAAGGATGAGGAGGCTAGTCTGCGGGAAAATGCTGTTCCGTCCAGAATCTTCCGCTTGCTTCCGCACGCGGACAACCCGGCGATTGTGCAGCGCAGGCTGTACTTCTCGCAGCTTTCGCCGAGTCCACAGGATCCTGATTCTTCGGTCTTTTATTTCATCACGGTGGTTGGTCAGCAGCCGGAGATGTATCGCATGGGCCAGCCGCCAAACATCGTGGTACACCAGGGAGCGGTAGAGGATTGGACTATCGAAAATCGTTCGCAGGAAGATCACGTCTTCCACATTCATCAGATCCACTTTCGCGTGCTGGCGATCGATGGCAAACCGGTGAATGATGGCGTGCTCCGCGACACCATCGATTTGCCCTTTTGGGATGGCTCCGGCCCGTATCCCAGTGTGAAGTTACGTATGGACTTTCGCGATCCCGACATCGTGGGGACGTTTCTGTATCACTGCCACATTCTCAAACACGAAGATATGGGCATGATGGGCGTCATCCAGGTGCTGCCGCCGGGAGTACCGACGATCACGACATTGCATGGTCCGGCGACTGTTGGCACGGCTACGGTTCTTTCGCTTGTGGCGATCGTGTCCGGCGGGGGCTCGAGTTCTGGCGCTCCTGGCGGGGCGGTGCAGTTCATGATTGACGGCATCACCGCGGGCAAGCCGATGCCGCTGGTTGAGGGGAAGGCAACTCTTACCACGTCGTTTGATACTGCCGCGACGCATACCATTAACGCGATCTATGAGGGCGACAAGACGTACGATGTGTCGGAGTCGCGGCCGGTGAAGTTGAAGGTTACGGATTGAGCGGCGAGCGGGTCGATTTGATCGTTTTCGGCTGGAGCACGCCTTCATAGGCTACACAACAGACTCTCTCCAGCAACTCTTATGTCGTCGGCCGCAAGCCGATTCAGGGAAGAAAAACGGCTTATCGGCAGGAGTGAACACGCTCCTGAAGAAAGTCGAAGAAGCAGATCCCTCGGCGGGCTAAATCCTCCTCGGATGACAAAAATAAAGGACTTCAGCGGCGCAGCTACAGTTGTGACCTTTCAAAGCCGGGCAAATCCAATCATCGCCTGCTCCTGTGCTAGACTCGCTGCCACTCGTTTCCATCCTAACCAACTCGAGGAGCGTGTCCGATGCTGCCACGCGTGTGCGGTGTCCTTCTTTTCGTAATCGCGATTGTCGCTTTGCCTGTGAGCGCTCAGAGTTCCGGGCAGGCGGCTTTGCAGAACGCCTTCGTCGGCAAGCAGGTGACGCTGCAGATCGATATGCCTGGAACGCAGCAGGGTGTGGACCTGCGCATGGAGCGCGACGATCCCATGGACTGGAAACAGTACTCGGGACGATTGAAGCAGTATGGTCCGGCGCTGCGCAGCGGCGACCGCGCGACGATCACTACGCTGGTTGTGAAGAAAAACCTGATCGAGTTTCAGCTCGACGGCGGCGGCTTCGGCACCTTCTGGGACGACACCAGCACCACGGTCACTCCTTATCACGTGGACAAGAGCGGCTACGAGAAACAGCTGGAGCGCGACCTCAATAACACCACCGATCCGCAAAGGAGGCGCGATCTGCAGCGGCAGCTGGATTACGAACGCTCGCGTCGTGCGCGTGAACAGCGGGCCGACGACCGCGCCGCAGCCATCGCCAGCGAGCTCAAGGCGCAGCAGGTCGCGGATAAGCGCCTGCGCGGCGGATCGCGCTTCAATCTGCGCTGGAATGGCAGCATTCCTCAGGAGCAGCTCACGCCGGACGCATTGATGAAGATGCTGGACGGCTATGTCGACTTCGGCGATCTGCAGGGGCAGAAGCGAATCCTGGAACCGACGGCGCAAGCTACGGCGGACAACGCGAAGCCTGCCGGCAACGGCACGCCGTCGTCTCCGATGACCCAGCTCAAGCGCGGCATGCAGATTGGCGAGGTCAGCGAATTGATGGGCCTGGGGCGGGTGCTCTCGCAGTCCACTTCAGAAGAAGGATTGAAGACACAGATCTTCGAGTACCTGCCGAATGACTATCGCGTGGAAGTGACGTACGTGGATGGGGTGGTGGTGCGGTACTCAATCAATTCGCGGTGAGTAGAAAGCGCCAGTGCCGGGCTCCGGAAGCGTATCCCCGAAAAAACCACCGACACAGCAACGGAGATGCGGTAATCTATCGCCATGGCTGCCAACGCGACTGTGCCCCCTCCTCATTCCAAGCGTGTGGAGGCTTGGATCCATTCGGTCCTGAATCCCGTTATGGAGAGCCTACGACGGGAGCAATGGCTGCTGCAGTCAGGAAACTTGAGCTGGCGGGCCTATTCGAGAAGCTTCGAGTATTTACAACCGATTCGGGAGTATGTCGACGGCTCACAGCTGCCAAATCTCGAAGATTTTCTTGACGATCCCGAGAACGCGGGATTCGCCGAGCGATTTCGCGAACACGATGAAACTCTGGCAAAGCTAGAAGGCGCGAACAAACTTTTTGTCGAGCGTTTGACGAATTGGACGCCGTTTTCGGAAGCGATACGCGAAGCCTATCAGGGGTATGTCGCAGAACCGCATGGTCGCGATCTGGCGGCCAGCACGATGAATCCGGACACGCTGGCCAGCTTTGTTGCGGAATACCTCGTCAACAACGTTGTTGACCTGCAAGAGCACTACTTACTCTATGGTTTCTGGTCTCAAAACAGGGACCGGTTTCGGAGTTTACTTAAAGCAGGAACGCTGCCTAATGAGCATGAATCCCTCGTCCATTCGACCAGCCAGTTTTCGCGAGTATCGAGTTCTCTCTTCGACGAGCTCAAGAAACATCGGCGTCATCTTTGCGTGACTTTCGATATACCAGCAGCACCACTGAACACTAGCGTTGCGTAAGACCTCCTATGTCTCCTATTCAGGACGACAGAGGGCGGGAGTTGCTGATCCTTGACTCCGGCCCTATCCACGAACTGATCCTGCATCATGCGGTCTTCGAGTTTAATTTCGAAAGCCTCCGGGTGACTTGCGTTGGTTGAAGGACCCGGCGTCGTACTCTCGTTGCTCGAAATTCATTGCATCTTTCAGGAGAAAGACGACGAGTGCCGCCGTCGCGGCTGAGCTCCATTATTGGATTCGAAACACGGAGAAACACGGGCACGCAAAACTGTGGAATCGCCTTTACGATGAATACCGCGCGATGGACATGCACGAGGAAGCGATATCGCTAATTTCGATGGACGTCGATATGGTGACACGTTTCGGTCCGGTAGATGCGAGCCTGATCGAATTGGCCAGGCGACACCGTGAGCGGCATCCTGTGATTCTCACGGTCGATTCGGGGTTTCATGGCCAGTGCCTGAAGGCTGGCTTTGGTGCTCGCCTACTTCAAGAAGTGTAGAAAGAGGGTAGCATTTCGAAACGCCCCATCGAAAAAATTGGGGGCTACGACCTTTGTAGGATGACTCCCATTTAGTGTTGTCATAGTATGGCACTGTTAGGGCGGGGCGCGGCTTGCAGCCGGGGCTTCCGCCCTTTTGTGTTTGGAGAAAGGCAAGGCATGAGTGTCATTGGCAACTGGCGGACCTGCTGGAACAAACCACTGGCAGACAGTCAGTTACATACACGCACAATGTTTTCAATACTTTGCCGCGATTCAGCTAAGTACATGAAAACGGGAAGCTTAGCTGTCAAAGTAAGTCTTCTGGAATCAATACTTTGCGATAAAATCTTCCGATCCGATACTTAATTTTTTTTGAGGTTCATCCATCATGAGCGTTCCAATCTGCGAATACATTCGAACCGGCGGGAAGCGTTGCGGCTCGCCGGCGCTGCGCGATCAGCGGTTCTGCTATTACCACACCGGGCAGTTTCAAGCCATGCCCATGACGACCATGTTTCTGGAGGAAAACCCACACCCGCGGCCCGGCGACTATCCCATTGCCGGGTTTCAGGTGCCGTTCCTGGATGATGCCTCGGCGATCCAGATCGGGTACATGCAACTGATCCATGGAGTGTCGCACCTGCGGCTCGATCCGAGACGGGCGCGACTGATCCTGCTGGCGCTGCAAGGAGCCTCGGCCAACTTGAAGCACGCGGAGGCGTCTCTGCCGCCCGTGCCTGCGCCTGAGCCCAATGAAGCCGAGACTCCCAAGAAGCCGCCGGCGAGCGAGGGGAAAGCGGTGAGCAAGGCGAAGAAGGCGTGAGGTGATGCCGACGGTTCGAACACCGTCGGGGTGCCGAGTCCAAGGTTAGCCAAAAGATGGCGAACCTGGGGCACCGGCGCGGTCCGACGGTCAAACGAGCGGATTGATATGATGAGCGCGGTGAAGAGAGCGGGCGAGCGTGGCAGGTTCATTACGTTCGAGGGCCTCGACGGTTGCGGCAAGAGTACGCAGCTTGAGAAGCTGGCGGCCGCGCTTCGGGCGCGAGGGATCGACGTGGTGACCACACGCGAGCCGGGCGGAACAGAGATCGGCGAACGCATTCGAGAGGTGCTGCTGAGTTCGCGAACGTCCGGCCTGGAAGCTCATGCCGAGATGGCGCTGATGTTTGCCTCGCGCGCGCAGCTCATCGACGAAGTCATCCAACCTGCGCTCGAGTCCGGCAAGTGGGTGCTGTGCGATCGCTTCACCGATTCCACCGAGGCCTATCAGGGAAGCGGGCGGGAGCTGGGAAGTGAGACTGTGCTGCGATTGCATCAGCTTCTTTGCGGCGGCCTGTGGCCGGACCTGACTATCCTGATGGATTCCGATGTGGCGTCCAGCGTGCGCCGGGCGCGGCGCCGGAACAAGGACACCGGGCAGGATGAGAACCGCTTTGAGAAAGAGAGCCAGGCGTTCTTCACGCGAGTGCGCGATGGGTTTCTGGAAATCGCTCGCCGCGCACCGCAGCGGGTGGTGATGATCGATGCGCGGCCGCCGATTGATGTCGTGCACGAGCAGATTGTGAGAGTAGTGAAGCAGAGGCTCGATGAGGGGCCAGGGGTCAGGGGCTAGATTTGGGCACGGAGCATTGGAGAAGGGTATGGTGAGCGGATTAGAGGTTGGAAACAAGAAGTGGGAAACGAGGAACTGGGGTCGAAGAACTGGAAGTCTACGAGGACCGCAAGGCCAGGCAGGCGAGGACGCCTGCCCGACAGCCGGCCGGGAGGCCGGCGCTACGGCCGCCATATCTCGGCAGAATCTCTACGCACTAGAATTCTCACAAGGCAAGAACGTATGAACTCAACATATTCACCGGTTCCTGTGCCCGGTTCCCTAACCCCTGACCCCTAGCCCTGACCCCTATTGTTATGCCTTTTTCAGATTTTCACGGCAACGCCGAGACGGTTCGCACGCTGCGGGAGATGCTGGCGCGCGATCACTTTCCGCATGCGGTGATCCTGTCGGGGCCGCAAGGCTCGGGCAAGTTCACGCTGGCGCAGATGATTGCGAAGGTGATGAACTGTCTGGAGCGGCCGACTAGCGATGACCTGCCGGATTTCTGCGGTCGTTGCGCGAATTGCACGCGCATTGCGGAAGCGGACGCACTGGAAGATCGCTTTGCCGAGGCAGTCGAGGCGCGCGAGAATCTGCGCGAAGCCGATAAGCGCGAGACTCGCATCCTGGTGCAGACTCATCCCGACGTGCTGGTCATTCCTCCCGATCCGCCGCAGATGCTGGTGAAGGTCGATCAAGTGCGGCACGTGATCCACGAGATCTACTACAAGCCGGTGGAAGGGCGCGAGCGCGTCTACATCTTCAGCGACGCGGACTTCATGAAAGAGGCGGCCAATTCATTGCTGAAGGTGCTGGAGGAGCCGCCGGAGTTTGCGACCATCTTCCTGCTCAGCGACAATCCCAGCGCGCTGCTGCCGACGATTCGCTCGCGCTGCATGCATCTGCGGCTGGCGCCGCTGTCGTCAGCGGAAGTCGAGCAATACCTGGCGCAGCATCGTCCGGAGTGGAAGCCGGGCGAACGAGCGCTGGTTGCCAGGGTGTGCGGCGGCGGCTTGGGACGGGCGCGGAGCTTCGATCTGGCGGCTTATCTTGCGGCCCGGCAGGATGCGTTGACGATGCTGGCTCCAGCGCTGCGGGCGGGCGAGCACAGCGATCTGTTTCGCGTGACCGATACGTACCGCGCCGGCGCCGACGGCAAAGCGAAGACGGAGCAACTGATTCGCACCATGTATTCGTTGTTGGAGGACATGCTGTTTCTGAAGTCGGGTACTGCGGAACTGGTTCGCAATCAGGATATCCAGGGGGAATTAGCGCGTATGGCCGACGGCGTGGACTTTGACTGGATCGTGGCGGCGGTGCGGCGGCTGGGAGAGGTGGAGGGCGGCATGCGCCGGAATCTGCTGCGCTCGCTGGCGCTGGACACGTTCGCCACATCACTGGAGGGCTAGTGCCCGCTAATACCAAAGTAGCACTGCTTATGGATTGTGTTGGAGGTACTCCTGTGTTAGGGTATCGCTAAGTTCACACCTGACGAAAACCTCGGGTCGACACACACCAGAACTTGCCGCACAACCGTGTCGGTTGCAACCGGGTTCACGATCGCCGAAAGGCTGGTGTGCAGACCGCAGGAGCCAAGCCCATGAAAGATTCCATGGATGCTACCGCAGTAGGGCGAGCTGTTGATCCGGAAGCCTTCGCAAACCGCAAGCTGATCCGTCCCGCACTCAATCGCAACGACCATCCGCGCACGGAGAACCACCGCCCCGAGCGCAGCGACCGCGGCGAACGGCCCGACCGCTCCAACGGCAAGAAGACTCCTCCGCCGGAGCAGACCCACGCCGAGAACTTCTACTATCAGAAGCAAATGCAGACCAAGACGCCGATGGTGCTGGTGCTGCAGGACGGCGAGGAGGTGCATGGCGTCATCGAGTGGTACGACAAGTACTGCCTGAAGGTGAATCGCGTCGGCGCGTCGAACCTGCTGATCTACAAGCCCAGCATCAAGTACATGTTCAAGGAAAGCGAAGCCGGGGGACGGAAGTAGAAGCCGCAGTCAGCTATCGGCCCTCAGCCGACAGCTAATCCTGTGGCGGTCCGCTCGTGTAACGTCGCGGTCCCGATCAACCCAGCTTTGGCCGAGAGCCGACAGCTTCCTTCACAGCTTCGGCAGCACGATTCCCTTCTGCCCCTGATACTTCCCGCTCTTGTCCTTGTAGCTGGTCTCGCACATCTCGTCGGACTGGAAGAACAGGATCTGGCACAGGCCTTCGTTGGCGTAGATGCGCGCGGGCAGCGGCGTGGTGTTGGAGATCTCGAGCGTGACGAAGCCTTCCCACTCCGGCTCAAACGGCGTGACGTTGACGATGATGCCGCAGCGCGCGTAGGTCGACTTGCCGACGCAGATGGTCAGCACGTCGCGCGGAATCTTGAAGTACTCCACCGACCTTGCCAGCGCGAAGGAGTTCGGCGGCACGATGCAGACATCGGTCTGGATACTGACGAACGAGCGCTCGTCAAACTTCTTGGGATCGACGATGGTGCTGTTGACGTTGGTGAAGATCTTGAACTCGTCGGCAACCCGCAGATCGTAGCCGTAGGACGATAGCCCGAAGGAGATCACGCCTTCGCGGACCTGCTTCTCCGAGAAGGGATTGATCATGTCGTGCTCATTAGCCATCTTGCGGATCCAGCGGTCACTCTTGATGGACAATGCAATTCCCCGAGGGCGGATGCCCGGATGCTTGTTGCCTTAAACAGCTTCGGGTGGCGCACGCCTTCAGGCGTGCCATTACGACTGCGCAAACTTAGTCCGCGCTTTAGCGCCTGAGGTAATGTATCGATCACCTCAGCGGCTGAAGCCGACTCGCATCGCCTGCGCAGCTGCACCGCTCAAGCGGTGCTCCACCCCAACCGTTGCGAAACGTCATCTTACGGAATGCGGCTCTGGTTGACAATGCCTGTCGGCTTCACTAGGATTCGCGCATCGGTTTGAAAGCCGAAGCACGAATAGAATCTGCGGAGCCACTCGTGATCAAACTCGATCTGATTAACGAAGTTGTCACCAAGACCGGCGTCACCAAGACCAAGGCGGAGATGGCGGTCGAAACCGTGTTCGAAAGCATGAAGAAGTCGCTGGCCAAGGGCGATCGCATCGAGCTGCGCGGCTTCGGCGTCTTCACCGTGCGGCCGCGCAAGACCGGCATCGGCCGCAACCCTCGCACCGGCGCGGAAGTCAACATCCCGCCCGGCAAGGCCGTCCGCTTCAAGCCCGGCAAGGAACTGCAGTCGATCGAGTAGTGGCCAGTCAAAGCCCCACTCGGCCGATCGTAGCTGGGGTGTTCCGCCGGCGAGGTTCCGTCCGCAATCCTGTAAACTTGGTATGGGCTGCTGGCCACTCGTCACCGGCCACCAGTCACTGTTTTCCATGTCTGAACCGACGCGGCCTGTCTCCTATACCTTCGAAGTATCGTCGTACCCACAGGTCTTTGTCGCCGCGCCCTCGCAGCGGCGGCCCTACTGGCTGCATATCCTTCTGCTGTTGCTGACCTTCTTCACGACCCTGGTCGTCGGCGCCCGGCTGCAATTCAACTTCCTCCACGGCCTGCCAGCCTTCACCACCGACAACTACACGCTGCCGCTGTTCCCTGTACGTTGGATCTGGCAGAGTCCCGCGCGCCTGCTGATGGGTCTCCCGTTCTCGCTGACGCTGCTCGGCATATTGCTGGCGCACGAGTTCGGGCATTTCATCGTGGCCGAGCGCAACGGCGTCTACGCCACCCTTCCCTACTTCGTCCCCGCGCCCACGCTGATCGGCACCTTCGGCGCGCTGATTCGCATCAAGTCGCCTATTCGTTCGCGCAAGGCGCTCTTCGACATCGGCATCGCGGGTCCGATCGCGGGCTTCCTGGTCGCCCTTCCCGTGCTCTTGTGGGGGCTGGCGCTGTCGAAGCCGATGCCGCCGGACGCGTCGAATTCCGCTTTGGAGTTCGGCTATCCACTGATCTTCAGCCTCTTCCATCGTGCTTTGATGTCCTACACGCACAGCACCGCACCACTGGATGCGCTCTATCTTCATCCGGTCGGCATCGCCGCGTGGGTGGGAATGTTCGCGACCGCCCTGAATCTGCTGCCCGGCGGCCAGTTCGATGGCGGACACATCATCTATGCGGTATCGCCGCGTTCGCATAAGTGGGTAACGAGAACGACGATCGGTATCCTCATTCCGCTGGGTATCTTCTTCTGGATGGGCTGGCTGGTGTGGGCCTTGATCCTGGCGTTCACCGGCATGAGGCATCCCAATGTCCCGCAGTGGCCCGACATCGGCCGCGAGCGTCGCTGGCTGGCGATCGCCGCGGCGGTGATGCTGGCGCTGACGCTGGTCCTCGCGCCCTTCCACGGCGCAGCATTGTTCGGCAGCTAGTGACTCGCCTCAATCAGGGAATCTGCCATCCGGTGAGCAGTCGCCCCGGCACCACGGGCCCTCTTGAACGTGTCATCCTGAGCGGAGCGTCCGCGCCTTTGCCTTTCCGCCGCATCTGTTGCGGCGGGCGGACGCGTAGTCGTAAGGACCTGCTGGTTGCCCGAACTGCGAAATACTCAACTTCGGGGGACATGAGTAAGGGCACCCTTCAGTCGTACGATAATCGCTACAACGCAGCTCACCGCCCTCCGAAGCTGTACCCCATCTCCACCACCACGGTCGGGTTCGACTTATCCGGATCGAACACGTACGTCGTGAACTCCACATTCTTCACCGACACGCCCACCAGAAACCCGCGTTGCGTGCTCAAGCGCTCATCAATCGCCTTGGTATGCTGCGCCACGCCGCCAACCTTCAGCCAGCTCACTGGCGAGAACGTCACCTCGGGCCAGCTATAGAAGAAGCTGCCCGCCTTCGCGGTCGTATCAAACACGTATTCATTCGAGCTCGAAAACGCCAGCTTCTTATACGTCAGCGAAAACTCGCAGCCCGGCGCGATGCCCGTCGTATCGCCAAAAACGCCGCCGATCATCGGCGTCACCGCCAACTGCAGCGTCTTTCCCGCGGCGAAGTTGTAGCCCGCCCACAACGATCCTGTGTGCAGATTCTCGTAGTTGTAGCGCGCCTCAAGATGTAGCCAATTGTGATCCGCGGTGAAATACGGACTGGCGTAACTCACGCCATCCGGCACGATGTAGCCGTCGACGGTCAGGTTGTACTTCCAGGCATTGGCGTTCGCCTGATCGGCATCACTTGCAGCAGCTGCAGGCGGCGGCGTCGCTCCCGGTGCTGGCGTCTCCTGCGCCGCCAGGCAGCAACTCCACACCCACAGCAGCATCACGCCTGCGAGTTGGACGATCGCCTTCATCCACCCAGTGCAACACAGAGTCCGATCATGATTCCGCCGATCGCCACCATCGACAGCCCCCATCCCCACGGACTGTGCCCGGCGTAACGACCATAGGCGTGGCCGGCAGCAAACAGCATGGTCAGGCCGATCGCATCCGACACGCGGCTTGCCACCTTGACATCGTGCGTGAGCACAAACGGAATCACGATGGGAAACGTCGACAGAAACACCAGCAGGAAAACTCCCAACGCACCGCGCCAGTCGTCCTTGGTCAGCTTCGGTCGCGGGGGAATCTCGGTCAGCTTGCTCAGGTTCTGCCGCATTCCGTCGAGCGCTCCAGGCGGCAGCGCAGCCACCACCACCGGCGGCAACTCGTCGGCGATCATCTGATTGCCCTCCTCCGGTGGCGGAGAGCGATGCAGCTTTCTGAGAATCGCGAAGTTATGCCCACGCACACTGACGCACGACATCAGGTACATGATCGCGTCGATCAGTCCCCAGGCCAGATTGCAGCCCAGCGCCCCGATCAACATCTCGCGCACCTCGGCCCGGTCGGCGCGCGCCACGCGCAGCGACACGGTGAACGTAAGCACCATGATTACGCCGAACAGAATCTCCGAGAGCCGTTCGAGCGGATCGAGGACGCGCTTCGACGTCTTGTTCTCTTCCTTGGTTACTTTGCCGGGAGCAACCGCCGTTTCAGTCATGGTCCGTTAGAGCCTATCTCGAAATCGTTCTGCTTCGTATCAGGGCACGCCTCCGTCGTACCGACCCGCGCGACCTACAAGGGCTTCAGCCCCTGCATAGTACCTGAGGGCTGAACAATGATCGCTAGAACAGCAGCGAATCATCGCCGTTCGCGGTGGACACATTGCCGATCGCAACCCGCACAACCGCGTCCTGAGTCCGAAGGACGAAACAAGCTTAGCCCAACACGCACGCCCGCCTTGGGCGCAGAATGCTGGGTTGGCTGTCATTTTTGAATCCGAGCCCTTCCGGGCCGGCACAATCCAGACAGCTTCTATTTTAGGAACTGCCCTGCGTCATCGGTGCAATATCTATTTTGCCTTGGGCATGCAAGTCCGGCTGTGGCCCACGCCCGTTGCCCTGACCATCCCCTCGAAACCCGGGCCTTTCGAGGGGTAACGTTTCGGGTTTCCAGCCGTATATGTTTGTTGACAGGGGTTTTTGGCTCTCGCAGAATTGAGCTTGGCAGGAAAGGATCGTAAATGCTACTAGAAGAAGCGAGTCCGGCGCCGGAACCTCAAGCCAGTAGCTTCGACAAAAGCTCCATCCTGACATACGTCTTGCTGGCGGCTGCGGTCATTTACGTGGCCGCGTCGCTCTACCTCATCTATGGCCTGAAAACTAGAATTGTCGCGCTGGAGCAAAAGCAACAGGACATGGAGGCTTCCCAGGCGGACTTGACCGATCGCCTCAACTCCACCTCCGCGGCGTTCAAACAGGAGCTAGCCTCGGCCACCGGCCAAACCCAGCAGGAGATTGCCGCTCGCACCGCCGAGTTTGAGAAAGCGCAGAAGGTCAATGCTGCCGCTGCCGCCAGGCTGTCGGCGGAACAGCGTCAGCAGGGACAGCAGCTTGCCGCCGTCAACGGCGAAGTCAGCAACGTCAAGACCGACGTCGGCTCGGCCAAGACCGACATCCAGAAGACGCAAACCGATTTAGCCGCGACCAATCAGAAGCTGGAAAAAGCCATTGGCGATCTCGGCCTGCAGAGTGGTCTCATCGCTCACAATGCCTCGGAACTGGCGGAACTCAAGCGCAAGGGCGAACGCAATTACTACGACTTCAC
>Ga0335078_10011378_pt1 | contig 13193 bp, 10 predicted proteins | sample Lox_Sample_32_FD_206711 | JGI IMG/M metagenome (GOLD analysis project Ga0335078, IMG submission 206711) | Soil microbial communities from Loxahatchee National Wildlife Refuge, Florida, United States - Lox_Sample_3.2 | ecosystem: Environmental > Terrestrial > Soil > Wetlands | place: USA... | reverse complement strand
GCTGCATGCCGGCGAGCCATTCGTGATCCCCAATCCGTGGGACGCCGGCTCGGGCCGGGTGCTGGCCGCGCTCGGGTTCAAGGCACTGGCCACCACCAGTTCCGGGTTCGCGTTCACGCTGGGCCGGCTGGACGGCCGGGTCACCCTCGAAGAGCTGGCCGCCCACGTCGAAGCGCTGGACCAGGCCACCAGTCTGCCGGTGTCGGTGGACCTGGAGAACGGCTACGGCAGCGACCCGGCCAGCGCCGCCCACGCCGTTGCCCGCGCCGCCGCGGCAGGTGCGGTCGGCGGGTCCATCGAGGACTACGATCCCGACGGCCACCTCTACGGGCTGTCCCACGCCACCGAGCGGATCGCCGCGGCGGCCGAGGCCGCGCGCGGGCTGGGCTTCGCCTTCACGCTGACCGCGCGGGCGGAGAATCACATCCGTGGCCATCCCGACCTCGATGACACGATCGCCCGGCTGCGGGCCTTCGAGGCGGCTGGCGCAGACGTGCTGTACGCGCCCGGGCTGCGCCGCACCGAGGACATCCGGGCCGTGTGCCAGGCTGTGTCCAAGCCGGTCAACGTGCTCGCCGTGGCCGGCCTGTCGTTCGCCGAGATCGCCGCGGCCGGGGCCCAGCGGGTGAGCGTCGGTGGCGCGCTGACCTGGGTCGCGGGCCAGGCGATGGTGGACGCGGCCACCGCGATCCGAGACCGCGGCGACTTCAGCGCGCTCATCGCGCGGCTGCCGCTGGCCGACTGGTTCGGGCCGGGCCAGTAGGCCGCCCGGCCCGCGGCCGGGCGGCGGTCAGCCGGGGGAGTGGTCCAGGGCCTTCTCAAACCAGTGGTGGGCGTAGGGCTCGTCGCTGAACGCGGTCACCTCCTGGTAGCCGGCCGTCCGGTACAGGCTGATGGCTTCGTCCAGGGCCCGGTTGGTCTCCAGCCGTACTGTGCGCACCCCGCGGGCGGCCGCGCGCGCCTCCAGCTCGGCCAGCAGCCGGCGCCCCAGCCCCAGCCCGCGCACGGCTGGTGCGACCCACATCCGCTTGATCTCGGCTGGGGCGCCGTCATGGAACTTGACTGCGGCGCAGCCGACCGGGGCCGAGTGCAGCGTGGCCACCAGGAGCAGGCCGGCCGGCGGGGTCAGCTCGGCGTCGCCCGCGGGGATGCTCTGCGCCGGGTCGAAGCCACTGTCGAAGCGGCGGCCCAGCTCGGCGAAGTACGCCTGCACACAGGCGCGGGCGTCCGGATGCCACGGGTCGCGCTCGCTGACCCGCACCGCCGAGGCCGTCAGCAGCCGCTCCACCTGGGCCATCGCCGTGACCAGCCGGGTGCGCTGGCCCGGGCTGAGCGGCCGCAGGATGGCCCCGGCCGCCTCGTCCGAGCGCTGGTCCAGCAGCTCCCGCTCAGCCAGCCCGCGGCGGGTCAGCCGGGCGGTGCGGACCCGCCCGTCGGCATTGCTTGGCTGGACCGCGACCAGCCCGTCCCGGGCCAGCGACCCGAGCAGCCGGCTGAGATAGCCCGAGTCCAGGTCGAGCCGCGCCCGCAGGGCCCGCAGGTCACTGCCGTCCGGGCCGATCTCCCACAGCACCCGGGCCTGCCCGAGCGGGCGGTCCCGGGACAGGAAGGCGTCGTCGAGGGCGCCGATCCGCTGCGTGACAGCCCGGTTGAACCGCCGGATCTGGCCGACCATCTCCGTGTCCATTGTCTGACTTTAGTCAGCTAACTGGCTGGGCGCCAGGTCACCAGGCTCCCGGAGCGGGCCGGAACTGGCCCGCCGGGCACCGGTGACTTCGCGGCTGATCGATCGTCCTAGGGCCAGCTGGGGCCAGCTGCCTGGCCAGCCACTACGGAGGCTGGCTGGCCAGGCAGCCAGCAGGGCCGGCGGCCTGGTCAGATGGACCCCAGCAAGTGATCAGGTAAGCCTCAGCTTGTGTGGATCATTCTTCTAGCTTTCCTTCAGCCAACTACTCCAGTATCGGACTGTAAGCGGGGATAATGAGACTTGGGGCAGCGGGTCATGGCGGGTGGCTGGAACAGCCCGGGCAGTATGCCCGGGCTAGATGGAGCAGCGGGCGTGTGGCCGTCGCGGCAGATCGTCCTGCCCCCGGCCGACCAGGCGGCCGGGCTGGCCCGCCGGGCCACCCGGGATGTGCTGGCCGCCTGGCAGCTGGCCGGCCTCGCGGACAGCGCCCTGCTGCTCGTTTCCGAGCTGGTCACCAACTCGGTCCGGCACGCCTGCACCAGCCTCGCGCTGCGCCTGGAAATCGCCGGCACATCGCTGCGCATCGAGGTCCATGACCAGGAACCGCGGCGGCCACAGCCGCGGACCCCTGATGGGCTGGAGGAATCGGGCTTCGGCCTGGTCCTGGTGGCTGCCCTGGCCAGCAGCTGGGGCGTGGATGACACCGCCACCGGCAAGGCCGTCTGGGCCGAGCTGAACTTCGGCTAGCTGACCGCCCTGCCCTCGCCGCCCCGGGTACCGGTGATGACTACTATCGCTGGTGTAACACGCGCCAGTACGGCGCAGCTCAGTCATCGGGCGGAAGGCAGGCGGGGCTGGTGGGGTGAACATCAGCCACCTCATCGCCAGCTATGGCTACCTGGCCGTGTTCGTCCTGGTCGGGGCGGAGAGCCTGGGCATCCCGCTGCCCGGCGAGACGGCGCTGGTCATCGCCGGGACCTACGCCGGGCACACCCACCGGCTGAACCCGTGGCTCATCTTCGTGGTGGCCTCGGCGGCCGCGATCATCGGCGACAACATCGGGTACTGGCTGGGGGACAAGGGCGGCTACCGGCTGGCCCGCCGGTACGGGCCCAGGGTGCGGCTCGATGAGCGGAAGCTGAAGATCGCCCGCTACCTGTTCGACAGATACGGCGGCAAGGTCGTCTTCTTCGGCCGCTTCGTATCCGTGCTGCGCACCTACGCGGCATTCCTGGCCGGCACCAGCCGGATGCGCTGGCGCCGGTTCCTGCCCGCCAATGCCGCGGGCGGGATCCTCTGGGCGGGGATCTACACGCTGGCTTCCTACCTGGCCGGGAACGCCCTGCAGCGGGCGTCCGGCTGGATCAACCTGATCCTCGCCGCGGCCGCGGTGCTCGCCGTCGCCGCCGTCCTGCTGCTGCTGCGGCGGCAGATGGCCCGGCTGGCTGTGCGGGCCGAAGCGGCCTACCCTGGCCCGCTCGAATGACAGCCGCGGCCGCGGGCTCCTGAACCAGCCCGCGCTGGGTAACGTTTCCGCCTGCATAGCGCTCTTACTGACGTAGCTTCCGGTAGTGGACGAAGAGCGAAAGGGCCGGTGGATATGCGACATCTGACCGGGATCGTGCTGGCCATCATCATGGCCGGGGTGCTGTTCTTCGCTGGAGCCTGGGGCTACCTGAGGCTGACCACTGGCCCGCTGCGGGTGCTGCCGCCCGGCGGTGGTTCCCTCCTGTCCGATCACCGCCTGCTGCTCGCGATGGCCGCGGTTGCGGGCACTGGCCTGCTGGCCGGAATCCTGATCGCGGCCCCGCGGATTTCCCCGCTGGCCGCCGGGCTGCCCGGGCTGGTCCTGCTGGCCTGGAGTGTGCTGTACCTGGTCAGCGTGCACCGCGCGGTCCAGCTGATCCCGCTGAAGTCCCATTCCTACGGGGCCGGCTTCGCGGCCCTGCTGGCCGCCGGGCTGCTCGGCGCGGGCGGGCTGGCGATGATCGTGCCGATGTTCGTGCCGTCCCGGTGGCGCGGTCGGCCCCGCGCCGGTGACCTGGAGCCGGCCGCGGCGGGCGGGCTCGTGCCCGGCCTGGATGAGACCACGGATCTGCCCGCGGCCGGGGCCCAGACCGAGCCGGCCCTCCCGCCGCCCGCTGGGGGCAGCGGGTTCATCTTCCCGCCGCCATCCGGTGGCCAGCCGCCCGCCGGCTACTAGGCCGCCGGCCACCGGATAACAGCGCGCACCGGGCTATTCCGCGGCGATCGCGCCCAGCAGCGGCAGCCGGGCCGCCCGGCGGGCCGGCCGGATCGCGGCCAGCACCCCGGCCAGGCCGCCCAGCACGGCGATGACGATCAGCTGGGCCGGCGGGAAGCTGACCGCGGTCAGCCCCGAGGACCGCTCGCCCGCCATGGTCAGCGCCCAGCCCAGGAACCCGCCGAGCAGCAGGCCGCCCACCGTGCCGAACGCGGACACCAGCACGGATTCCAGCCGGACCATGGAGCGCAGCTGTTGCCTGGTCTGCCCGACGGCCCGCAGCAGCCCGATCTCCCGGGTGCGCTCATAGACCGACAGGGACAGCGTGTTGGCGATCCCGAATACGGCGATCACGATGGCCAGCGCCAGCAGCGCGTACACGATGCCGAGGAACGCGCTCACCCCCTTGCCCGCGGCAGCCACATACGAGCTGTGGCTGGCCACCGTGGGCTGGCCGTAGCTGGCGGCGGCCCGGGTGATGGCCGCCGCCACCGAGGGCTCGCTGGCGCCGGGGGCCAGCTTGACGTAGATGGCCGACGCGCTGAGCTGCGCGGTGTGCGGCGCCCACAGCCTGAGCGGGAGAACATAGTCGCCGACCAGGTTCCGTGCTGTGTACACCGCGCCGACCGTGGCCGTGATGGCGGTCCCGTCCGGCAGCACCAGCCGGACCGGGCTGCCCAGCCGCCAGCCGTGGTCGGTGGCCTGGATCTGGGACACCGCGATCTGCTGGCGGCCCAGCCCGCTGACCGAGCCGGCCGTGGCATGCAGGTTGAGCACCCGGCCGATGGTCCCGGTCGCTACCGCGGTGACGCTGGCTGACTTCCCGGCGACCTGGGCGTTCCCGCCGGACAGCCCGCTGACCACGGCCACCCCCGGGATGCGGGTCACCGCGGTGGCCAGCGCGGGGGACAGGCCGCTGCTGACCGGGCCGCCGGAGAAGCCGCCGCCGGTGATCGCCACGTCGCCGGTGAACGAGTCGCTGACCCCGCTGACCGCAGCGGCCCGCAGGCCCGCTGCGTACACGGTGAACAGGGTGACCACGGCCACGCCGATCATCAGCGCGGTCGCCGCGGCCGCGGTCCGCCGCGGGTTGCGGGTGGCGCTGCGCACGGCCAGCGGGCCGGCTACCCCGCGCCATCCCGCCAGCGGCCTGCCCAGCAGCGCGGTCACCGGCCCCGCCGCGACCGGGCCCAGCGTGGTCATGCCGAGGATCACCGCCAGGCCGCCCAGCCCGGTGCTGGACAGCACCCGGCCACCCGTACTCTGCAGGCCCGCGAGCACCAGCGCCAGCCCGGCCACCAGCAGCACCAGGCCCGCCACCACCCGGCGGCGCGGTACCCGGGCCGGCTCGGCGGCCGACTCGCGCAGCGCCTCCAGCGGCGGCACCCGGGCCGCGCGGGCCGCAGGTATCAGGCTGACCAGCATGGTCACCACGACGCCGGTGAGCAGGGCGGCCGCGATGCTGCCGCCGGTCACCGTCAGCCCGCCCGCGGGCAGCGCGAAACCAGCGGCGTCGAACAGGCCCTTCAGCGCCGTGGCGATACCCAGCCCGGCGGCCACGCCCATTGCGGACCCGGCCACACCAACGGCGGCTGCCTCGGCCAGCACGGAACGCAGCACCTGGCCGCGGGTGGCACCCAGGGCCCGCAGCAGCGCGGCTTCCCTGGTCCGCTGGGCGACCAGGATGCCGAATGTGCTGGCGATCGAGAACGCCGCCACCAGCAGCGCGATCCCCGCGAATACGACCAGGATGATGCGCAGCGCGGTGAGGAACTCGGAGTTCAGGTCGCTCAGGTTCTCGCTGGTCAGCCGGGCGCCGCTGATGGCCGCCGTGCCGGGCGGCAGCACCCGCTTCAGCCGGCCCACCAGGCTGGCCGGGCTGACCCCGGGGGCCGCGCTGACCTGGATGGTGGACACCCGGCCCGGCCCGCTGGCCAGGTAACGGGCCGCGCCCTGGTAGCTGAACGCGGTGTACGGGGCGCCGCCGAACCCGGCAGCGCGGCCGAAGGTGGCCAGCCCGACCACCCGCACCCGCACCGGCGCGGGGGTGAGCACGGTGGTGACCGAGCCAATCCGCAGTTTCCCGCTGGTGGCGGCGCCCCGGTTGATGATGACCTCGTGCAGCCCGCGCGGGGCCCGCCCGGCGGCCAGCCGGTACGGGGTGAGCGCCGGGTCGGAGATCCAGTTGCCGCCGGCCCGGGGCGGGCCCAGGCCACCGACGGCCTTGCCGTCGGTGCCGAGCAGCACGGCCGAGCCGGTGATGGACGGCTGCGCGTCGGCCACCCCGGGGACCGCGCGCACCGTGCGCACCAGCGAGGCCGGGACCGAGGTCCGGGTGCCGGTCACGCCCCGGTCCACCGGGCTGGCGCTGCGCACCACGGCGCTGGTACCCGAGGTGGCCGTGGCGAACAGCTGGCTGAAGTTGGCGCTGAGCGTGTCGCCGAAGGTGAGCGCGCCGGCCAGGAACGCCACCCCCAGCCCCACCGCGATGAGGATCCCGGCGAGCCGCCGCTTGCGCGCCCAGAGCTCCCTGAGCTCGATGGCCAGCATCACACGCCCTCCCCGCCCAGGGACTTCAGCTGGTCCAGGATCGTGCCCGGGGCCGGGCTGGCCAGCTGTCCCGCGATCCGACCGTCGGCCAGGAACAGCACCTCGTCGGACACCGCGGCTGCCCCCGGGTCATGGGTGACCATGACGATGGTCTGGCCCAGTTCCCGGACCGCGGTGGCCAGGTAGCCGAGCAGCTGCGCGGAGGACCGCGAGTCCAGGTTCCCGGTCGGCTCGTCGGCCACGATGATCTCTGGCTGGCTGGCCAGCGCCCGGGCCACGGCCGCCCGCTGCTGCTGGCCGCCGGACAGCTCGGCCGGCCGGTGGGCGAGCCGGTCGCCCAGGCCGACCAGGCTGACCACATCGTCCAGCCAGGACGGGGCAGGCTTGCGCCCGGCCAGCAGCAGCGGCAGTGCGATGTTCTCCGCCACGGTCAGCGTGGGCAGCAGGTTGAACGACTGGAAGACGAAGCCGACCCGTTCCCGGCGCAGCCGGGTCAGCTGGGTGTCCGACAGCGAGCCCAGGTCGGCACCACCCAGGAACACCTGGCCCGACGTGGGCTGGTCCAGGCCGGCCAGGCAGTGCAGCAGGGTAGATTTCCCGGACCCGGACGGCCCCATGATGGCGGTGAACCGCTGGCCGGCGAACTCGGCGGTGACGCCGTCCAGGGCGACCACAGCGGCCTCCCCGGCACCGTAGATCTTGCTGAGGGCGGCCACCCTGATGGCGGCCGTGCTGGTTATCGCAGACATGCCAGCCAGCATCGGCCGCTGCCACCCGCCGCGTCGTCCGCCAGCGGGACAGTTCCCGCTACTCCCCGCGACTACTACCCGCGGGCCGGTCCCCAGCGGGTCAGCCGGCCCAGCCGGGGCGGACCAGGCCGGCCTCGTAGGCCAGTACCACCAGCTGCGCCCGGTCCCGCGCCCCCACCTTGGCCATCGCCCGCGTGGCGTGTGTCTTGGCCGTGGACACACTCATGTACAGCTGCCCGGCGATCTCCTCGTTGGACAGTCCCTGGGCGACCAGCGTGACCACCTCGCGCTCGCGCGGGGTGAGCTCGCCCGCCCCGGGCACCTTGGTGGCGGCCCGGGTCCGCGAGGCGAACTCGGCGATCAGCCGCCGGGTCACGGTGGGTGACAGCAGCGCCGCGCCGCCCGCCGCCACCCGGACCGCGCGGATCAGCTCGGCCGCGTCGGTGTCCTTGACCAGGAAGCCGGCCGCGCCCGCGCGCAGCCCCTCGAACACGTACTCGTCCAGGTCGAACGTGGTGAGGATGACCACGTGCACCCCGGCCAGCGCCGGGCGCGCGGCGATCTGCCGGGTGGCCTCGATCCCGTCCAGTCCGGGCATCCGGATGTCCATCAGCACCACGTCGGGCGCCAGCTGGCTGGCCAGCCGCACCGCTTCGCTGCCGTCCGCGGCCTGGCCGACTACCTCGATCCCGTCCGCTGCGTCCAGCAGCGCCACGAACCCGGCCCGGACCAGCGCCTGGTCGTCGGCGAGCAGGACCCGGATCATGACGGCTGGTCCTGCAGCGGCAGCCAGGCCCGGACCCGGAACCCGCCGTCCGGGCGCGGGCCCGCGCGCAGCGTGCCGCCGAGCGACCGGGCGCGCTCGGTCATCCCGGCGATCCCGCTGCCCGAGCCGCCCCCCGCGGCGTCCGGCTGGGGGCCGCCCGCACCGTCGTTGTCGACCTGGATGACCAGGTCGCCCGGCCCGTAGACGACGTGCACCGCGACCGCGCTGCCGGCCGCGTGCCGGGCGCTGTTGGTCAGCGCTTCCTGCAGGATCCGGTAGCCCGCCAGGTCAACGTGGCCAGGCAGGGCTGGCCGGGTGCCCTCCTCGCTGACCCGGACGCGGATCCCGGCCGCGGTGGCCCGGGTGATCAGTTCCCCCATCCGGGCCAGGCTGGGCGCGGGCGACCGCGGCAGGTCCTCATCCACCTGGCGCAGCACCCCCAGTACCGAACGCAGCTCGACCAGCGCCTGTTTACTCACATCGTTGATGACGGTAAGCGTGCACCTGGCCCGGTCGGGCTGCTGGTCGAGCAGGTGAAGTGCGGTGTTGGCCTGGACGTTGATGACGGACAGGCTGTGCGCCACGACGTCGTGCAGATCGCGCGCGATACGCAGCCGCTCCTCGCTGGCCCGGCGCAGTTCCTCCTCCTCGCGGCCATGCGCCAGGGCCAGTGACCGCTGACGGCGGCTGCGGTACCACTCGGCCCCGCTGAGCAGGGTCAGATGCCAGGCGGCCACGCCGAGCGCCTGCGCCGCCGACGGGAAATGCCCGGTGCCGGTCAGCCCGGGCAGCCACAGGATGCCCACATAGCTGGCCACCAGCCCGGCGATGGCCGCCCACCGGTGCCCGGTGAGCACGGCCGCCACGAACGCGACGATCAGCGCGAAGTAGGGCAGCCCGGCCGGCTGGATGCCGACGTAGGCCACGGCGGCGGCGGCCGTCACCCACAGCACGCCGACCGGGAACCGCCGCCGGACCAGCAGCGCCGCCGGGCCGGCCGCGAGCAGCAGGTACCCGGCCACGCTGACCGGGTGACCATGCCGGGCCGCGATCCCGGCGGAGCCGCCGAGCTGCAGGACCGCGGTCAGCGCCGCGGCCAGCACGTCAGCGGGCGTGGTGACCGCTGTCAGCCGCCTCGCCCATGCGGCCGTGCCTGCCATGTTGCTCATCGCCGTTTCGAGGTTACGTCGGCCCGCCCCGGCCAGTCGTCATCCGCAGGACTACCCCGGCCTACCGCAATCAGCCAATGGCTGCGGCGCGACCCGGTAGTGGTAGCCGTGATGGTCGGCGAAGCCGGCCCGCTGGTAGAGCCGGTGGGCTGGGTCGTTGCCGTCCTCGACCTGAAGGAACAGGCGGGCGGCGCCCCGGGCCGCGGCCAGCGCGGCCAGCCGGGCAGTGAGCGCGGTCGCCAGCCCGCGGCGCCGGTAGCCCGGGTCGACCTCGACGGCGGTCAGGCCCGCCCAGCCAGCGGCGACCGCGACCCGGCCGATGGCGATGGCCTGCCCACCAGCCCGAACCGAGCCGAACGCCTGCCACGGGGCCGAGACGAGCAGCTCCCGCCCGGCCGGCGGCAGCTCCGGCTGCCCCATGAAGTGATACCGGGCCAGCCACGCGTCATCCGGCTCGGCCGCCAGCTCGACCCGCACTGGCGCGGCCGGGCCATACCGGGCCACCGCCTGCGCCCGGGCAGTCATCACGGTGACCGTGCCGGGACGCACCGTCCAGCCCTGCCCGGCCAGGAACCGGTCAAGCGCGCTGGACCCGGGCCGGCCCGCCGGGTACGGCACCGCGATCAGCGTGGGCAGGCCACGCGCGGTGTACCAGCGCCGGACCCACCCGGCCGCGGCGGCCAGCGGCAGCCCGGGTTCCCCGAGCGGCAGCGCGCTGTTCGCGCGGCCGGTGAAACCATCGGCGGCGCGCAGCAGCCAGCCGCCCAGGTGGTCTTCGTCGGGTGCCCGCCAGCCCAGCGCCGCGGCCTCCTCCAGATCGGTGATCGAGGTGAGCATGGCGGCCAGCGTGCCAGCTGCAGCCAGTTCCCCGCTACCCCGGGCCCGGTCCGGGCTGGCGCCGCCCGAATTGTTTTTTACCCGGGTGCCGATTACCGGGTGCAGTCCTTCGTGGCTGTATTCTGTGGAACATGTTAGGTCGCTGGCTGCGATATAGCCATCATTTCGCCCCCGCTCCCGTCGCCGCACCCCGGCTGGATGCTTTACTCCAAAGTGCCGAAAATGGTACACAGCTGAATTTTTCCCCGGGAAAGTGCCTGCTCGGGCTAGATGAGGTACGGGGGCTCCGCGGGGGCAGCGTACTCGATGCGAGCAGTATACGGAATATCCTGACCGGCCTCTGCAAACCGGAATCACCGGGAATTATAGACCCACGCGGCATACATATCCGCGGGGCGCGCATCCGGGGCGAGCTGAATTTGTCGGGCATTAGTGCGACGATCGGGCTGCGCCTGGACGGGTGCTTTCTTGAACAGCCGCTAGTGCTTTGTGACGCAGCGCTGCCCTGGCTGGAGCTGGACACTTGCGTGCTGCCCGGGGCCCGGGCCAGCCGGGCCCGGATCCCGGTGGTGCGGATCCGCAGCAGCGAGATCACCGGGACCAGCCCGGGGGGCAGCCTCCAGTTCGGTGGCGCGCAGCTGGGCAGTGAGCTGCGGCTGGACGGCACCCGCATCACCACCACCGGCGGGCCGGCGCTCAGCGCAGCGGGCCTGCGGGTGGGCAGCGGCACGGCCGGCGGCGGCGTCTTCCTGGACGGCCTGCACGCGAGCGGCCGGGCCGGGGCTGGTGGCCTGCTGCACCTGGCCGGTGCGCAGATCATCGGCAGCGTCTGGCTGCGCGGGGCATGGCTGGCCAACTCGACCGGCCCGGCCCTGCTCGCTGACGGCATCACCGTGCACGGCGACCTCAGGCTGACCGGCAACCCGCTGGTCGGCACGGAGTTCACGGCGGCCGGATCGGCCGGGGAGGGCACGGTGCTGGCCCGCGGCGCGACCATTTCCGGCCTGGTGTCGCTGGAAGGAGCCCGGGTCAAGAGCCTCGGCGGTGACGCGGCCGGGCCGGGCCAGCGGGCGGAGGACCCGGCTGCGGCCGGCCGGGAGCAGGGTGACAGCGTCCAGCCGGCGGTGCGGCGGCACCGGTCACAGGGTGCGGTCTGCCTGTCCGGCAGCACGATCCACGGGGACCTGGTGCTCCGGCGGGCGGTGCTGGCGGGCGGTACCCTGCCCGCGCTGATGGCAGAAGGCCTGACCGTGCACGGGCAGGCGGCGGCCTGCGACACCGGCCGCGAGGGTTTCCGGGCCACCGGGTCCGGGCCGTCCGGGGCGGTGTGCCTGGCCAGTGCGCACATCGCCGGCCAGCTGGCGCTGCGTGGCACGACGCTGGTGAACCCCACCGGCCCGGCCCTGCTGGCCGACCTGATCAGCGTCGGCGAGACGGCCCAGCTGGATCAGGACTTCATCGCGGAAGGTGCGGGCGGGGCCGGCGCGGTCCGGATGGCCGGCGCGACGGTCGGCGGCGACCTGTCGCTGGCCGGCGCCCGGCTGACCAACCACACCGGTCCCGCGCTGCACGCTGACCGGGTCGCCGTCCAGGGTGACCTGCTGATGTCGCGTGGCCGGCCGGGCCGGCCGTTCACTGCGACCGGATCCGGCGGCCCGGGCACCGTACTGCTCCGCGGGGCCGCCGTCGGCGGGCAGCTGTCGCTGGCCGAAGCCGACGTGCAGCAGGGCCGCACCCCAGCCGACGAGAAGGTCGGTGACCAGCTGCGCAGCGCGCTGGGCCACCGGCGCCCGGTCCCGCTCAGCGCGGTCGCCGGCCTGCTGCCCGGGTTCGCGGGCCCGGCCGCACCCGGCCCGGGCCCGGCCGCGGTCAGCCTGTCCGGCGCGACGGTCGGCGGCCCGCTGACCCTGCATGGTGCCGTGCTGTGCAGTGACCGCGGCCCGGCCCTGCTGGCCGGGCACCTGGCCGTCAGCGCGGACGTGACCGCTGGCGAGGGCGGGGCCAGCGGGCTGACCGCGATCGGGGCCGGGGACAGTGGCACGGTCTGCCTGGCGGCCGCCACCGTCGGCGGCCAGCTGACGCTGCGCGGGGCCACCCTGGCCAGCCTGACCGGGCCGGCCCTGGTGGCTGACGCCATGCAGGTCCGCGGCGGGATGGGCCTGGACGGCCCGTTCGCCGCGGTTGGCACCGGCGCGCGGGGCGCCGTCAGCCTCCAGGGCGCCCGCGTGGGCCAGGCGCTCAGCTGCGCCGGGCGCCTGGTGAACCCGCAGGCCGTGCCCCCCGCTGCGGGCCGGGAGCCAGCGCTGAACCTGACCCGGGCCGCGGTGGGCACCCTCCGGCTGGGCGGCCAGGGGGCGGACGGCCTGGACGTGGACGGCGGGTTCCGGCTGGACGGCCTGAGCTATGCGGGCCTGCCCGACCTGGGCGACCCGGACCTGCTCTACCCGCGGCCACCCCGGGCCGGCTGGCGGCGGCGCCGGGCCAGCCGGCGGGACCCGCAGCGGCACCGGGACAAGGTCGCGGTGTGGCTGTCCTGGCTCCGGCACAGCGTCCCCGGTTACCAGGCGCAGCCGTACGCGGCGCTGGCCGCCGCGTACGGTGCGGCCGGACATGACGACCTGGCCCGGGCCATCCTGGTGGCCCGGCGGGACGACCTGCGCCGCCGCGGCACGCTCAGCCCGGCCCGCAGGCTCGCGCAGTACCTGTCCAGGCGGCTGATTGGCTACGGGTACCACTGCTGGTACGCGCTCGGCTGGCTGCTGGCCCTGCTGGCCGGCGCGGCCCTGGTCGCCGTGTGCTGGTTCGGCCCGGCTCGGTACATCCAGCGCAGCCCGGCCGCGGGGCCTGCCGCCGCGGCCCGGCCGGCCGAATGCCCGGTACCGGGCCGGATAGGTTACGCGGTCGGGCTCGCCGTCCCGTTCGTCAACGCCGGCCACACCCCGGCCGGCCAGTGTGACGTGCCGGCCCGCGGGGCCAATGGGTGGGTGCTCGCCTTCGGCTGGCTGGTCCGGGCGGCCGCCATCGCCCTGCTCGCCGTCTATGGCGTCGGCCTGAGCGGGCTGACCCGCCGCCAGCCCGGCGGCTAAGACGTCTGCTGCTCGGGCAGGTACCAGTGATGCGGGGCGATCAGCTTGCGCACCGAGTCGGGCCCCCACGAGCCGCGGGCGTAGGGCTCGGGCGCGGGCGGGTGCTC
>Ga0335078_10011377_pt1 | contig 13193 bp, 10 predicted proteins | sample Lox_Sample_32_FD_206711 | JGI IMG/M metagenome (GOLD analysis project Ga0335078, IMG submission 206711) | Soil microbial communities from Loxahatchee National Wildlife Refuge, Florida, United States - Lox_Sample_3.2 | ecosystem: Environmental > Terrestrial > Soil > Wetlands | place: USA... | reverse complement strand
CGCGAGCGCGGCCGACCTCGCGAGCGCGGCCGACCTCGCGAGCGCGACCGACCCGGCGAGGGCCGGGAACCGGGCGCGGCTTGTGCTCGCCGCGGTACTCGGCGCGCTCGCCGCGGCCTGCTCGGTGGGGCTGCTCGCGACCGCGGCCTGGCTGATCTCCCGGTCGGCGCAGCGCCCGCCGGTGCTGTACCTGATGGCGCCGGCCGCCGTGGTGCAGGCGTTCGGGCTCGGCCGGGCGGGCCTGCGCTACGCCGAGCGGCTGGCCGGGCACGACGCGGCCCTCCGGCTGCTCGCGGAACGCCGGGTGCGCGCCTACGATGCCCTCGCCAGGCTCGCCCCGGCGGGCCTGTCCGGCTACCGGTCCGGTGACCTCCTCGCCCGGCTCGTCGCCGACATCGACTCCCTGGCAGACCGCTGGCTGCGCGTCCGGCTACCGTACGCCGCCGCCGCGGTGGCCGGCGCCGGTGCGGTCGCCGTCGTGGGCATCCTGTCACCCGCCGCCGGGCTGGTCCTCGCCGCGACGCTCGTCGTGTCCGCGCTCGCCGCGCCCGCCGTCGCGATCGCCTTGTCCCGCCGCGAGGAACGGGACCTGGTGCCGCTGCGCGGCGAGCTTGCCGCCGCCACCATGGAACTGCTTGACGGCGCCGCGGAGCTGGCCGCCTTCGGCGCCGGCGGCCGCGCGCTCGCCGCCGTCCAGGGCAAGGAGGCGCGGGTAGGGGAGGCAAGCATCCGTTCCGGGCATGCGCGGGGGGCCGGGGCGGCGGTCAGCGCGCTCGCGGCGGGGGCGGCGGCCTGGGGCGCGGTCTTCTTCGCGGTGCCCGCGGTACGCGGCGGGGCACTAGCTGGCGTGCTGCTCGCCGTCGTCGTGCTCACCCCGCTCGCGGCGCATGAGGTGTTCGCCGGGCTCGCCCCCGCGGCGCAGCAGGTCCCCCGGCTGCGCGCCGCGCAGGCGCGGGTCGCGGAGGTGATGCGCCGGCCCGCCCCGGTGGCCGAGCCGCCCGCGCCCGCGGCACTGCCCGGGCCGCCCTACGACCTGGCGGTACGCGGCCTGACCGCCGGCTGGGCGCCGGGGCAGCAGGTGCTGCGCGACGTCTGGCTTGACGTGCCGGCCGGGTCGCGCGTCGCGGTCACCGGCCCGTCCGGGTCGGGCAAGACCACCCTCGCCATGGTGCTGCTGCGCTTCCTCGGCTACTCCGGGGGCGTGGTGAGCCTCGGCGGGACGGACATCAGCACGCTGGACTCCGACGCGGTGCGCTCGGTCATCGGGCTGTGCGAGCAGGACGCGCACGTCTTCGACTCCACCCTGGAGGCCAACCTGCGGCTCGCGAAGCCGTCGGCGACCACCGCCGAGCTGCGCTCCGCGCTCGCCCGCGCCCGGCTGCTCGCCTGGACCGACTCACTGCCACGCGGCCTGGCCACCCCGGTCGGCGAGCACGGCGCCCGGCTGTCCGGCGGGCAGCGCCAGCGGCTCGCCCTCGCCCGCGTCCTGCTCGCCGACTTCCCCGTGGTGATACTCGACGAGCCCGCCGAGCACCTGGACGAGGCGACGGCCGACGAGCTGACCAGGGACCTGCTGACCGCGGTGGCCGGCCGCACGGTGCTGCTGATCACCCACCGCCCGGTCCCGCCGGGCATAGTCGACCAGGTGCTCCGCCTGGATGGCGGTCGCCTGAAGGCGCAGGCCGGGACGGGCCATGGGCCTGCCCGCGGCGAGGTGGCGGGAGCGTTACCGCAGGAGACCACGCGAATCCGTCACAGGTGCTTGCGAATGCTGGTGTACGCCCACTGGGCGCCGAGGGCGATCGGGAGGATGACGAAGCCGGCCTCGACCGTGTGCGCGACCGTGTGGACGACTGTATCGGTCCCGTGCGCCGCGTCGGCGGCAATTTCGTGCCCCGTCGTTTCCGTGGCCACCTCGGGGCCGGCGCCCGCGGCCGGGCGGTCGGTGACCAGCATGTCGTAGTCGCTGGCCGACCAGGCCTGCAGGAAGGTGTCCAGCGGAACCTGCTCCTCGTTGCCGTCCGGCGAGCCGGGGTCAGACAGCGTGACCATCCCTGTCTGGTCGTTGATCGCGGTGACCACGACGGCGTGATCGGCCTGGCCCGCCGGATTGTCGATGTCCGCGTTCCCGTACCAGATCGGGCTCGCGTTGACCGCCAGGACGACACTCCGCCCCTGTTCCAGGTAGCCAGCCAGCTCGTCGACCGCCGTCTGTGCCTCCACCACCTGGGCCAACGAGCTCGGCACACAGTAGCCGTTGTGCTGCTGGTAGAACCAGTCCTGCTTGTATTCGGCCGGGTTGCCGATCACTTCCGACGTCGCGCCGAACCCGTCCTCCGCGCTGAAACCCGGGTTCCCGCCTTCGTGGACCGTGCCAAGCCCGTCGTGGCCACCGGATCCGCCTGAGGAAAACGGCGAGCCCTCGTGTCCGCCAAGCTGGTACTCCCACGCTCCGCCGTCGTGCGTGAATTCTGACATCTGCATCCGTCCTGCGTCCTCGGGTGCGGTCGTTGGCTTGGACGGGAGCGGATCCAGGGAATGTTCCGCCGGAACCGCCGGAACATTCTTCCCGCCGGTCCCCGTCCAACGCTCAGACCACCGTGAGAGGGAACGCGAGGGAGGCGATGATGGAACACTTCGACGCCAGCTCTTCTGACCTGGGGCATGTCCCCGGGACCTATCCGGCACCTGGCTTCGTCGGACTGGACAGCGACGAGGACTCGTTCGGCACGGACCTGAACCAGCAGATCGACACCATAGAGGCGGAGGACAACGCGCTGATCGCACAGTTCGGGCACTCGGCCGGGGACGGCGCCGACCCCACCGAAGTGCCAGGCGGCACCTACCAGCCCGGCTACGAGGATCCTGCGTACCAGTTCGCTGATGACCTGAACTACCAGGTCGACGCCATGCAGGGTGAGACAAACGCGGCCATCGAGTACGCCGAGCACTCGCCCGGGTTCGGCGAACAGACCCCGGACGCAGCGGCGTCGCTGAACGCCTTCGGCGTCGCCGACGGGATCCGGGCGTCTGACTACGAGGACTTCGAGGGGCAGCAGACGGACACCGACGCGGACAATACCGTCACCGATGGCGACACGGCGATCAACGACGCGCAGGTCGCGCTGGCCATGCCAGACGACTCGGCGGGCGAGTAGCCGAGGATGGGACCGCTGAACCTCGCCGCCGTCGCAGCGTCGGCGTCCGCGTCGGCCGCGTCACCGGCGCCAAGCCCAAGCCCTTCGCTGCACGCCGTCGCGCCTGCCGCCTCGGGCGTTCCGGTGTGGGTGGTGATCGTCGTAGGGCTGGCCGCCCTGCTGGCGGGGTACGCGATAGGGAGGAAGTATGGCATGTCACGGCGAAGCTCGAGCCTGGCTTTGCCGGCAGGCAACGCGCGGCCTGGCCTCGGGCAGGTGGAGCAGGACTGGGAGCGCGTCGCCAGCATCCGCGAACAGCGGCGGCAACCGCCGATCCCGTATCCTCAGCCGGTACCCGAAGATTCAGCCAGCGTAACCGAACGCGCGAAACTGGTCGCGTCCTGCGCGGACCTCGCCGACCGGCTCCGTGAGCGTCAGCCGGGCCTGTACGCAGTGCTCACCAGGGACCTGGAGGCGGTAGGCGTCACCGTCAAGCTCGCCGACGGCGAGACGTTCGACCCGCAGCGGCACAATTCGGTCGACATCGAGCTGACCAGCGACCCGGCGGCCAACCTGCGGGTGGCGACCACCGTCAAGATCGGCTACCTGGACCACGGGTCGGTGGTACGCAATCCCGACGTGATCGTCTACCGCTCAGCCGGGGACGGCTATGGCCGTTGACGCCGGCATCCCCGCGCTGCTCGCCGAGATAGCCGCGGTCGGGGACGAACTCGGCGACGCTGAGTCGGCGCAGCGGGCGCGGACGGAGGCCGGGGCGGTCGCCGCGCAGGCGGCCCGGGTGGTGGTGGTCGGGGAGAAGAAACGCGGGAAGAGTTCACTGATCAACGCACTGCTGCGGCGCCCCGGGCTGCTGCCGGTCGACGCGGACATCGCGACAAGCGTGCACGTCGCTGTGTACGCGGCCGACCAGGAGCAAGCCACAGCCGTGTGCGAGCGGAGCGCGGACACCCGGTCGGCCGGGCTGTCCGGCGCTGGCTGGCAGCCGCCCGGTGCGGCCGCGGAGGTGGTCACGATCCCGCTGGACAAGGTCGCCGAGTACGCGGCCCTCGACCCGGACACGGGAGACATGCGCCATCCCGGGGTCCGTGAGGTCCGCATCGGCCTGCCCGACCCGCTGCTGCGCTCGGGCATCGAGCTGATCGACACCCCAGGGGTAGGCGGGCTTGTGTCCGGGCACGCTGCGCTGACCATGGCGGCGCTGACCATGGCGGACGCGCTGCTGTTCGTGGTCAACGGGAGCGGCGAGCTGACCGCGTCCGAATGCGCCTTCCTCGCCCGGGCGACCGAACGGATCGCGAGCGTCGCGTTCGTCCTCACGCAGGCCGACAAGTACGACAGGTGGCGCGACGTGCTGGCGGCGAACCGCGCGCTGATCGCCAGGCACGCGCCGGGCTTCGCCAGTGCCCGGTGGTTCCCGGTCAGCAGCAGGCACCGTGAGACAGCGATCGCCGCGGCCGCGGCCGGCCGCGCCGACGACGCGGCGGCGCTGGAGAAACGCAGCGGGTTCTGGCCGCTCGAGCAGACGCTCACCCGGGATATCGCGGCGCGGGCGACCGAGGTCAGGGCGGGCAACGCGGCCTGGGTCGCGCAGCGGGTGCTCGCCAAGCTGACCGCCGACCAGCAGCGCAAGCAGCAGTCCCTGGCTCAGGACCCCAAGCTGATCGAGGCGGTGACCGCCCAGCAGGCGCGGCTGAACGATGCCCGCCGCACGGACGCGGCGTGGCCGCGCGACCTGGACCGTGAGTTCAAGGAGCTCGGCAAGCAGTTGAACCGGCTGTACCAGCGGCGGGTCGTCGAACTGCAGGCCACCGCAGAACGCTGGGTCGCCGACGCGAACACCGCCACCGCCAGCCAGGTCGCGCACGACTTCGATGCCGAGCTGCGGGCGCTGTGGACCGACCTAGAGACGAGCATGCGGCAGGGCGCCCTGTCCATCGCCAGGCGGATCGCCGCCAAACTCGGTGCCGTCGGAGTAGACGCACTGGACGCTGACGTCCCTTATCCGGAACAGCTCGCCCGCACGCGCGACCCATGGCGCAGCGAGGCCCCCCCGCCGGACGGCCTGCCTGAGGCCGTGTCCAGGTACTGGCCTGCCATGTCCGGTTTTTCCATGGTGGCCCTCGTGGTCGCGCACCTGGGCCTGGCCATCCCGCCGCTTGGCCTGGTCGGGGCGGGCGCCGCCCTTGGCTGGATGATCATGAAGGGGCGTGGCGCCACCGAGGCGAATGCCAGGGCGCGCGCCGATGTGCACCGCCACATCCAGGGCCTCTTGAACCAGGCACGAATCGAGCTCCTGACGGCGCTGCAGGACGGCATGGAAGCCATGCAGAACGAGATCGGCGACGGGATCAGGAAACGGATGGCCGCGCGGGACTGCGAGCTGTCCGCCGCGAAGGCCGAAGCACTCCGCCACCTGGAGGAGTCCGGGCAGGTACTCAAGCCGCAGCGGGAGGCCACCGAGCAGGCGCTGCGCCGGCTTGGCGGGCTGTCCGCTAGGACCGCCGAGCTCACCGCCGCCGCGGCGCCGGGCACGACGTCATGACCGGCGACGAAGCCGGCGGCTGGCTGGACATGACCATGTACCGCGACCTGGACCCTGACCAGGCCGTGGCCGGGCCCGCGCTCGGGCGGCTGCGAGAGATCCTGCTCGGCCACGAGGTGGCGGCACTTCCTGACGGCACGTGGGCGACGGCGCTGCATGCGGCCATGAACCCGGACCAGGCGGCTGGCGCCTGGGCGGACGGCGCTGAGCCCGTCGTCGGCGGCGACCACGGAATCTTCGGGACCGGCGCGCCATGGTGGTCAGATCAGCCGCATGACAGCGGGACAGGTCATCCGCCGGCCGCCGATCTGCATGACGGCACGGACCCGTATCTGGACGGAGGGCACTGGTGAGCAGCTCGGGGTGGTCGCTGGCTATCGATTTCGGCACGTCGAACACCACCGCGGCGATGGCTGCCGACGGCGCGGCCCCGGTCGTGCTCGAGGTGGAGAACAGCCGGTACCTGCCCTCCGCGGTGTTCGTGAGCGAGACCGGGGAGATCCTCACCGGCCGCTCCGCGGTCCGGCAGGCCGCCGTTTTCCCCGAACGCGCCGAACGGGTACCCAAGCGTGCCCTGGTGTCCGGGACCGACGTGGTGCTCGGCGACCGCACCGTCCCGGTAACGGACCTAGTGAGCGCGGTACTCGACCGGATGCACAGCGAAGCCGTCCGGTTTCATGGCGGGCAGCCGCCTGACCGGGTCGTGCTGACGCATCCGGCGCGGTGGGGTGACAAGCTGCTTGAACGGCTCAGGGAAGCAGCGGTCGCGGCGGGGATCGACGATCCTGAGCTGCTCGCAGAGCCGGTCGCCGCGGCCTGGTGGTACGCGCGCCCGTCGGCGGGCTCCCTGCTCGGCGTGTTCGACCTGGGCGGCGGGACGCTTGACACCGCGGTGCTGCGGGCTTCCGGCGAGGGCTTCGCGATCGCCGGACCGCCCGGCGGGGACGCGCACCTCGGCGGCGAGGACTTCGACGAGCTCCTGCTGGCCTGGATCGGCGACCTAGCGCGGGAACGGGACCGGGGCACCTGGCAGGACGCGTTCACCGGGCAGAGCCTGCGCTCGCGCAGGGACCGTGCCCTGCTGCGCGCCGACGTGACCAGCGCGAAGGAGGCGCTGTCGGATTACCTGACCTATGACCTCGCGGTCATGGGCTACGCGGAGGGGTTCCGTGTGACCCGCAGGGATCTGGAGGAGCTGGTGGCCGCAGCGGTGGACGCCGCGGTCGTGCAGATGCGGCAGACCATTGCGGCGGCCGGGGTGCAGCCGGGTGAGCTGGCGGCCATCTATCTCACGGGCGGTACGTCACGGATGCCGGTGGTGGGGGCGCGGCTGGCGGCCGGGCTTGAGGTGGTTCCCCAGATGCGCGACGATCCCAAGGCGGTTGTCGCCCTCGGCGCCCTGACCGCCCGCGTCGTTCCTCCCTCGCGCCAGCCGCCGCCGGCGCCCGGTCCGCACCCCGCCAAGGGCGGCTCAGCGTCCGTCCCGCGTCCCCCGTCGGACGCGCCGCCCGTCGCGGAGACCGCGGCACAGTCGCGCGTCCGTGCGGACAGACTGCTCGCCGGGTACCACTACGCCGGGGCGGAAGCCGGCTACCGGGATGCCATCCGGGCGAACGCGGGCTTGGCCGAGGCGCACGCCGGGCTCGCCGCCGCGCTGCAGCGCCAGGGCAGGGACGCCGAAGCGGCGGCGGCCGCCGCCGAAGCGGTCCGGCTGGCCCCGAGCCTCGCCGTGGGGCACGCCCAGCTCGGGATCGCCCTCGGCGGGCTGCGACGAGACGCCGAGGCCGTCGAAGCGTGCCGCGAGGCGCTGCGCCTTGACCAGACACAGCCGGACGCGCTGACCGGGCTGGCCGCGGCCCTGATCCAGCTGGGCAGGTACGGCGAGGCGCGGGGCACGCTCAAGAAACTCGCCGCACCGCCCGGCGACGTGCTCGCCCTGCGCGCCGCCATCGAACAGGGCAAGCTGCACATGGCCGAAGGCAGCCACGCACCGGCGCGCGCGGCGTTCCAGCGGGTGGCCGACTCAGGAAACCTGGACAGGGCACCGGAAGGGGTCATGTACCTGGGCGCGCTGCTGCGCCGGCAGCGTGACTTCACCGCGGCGAGGATCGCCTACCAGATAGCCATCGAGTCGCGCCATCCGCGGTACGCGTGCGGCGCCCTGGCCAGCCTCGGCGCGATGCTCATCGAACGGAACGACTTCGCCGGCGCCCGGGCGGCCTACCAGTCGGCCATCAGCACGGCAGACCAGGCGCTTGCCCCGTTGGGCGCGTACCTGCTCGGCGGCCTGCTCGGCGACCCCGGCACCGACCAGCACGACGCCGCGGGCGAACGGGACGCCTTCGAGCGCGCCATCGAATCAGGTCACCCGGACACGGCCCCGCGCGCGGCCTGTGACTTCGGCCGCCTGCTGCGCGGCCGCGGCGACCGGGCCGGCGCCCGCGCGCACTTGGAGCGGGCGATCATGTCCGGCCACCCGGAGTACTGTCCGCAGGCGGCTTACGAACTCGGCGGGATGCTGCGGGAACAGCAGGACGTCACCGCGGCACGGGCAGTGTACGAGCGCGTCCTCACCTCCGGTCACGCCCTAGCCGCCCAGGCGGCCGTCGACCTCGGGGACATGCTGCGCGGGCAGGACGACCAGGCGGGCGCGCGGCACGCCTACCAGCAGGCGGCTGAATCGCCGCGGTCCTACAAGGATCCCGCGTGGGCCTACCAGTTCGGCGTCAAGCTCGCCCGCCAGGGCGACACCGACCTGGCCAGATCCGCCTTCCTGCACGCCGGGGACAGCGGCCAGCCCACGGTCTACCGGGAGCTCGCCGCGATCGCTGTCGCTCACCTGTCCAGGTTGCGCGACGACCTGAACGGGCCGGACGGCACGATTACCATCGCCAACAGGAAGTCACGGCTCAGCAAGTTCGCCGCGATCAGTGTCGATGTCGACGAGCCGCCCCAGCACGTCCTGGTCGGCGAGGGGGAAGAGGCCTCGTGCACGGTTGCGCCCGGCCCGCACTGCCTGTCCGGCTCGCTGCCAGCCGTCAAGATCCCGGCCGCTAAGGTCCCGGCGGCCCGGTTCATTGTGTACGTCCCGGCCGGCCAGGACGTACGCGTCAGCTGCCGGCCGACGGTCACCGGTGTCAGCTTTCTGCTGAGCGATTGACAGGGGAGGCACGCAAAGCCGGCAAGCCGTAGCCGCCTAGCTCAGGCCCGCGGCAGGGACGCGAACAGGGACTCCAGGTACTCGCGGACGGCGCGGGCGTGCCGCGCGGTGGCGCGGGCCGAGGTGTTCTCCAGGACATGCCAGGCGGTGATGCGCTTGACTAGGAGCGCCCGCAGTTCGGCGGGGGGCGTGCCCTGACCGGTCCGCAGCTGGGCCGGCAGGTCCGTTCCGGTGACCAGCGCGGCCAGCTCAGCCGCGGCGTCCTCCGGGGCCTGCCAGTGGCCGGCCTCCAGGTCCGTCAGGCTGTCCATGAGGCCGAACTGACGCAGCTTCGGATGCACCCGCACCATGTCGAGCTCATCGCGCAGCCGGGTGAGGGCGGCCACCTCAGCGGGGCTGGTGCCCAGCCAGGTGACCGCGTCAAGCGCCTGCAGTGCCCACCGCGCCCGCAGCGGATCGGCGAGGCCGAGGAACTGGCGCTTCAGCTGATCGAGCAGCACATCGATACCGCTGCGGGCGCGCAACGCCGGCATCAGCGTCGCCGCTGCCTGGATGCCGCGGTCGAGTTCGGCAAGGGCGGCCCTGATGCCGTAGCGGCCGAGCATGGAAAGCAGGCGGTCCCGGTCTTCGGCGGAGATCTTGATCATCGGATGAGTCCGGAAGTCTTCGCTGGTATACAGGGCAGCTTCTATGGCCGCCGGGTCAGCGGCGCTGAGCCGGTGCAGTTCGCGGAGCGGGCCCATGTCGGCCTCGCTGAACTGGTCGCCGCATGCGGTTTCCGCGAGCAGGCCGACGACCGGGATCACGGCGCCGACCAGGGCCGGCAGCTGATTCTCGTACCGGCCGGCGATCCGGCGCGCCCGCGGCCACGGATCTCCGTCACCGTCGCCGAGTTCGTCGATGCGGCTGAGCACGCCGATCGTGCTGAGCGCCGTGATCCCGGCTTCGCCCGCAGTCTCGCGTAGCTTAGCGAGTGCCTCGATGTCGTTCTGTCCGGGATGCGGCAGCACGTACAGCAGCACGTCGGCTTGGCGCAGAGCCGCCAGCGACATCGCGTCCAGGTCAGACGTCGAGTCAAGGCCAGGCGTGTCCACCACGGTGTACCTGGCCTTCAGGGTGTCGTTCGAACTTTGCACCTCGATGACCGCGATATCGCCGGCGGGACACCCGGCCCTGGTGACTGCGGCCGCCAGCGGCTGTCCCCACAGCGTCACCGACCGGCCGTCGCGGAGCCGGACCACCACCTGGTCGATCAGCCCGTATTTGAACCAAGACACCAGCCTCGTGCATTCCGTGGCGTCGGTGGCAGCGAGCTTCGTGCCGAGCAGCGAATTGACCAAAGTCGATTTTCCGGCGTTAAGCCGCCCGCCGACCGCGACTCGCAGCAATTCCTCGCTCAGCCGCTCGCGCACAGCCGCTATCGTGTCCTTCGCCCGGCCGGAAGGCAGGCTTGCATCCGCGCGCTCGCAGCAGCCGTTCAGGAACGCGCAAAGGCTCTCTCCGGGAGAGCTCATTCCCGCGACCCGCTGTCGTGACCAGGCAACAGCAGAGCCGCCAGCGCTTGGCGGCCGCGCGAAATCCGGGACTTGACCGTATCGATTGGGATCTGGAGGATGTCGGCGATCTGCTGGTAGCTGAAATCGTCGTATTCGCGCAGCACCACGGCGGCGCGGAACTGCGGGGGCAGTTGCGCCATCGCCCATTCCACGGTCGACTTAGCGACCGCGGCGGTCTCGACATCGGCCGTTCCTGCACGATCGTCCACCGTATGCCGCTCTGCCTGATGCCGGGCACGGCGGCGTACCTCGTCGATGGCGGCATTGGCAGCGATGCGGAACAGCCAGGTGCTCACCGCCGACCGGCCCTCGAAGGAGCCGATGCGCGACCATGCGGCCACAAGCGCTTCCTGCAATGCATCCACGGCATCGTGATCATCACAGGTAACTCTGCGGCAAACCCCGTACATCAAGCCGCGATAACGCTCGGCGAGAACTTCGAACGCTCTGGAATCACCATGAGCTGCCAGCGCCACAAGGTCCGCGTCGGACACCGCTTGCTGCTTTAGCGCGAATTCTCTCATTGACACCCCGGCAACGCTTGTTCCTTCGCGCGCGATTGTGCGGTGTCGTTGTCAGTAAGCGAAGCAATCAGACACGAACGCGCAGTTGCGCATACGACTAATAGCCACGGAGTTCCCCGTCTCACACAGACCTATCTTGTCCTGCGCACTATTGCGGGGTCAATGGGTCGCCTCGACAATCCCAGTATGGGTCCGTAACTGGAGCCAGCCGCGCCTGTTCGGACATTGATATCCTTCATAACTCCGGCACTGGAGTTCTGCTGGCTCACAGTTGTCAGCGGTAGGGAGTCGGCGAGATGCAACGCCCGCCGTCGGGCAGGGCATACCGTGCCTCCTGCCGGCGGCACCGTGATCAGCCGCGGCGACATGAGGCGGCGGCAACGCCGGCCGGGACCCCGGGCGGGCATAAGATCGGGAGGCGTGGCCAACGTAACCGACGCGACTGCCTGGGTGCGGGCCGTCCGCGCCTCCCATGACCGGCTGGCCGGCCTCGTCGCCGTGCTTGACGGCGACGGGCTGCGCACGCAGTCCTACGACACCGAATGGTCGATCGCCGACGTGCTGTCCCACCTGGGCAGCGGCGCGGAGATCTTCGCCCTCTACGTCGACGCCGCTGCGGACGGCGGCGAACCGCCGTCACGGGAGGCCTTCCCCGGGATCTGGGACACGTGGAACGCGCGCTCACCCGAGGAACAGGCGGCCCGCTCGATTGAGGCGAACGAGGCGCTGGTATCGCGGATCGAGGCGCTGACACCGGAGCAGCGCGCCGCGTTTCAGGTGGCGATGTTCGGTCCCGTGCCGATGGACCTGGCCGGCTTCCTCGGCATGCGCCTGTCCGAGCACGCCCTGCACACCTGGGACGTCGCGGTCGCGCTCGACCCGGCCGCCCGGGTGGCGCCGGACGCCGTCGACCTGCTCATCGACACGGCGCCGCGGATGGCGGGCTTCATCGGGAAAAAGGCGCCGGCCCCGGCGACCATCGCCGTGACCGTCACCGGCCCGGAGCGCGCCTTCACCCTGGACACGGGCGGGGTGAGCGTGGTACCCGCGGGGGAGGCGGACGCCACGACCGCGTCCCTGGCCCTGCCCGCGGAAACGTTCATCCGCCTGCTTTCCGGCCGGATAGGTGACGGGGCCGAGCTCAAGGCCTCGGGCGTGACCCTGGCCGAGCTCAAGTCGGTCTTCCCCGGCTTCTAGCGGCTGTGGTCTTTGACGCCGACACGGCGGCCTTGACGGTGGACGGGCTGCTGCGCCCGTTCGGGACAAGGGAAAGAGCCGAGCGGGAAAAGCGGTACCTGAAGAGCGACCTGGAGTTCTTCGGCGTCACCGTGCCGGACCTGCGGCGCGCGGTGAAGGAAGCGGTCAAGGGCTATCCCGGCCTCGACCACCAGGCCGCCGTGGCGTGGGCGGCGGCACTGTGGCGCGAGCCTGTCTTCGAGCGCCGCATGGCCGCGGTCGAGGTCCTCAGCATGGCCGGCAAGCAGCTGCGTGCCTTCGCGCCCTGCGCGCGCCGGCACCCGCCGCCGGCTAGTACCAAGTCCTTCTTTAATCCCATGACCGGCCGGCGGCATCGTCGCAGATTCGGCTGAGGTGTCCGGCACGTCGGGCCGCGCGGAGCCGCACAATGGAACCGTGATCGATACCCGCCTGGTCGGCTACTGGTCGGACCGAGATCTCTACCTGGGTTCCCCGGAAGACAGCGATATCGCCTTCCGGCCCAACGGCTCAGGCTGGGCTTATTGGTCAAAATGGGGCGGCGTTTTCATGGTCTTGCGTTTCGCCTGGCACACGACCGCCGATGCCCGACTGGTGCTGCGCCTGCGCCGAGAGCTATCAGGCAGCTGGTACCTGGAGGACTCGCGCATCAAGCACCGTGTTGAAGATCAACAGTCCGGCCAGGGCAACCTCGCCGTCGCCTACGAGATCAGCCAGCAGACCGACGCGTACGGCAGGTCAGCAAGGGCGGTGAAGTTCAGCCAGCAGATCAGCCCTAGCGTCATCGGCGACCGCTTCGCCTACATCCGCACAATCACCGACAGCGAAGACGACCAGGCTGGCCCTTCTGAGCCATGATCAGAGGTTCACCGTGACCATGGTGGTGGTGGTGAACTGGCGGGGTTCGGCGTATGGAAGCTTGGGGTGGATTTAAATCATTGGGTGTCGTTCCGACCGTATAGGCCGCGTCGGTTTTTTACTTGGCCGTCCTGGGCGTGTTGGGTGTGGCTGGGTATCGGTGCGTTCTGAAGTGGCCTG
>Ga0335078_10011376_pt1 | contig 13194 bp, 8 predicted proteins | sample Lox_Sample_32_FD_206711 | JGI IMG/M metagenome (GOLD analysis project Ga0335078, IMG submission 206711) | Soil microbial communities from Loxahatchee National Wildlife Refuge, Florida, United States - Lox_Sample_3.2 | ecosystem: Environmental > Terrestrial > Soil > Wetlands | place: USA: Florida... | reverse complement strand
AGAGCCTGCACATCTGGCCGCCGGGTGAAATGGGGATGATTCAGATCGGGCGATTCGGGATTCCATACAAGCTCGGAGCCGACTAGTCCCGGGACTGGGCCCTCTACCGGCGCGCGTGTTCCTGAAGTCAGCCGAGCGCCCTGCGCAATGCATCGGCAACCTGTTCCTGCTGTGCCGTTGTAATTCGATTGAAGAAAGGCAGCGCCAGTGTTCGCCGCGCAATGGATTCGGTGAGCCTCAGGTTCTGTGCAAAGCCGGCAAACTGATAGCGCCACGCCGGCTGCAGGTGGATGGGAGCAAAGTAGCGTCCAGTGGCAATGCCTTCGCGAAGCAGATCGGCCTGCACCTTTCCGCTGTCGGCGTTTTCAGGCAATCGAACAACGTAGACAAACCAACTGATCTTGCGGCGCGGAAGCACAAGCGGCGGCCGTTCGAGGCCGGGAACCGTAGCAAACAGTTCGTCATAGCGTTTCGCTGCTCGCTCGCGGAGCGTAAGCATTTCGTCCAGACGCCGCAGCTGCACGCGGCCCAGTGCGCAAGCAAGCTCCGACAGCCTGTAGTTGAACCCCGGCTCGATCTGGTCAAGCCATCCGGCGCTTGCGTCGCGTCCCTGATTCCGGAGCTTTCGCAAGCGGGCGGCATATTCCGCGTTGCGAGCCAGCACTGCACCGCCCTCACCTGTGGTCATTTGCTTGTTGGGATAGAAGCCGAGGATCGCCAGATCACCAAAACTGCCGACGCGCTCCCCTTCGAATTCTGCGCCGATGGATTCACAGGCATCCTCAATGAGGGCCAGGCCCCGGCGGCGCACGATCGATGCGAGCGAATCCATCTCCGCGGGAACCCCGAACGTGTGAACAACAAGAATGGCGCGGGTGCGGGGAGTGATCGCCTGCTCCACTGCCTCCGGATCGAGATTGAGCGTAAGAGGATCGATTTCGACAAGAATTGGGACGGCGCCAGCCTGGACAACCGCGTTCATGACGCCGGCAAACGCAAACGAAGGAAGGATGACTTCGTCTCCATTCCCGATTCCCAGCGTGAGAAGCGCCAGGTGCAAGCCTGCCGTACCGGAACTGACAACCACCGCGTCCGCGACCGCGTGATATGCGGACAACTCCGTCTCAAAAGCTGCCAGCTCCGGGCCCATGCACAGCTGCGGTGTGCGCAGCACAGCCGTGACCGCCGCGATCTCTGCCTCCGTGATGTCGGGCGCGGAGAGAGGAATGCGCACGCTCATGAGCTCCCAGCCCGCGCGGCTTCGATCTGTTCCGGCAGCGGCGCCGGCTGCTTGATGAGCAGTCGATCAAGCGGAACGGTGGCAAGCACGCTTGCGATGGTCTTTGCAGCGGTCCCATCTCCGTAAGGATTCGACATGCCGGCCAGGCTCGCGCGGAATTCGGGACTAAGCGCACGCTCGAGCGCAGCGTGGATTGCGCCGGCATCGGCAGGCGCGTCGATCACGTTCCGGGCCCGCTCGCGCCCCTGCTGGCGCATGCCAACATTGACCACCGGCAAACCGAACGAGGCCGCCTCCATGATGCCGCTCGATGAGTTGCCGGCAAGCGCATCGGCTTGGCCCAGCAGGCTCCAATAGGCAACGGCATCGAGGTTGATGAAGACATGTGTATCCGAACGCGTTGCGGCCAGGTCCCTTGTTCGCTCGATCAGCGCATGACTTCCCGCATCCGCATTGGGATAAACGAAAATAACCTGCCCGGGTGCGTCAGCCAATGCGGCGAAGAAGGCATCGGCTTCGGCATTGGTATCGCGATGAATGGTGACAGGATGCCAGGCCGCAACCAGAGTGGGTGCCTTGAGCCGCAGGCCGAGATGGGCCTCGAGCCCCCGGCGATCGAGCAGGTTGGACCGATGCAGGTGATCGATTGAAGGCGCACCAGCGCGATGCACGCGCCACGGTTCCTCGCCCATCGCGACCACTCGCTGCCGAGCTGTTTCTGTCGAAGTGAAATGGACGTGAGCCAGCTTGGTGAGAGCGTTGCGGACGGCATCGTCGATGGCGCCCTGGCTCACTTCGCCACCTTCAATGTGGGCAACGGGAATGCGCAAAGCAAGAGCTGTGGAGGCGGGCGCCAGCATTTCGTAGCGGTCGGCAATCAGAAGCAGCAAATCCGGTCGCCATGCCGTCAGTGCGTCCGCCAATCCCAGAATGGCGAGGCCGATCGTCTTTGCCATGCCGGTGTCGGTATCGGAACTAAGCAAGCACTCAATCCGCGATTTGATGGGAAAGCCGTCGCGCTCAATCTCCCTGAGCGTGTTGCCGAATTGCGGCGAGAGATGCGGGCCGAGAGCAAAGACGCCCAGTTCGATCTCAGGTCGGCCGGCAAGTTCGCGCAAGGGCCAATAGAGATGGCTGTAATCGGCGCGCGAGGTAGTGACGACGCCAATGCGGCGCAGGCCGGGGGACAAAGATGGGTTTGGCTGGCTCATACGTGCATTCGCCGCGCGTCGTTTTGCGCCAGTGCAAGCACCGTTTCGCCGGGACGATAGGTCGGAACCAGCGCGCAAAGCCGCTCAAGAGCTGCGCGAAGATCGCGCTCTAGCAATGCATAGCGAAGCGCGGTGAGGGCGCTTTTGAATTGCGCCGGCTCAGGGCGAACGGGCTGGATGGATAGCAGGCCGCTGCTGATGGTCGCCGGGTAAGCCTGTTCGTCATCGTCCCATAGCCGCTCGGTCAATTTATCGCCGGGACGCAATCCGCTGAAATGGATGGGAATCTCACTGCCGGGAGCGAGTTCTCGGGCCATGAAACTTGCCAAGTCCACAACGCGATGTTCTGCTAGCAGCGCCGGAGCCAACAACACTGAAGAGTCAGTGTGCGCAGCCACGAGAAGGAAGTCCACTGCCTCGTCCATTGTGACGAAGTAGCGGCCCGCGGCAGGATCGGTCACGGTGAGCGGGCCGCTGCTCGCAATCTGCCGCGCAAAGATTTCCGTCACGCTGCCACTCGAGGCGAGTACATTGCAGAGTCGCAGCACCGTGCCGGCAGCGGCCAGCACAATCTCCTCCGCAATCCTTTTGGTGACGCCCAGGATCGAAGCGGGTTGCGCGGCCTTATCTGTGGAGAGCAGCACCACGCGCGCGCCGTACTCGGCGGCAACCGCGGCGACGGTCGCCGTGGCAAAGATGTTGTTGGCGATTGCGGCAAAAGGTTGTTGCTCAAGAAGAGGAACATGCTTGCAGGCGGCGGCGTGGAAGACGATCCGCGGCCGGTGCAAAGCAAAGATCTCCTCCAATATCGCGTGATCTCCCGCATCGCCAAGGAGAAAACTCGCAGGCTCGGTAGGGCCAGATCTCGCCCTCACCTCAGCCGCCCACGCCTGCTGCAGATGGTGGAGATTATTCTCACTGGATTCAAGCAGAACCAACCGCGGCGGAGAAAAATGTGCTAATCGAAGTGCAAGCGCTGAGCCGATCGAGCCGCCAGCACCGGTGATCAGCACCGGCGTTTGCGCGAAAGCGTCAAGGTCCTCCGTTGAGATCGACGGCAACGCTGGCCGACCGAGAAATGCATGCCAGTTCAGTTGGTGCGTATGTGCCGTCACGGCAGAAGTATAAATTGCCGGCAGTTCGCGACGGCTTTTTGCACACTTTATGCCGCGTTCGCTTCAATGCCGATATCGCGCGTGCTCGCTTACACTGAAGGGTCACGCAATGGTGTATAAAACGCGGCAGCAGGCTCAATCACGATGGATAAAGTCGGATTTCGTGTGTTTTTGCTTTTGGGAGTTGTAGCAGCTTTCGCAGGTGCGCATGATCGCTACGATCCTGAAGCTGTGCGATTGAATAATCGCGGCGTTGCACTGATGGGCCAGCAATTTACCGAGCGGGCCGCGGAAGCCTTCGCCGAGGCATTCAAGAAGGACCCGCGACTCGCCCAGGCAGCCACGAACGAAGGCATCGCGCTGCTGACGCTGCAGAAGCTCGACGATGCCAAAACATGGCTGAAGAAGTCGATCGCAATCGACCCCGACAGCCCCCAGGCATGGTACAACCTGGGACTCGCGCAACACGCAGGCAATGAGTTGGAGGCCGCGCTGGCAAGCTTTCAGCAGTCAGCCAAACTGGACCCACACGACGCCGACTCGCTTTACTTCGAAGGCGTCACTTACCAGGAGATGAAGCAGTACGACAAGGCCATTGAGGTCCTTCATCAGGCGCTAAAGGTTCAACCGCAGCACGCTTCGGCGGAGTTTGTGTTGGCACGCTCGCTGCAACGAACAGGAAAGACCGACGAGGCGCGCGAGCACTTCAAGATCTTCCAGCATTTGACCGGCACGAAGATCTCTGCGGCGATTGGTTTGAGCTATGGCGAGCAGGGACACTACTCGACTGTGAGCGCCGTCGAGGAGCCTGAAGCCTCGCGGCCGGCAATGATCCCGATGCGATTGGAAGCGCAGCCGCTCGCGGCGCAGGCGGCGGGCGCGGTCTTTACAACCACAGGTGGCGCCTGCATGATTGACGCAACCGGCTCCGGCCAGATGGACCTGGTGCTGTTGCAGTCGGGCGATCAGGCGATTCGCGTTTTCCATCATCGCGATGACGGGACTTTTGCGGATTGGGATGCGGTGAGCGCAGGCCTTCAGGCCAGCGGTCATGGTGTCGCCTGCGCTGTGGGCGATTTCGATGGCGACGGCCTAAACGATCTCGCCGTCGCTCTCGAAGAGAAGGTCCTGCTCTTCCGCAACCTTGGACACGGCAAATTCGCAGACGTGACTGCAAAATCCGGCATCGTTCCGCGCAATCGCCCCTCGGGCATCACGTTTGTCGATTACGACCACGATGGCGATCTTGACCTGTTACTGACCGGTTCGGGATTGAAGCCGGGCGATGCGCCGAACATGCTGTGGCGAAATAACGGCGATGGAACGTTCACTGAGCAAACTGAGCCGACGGGGCTGGGCGGAAGCGGTAATACCGCCGCGGCAATTCTGACCGATTACAACAACGATCGCGCCGTCGACCTGGCGGTAACGGGCGACGGCCCCGCGCCGTTGATTTACGTGAATCCACGCGAGGGCAAATATCCTACGGTTCCCTTATTCGCGGGCGTCGCGCTGCCGCCGACCACGGGCATTGCCGTCCTCGACTACAACAAAGACGGATGGATGGACATCGCCGTGACACATGCGGGCGCGCCGGGAATATCCTTGTGGCGCAACGTGGCTGGGCCGGATCTTGTGAGCCGGCGATTCGAGCGTGTCGAGCTTCCGTTGAATGGCGTTTTGCGCGGCTGGGGTGTCACGCCGATCGATATTGACAACGATGGATGGATCGATCTGGCAGCGATTGTGGAAACCCGCACTGGCCCGCAGGTGCGCGTGCTGCGCAACCGCGGCGACGGAAGCTTTGAAGACGTCAGCCACGCGCTCGGACTCGATACGGTTCAATTGCAGTCGCCGCGCGGTCTCATTGCGGCAGATGTGGATGGCGACGGCGCCCCCGATCTAGTCGTGACGCAAGTGAACGCCCCACCCGTGCTGCTGCACAACGTGGGCGCAAACAAGAATCATTTCGTGCGCCTCGATTTGACCGGTTTGGCCGACAACAAGACCGCGATTGGCGTGAAGGTGGAAGTTTTTGCGAACCAACTCTGGCAAAAATGGGAGTTACCTGGCGCGTCGGGCTATCAAACTCAGTCCGCGCCGCAGATTCTCGTGGGGCTTGGTCAGGCGCCGGGCATCGACCTGCTGCGCATTTTGTGGCCCACCGGCGTTCTGCAGGACGAGATCGACCTGCCGCAGCAACCGGTAATTGCCATGAAGGAAGCGGATCGCCGCGGCAGTTCGTGCCCGGTGCTGTTTGCCTGGGACGGTCACAAGTACAAATTCGTCACCGATGTGATCGGCGCTGGTGTGGTCGGTCACTGGTTCACGCCCGCGCGTCGCAATATTCCCAATCCCGGCGAGTGGGTGAAGGTGGACGGCGCAGACGTTGCGCCGGTGAACGGCAAGGTAAGCCTGCGCTTTATGGAGCCGATGGAGGAGGTGAATTACACCGACCAGCTGCGGCTTATTGCGGTGGACCATCCCGACAAAGTGGAGGTAAATCCAGACGAGCGTTTTCTCGACGATCCGCCATTTGCGTCCGGCCGCGTTGTGGCGAGCTCCAACGTGCATCCGCCGGTGGGAGCATGGGACGGCAAGGGCCGCGATGTGCTTGATCTCATCAGCCGCCGCGATCACCAATTCGCAAGTGGATTCACAACTCTGCCCTACGATGGGTTCACCAACCTTCACGCTCTGACTCTTGACCTGGGTCCGCTAAGCGCAAAGTCTCCGCTGCGCCTGCTGATGACCGGCTACGTGAATTACTTCAGCGCAACATCGCTGTACGCGGCGTGGCAGGCTGGGTTGAAGGAGATTCCGCCCTACATTGAAGCGCAGTTGCACGACGGCACATGGCAGCGCATCACCGGCGATGCGGGGTTCCCTGCCGGCCTCGAACGGACGATTGCGATCGACCTGACGGGCAAGCTGCCCGAGGGCGTCCATTGCATCCGTCTGATGACCAACCTGCAGATCTTCTGGGACCAGGTGTTGATCGACCAGAGCACTGGCGCCGAGGCACGCACCACCGAGGCGCCGCTGGCCTCGGCCACGCTACGCTATCGCGGCCACCCCAAGGAAATCGATCTGCCCAGCACGGGCGATCTCGAATACGACTACAACGTTGTCAGCCTTACCGGCTCCTACCAGTACGAGCGCGGCAATTACACGCACATGGGCGACGTCACCCCTCTGCTCACGGCTATCGACAATCGCTTCGTGGTCTTCGGCACCGGTGAAGAGATCGCTGCGGAGTTCGACGTCTCGAATCTTCCCGCACTTCCTGCCGGATGGAAGCGCGACTACTTCTTCTATGCAAACGGCTACGAGAAAGATATGGACTGGTGGGACGCATCGCCCTACACTGTGGCGCAAATGCCATTCCATCAGATGAGCACCTACCCTTATCCAAAGCCAGAAAAGTACCCCGACGATTCTGATTCGCTGGATTACCAGTTGAACTGGAATGATCGGTTTGACTCCGGCGAGCCGGTGCACTCGTATCGATTCAACTTCCAGATACTGCCTTCGACACCGGCCGACGATCTACCCGTCGCGTCCGGAGCGCAGCGATGAGCGAAATCGTCCTCGCTTCGGCGACAAGGCAGCTCGAACTTTTGCGCTTGGGCCGGATTTCGGTGATCGAACTGGCAGAGGAGCACATCGAGCAAATCGAGCGGCTGAACCCCGTTTTGAACGCGCTGGTCGATTTTGACGCCGATCGCGTGCGCGCCCAGGCGCGACAACTCGACGCATTAAAAGAGCCGCACAGCGCACTGCACGGGCTTCCTGTCACCATCAAGTCGTCGATCGCCGCAGCTGGCTATCGCTGCGAGATTGGCAGCCTTCTGCATGAAGGTGAGATTCCGGCCGAAGATGCGGAGGTGGTGGCGCGATTGCGCGCCGCGGGTGCGTTGATTCTGGGAACCACCAACTGCCCCGAGTTGCTGATGGCTTATGAAACCGCGAACCTCCTGCACGGACAAACGCGCAATCCCTGGAATCTGGAGCGAACGCCCGGCGGATCGAGCGGCGGCGAATCGGCTGCGATTGCCGCGGGGCTCTCCGCGGCTGGATTTGGCAGCGACAGCGGCGGCTCGGTCCGCGTGCCCGCGCACTTCACCGGCATCTGCTCGCTCAAGCCCACACCTGGACGCATTCCCGGCCGCGGCCATCTGCCGCCGTGCGTAGGGCCGTTTTCGATTCTCGGCGTGATCGGACCGATGGCGAGGACTGTCGCCGATCTTGCCGTGCTGTTTGGCGTGCTCGGTGGGCAGGACCAACGCGATCCGATTAGCCCACCCGTTCCGCTCCGCGGCCACTCGCTCCGGGATCTGCGCCGCATCCCCATCGGTTTCTTCGAAGATGATGGCCTTGTGCCAGTGACGAAAGAAACGCGAGCGGCCGTGAACGCGGCGGCCCAGGCGCTGCGCGATGCCGCCTTTCGCGTAGAGCCGTTCAGGCCGAGCACTCTCGAGCAGTTGCGCAAGTTGTGGTGGAAGTTCTTCGTCCAATGCGGAGCCATGTTTTACGCTCCGGAGATCGCCGGAAAAGAAGAACGGTTGAGCCCGATCTTCAAGGAGTTTCTCTCTATTGCACGGGCGCGAACGCCGCTCAGCGCGACGGATCTGCTGAACGCTTGGGCGGAGCTGGACATTCTGCGCGCAAAGACTCTGGAAGAGATGCGCGATTTTCCGGTGTTGCTCTGCCCTGTGGCCGGCATTCCTGCGTTTCGGCACGGCGAACGCGAATGGATCATCGACGGGAAACCCGTCGCCTACCTGGACGCGGTTCGCCATACGCAATGGTTCAACGCGCTCGCCGCGCCCGCGGCGGTTGTTCCTGTCGGACGCTCGCCTGAGGGCCTGCCCATCGGAGTGCAGATTGTCGCGCGCCCCTTCGAGGACGAAACAGCATTGGGAATCGCGGCCATCGTCGACGATGCATTTGGCTTCCAGCCGCCGCGAATGGCCCTAGGCTAACTATTCGACTTCCGCCGAAGGTGGCTTGGCGCGGGCCCTCCCTTGTGAGCTACATCACCGTAGTTGCCCCCTGCGCCTCCTTCTCAATCTTTTGGTTGAGGCGCTCCACGTTTGAAAACGCTAGCCTGATCTTTCCCTAATAGATGGAGGCCGGACTGGAGCGCTCAGGTGCGCGAAGGCTGGCAAGAACGATTTGCCGAGACCCCTGATGTTCTGATTGGCCGAGGGCAAGAGCGGACGCTTGTGCCGGTCCGTGACTTCGTTATCGGTGGCGACGAGTTTGTCATCATGGCTGGGCCGTGCTCAGTGGAAACCGAGGACCAGCTGATCGCCGTCGCTCGACACGTTCGCCGCGCCGGCGCGCGCATTCTGCGTGGCGGCGCATTCAAACCCCGCACATCTCCCTATGCCTTTCACGGGCTCGGCCTGGAAGGGTTGAAGCTTCTGGCCAAGGCTCGCGAAGAGACAGGCCTGGCGGTCGTCACTGAGGTGATGTCGGAGTGTGACGTCTCGTTGGTTGCCGAATATGCCGACATTCTGCAGATCGGCTCGCGCAGCATGGAGAACTACTCGCTTCTCGAGGCGGCCGCGCGATCGGGCCGGCCGATCCTGCTGAAGCGTGGCATGGTGGCCACAATCGGAGATCTTCTGCGCTCTGCCCAACTCATCCTCGATAACGGCAACCCCAACGTGATTCTCTGCGAGCGCGGCATTCGGACATTTGAAACAGCGATGCGCAACACTTTTGACGCAGCGGGTATTGCGCTGCTCAAACAGGTCGTGCATCTGCCGGTCATCGCCGACCCGAGCCACGCTGCGGGGCACCGCGATCTGGTTCCGGCATTGGCGCGCATTGGCGTCGCCGCGGGCGCCGACGGTCTCATCGTCGAAGTGCATCCCGACCCAGACAAAGCATGGAGCGACGGCGAGCAATCGCTCGACTTTGCAGAATTTGACGCGATGATCGCTGACCTGGCGCCGTGGATCGCCCTACGCAACCAAAGTTGCGGCCTGCAATTCGGCCCCGGACCTCGGCTTCTGGAGGCTGTGGGATGAAAACAGCGGGCCGTGTGCTGGCGGCGGGCGCCGCTCTGCTGGTTGTGATTGCGATGTGTGGCTTTTCGCCCTCGTTCTCACACGATTGCGCCGGCGATTTCATCGTCACCGCGGCGCCTGTCTACAAGCCTCTGGCCGAGTTGCGCGGCGGAGAGCGATTCCCGAGCGGCGCGCATCTGCTGCTGGTGCATGACGGCAAGGCAGAGCCAATGGTGGTGGAGTTCGCCGCCAGCGCCGACGCAGATGTTTCTTATGACGGCAAGTCGGTGCTCTTCGCGGGGAAGAAAGCTGCGAGTGATCCGTGGCAGATCTGGGAACTGAATCTAGAGGATCGCGCACTGCGCAGAATCACTGCAACCGCGGATGATGCCGAGCGCCCATTTCATCTTCCCGGTCAACGACTGGTCTGGGCACAGCGCACGCGCAATGGATTTCAACTTGAATCGTCTGACGACGGGCGCCCGAAGGACTCTAATCCGCTGAATCCCACGGCTGGGCCGGGCGTGCTGCCGCTCACTTACCTTCGTGCGAGCGCGTTCCCCACCGGGGTCTTGCATGATGGACGCATTCTTTTTGAGTCGGGATTCCCGCTTGGATCAGGATCGACGCCGGAGATCTATCTGGTTTATGCCGACGGTTCAGGCGTTGAGTCGTACCGCTGCGACCACGGCACGGCGCGCTGGGGCGCGAGTCAACTCGCGTCGGGAGATGTGGTCTTTACTCAAGGCGATTCGCTGGCGCGTTTTACTTCGGCGCTGGCCCACGAAGAGCCAATTGCCGCGCCGGCTGCGCAATATGCCGGCGCAATAGCCGAAATCGATTCGATGACGTGGCTTCTGAGTGCGCGCACGGCCAATAGTGCGGACTACGCGATCAGCCTTTTCGAGCGCGGCGATTCAGAGCCTCCGCGCGGGACGGCGCTCAAAACCGTGCTGGCGATAAGTGGGATGAACCTCGTCGATCCTGTTCTGGTTGCTCCGCACCAGCGACCCAACCGCCATCCTTCGGGACTGCACGGCTGGAACTACGCGAACCTGATGGCTCTCGACGCGCGTATTTCGCGCGACGGCATAGTGCGCGGCGTGCCCGCATCGGTGCGGCTTGAGACACAGGACGCAAATGGCCGCGCAGTGGCAACAGGCATTGCGCCGGTGGAGCAAGACGGCTCGTTCTTTGTCAGCGTGGCGGCCGACAAGCCCATTCGTTTTGCGCTGCTCGATCGCAAGGGCGCAGTTTTGTGTCAGGAGCATGGCTGGTTCTGGATTCGCGGCGGCGAGCAACGCTACTGCGTGGGCTGCCACGCCGGACCCGAGCGCGCGCCGGAGAATCATGTTCCGGCCGTGCTGATGCGCACTACCACCCCGGTCGATCTCACCGGCAATTCACCTGCTCATCCATCCAAGGGAGGCCAGTGAGATGAACCTCCGGCTCCTGTTCCTTTTCGCGATCGCTTCTGCTGCAGCGGCGCAGATCGCGCCCGCGGTGCAGGGGCCTTCGTCATCCGCGGTCGGCACCTCGCTACCTGGTGTAGATGCGCAAGGCGCCGTTGTTGCAACACAGTTGCCCGCCATTCGTTTTGAAGATGCGAGCGACTCTGCCGGCATTCACTTTACGCACAGCTTCGGCTCGCGGCAGTTGGGCTCGCTGCTCGAGGGCACAGGCGGCGGCTGCATCTGGTTCGACTACAACAACTCTGGCCTGCCTTCTCTCTATGTCGTCAGCGGCCGTCCGCTCGATGACTCGATGCACCCCTATCCGCTGAAGGACAAGCCCAGCCCTCCGCCGCACAACCATCTCTATCGCAATGACGGCAACGGACGCTTCACCGATGTCACGGCGCAATCCGGCCTCGATCCGGACATGTATTCGATTGCCGTGACCGCGGCTGACTACGACAACGACGGCAACGAAGAACTGCTGGTAACCGGCTACGGCAAAGTTGTTCTGTATCACAACGATGGCAACGGCCATTTCACCGACTTCACTGAAAAAGCCGGCATTAAAGTCAGCGGCTGGGCCATCAGTTCCACCTGGCTCGACTACGACAAGGATGGCTGCGTCGATCTATTCGTCGGCCGCTACGTCAAATTCGACCCAAAATATCGCGCCTACTACGCCGCCGATAACTATCCCGGTCCCCTCGACTATGCCGGCGAAACCAACATGCTGTTCCACAACAACTGCGACGGCACATTCACCGACGTAACGGATAAGTCAGGCATCGGCGCATTTGTCGGCCGCACCATGGGCGTCACGGCAGCGGATTTCGACAATGACGGCTGGGATGACATCTACGTCGCCAACGACCGCACTGAAAACTTCCTCTTTCACAACAAGCATGACGGAACTTTCGAAGAGATTGCCAATGACACTGGAGCCGCATTTGGCCAGAACGGCGAGGCGACTTCGTCCATGGGCCCGGTGTTCGCCGACTTCGAGGGCCGGGGGCTGCTCGATCTATGGGTGACTGACGGGCGCTATAACCGCTTCCTCAAAAACACGGGGACTGGAAGCTTCGAAGATGTTGGCGCATCGAACGGTATCTCGCAAGCGAACGCGCAATATGTGAGTTGGGGAACGGGCGTTTACGACTTCGATAACGACGGCAATCCGGATATTCTCATCTTCCACGGCGGATTGATTCATCTCATTTTGCAGGAGCACACGCTGTTTCGCGGGCTCGGCGGCGGCCGGTTCGAAGATGTCTCGCCGCAGGCGGGTCCGGTGCTAAGCCAGCGCACCGTGGCCCGGGGCGCATGTTTTGCCGACTACAACAATGACGGTAAAGTCGGCGCCTATCTCGTCAACCTCGGTGCGCCCGGCACGCTGCTGCACAATGTCTCCACCAACACTGGCCACTGGATTGATCTCAAACTCGTCGGCGCGATGCGTCCGGGCGATCGTGGTCTGGCCGCGGACCCAGCCGCAAAAAGCAATCGAGATGGTATCGGCTCGCGCGTCGAGGTTTTCGCCGGTAGCCGCCGCTGGACTGCGGAGCGGGTAGCCGGCTCCGGTTATCTCTCGCAAAACGATGGGCGTCTGCACTTCGGCCTAGGCGCGGCAACTTCCGTCGACAAAATCGTCGTTCACTGGCCTAGCGGCCGCGAGCAAACCCTCGAGAAGGCTGCCGTCGACCGCGTCTTGACCATCGAGGAGCCGAAATGACCGCGCTCCCGGGATCGCGTCACGCGCCTCTCTTGCTCGGCGTAGCCGCCTGCGTCTTGGTGATTCTGCTGGCTGCCGGGCTCTGGCCCTCGATCGGCGGTCCCGTTCATGCTGGTGAGAATTCCTCTGCGGGCGATTGGCTCGGTTACGCCTCGCCGCTCGAGCTTCTCTTCTCGTCCGACGGAGCCAGGGCTTACGTGCTCTGCCAGCAGAGCGATGAAATTCGCGTACTCGATGCGTCGACGTACGCGCCGGTAAAGACCATCCGGGTCGGCCACGTGCCGCGCGGGATGGCGCTCTCCGCCGCAGGCGATCGTCTCTACGTCACCAACTCCTGGGACGACACACTCACCGTGATCGACACTCGAATTCTCGCCGCCGTTTCCACCTGGCCGGTTGGCGCGGAGCCCTCGGGCGTTACC
>Ga0335078_10011375_pt1 | contig 13194 bp, 9 predicted proteins | sample Lox_Sample_32_FD_206711 | JGI IMG/M metagenome (GOLD analysis project Ga0335078, IMG submission 206711) | Soil microbial communities from Loxahatchee National Wildlife Refuge, Florida, United States - Lox_Sample_3.2 | ecosystem: Environmental > Terrestrial > Soil > Wetlands | place: USA: Florida... | reverse complement strand
CAGAGCATGGCATCCAGTCCAGCGGGACCGCATGGGCGAACGTCGCTATGGGCTTGGGCTCGGTCGGGCTGGGCATCGGCGCCACCGCTGTGACGCTGCATGCCTACTCGGTCAGCGGAGTTGCACCCAAGGCATCAATCAATCTGGGGCCTTTGCATGGATCGGTGATGACGACTACCAGCTCGGTGAGCACTGGCCAGCTGGTCTTGGTCGCGCTGATCTGGGCCGTCATTGCGGTCATCAACATTGCCTACGCTCGCCGCCAGCCCCGCCGGCACTGACCGCGGCCATCCGGGCGAGGGCGCCTGATGAGCAGCGGGGAGGTCAGGCTGACACCGACACGCGGATAATGGCCTCGTAAGCGCGCAGTCTTGCTGGGCGCGAGGATCCCGCTGGGCCCGTACCGGATTCTGAACGAGCTGCCCGAGGGAGAGCCGGCATGCTTGCTGTCGGAGTACCGCCAGACGGTTGAAGGAGCCCGTGACCCGGCCGGGTGGCAGTAGTTGCGGCGGGGGCAGTGTTGCGTTGGCCGATCGCAGTCGGCGGGAGACTGGTTCGGTGACGTCGTCTGGGAGGTCTTCAGTGTTCGCCGGCCTCCGGTTCCCGCGGGAGGTGATCGGGGTCGCCGTCCGCTGGTACCTCCGGTACGGGCTGTCCTACCGCAATCTTGAGGAACTGCTGGCGGAACGCGGCGTCACCGTCGATCACGTCACCATCTACCGCTGGGTGCAGCGCTTCACGGCGGAGTTCATCGAGGCCGCCCGGCCGTGCCGCCACGTTCCCGGGGACCGGTGGTTCGCCGACGAGACGTACGTCAAGGTCGCCGGACGGTGGACCTATTCTCTACCGGGCGATTTCTCTACCGGGCGATCGACCAGCACGGCCAGGTCATTTGACGTGCTGCTGTCCCAGCGGCGCGACCTGGCGGCCGCCCGGCGGTTATTCACCCGCGCTTTGCGCGCCGGCACAATCCCGGCCGAGGTCACTACCGACCGCGCCCCGGCCTATCCGCGGGTCGGCACTGTTGCATTGAGCGTTCACGTGATCATGAGGCCGTAAATTTTCCTGTCGGCGTTCACCGAGCGGTCGGCGCACAGGCGTAGAAGGGGGCCTCACAGCCTGTCTGGCTGTCACGGGAGCATGGCAGACGATAAATCTTCCTGCCGGATGATCATGCGATCGCTTAATGCAACAGTGCCCCCGTAGCAGCAGGCCATGCGCGACCTATACCTGCACGATCTTGTGCTGCCCGGGGGTTGACCCGTCGCCGGTGTCCCGGACCGTACCCGCGAGCTGGCTGCTGGCCGGTCCGGCCTGTCCTTTCAGGTGCGAAAGGGGCATTCGGCGCGGATTTGGCCGGCGTGGCGCATGATCGCGGACGCCCTGCAGCGAGAGGATGCCGCGGTGAGTACCGCCCCGGAGCGCATGAGTGACGCCGAGCTCACCGCCCGGCTGCTCGCGCAAGCCCAGCTGGCCGCGGACCCGGCCGCTACCATCCCGGAGGTCGTCGCTCGCTGTGTCCACCTGTATGGGGCAGCCCGGTCCCCCGGGCAGGTTCTGTGCTGGGCCGGGGTGGTGCTCGCCCAACTGGGCGCCGACCCCGTGTATGAGGAGACCGAGCGGCTAGCCCGGGAAGCCTGTGATCTGCTGGCTGCCGGTCCATAGCTCGCGTGGTGAGGGCGGGGAGCGCCGGGGTGGCGGCTGCTGCTGGGCAAGTGCCACGCCTACACCGCGGCCAAGGTGGCCATGTTCCGGCGGACCGGCACCGAGCACGCGCCCTGGACGGTGATAAAGAGCAACGACAACAAGCGCGCGCGGGCTGGAGGTCATGCGGGCCCTGCTAGCCCGGTTCGGCTACGAAGGCAACGACGCGCAGACCGTCGGCCGGCCGGACCCGCGCCTCGTGGGCCGTCCGGCCCACCTGCGGGAGGACGACCTGGCGGAACTGCCGCCCAGCCCGATCTTGTGCCACCCCAATACTCGATTGGGCGGCTGACCTGCGCTATCACCAGCAGGCTTGACGCGGTGATGGTTGGCTGGCCGGGTGCTGCTCAAGATCGCCTATCTGCTGACGTGCCGGGTACCCGGCCTGGCTGTCCTGGTGGTCCGCGGCGACCGGGCGAAGGCTGCCGAACTGCTGGTGCTCCGGCACGAGAACGCGGTGCTCCGCCGCCACGCCAGCCGGATCCGGCACGACCCGGCTGACCGGTTGTGGTTCGCCGCGCTGCCCCGGCGCCTTCCCCGCAGGCGCTGGACCGACATCTTCCCCGTTACGCCCGCGACACTGCTGGCCTGGCACCGCAGACTGGCCGCGAGAACGTACGACACGAGCGGACAGTGCAAGCCCGGCCGCCCACCGACGGCGCCGAGCATCGCCCGCCTCGTCGTTCGCCTGGCGAAGGAGATCCGCTGTGGGGATACCGCCGGATCCACGGCGAACTGACGAAACTCGGCATCGCCGTGGCACCGTCTACCGTGTGGGCGATCCTGCGTGCCGCGGGCATCGATCCGGCGCCTCGCCGGTCAGGCCCAACCTGGCGGCAGTTCCTGCATGCCCAGGCCGCCGGGATCCTCGCAGTGGATTTCCTGCACGTGGACACCGTGCTGCTGAACAGGCTGTACGTCTTGATCTTTATCGAGCACGGCACCCGCCGGATGCACCTCGGCGGCGTCACCGCACATCCCACCGGCGAGTGGACGGTGCAGCAGGCCCGCAACCCCACCCTCACCCTCGGCGAGCGGTTCGAGGACATCAGGTTCCTGATCCGTGACCGCGGACCGAACTCCACCGCCTCGTTTGACGCCGTCTTCCAGGCCACCGGCGCCAGGATCCTGCGCACCGCGGTTCAGGCTCCGCGCATGAACGCGATCTGCGAACGCCTGGCCGGCACCTTGCGCCGCGAGCTCCTCGACCGGATGCTGATCCCCGGCGAGGCACACCTGCGCGCCATCCTGACCGGCTACCAGGCGCACTACAACACGGCCCGGCTGCACCAGGGCATCGGCCAGCGCGTCCCTGACGACGAACGCGACACTCACCCCCGACCGTAATCAACGTCGACACATGACAGATCCGCCGAAAACCTGTCCTGGGCGGCCTGATCAACGAATATGTGCGCGCCGCCTGACCCCCGGAAGGTCTGCAGGTCAGCTGCCGAATTCTATTTTCGAGCAGGACAGGATACGACGATCTCCAGATAGTCAAGCGGGTCACCGCGTTTCCCAGCATGGCCACGGCCTTTCGGCATCGGCGACGTTGCCGCCGCCGATCGCGGCGATGACGTCGGCGCTATGCTCGCGCGCAGCAGCCACGCCAGCCCGGGCCAGCTTGATCAACCGAACGCGTCCTGAGGGTCCGGGTCGGGCCGCCCGCGAACCTGTTCCCGAAACACTTCATCCCGGCCACCGTGTTCCGCCTGCCTGGTCGGCTATACGCGCGGCGCCCATGTCCGCGGCGCGCTGCTTTGCCTGGCCCGACGCCGCTGACGGGAATGTCACTGGAGGGACTTCGGTCCGTCACCGGTGATGCGTTCGGCCCTATTCTCTGTATCCGAGCAGCGCTAACGTCAATGAGCTAGAAGCGTGCTCCAGCGGGGGCGGTGCTCATGAATACTGCGACAGATCTCTTGAGTGCTGTGACACATTTCTGGGAGCTGAGCGCCCCGGAGAAAAATCTGATCAAGGCGGCGGAGCATGACTCCGAGGCCAACCTGCACAAAGAGAACGGGCAGCGATCGCTGATACGCGCTGAGGTGCTCCGGGACCTGTGCACAGGTGCGAGACCGGTCAAGGACCGCATCCGGATGACCGGCGGGCAGGTACTGGGACGTCTCGACCTGCACGGGGCGGACCTGGTTCACCCGCTACACTTCACCGACTGCGTGTTCGAGGACAAGGTTGACCTACGGCAGGCACGGGCCGAACATCCTGTCGAATGGGTCGGCGGAAGCACCGCCGCCATCGTCGCTGACGAATTCGAAAGCACCGCTGACCTCACGATCCAAGGTGTCGCTGTAACCGGTACCCTCTCCTTGTACTGGGCGAACGTGCGTGGCGACCTGCGCATGTCCGGCAGTCATTTGGCGCCGTCCAATGGCCCGGCCATCTATGGCGCCGATCTGCAGGTCGGCGGCACCCTGTTCCTGGACGGGGAGGACCTCCACGCCAAGCGATTCCACGCTAGCGGAGAGGTGTGCCTGCGCTCCGCACACATTCATGGCCAGCTCGATTGTCGGCACGGGCGCTTCACCAACCCGTCGGGTTACGCCATCAACGCCAGGTACCTGGAGCTGGACGGCGGACTCCTGTGTGAACAGGGCTTCCGCGCCGACGGTGAGGTGTGCCTGGAGCGGGCACAGGTCCAGCGGGTGCGGGCAACCGGAGGCAGGTTCGCCAGTTCCACGCTGTACGCCTTGCATCTGGATGCGCTACGGGCACTCGGCGGCGTCTACCTGGACCGGGGATTCCACGCCACCGCCACGGTGCGCCTAGTCGGCGCGAACATCACCAGCGAGCTGTGTTGCACCCAGGGCACCTTCGACAATCCGAGCGGCCGGGCACTGGACGCGGAGCGGATCGTCGTCGATGACGTCTACCTCGATCACGGCTTCACCGCCCACGGCGAGGTCCGGTTCACCGGAGCGCAGGTCGGGCGCCAGTTCAACGCAACGAGCGGCGAGTTCCGCAACGATCGAGCGAACGGATACGCACTAGACGCCGACGGCCTCAATTGCCACGGCGACGTCTTCCTCAACGATGGGTTCCACGCCACCGGCGCGGTGAGCCTGACCGGTGCAGCGATCAAGAACGAATTGAACTGCACCAACGGGTCTTTCACCAACCAGGACGGCTACGCCCTGTTCGCAGACGGGCTGACTACCCCTGGCGTGATCTACCTGAACGAACAGTTCCGGGCGCTCGGCCAGGTCCGCCTTGCCCGGGTCACGGTCGGCCGCCAGCTGGTGTGCACGAGCGGCGTCTTCGACAACCAGCACGGCCTCGCGCTGGACCTCACCGGCCTGATCAGCCCCGGCGACGTGTTGCTCAACGATGGGTTCCGCGCCTCGGGTGAGATTAGGATGCGCAACGCCGAAATAACCCGCGACCTGAACTTCAAGGGCGCCCAACTCCACGGTACGGAGAGGCTCGATGCCCTCGGATTGCAGGTCGGAGGGTGCCTGACCTGGATCATGGACCGGCCACCGGGGGGGCCCGTCGATCTGTCTTTCGCCTACGTCAGCCGACTCGACGACACCGCGGCAAGCTGGCCGGAGAAGAACTACACGCTGGCCGGCCTAACTTACCGGGCTGTGGCGGACGGTGCCTGGACGCTCAACCAGCGGATCAACTGGCTGGGCAACACAAGCGCGTACTCCGCGGAGGCCTACCAGCATCTCGCCCAGGCGTACCGCCTTAGTGGCGACGAACAGGCGGCCCAGGAAGTCGCCATGGCGAGCCAGCGGGACCTGCGCAAGCGAGGCAATCTTCTGTGGTACTCGACCGCATGGAACTGGTTTCTCGACCGCTCGGTCGGCTACGGGTACCGCCTGCACCGCCCGTTCCTCGCCGTGCTGATTCTGGGCTTGCTTGGAGGGTGCATCTATCTCTGGGGCGAACGTGCGGGCGTGATCTTCGCGACTAATCCCAGCAGCACGGTCGTCGCACCGCACTGCAAGGCCGGTTATCCGTGCTTCAACCCGTTCGTGTACTCATTTCAGCTGCTGATCCCTGGTTTGGACCTGCGCGAGGCTACCTACTGGCTGCCCAATGCAATAACGACCGGGGGGAAGCTTCTCATGGTCTACACCTGGGTGATGATCGTGTTCGGCTGGGTGGCGGCCACCGCGGTTGTCGCCGGCGTGAGCCAGATCTTCCGCAAGAGGTGATGGAGCCTGTGGGGGTGCCAGAGCTCGCGCGGAGCATCTGACCTGGGCTTCTATCCTCGTCACTCTTGCTCTTCCGCCTCCTCCATCTGCTCATGGTCCGGGTGCCCGGCTGGCTGGCGCTGCTACCGCGCAGCGACGCCGCTAAAGACGTGGAGATCCTGGGGCAGTGTTGCGTTGGCCGATCGGTGCGCATGGGCATAGCGCACTGACCGGGATGACGGGCTGATCAGATGACCATCACGAGCTGGTCGAAGGCGGCGCGGAGCCGGTGGCGGGCGGCGGCGTCGGTAGCGAGTTCATAGTGGCCGCGGCGGAGGTTCTGCGCAAACGCATGTCCGGTTGCCAGGATGCGCGCCGACCGGTGGCGTTTGATTCCGCGCATCGGCCGCAGCCGCGCTTTCAGCCGCCCGTGATCAGTCTCGACCGGGTTGTTTGGCACTGTTGCGTTAGCTGATCGCAGCGGGCGGGAGACTGGTTCGGTGACGCCGTCAGGTTCGTCCTCAGCGTTCGCCGGTTTCTGCGGGAGGTGATCGCCGTGGCGGTCCGCTGGTACCTGCGGTACGGCCTGTCCTACCGGGACGTCGAGGAACTGCTGGCCGAGCGTGACATCACTGTCGATCACGTGACCGTGTACCGGTGGGTCCAGCGGTTCACACCTGAGTTCATCGAGGCAGCCCGGCTGTGCCGGCGTGCTCCGGGCGACCGGTGGTTTGTCGATGAGACGTACGTCAGGGTCGCCGGGCGCTGGACGTACCTGTACCGGGCCATCGACCAGCACGGTCAGGTCATCGACGTGCTGCTATCCGTCCGGCGCGACCTGGCGGCGGCGCGGCGTTTCTTCATCCGGGCGCTGCGTGCCGGCACTGTCCCGGCCGAGGTAACCACCGATCGGGCCCCCGCCTATCCGCGGGTCCTGGATGAGCTGATCCCCTCAGCGCTGCACACCGTGGAGCGCTACGCGAATAACCCGGTCGAGACCGATCACGGGCGGCTGAAAGCGCGGCTGCGGCCGATGCGCGGAATCAAACGCCACCGGTCGGCGCGCATCCTGGCAACCGGACATGCGTTTGCGCAGAACCTCCGCCGCGGCCACTATGAACTCGCTACCCGACGCCGCCGCCCGCCACCGGCTCCGCGCCGCCTTCGACCAGCTCGTGATGGTCATCTGATCAGCCCGTCATCCCGGTCAGTGCGCTATGCCCATGCGCACCGATCAGCCAACGCAACACTGCCCGCCGGACAGCCACCTGGAAGCCGGACCATTCCGTGGCTGGTCGTTGCGTTCTGCCGTCGACAGGCGGACCAGCAGCCGCGGGCTCCCTCCTGTCCGGCGTGGTCGTCCGAAGCCGGACCCTGGTATCAGCAGGGTTACGGTGAACCGCCCAGAGTTTCCGGAGTTACGGCTGGCGGCGGATCTCCCGCCGAGAACAGCGTCCTGGCCGAACCAGTACTCACAGTCACACCAGGTCGCTGCTGGCCTGCTCTTCGCACGGCTAGCGATCTTTCTCGCAGACACGGCCCTATTCGCAAGTGGCAAGATGCCAGGCTGCGTCGCTTGTCAGGGGTGTTGCGCCCCCAGATGACGAACGTCGCAGCGGGCGGTGGGTGACCGTCGCCTTGCCGATGCTGATGGCTGAGCGGGGAGCTGGGCACTTCACCTGGCGTATCGGGGAGCGAAATGCCTTCGCAGGTGGAAAATGTGCCGTGCGGACGGTTTACGGGGGGCGGAGGCTTGGGTGAACGGTGAGGAGCCCGGCCGTGGCTCTGCTGGCGAAGCGGTGATGCTCCCGGTGGCGGGCCGGCGTATCGCGGGGTACCGGCTGGAGGAGCAGATCGGCGCCGGGTGGGATGGCGGTGGTGTTCCGGGCGCGCGACGAACGCCTGGGCAGGCTGGTGGCGCTGAAGATGCTGGCGCCGGTGCTGGCGGCGGATGAGGTTTTCAGGCTCCGTTTCATCCGCGAGTCTCGAGCCGCGGCGAAGGTGGACGATCCGCACATCATCCCGGTGTTCGATGCCGGCGAGGCGGACGGGATGCTGTTCATCGCGATGCGTTACGTTCCGAGCGGAGACGTGCGGACCATGATCGAGCGGGAGGGCCCGCTGGAGCCTGGGCGGGCAGCGGCGGTGCTTTCGCCCGTGGCGTCAGCGCTTGACGCCGCACACGCCGCCGGGCTGGTACACCGCGATGTAAAGCCCGCGAACATGCTCGTGGATGCGCAGCCGGGCCGGCCCGATCATGTATACCTGTCCGATTTCGGGCTGAGCAAGGAACGCGCCCGCTCATCAGCCCGGCTAACTCAGACAGGGCAGTTGTTTGGCACCGTGGATTACCTCTCCCCCGAGCAGATTGATGGCCGGCCCGTGGACGGGCGAGCCGATCAGTACGCGCTCGCCTGCGCTGCGTTTGAGGTGCTGACCGGAGCGCCGCCGTTTCCGCGCACCGAGACCACGGCGGTGATCTGGGCTCATATGTCGGAGCCGCCGCCTGCCCTGGCGTCCCGGATGCCCGGGGTACCGCCGGCTGCTGATCGTCAATGAGCGCCATCCGCGACGGGTGCTGACCGAATACCTTCAGCATTACAACGTAGCCCGGCCGCACCGGGCCCTCGGCCAGCTCGCGCCGGCTCAAGCTGACACCTGGCCGCCGCAGCCAATCAACCTCGCCGAGCACCCGATCCGCCGGAAACAAGTCCTCGGCGGACTCACGCACGAGTACCAGGCCGCTGCCTGACATGCCCAGGCTGCTACGAGAAGACGCAGGTCACCGTCACGATCATGTATTCGAGCCCAACAAGGTCGCCCGCGCAGCGCGATGGGATCGGGGGAACGACGTCACCGCGGTTACGGCCCCTGACGTCGGCACGCGGGTGAGGAGGACAGTACGGCCACGTATGACGTGCTGGACGAGGCCACCATCGCGGCAACGCCCGCTGAGATCGTCCAGGCGTTGCTGGATGAGGCGGCTGGCCGGAGCCAGTGGTGGCAGCCTCACCTGCGGATGCGGCAGCGTGGGGATAGGCCTCCCACTGAGATCGGTGCGGTCGTGGATATCACGGTCAGCGCTGGCGGGCTCGCCCAACGATGGGCAGTGGTGCATTTTTCGGGACGCGTGACTGCTTTCGAGCCGGAACGGCGGCTGGTACTGGACTACTTCGACGGTGACTTTCGTGGCACGGCAGAGTGGATGCTCAGTCCGGTCGACGCTGGGCACACGCATATCGCGGTGCGGTGGATGACCGACCCGCACGGAGGGATGCGGCTGCGGGCCAGGTTCGCGGACGTGTCCAGCATCAACTCCAGTGTCATGCAGGAGGGATTCCGCGCGATCGAGCGGTTCGCCGCTGGGAAAAGGGTCGCAGGTCAAGAATGAGCGCGGCCTACGTCACTTCTGCGCCGTCCATCACGGAGAGTGGTAGCAAGCTCAGTGGAACGAGTGGGCCAGCGGCTGACAACGCCAAGTGACAACGGCCGGGTCCGTTGCGTCGGGCCTGAGCGTTACCCCGCACCCTCTCTGGCCTCGGTTGACCACGAGGACCGATGGTCGTTACAGAAGGTAGCCGGAGCGGTGGGCGGTAACGCGCCCAGTGTCGCCGTTACCGGTGGCGCTGGCGCGTTGGCAGTCGAGTCGCTCCGGCATACCGATCAGATCGATCTGGCGGGGATTCTCAGCGGGTCCTGGGCTGGAACGTTCACGCGAAGAGCCCGGCGGAGATCCTGGACGCCAGCTGACCGTGGCGGTGAGCAGAGTGTGTTGTGCTCGCTGTCACAGCCATCGGGTGCGGACAGGGATTTCAGAATGTGACCGCGTGCCAGGTCAGCCCGCCGTTGTCCGTCAGCAGCAACTGTCCGAGCATGTTCCCGTATGCGGGGTGCCCGTGGATGACCACGCCGTCACGAGTAGTGGTGAATCCCAGGTCGTTCCAGCCCTGGCCGCCGTCGGGGTAGGCGACCACTGTCCGCCACGTCTTGCCGTTGTCTGCGGAGTAGTACAGCCAGCTCGCTGCGCTGGTCGTGGCGATGGTCAGGTGCCCGGGGGCAGCGGCGGCGATCATGCCGCCGTCACCGGCGGGGTTTGGGTGGCCCGCCAACTTCCAGGTCGCGCCGAGGTCGCCGCTCACGTAGACGGTCTTATCGGTGTGGCCGGTGTACCCCTGGCCGGTGCACAGCAGAGCCAGCCCGTGCGGAGCCTGTACCGCGGCTGAAGTGGCCACCGGGAACGGGCTGCCGGCCGCGGGGCATGGGGTGGCGTGCTTGATGACGGTCAGGCCGCCATCACTGGTGACCAGGACAGACGAGCCGTCCACGACCGCCGCCACCCCGGCCTGGGTGGCGATGCCCCCGGCACCGGAATTGTAGGCCAGCGCCGTTATCCGGACCCATGGCCCGCCGCCGAGCGCGCGGCGCGACAGTGTCCATCCGGTGAGCCCGTTTGGCCCATGGAGCGCGGTCACGGCCAGCACCTGGTGATCGATGATCTCCAGCGACAGGATCGCGCCGCCCGGGTAGGCCGCGGCCGTCCAGTGCTCACCGCCGTCGGTGGTCTCCCACAGCCCGTTGCCAAAAACGAACCCGTGCTCCGGCGTCGCGAACCGGATGCCCCACCCGGCCGGCCTGGTGCTGGTGTAAGGGCCGCCGAGCGGCACAACAGGTGCCGGGAGCCCACGCCAGCTCACGCCACGGTCAAGGGTGCGGACAATCGAGGTACACGGCGCGTGCTCGCACGATGCCGTGCCTAGCACAAAGGCCTCGCGGGTCGAGACAAACGTGACAGACGCGGCCTTGAACCCGGCCGGAACCTGGCCGCCCGATGGCTGCGTGATGCCGGCCGGCGTGGCGGTAGCCGGAGCGCGCGATGCCGGCCGGGACACCGATGGCGACGATGCGGCGGAACGAGCAGGCGAACGGGCCACTGACGGTTCCTGCGCCGTCCCGCACCCAGCCGCGAGCGCCACGATCAGCAGCCCCCCGCATGCGGCAGCAAATGGCTTCTTCATCGAACTCACCTCATAACAGAAGACTCCGCAGGCAGCGGGCCGGTTATGGGTCTTTCGTCCTCACTGAGGCCACCTAGGCCACCGGCAAGCCCATCCAGATCAGGACTTACCGCGCTGTCCAAGCGACGGCACGCCGGCCGGCATCGGATAGGCCAGAATCGGCGTTCTGGATCCTTGGCCCGTGCTTTCAGTCCTTATGGGCGGTTGCCCTGCGTGACCGACACTGCCCTGCGGGCACTCGCTGATCATCGGCAGCTAACGGCGGGAGTGGGTCTTGGGCGATCACGGGCGCCGCGCGGCAAGCGTTCCAGGCGCGGCGGCCACCTGTCCATTGAGGTCATGTTCCCGCGGTTCCGGATAGTACTGCGCGTCTCGGCAGGCGCGGCGAACTGGGCGGCGGCAGGGCAGCACGGGGTTGGCTCAGCATGACGAGAGCCGGTGGGCGGTGGCCAGGCTGGCACGTGCGCCGATGCCGGGGCGGCCGGGTCCTTGGTGTTCGCCGTCGCGGCCGGGTGGTGGCGGAATCCGTCACCGTCCGCGACAGCAAGCGGTGCGCTGGACCGCTTGCTGTGCCCAGATCCTGTCCGCTATATGTCCGTGATCATGGGACCTGCCGAACACACGGACCTCCACTGTGGTGGCCTGCGCCGCCAGCCCGAACATGTGGCCGATGCCGGTCCGGTGGCGTCTTCCCGCAGGTCAACACGTATAAGCGAACGCACCAACGGTCGGTGGGGGGAGGCCGGACGGCGGGTGAGAACCCGGTGCGGGCACAGCCGCCCGGCTAGAGCGGGCGGTTTTGCGAACCGCTCACTCCGGCTGGCAGTGCCGGTGGGGACAAAATTCCTAATCACGGCGCTGACCTGCTGATACTACGGGTAGCTAACGGTGGCAGGTGTTGGGTTCGAACCAACGTAGGCTAAGCCGACGGTTTTACAGACCGCTCATCCCTGCCCATCGGAATGCCCGCTGACCTGCGGTGAGCTCCATTCCATGCCGTGTGAATACCGTGTTCTGTCCGTGTGGCGTCCGTAGCCCCGCAGTGTGCCTGGTCAGCGCGACGCAGGTTTTGGATCATGTCCCATGAAGTCCAGTTGCATTCCATCGCATCCCATCCTGGGAAGGTTGGCAGCGGCGCGGGCGGGTGCGCCGTCCACCTGATAAACCGGCCGAACTGCGACCTCCATCCGGACGGCCGGTGGCGGTGACCCAGCGGCCGTCAGTCGATTTCGCCACTGGCGTTCCGTTGTACGGCAGTCCGGATGGGGACGTCCGGCGGGTAGGGCACGGGCCGGTCCGGTGCGTGTTTCATAGGTGAGCGCCTGTGAAACAGGGGTTGCCTGAGCAGCGGCGCAATTTCCGTTGATAGTGGTGGCGGGTGCGATCGGGGTGCAGATGGACCCGAGCCCTGCTGTTCCTCCCCGATGAGATGCAACTCACAATTGGCTTTGCCGGCTTCGTGTGCCGGAAGCGCGTTTCACCTGGCCAGGCTGCCACGGCCAGCACCAGGTTCGCAGGATTCACTGAATGCATTTTCAAGATCTATATCCCGTCCCAGCAGGTCATCCCTGAAGGGATGACCTGCCCCAACACAAGGAACCGGCGTTAATAACCCGATTTGCCACAGACACGCCCTATACGCCGAGGCACCCCGTATCAGGTACCACTCCAGAAGCCGCACCCGTTGGTTTTCGTGGCGGAAGTCCTGGCCAGAATGGGCCAAGGCCTCTTCCGTATCCCCAGCCAATGGCATGATGTGAAGTTAAGGGCATTGGTCAGCGGGGACGAGAGGCTGGCAAACCGTGTCCGCGCGGGCCGGTGCCGCCAGTTACGGGCAACGTGGGGTGATTTCCAGTGGGTACTCAGGTCACAAACGTCGTGGACGGCGGCAGGCCGAAATTTGGTGTGGTGCTGCAAGGCGGCGGCGCGCTCGGCGCATACGAGGCCGGCGCCATCGATTATCTGTACAGCCTCGGCATGGAATGCGCGATCGCCGCCGGGGCCTCGGCAGGCGCGATGAACGCCGCCACGCTCGCCGGGGCTACCAGGTACCCGCCGCGCGTCCTGCGCGAGCTGTGGGAGCGGCTCGCCGTCGACGGGCTCATCCCGTTCCTGCCGAAAGTGCCGACACCGTTCGTCCCGGCGTGGGCGCAGCGCATCTGGAGCTACTACATGCCGTCACCCTGGGTGCCGGGCATGTACCGGCCACGGCTGGACTACTGGAATCTCCCGTCCTGGACGTCGCTCACGAAGCCGACGCTGCGCCGGACCCTGGACGACCTGCTGGACTGGGACCAGGTCCGTGACGCCCGTCA
>Ga0335078_10011372_pt1 | contig 13196 bp, 10 predicted proteins | sample Lox_Sample_32_FD_206711 | JGI IMG/M metagenome (GOLD analysis project Ga0335078, IMG submission 206711) | Soil microbial communities from Loxahatchee National Wildlife Refuge, Florida, United States - Lox_Sample_3.2 | ecosystem: Environmental > Terrestrial > Soil > Wetlands | place: USA... | reverse complement strand
CCCCAAAAACCCGAAACCCGCTATACAATGGTCGCATGAAAACTATAGTCCTAGGCGTTCTATGCCTTTGTATCCCGGCTGCGGTGTTCGCCCAGGCCGGCACCTGCGCCGGCATGAGCGTGGGTCCGCTGGCTTCCTTGAACGGCTTCGTGCCGTTCCCGCCCACCAGTTTGTGGAACACGGACATTTCGAATGCGCCCGTGGATCCCAACTCCGCGAACCTGATCGCTTATATCGGCACGAATGTGACCCTGCATCCCGATTTCGGATCCGGCCGGTATGCGGGCCAGAGCATCGGTATCCCCTATCAGATCGAAGCCGGCACCCAACCCAAGGTTCCCGTAAAGCTCACCGAATATCCAGGCGACAGCGATCCCGGCCCCATGCCCATTCCCGCCAGTGCGCTGATCGAGGGCTACCCGAATCCGGGCGATGGCGACCGCCATGTCCTGGTGCTGGACCAGGGCGGCTGCTGGCTCTACGAACTGTACAATGCGCATCTCAACAACGGCAACTGGTACGCCGGCTCGTCGGCCATCTGGGACATGACCATCAGCGAGCAGCGCCCTTACACCTGGACCTCGGCCGATGCGGCCGGCCTGCCCATCTTCCCGGGACTCGTGCGTTATGACGAAGTAGCCGCCGGCGCCATCAATCATGCCGTGCGCTTCACCGTGCCGGTGACGCAAGAGGCCTTTACGCCGCCGGCGTCGCATTGGGCGTCCGACGTGACCGACCCGAATGCGCCGCCCATGGGCATGCGCATGCGCCTCAAGGCCGGCTTCGATATTTCGGGTTACTCGCCGGCCAACCGGGTGATCCTGACGGCGCTCAAGAAGTACGGCATGATTCTGGCCGACAACGGCAGCGCGATCTATATCTCCGGCATGCCGGACAAGCACTGGAATAACGACGACCTCAGTGCGCTCAAAAGCATTACGGCATCGAACTTCGACGTGATTCTCATGAACCCTGTGTATACTCCCGCCAACGTGCCCACGGGACCGCGGCCGGCCATCGCGAGTTTCACCGCCAATCCGATGACGGCGAGCGCGGGCCAGCCAGTCACTCTGAGTTGGAGCGTCACGGGAGCCATTTACAACATCGTCAGCCCGCAGGCCGGACCGGTGCGTGGCACCAGCGTGATCGTGAATCCCACGGCTACCACAACCTACGCTCTCTACTCCACCAACCAATACGGGCGCAGGGTGGCGAAGGTGACGGTGACCGTGCAGTAACATGCCCACCGTCGAAATCACCCGGGACGGCGTCATTCTGACTGTAACGATCAACCGGCCGGATGTGCGCAACGCCGTCGACGCTGCGGCCGCCGCGGCTCTGGCGGATGCCTTCCGCTCCTTCGATGCCGATGAGACTCTGCGCGTGGCCGTGTTGACGGGCGCGGACGGCGCCTTCTGTGCCGGCGCGGACCTGAAGGCGATCGCGGCGGGGACGCCCAACGCCTTGAGCGAATCGGGCGACGGTCCGATGGGGCCAACGCGCATGCTGCTTTCGAAGCCGGTGATCGCCGCCATCGAAGGCCATGCCGTGGCTGGCGGTCTCGAACTGGCACTGTGGTGCGACCTGCGCGTGGTGGCGCGCGACGCCACCCTCGGCGTCTACTGCCGGCGCTTCGGCGTGCCTTTGATCGATCTCGGGACGATCCGGTTGCCGCGCTTGATCGGGCACAGCCGCGCGCTCGACTTGATCCTGACCGGGCGCGGCGTCTCGGGCGAAGAAGCGCTAAGCATCGGACTCGCCAACCGGCTGGTGGAATCCGGCTGTGCGTTGGCAGGCGCCATGGAACTGGCGCGCACGATCGCCAGTTTCCCGCAGACGTGCATGCGGTCGGACCGTCTCTCATCCTACGAGCAGTGGGGACTCTCGATCGAGGAGGCCCTGCGCAACGAGTTCCGCCGCGGACTCGCGGTGCTCGGCAGCGGCGAGACCGCGGCCGGCGCGCAGAGATTTGCGTCGGGCGCGGGGCGGCACGGATCCGGCGAGTGAAGGCCGGTCCGGCCAGGGAGCCGGTCTACTTCGTCAGCGGTTTGATGGCGACTTCCTTGAAGAAGACCACGTCGTTGTCGCTGTGATTCTGTAGTCCGATATAGCCGGCCAGCGGACGCGGGCCCCGGAACGGCTCGAAGCTGAACTTCCTGGGAGGCACGGGCTGGCCCTCCGTGTAATCGGTCACCTTGACGCCGTTCACGTAAACGACGGTGTGCGGTCCATCGAGAGTGATCTCCATGGTGTTCCACTCCGGTCCGGGCTTTCCGGGCCGTGCCAGCGCCTTGGTCTGCGAATACAGAGTGCCGGTCGCGTGATATTCGTTTTCGTTCGATTTCTCGGGCTCGTTGTCGATTTGCACCTCGTAACCGTAATGCACCGGCATCCATTCTTCGCGCGGCTCGATGGGAATGCGCACAAAGACGCCGGAGTTGTCGTTGTGGTCGCGCATCTTGAAGACCACCCGGATTACGGAGTTCGAAATCTTGCCGCCCGTCCACCACAGCAGGCCCATGCCGCCGTGCGTCCGGATGAGCCCATCCTCGACGGTCATCGAACCCGGGCCCACGTGTTGCCAGCCCTTGAGATCGTGACCGTCAAATAGTTGCCGCCATTCCGTCGACCCGGCGGAGAGCGGAAGACAACCAACGGCCAAAATGATGAGTGGGAAAATACGTTGCTTCATGGCTACGCACATTCTAACGCCCTGACGCACGGATTGGGCCACCCGCCAACGGCCGCCATGGTAGAACAGTCCGTATGCACGCCGCACCGGATTCCGCTAGTGACGACAAGTTGACCGTCATTGCCACTTCAGTGGTGGCCTATATCGTTCAGGACGTTCTGCACGAGGGACTGGGCCACGCCGTGACCGCGTGGCTGAGCGGAGCCCACAAGATCACGATCAGCACGGTGGCCATGCAGAGCGATATCGAAACGCGCTGGATCTCCGCCAGCGGCACGCTCGTCAATCTGGTCTTTGCGGCGATCTTCTGGCTGCTTCTGGCCCGCATGCGGCGTGCACGGCCGGTGACGCGCTACTTCCTGTTGATGGCCCTGGCGGGCAACCTCTTTACCGGCACGGGGTACTTTTTTTTCTCGGGCGTGACGAACTTCGGCGACTGGGCAGTAGTCATCCGCGGTTTGCAGCCGCACTGGCTCTATCAGATCGGCTTGTGTGTAGTGGGAGCGGCTTCCTACTATGCGTCCATGCTGCTGGTCGCGGCCGGCCTGAGGCCGTTCCAGGGAGGCGGCGACGCCCGGCGCAGGCTGCGTACGCTGTGCTGGACACCCTATTTTGCCGAAGGGATCCTCTCCGGATTGGCGGGTCTGTTGAATCCCGCCGGGCTGTTTTACGTACTGGCCTCGGCGTTGCCATCCACGCTGGGCGCCAATGCCGGTCTGCTGAGCCTGCCGTACGTCATGCGCAAAGGGCGCGTTCATGACGAATGCGAGGCCGGGCCGATTGAGCGCAGTCTGCCATGGATCGTGGCGGGCGCTGCCGGGGGCTTGTTGTTCATCGTGGAGCTTGGCCGAGGAATCACGTTGCGACAATAACCTGGCTTCTGTAACAAGTCTGTAACCTTTCATCAGTAGAATCGAAAGACATGAGCGAACTTGAGATCCAGGTTGGTGAACGGCCGGGAGGCGGCCGCCTTTTGACCTTGCGGGGTCCTCTGACATTGAACACGCTTTTCGAGTTCATGGCTGTCCTGCGCCAGGACCATACGGATCTGATCATCGATCTGTCCGCGGTTCCCTTCATGGATTCGGCGGGACTGGGCGCGATTCTGGGCGGGTTTGCATCGTGCCAGCGAAACGGCCACAGGTTCGCGCTGGTGAATACTCCTCAGCGCGTCATGACGCTCCTCCAGGTATCCAGGGTGGACACGCTCCTTCCGTTGTTCGCGAGCCTGGAGGCCGCCGAAGCGCAGGCAGCCGCGCAGTAAGCCCTCCCGCGCCGCACCCGTTCACTGGCGACCTCTGATAATATATCGGTTAAACAAATCTGAATAGCGAAATGGGCGGCGTGAACCGGCCCCATCGGCGGCGAACGTGACGCGCCCGGAATCAGGAGGTCCCCATGCAGTCCAGACGCACTTTCCTCGTGGGCGCGATGAGCGCCGCAGCAGCGGCGCGCGTGGCCGGCGCCAACAACCGGATTCGCCTCGGCCTGATCGGCACGGGCGGGCGCGGCAACCATCTCATCAACATGGCCAACGCCAACGCCGGCATCGAGTGGGTGGCCCTTTGCGATGCCTGGGATGTGCGCCGCAATGAAACCGCCGGCCGCCTTGGTGTGCCGGTGAAGAAATATGGCGATTATCGCGCGCTGCTCGATCATCAGGATATAGACGCGGTGATTGTGGCCACCTGGGACCACATGCATTCGCGCATCACCTGCGATGCCTGCCGCGCCGGCAAGGACGTGTTTGTCGAGAAGCCCATGACCTCGCTTCCGCTGCAGGGCGTCAGCGTGGTGGAGGCGGCGCGCGAGACGCACAGGATCGTACAGGTCGGCGTGCAGCAACGCTCCATGGCGCATTTCATCGAAGCCAAGCAGAAGTTCATCGACTCCGGAGCGCTCGGCAAGGTCAACATGGTGCGCACCATCTGGAACGCCAACAGCGGCTACCTGGAGAAGCCGCCGGCCGGCATGGAGGTCAAGCCCGAGGGCCTGGATTGGGATACGGCGCTCGGCTGGCTGCCCAAGATTCCGTGGGATCCCAAGCGCTACTTCAACCGCTTCGCATACTGGGATTTTTCCACCGGCGGCCAGACCGGCGGCCTGTTCGTCCACATGGTGGACGTCGTGCACTGGTACCTGGACCTGACGCGCGCCCGCTCGGCGGTGGCGCTGGGCGGCATCTATCTGTACAACGACGGGCGCGACACGCCCGACAATATAGACGGCATCGTCGAGTATCCGGACAACCTGGTGGTGACCTTCGAGGCCACCCTCACCGACATGATCTCGAAGGATTCCGCCGATATCTGCTTCCACGGCGCCAACGGCCGGCTCAACATCTTCCGCCAGGGTTACCGCTTCATTCCAGCCGGGAAGGGCGCGCCGGAGGTGACCGGCGGCCCGTCCCGGGAGGAGGCCCACATGGGCAACTTCCTGGAATGTGTGCGAACACGCAAGCGGCCCAACGCAGACGCGGAATCGGGACATTATTCGGCGCTGTCCTGCCACCTGATGAACCTCGCTTACAAGCAGGGCGGGCGGGCATTCTGGCAGCGTGAGTGGGACGTGTAGTCTTTTCGCGAGGAGTTGCACAAATGCCTATCTCAGTCGGCGTGAACATGGAGTTCATCAGACACGAGGATAAATCCTTCGCCGCGGGTGTGGAGCGCGCGGCGCAACTGGGCTTTCGCTATGTGGAGCCGATGGTGCACAACGGCCGCGAACTGCTGAGCGAGGCGGGTTACTTCCATTCCGTTTCACTCGACGATGAGCCGCTTGAAATCAGGGATTTGCTGGCGAAGAACGGCCTGCTGGCTTCGGGCCTGAGCGCGCATTGCCCGTTGATGCGTCCGGAGATCAGCGTGCCGTACCTGCAGAAGGCCATCCGCTTTGCAGCCGCAATCGGCGCGCCGGTGGTCAACACCGACGAGGGTGTCCGTCCGCCCTGGCTGAGCGATGAGGACATCTGGCCGGTGATGCGCTACACGCTGACCTCGGCACTGCGTACCGCCGAGCGCTACGGCGTGTCAATCGGAATCGAACCGCACCAGAGCATCTCGCGAACCACCGCGGGTCTCCGCCGCATCGGCGCGCTGGTCGATTCCCCGTTTCTGAGATTCAATTACGATACCGGCAACGCGTACCTCGCGGGCGAGGACCCGTACGCGGGCTTGCAGGCTGTGCGCGGACGGCTGGTGCACGTGCATGCCAAGGATATCGCCTTCACCCACGCGGAGGCCGAGCGCGGCAAGGTAACCGGCACTCCCGTCGGGTGTGCCTGCGGCGACGGCGTGATCGATTGGGCGCGGGTGATCGGGATCCTGGAGGAGAGCGGCTGGAACGGGGTGTTGAGCTGCGAGTGCGGCACCTCCGAACAGGCCGCGCGCAGCCTCGCGCACCTGCAGGCGCTGCTTCAAAAAGCGGAGGCGCTCACCCATGCATAAGCTGCCGGTATTGGCACTGGCAGCGGCCACGCTGTACGCCGCGCCCATCCGGACGTTGATCCTCTCCGGCCAGAACAACCATAGCTGGCGCGTCACGACTCCTTACCTCGAGACGCTCCTCACCGATTCCGGACGCTTTGACGTGCGGCTGGAGGAAGAGCCCTCGGGCGTGACCCCGGCCACACTGGCCCAATACGGCCTGATCGTCGTCGATTACCAGGGTCCGCGCTGGGGCCCCGTGACCGAGCGCGCCGTCACCGATTTCGTGGCCTCCGGCAAGGGGCTCGTGGTGGTGCACGGCTCGAGCTATGCGTTCAGCGGGCTCGATATTCTCGCGCCCGGCCACGTGAAAACCGGCCGCACCGAGCCGCCCTGGCCCGCATGGGCCGAGATGGTGGGCGGCACGTGGGCGGACCACCCGCCGCAGAGCTTCCATGCCCCGCGGCATCCGTTCACCGTGAAGTTCACCGACGCCAGCCATCCGATCCTGCGGGGCATGCCGGGCGGCAGCTTTCAGACGCTCGACGAACTCTACCATGGCATGCGTTTCCTGCCCGCGGCGCACCCGATCGCCACTGCTTACGACGATCCGGCCATCGGCGGCACGGGGAAGGATGAGCCGATCCTGGTGACCGTGAACTACGGGCGCGGCCGCGTCTTCTACACGGCCTTGGGACATGAGAAACCGGGCATGCAGGAGCCCGGTTTCGCGATCACCTTCGTGCGCGGCGCCGAGTGGGCCGCCACCGCTGAGGTCACGCTTCCGCCGGAGTTTCCGGCGCGCCGCGCGGCCCACCCCTTGCGCGTCGAGGTGGTGACCGGCGGACATCCATTCGATCCGGAATTTTATGAGCTTTTCGTCGACCGGCCCGACCTGGATGTGACCGTCACCGGGCACCCCGAAGCGTACTCGCACGACTTCCGAAAAGATGTGGATGTGCTGGTGCTCTACGACATGATTTCCGAGGTCAGCGACGAGAAGCGCGCGAATCTCCGGGCGTTCCTCGAAGCGGGGCGCGGGCTCGTGGTGCTGCACCACGCGATCGCCGACTTCGGCGCGTGGCCCTGGTGGACGGATCAGGTGGTGGGCGGCAAATATCTGTTGCAGCCCGAAGGCGGACGGCCCGCTTCCACCTATAAACACGATGAGGATCTCTACGTCCACACCGTTGGCAGCCATCCGATCACGCGCGGCCTCGGCCCCCTGCATTTCAGCGACGAGACTTACCACGGGATGTGGATCTCGCCGAAGGTGCAGGTGTTGCTGGCGACCGGCAATCCGTTGAGCGATGGCCCGGTAGCCTGGGTCGGCCCGTACGACCAGTCGCGCGTGGTGTACATCCAGCTCGGACACGGCCGCTCTGCCCACCAGAATCCGGACTACCAGGAACTGGTGCACCGGGCCATTCTTTGGTCGGCCGGACGCCTGCAGTAAGCCACTCGCGATGAGTTACCCGCCGCTGATGGCTGGAATAATCGCGATTTCCACGCCGTCCGTGATCGGCGTCTGCAGGCCGCCCGTGTAGCGGATATTCTCGTTGCCCACGAAAACGTTGACGTGCTCCCGGATGTGGCCCTGCTCGGTGATCACGCGGTCTCGAATGCCCGGACACAGTTTCCAGAGCGCTGCGAAGGCATCCGCCACGGTGGCTGGCGACGGCTCAACGACGATCCTGGCTTGCCCGCCTGAGTAAGGCCGTAAGGGACCGGGCACCAAAAACGTGATCGGCATTTTACGTTTTCCTCCGGACGCTCTTCGAAGCACGCGGCGCGCGGCTCGCCCGTTTCTCGCCCACTACGGCGCATTTTACGGAAACCACCGCGGGCAAGCCTTCGAGAATCTTCTTCCAGATCCTGCCCGCATCCGTCGAGCCGTAAATCTGCCCGCTGCGGGTACCAAAGTAGATGCCCGCGGGGTCCAGCGTGTCTGTCGTCAGGGCGTCCCGCAGAACCGTCTCGTACGCACCCTTGTGGGGCAGGCCGCGCGTCAGGGCTTCCCAGGATTCGCCGGCATTTCGCGTGCGATACACGCGCAGGCGGCCCTCGGGCGTGCAGCGGAACTCGTCGGACTCCATCGGCACGATGTATACCCAGTCAGGATTCTGCGGATGCAGCGCCATGGCGAAGCCGAAGTCGGACGGCACGCCGTTGGCAATGTCCTGCCAGCTTTCGCCGCGATTGTCGGAGCGGTACAGGCCCCAGTGGTTTTGCAGGAAGAGGCGATCCGGGCGTGCGGGATGCATGACCAATTTGTGCACGCATTGGCCGAACTCCGGATACTTCTCAGGCGCGTGGACCACGCGAATACCGCGGTTGCGCGCCTGCCAGGTGCGGCCGCCGTCCTCCGTGGCGTAGACGCCTCCCGCCGAAATGGCCACGTACATCCGTTGCGGATCCTCCGGGTCGAGCACGATGGTGTGCAGCGTCAGCCCGCCCCCTCCCGGCATCCAGCGCGGGCGGTGTGGATGATCGAACAAGCCGCGCACCAGCGACCAGGTTTCGCCGTCGTCACGGGATTCGTAGAGAGCGGCCGGCTCGACGCCGCAATAGATCACGTCTGGCTCCGAAGGGCGGCCGGGGCAAATCTGCCAGATGTTCTTGAGCGCGGCGCCCGAGTCGGCCGGAAATCGGATGGGCGCCTCCGTAGGATTCGTCCAGCTCCTGCCGTAATCGTCGCTGGAACGCAAGAATGCGCCCCAGATGCCGCAGTTCGAAACCCACAAGCGATGGCGCCCTGCCCGGCTGTCATACGCCAGGGCATACGCGGGTTGACCATGAAAGTACGGTCCGGCAACGTCCCAGCGCTGCCGACCCGACGAGCGCAACAGAAAGATTCCCTTCATGGTCCCGACGAGCAGCAGTGTGTCGCCGTCCCGGACTTGCAGATGCTTGATTCCGCGATGCACGGTCGTGCGAAACCCCGGCTGATCGCCGGGAGGCGCCGGCGCGGCGGTCGCCGATTGAACGGCTTCGAGCGCCGCCTGAAGTTCGCTCGCGCGCTGATAACGTACCGCGGGATCCTTTGCGAGGCATCGTTGGATCACAGCCACCAGGCCTGGCGGTATCTGGGCTGGCAGCGGTGGAGGCGCAGCATGCAGGATGGCGTCGCCAGCCTCGACAGCGGTCCGCCCGCGAAATGGGATGTGGCCCGCCGCGGCTTCATAGAGCACCACCCCGAGCGCCCAGAGATCGGCGCGGTGATCTCCCGGCTCTCCCAGCAGCAGCTCCGGCGACATGTACGGCAGGGTGCCGCCCACCGTCCCCGAGGATTCCAGGGTCTCCATGGTCCGCGTCGCCTCCGCAGGCCTTTCTGCGGGCAGACGCTGCGCCAGGCCGAAGTCCAGAACCTTCGCGAGACCCTCGGGGGTGACGATGATATTCGAGCTCTTCAAGTCGCCGTGCACGACGTTGCGTCCGTGGGCATGCGCCAACGCGCCGGCTATCTGTGCGCCGTATCGCATCACCGACTGATAGGGCAGACCCACGGCGCCGATCAGGTCGCTCAAGGGCTTCCCCTCGATCAGTTCCATCACGATGAAGAACTCGCCCCCGCTTTCACCGACTTCGTAGACGGTACAGATATTCGGGTGAGAGAGAGCGGAGGCCGCGCGCGCCTCGCGCAGCGAGAACTGCCGCGTGTCCGGCGCCAGCGCTTCTCCCAGGAATTTCAAAGCCACATCGCGCTGCAACACCTGGTCGTGCGCGCGATAGACCACTCCCATCCCGCCCGCGCCGAGCTTCGCATCGATCCGGTAGCGCCCCAGCACGCGGCCGATCAAGGAGGTTTCCGCCATGGAGTCTGATTATATGTTACCGGCACACTTTTACGTGCGAATGGTGGCGTACAATCGGATACGGTTCCGTAAAAAACTCATGCGCCTTCTCATTCCCGCCCTGGTTCTCATCTTTCCGCTCGCCGCGCAGCAAGTCCCCGCCCGCCTCTTTGACGGGCTCTCCTGGCGAATGATCGGCCCATTTCGCGGCGGCCGTGCGGAAGCCGCGACAGGCATTCCCGGCGATGCCAACACCTTCTACTTCGGCGCCGTGGGAGGCGGCATCTGGAAGACGACCGACGCCGGCACGGTTTGGACGCCGGTTTTCGACAGCCAGCCTGTCGCATCCATCGGCGCCATCGAAGTGGCGCCGTCCGATCCCAACATCATCTACGTCGGCACGGGCGAAACGGACTTGCGATCGGATATCGCCTCCGGCGACGGCATCTACAAATCCACGGACGCGGGCAGGACCTGGAAGAACGTCGGCCTGCGCGACTCCCGACAGATTGGCCGGATCCTGGTTCATCCCACGAATCCGGACATCGTCTACGTGGCCGCGCTGGGGCACGCTTACGGGCCGAACGAAGAGCGCGGCGTGTTCCGCTCCACCGACGGCGGCCAAACCTGGCGCAAGGTGCTCTACAAGGGACCCGGCACGGGCGCCGTGGATCTCGCCTGGGCGCCTGAAGATCCGCAAACCATCTATGCTGTGCTGTGGAATGTCCGGCGGCCCGCGCGCGTGCAATACGGCCCCATCGAAGGAGCCGGCAGCGGGCTGTACAAGTCCACCGACGGCGGCGACACCTGGACGCAAATCCAGGGCCACGGCCTTCCCGAGGACCAGTGGCGCCGCGCCGGCATCGCAGTGGCGCGCGGCACGCACGGCCGGCGCGTCTACGCCTTAATCGACGCCAAGGGCGGCGGGCTCTTTCGAACGGACGATGCGGGGCAAACCTGGGTCCGCCCCGGCTCCGACGCGCGTATCACAAGCCGAGGCTGGTATTTCGGACGCGTCACCGTGGACCCCGCCAATCCCGACGTGGTCTATCTGCCAAATGTCGCGCTCTACCGCACCGCCGATGCAGGCAGGACTTTCACGGTCGTGCGCGGCGCTCCCGGGGGCGACGATTATCACTATCTGTGGATCGATCCCACAGCGCCCACGCGGATGATCCTGGCCACGGACCAGGGCGTCACGATCAGCGTCGACGGCGGCAACACCTGGACCACCTGGTACAACCAGCCCACCGCCCAGATGTACCACGTCATTACCGGCAATCAATTTCCCTACACGGTTTACGGTACGCAGCAGGATTCCGGGACGGTGGCCATCCCGAGCCGCACCAATCATGGCAACATCACGGAGGCGGATCGTTATTCCGTCGGTGGCAGCGAAAGCGGCTATGTCGCGCCCGATCCGGAAGATCCCAACATCGTCTACGTCGCGGGCGTGTACGGCGGCCTGACGCGTTTCGACAAGCGCACCTCTCAGGGCCAGAACATCACTCCCTGGCCGTCATTTCAGTTCAACGTGGATCTGCCGCTCCAGAAATACCGCTATCCCTGGACCCCGCCGCTCATCTTTTCGCCGATCGGCCGCCACACGCTCTACTACGCAGCGCAGATGTTGTTCCAGACGACCGATGGCGGCCTGAACTGGCAGGAAATCAGCCCGGACCTCACCGGCCCCGCGAAGCTCGGCGTGATCTTCACGATCGCTCCCTCGCCCTTGCAGGCCGCGGAGATTTGGGTGGGCAGCGACACGGGTTTGATTCACCTGACGCGCGATGGCGGCAAGACCTGGGAAAATGTAACGCCGTCCGGGGTGAGCGAGTGGAGCAAGATCACGCGCATCGAAGCCTCGCATTTCGATCCGGGCTCGGCCTACGCAGCGATCGACCGCCACCGCCTGGACGACTACCGGCCATACCTCTACCGCACGCGCGACTACGGCAAAACGTGGGTGGCGGTGACGGGCGGCATCCCGGAGCCGGCTTTTCTAAACGCTGTGCGCGAAGATCCGGTCCGCCGCGGGCTGTTGTACGCCGCAACAGAATTGGGCGTTTATGTTTCCTTCGACGACGGCGATCACTGGCAGCCGCTCGAGTTCAATCTGCCGGCATGTTCCGTGCGCGACATCGACATCCATGGCGACGACCTGGTGATCGGCACGCACGGGCGTTCGTTCTGGATCATGGATGATATCGCCCCGCTGCGCCAGGCGAACGCGGAAGTGGCATCCGCTGCGGCGTGGCTCTACAAACCGGCGAACGCGGTCCGCATGTCGAGCGAGGGTTTTCTGGGAACGCCGCTGCCTCCGGAAATACCGCAAGCGCCGAATCCGCCGGCGGGCGCCATCCTCGATTACTATCTCGCCAGCGCGCAGGAGCCTGTGGCGATCGAGATTCTGGATGCCAAGAATCAGGTGGTGCGCAGCTATGCGAGTACCGGCAAAGCCTCGCCGCCGGCGCGCCCGCGCGCGGTTGCCGACCGCTGGATCGTGCCGCCGCCACGGCCCACGGGCAAGGCGGGCATGAATCGCTTCGTGTGGGATCTGCGTTACGCCGCGCCTGGCGTCGCGGGTCCACAGGTTTTGCCGGGGACTTACCACGTGCGCCTGACGGTGGCCGGGCAGAGCTATTCGCAGGACGTCGAGGTGACTCTCGACCCGCGGTCCTCCGCTTCGCCGGCCGATCTCGAAAGCCAACTCGATTTGAGTTTGCAGGCAGTCCACGGCATGATGCAGATCGAGGAAGCGCGCACACGGTTCGATAAACTCCCCGCGTCCGAGCGTTTGCAGATCCAGGCCGCACTGAACAAGGCGAACAGCGAACTCAGGTCCGTGCTGGAGGCCGCCGGGAGCGCGGACCGCCGCCCTCCCGCGCAGGCATGGGCGCTTTACAAAGAGGCCAGGCAGGAACTCGACGCGGCCCTGGAGAAGAAGTGAGCCGCAGGGCATCTGCGATCGTCGGCTCCGCGGTTTTCCTGGTCATCGCTCCCGGTTTCGTGGCGATTCTGGCGCCCTGGTGGATCTCACGCTGGCAACTCGCGGCTTCCCTGCCCGGAATGCCGATTCTCCGTCTTGCGGGCGGAATCCTGATCGTGGTTGGGACGATTGGCCTGCTGGATTCGTTTTTCCGGTTCGCAGTGCAAGGGGTGGGTACGCCGGCGCCCGTTCTGCCAACGCGCCGTCTCGTGGTTAGCGGCCTGTATCGCTATGTCCGCAATCCGATGTACGTGGCCGTGGTGAGCGCTATCCTCGGCCAAGGCCTGCTTTTCGGA
>Ga0335078_10011371_pt1 | contig 13196 bp, 15 predicted proteins | sample Lox_Sample_32_FD_206711 | JGI IMG/M metagenome (GOLD analysis project Ga0335078, IMG submission 206711) | Soil microbial communities from Loxahatchee National Wildlife Refuge, Florida, United States - Lox_Sample_3.2 | ecosystem: Environmental > Terrestrial > Soil > Wetlands | place: USA... | reverse complement strand
AAGGTCCATCGCCCGTTCGAGGCCAGATGGTGGCTACGGGCAATAAGCTCGATCGGCATTCATGCTGGGCGAGCCGCGCTGGTCGCGAGTGCAAACGTCATCGTCTGCCTAACTCGCTTAATCCGGCAAAAATCGGACTTGACCCATGTTGTGGTCATACATACAGATGGCTGCCTCGCCAATGTTCGTCTCGTTGGTGTTCCCAGGCAAGAGCTGAGCGAAATGCCTCAGTAAAACAGAGCCTTACAGTATCGTTTCGGACCACCTATGTCGAAGTCAAGTGACGATAAAAAAGTGCTTGCACAGTTCCTTGCTAACAAATGCGTGCTGATTGATCCGGTCCGCAGCGACGAGGACAATGATGTGTGGACGTCGTTGCTAACACTGCTGCGGCAGCTGTGGGGGTCTTATGAAAATTATTTACACGAAGATTATTTGAGAGGACTTAAATCTCTAGACATTTCCACATCGAAGATTCCCTCTCTTTCAGATATCAACACGATGCTCTCCAGCATCGGGTGGTCAGCGGTCTATGTAGATGGGATGGTCGATGATCGTCTCTATCAAGAAATGCAAGCCGCTCAAATATTCCCCATAGCGCGTCATATCCGACGCAAGCGGGATATCTTCCATTCTGCGGCTCCGGATTTCATGCATGATGTCATAGGACATCTGCCGATGTTGTTCTCGCCGCAATATAGATCTCTTCTTAATGAATGGGCCCGCAGCGCCCTGACAGCTGCGCCCGATAGTAAGGATATCGAAGCGCGCATGACACTTTTGGAACTGATTGAAGAGCGGGAAAAAGACTGTCCGAACGTGGATGCGATTGCAAAAAAGACGACAGATCTTGAGGAGCTCTACCGGGGGATAGATCTGTCACCGAGCAGGGCCGCCCGCTTCGCTCGGTTCTACGCCTGGGCCGTCGAGTTTGGCGTGATGCGTGCCAATGATGATGACGATGTAAAAATCAGCGGCTCTGCGGCGCTGTCGTCCCCTGGAGAATTCAACAGGATCGTGTCAGGAGAGACGCAGATGCGCTCATTTTCCGCCTACGCGATTACTTCGCCAGTCAATTACTCCGTCGTGCAGGATACGATGTTCGTTGCCAGGGACTTCTCGGAATACAGCCAAGTCTTGGCTGGCATTTAGTTGCTCTAGGCGTATGGCTTCCAAGACATAAATTAGGAGAAATCTCCGGGGCCGCGACGGTTGGCAAGTTGGGGGCAATTCGGCTATCGTTCTAATCGAAATCTTTTGATTTTGCCGGGTTAGCTCAGCGGTAGAGCAGCGGTTTTGTAAACCGTTGGTCGGGAGTTCAATCCTCTCACCCGGCACCAGCCTCAATGAACGGCGCTGGCCTAAAACTTCTTACGCAAGCGATGCTTATGCGCAGTTCGGCGCGCAGGCGTAGCCGCGCCGGGCGGCGCGTACAAATTGTTCTTCGTGCAGAATCCGCCGCTGCCCTGGGACGTCGCCATGCACTGCTCGTAGGTCGAAAAGCCGCAATTGACGCCGGCACCGTCGGCGAAGTTCGCGCACCAGGGATAATTCTGGCCCTGTGCCATTGGTGCGAGGCAACCCGCGACGGCAAAAGCGCCGAGCCAGAGCCAGCGTAGCCTCATCATCATCTCCCCGTGCCATTTGCACCCCGCTATTAACGCCCTGGCTCCTCGTGTTATTCCGCAACAGCCTTTCGCGACAGAAGACGGGAGAGAATGATGGTCGAGAAAACGGTCCCATATCGGGTCGGTGCCCGGCAGTTCGAGGGCATCATCGTCTATGACGAGAGCGTGACAGCAAAACGCCCAATGATTTTCATGCAGCCCGATTGGAAGGGCGTGTGCGCCGATACAATCGGCCAGGCATGTGCCGTTGCCGGCAAAGAATATGTGGTTCTGATGGCCGACATGTTCGGCGCGGGTTATGGCGCAAAGCCAAAGACCGTGGATGAGCTACGTGCCGGCATGCTCGCCGTGCACAAGGACCTGCCGTTCACGCTGTCCTGTGGGAAAGCGGCTTACGATGCGCTCGCGGCGGAAGCGCAAAAACTCGGCATCGTCGACGCCAGCAAGAGGGCGGCGATCGGCTATTGCGCCGGAGGCGGCTACGCGCTCGAACAAGCGCGGGCCGGCGCCGACTTCAAGGCGGTGGTGGTATTCCACGTCACCAACCCCAATCCGGTCGTCGCCGGCACGCCCTGCAACATCAAGGGCCGCGTACTGGCGATCCATGGCCGTGCCGATCCGGTGACGCCGAAGCCGATGATGGACGCATTCGAGGAGGAGCTGAGCAAGGCCAACGTTGATTGGCAGGTGATGATGTTCGGGCCGCCCGCGGTGCACTCGTTCTGCGATCCGACCGCCAAAGGGCCGGCCACGCAGTATGACGAAAAGCTTTGCCGCAAATCCTACATGCTGATGCGCGACTTTTTTGTCGAGACTCTGTAAGGCTCGAGGCCGTCAATCGCGGCATCCTAACGTATGGGCCCGTTATAACTCGTCCTGAGCTTGCGCTTCGACCCGGGCACGGCGCAGGAAACGCGCTGTGGCCCTGCCGCGTTCATGGCACCCCCTCGCCTTTCGCTTCCGCCACGATCCAGGCGTGGTAGTCCGGATCGACGCTTTCGATCGGCAGGACTAGTATGGCCGGAGTGGTGTAGGAGTGCATCTCCTTGACGGCCGCGCGCACCGGATCTGCCAGCGACGCGCGCGTTTTGATGATCATGACGACTTCGTCGCCGCGATCGATTTTGCCCTGCCACCAGTAAAATGAGACCATGCCAGGCAGGATATTGACGCAGGCGGCTAGCCGCCGCCGGACAAGCGCTTGCCCGGCGCGTTCTGCCTCGACAATTGACGGATAGGTCGTATAGACGAAAACCGCGCGTTCCATACTCGTCTCCGGCGGCGCCGCGCCGCTACCAACCCACGTCCGATGGCCAAACACCACGCCGCAGCACGTTATAAGCGCATCGCCTTCGTCGCCAGCTCGGTGCCGGAGGCGCAGCAGGCACGGCGGCGCCTCGCGAAACGCTACGGCGATACCCCCCCGGAAGCCGCCGACGTCATCGTCGCGCTTGGCGGCGACGGCCTCATGCTCGCAACCCTGCAACGGTTCATGAATTCCAGCAAGCCGATCTACGGCATGCATCGCGGCACCGTTGGATTTCTCATGAACGAGTTCGCCGAAGCGGACCTGAAAGAACGGCTCGAAGCGGCGCACGTCACCGTCATTCATCCGCTGCTAATGCGGGCGCGCGTCGCTGCTGGCCGCGTGCATCGTCACCATGCCATCAATGAGGTGTCGCTGTTCCGCCAGAGCTATCAGGCGGCGCGGCTGCGCGTTCTTGTCGATGGCAAGGAGCGGCTTGCGCAACTCGTCGCCGATGGCATCCTGCTGGCGACGCCGGCGGGCTCGACCGCGTACAATCTCTCTGTTCAAGGGCCGATCATCCCCATCGATGCCCCGCTTTTGGCGCTTACGCCGATCAGCCCATTTCGGCCCCGGCGTTGGCGCGGCGCGCTCTTGCCCGACCGCGCCAGGGTGTCGATCGAAGTGCTCGAAGCGGAAAAGCGCCCGGTCGCCGCAGTGGCCGATCACGACGAGGTTCGCTCGGTCCGCTCGGTCGAGATCAGCATGGACCATTCAGTCTCCATGCACATGCTCTTCGATCCTGGCCACAGCCTCGACGAGCGAATCTTAAGCGAACAGTTCGGCGTCTGACGACGGGCGGCAGGAAAATGGAGAAAGGCGCGCAGATCGCGCGCTAATTTCCGCGGCCCGCCGTCCGTACTGCGCGGGTCGGCCGCCGACATCCTTAACCGCGCCTTAACGGCAAAATCGTACCGTCCGGCGTATGGTTCGTATCGATTTCAATCGCCTGCGTTTTCTGGTTATCGACGATAACGCACACATGCGGCGCATCCTGCGCACCCTGCTGCACGGCTTCGGCACGCGCGAAGTTTACGAAGCCGAAGACGGCGCTGCCGGGCTCGAAGCGTTTACCCATTACATGCCAGATATCGTGCTCGTCGATTGGGTGATGCCGATTTTCGACGGCCTGGAATTAACGCAGATGATCCGCCAGCCCGGCGCGAACGCCAATCCGTACGTGCCGATCATCATGCTCTCCGGCCATTCGGAGAAAAAACGCATTGTCACCGCGCGAGACGCCGGCGTCACCGAATTTCTCGCCAAGCCGATTTCCGCGAAGGCGCTCTACGAGCGCATTCTCAACGTGGTTGCCAACCCGCGGCCGTTCATCAAAACACGGACCTATTTCGGGCCCGACCGGCGCCGCAACGTTAATCCTAACTACGTGGGGCCGGAGCGGCGCAAGGATGGCAAGGCGGAAGTAATCCGGCAGCAGCCGCTGCTCGACAAAGCGAAAGCGTTAATCTGATTTGCAGGGAGCGACGATCAAATGGCCAACCGCAAGGACTCAAATCCCTCGGTCGCCACTTACGCCGACCACGAGGTGATCACGCCGCCTCATGAACTGCGCAAGGTCGTGACGACCGTTGCAGACGGCACCGACGACCCGGTGGCGCGCGCGGAAGCTGCGCTGTCGCAGCTATCGAGCGAATTCGCCACCTGGATGGGTGCCGAATGTGAGCGCCTAGACGCCGCGCGGCAGGCCGTCACCCGCGAAGGCTTTACCGAGAAGACACATGACGCACTATTTCGCGCCGCGCACGACATCAGGGGCGAAGCCGCTACGTTCGGCTATCCGGAGCTCACCGGAGTTGCAGACAGTCTTTGCCGACTACTCGAGCACACTCCGGATTTGGCGCATATTCCGCCTACGCTGGTCGATCAGCACGTTGATGCTTTGCGAGCCATAGCTCGCGAACACGGCCGCCCCGATCTCGCTGAAATGGCGCGCGCACTCACGGCACGCCTGCGCGACGTGACCGATGAATTCCTCAAGCATGTAAACGACTTCAGACCGGATTACCTCGAAAGCATTTTCGCCCCGTCGCTCGTACCCGGTCCGGCCGCCTGAGCGACTAGCCACCAAGACTTGCGGCACGATTGCGAGCAGCGAACCGCTCGTGCCGGACCGTTCACACGCCTCCGCGCATTCGCGGAATGGACGGTCGATCAGGCCGCTATCGACTGCTGATCGTCAGTCAACTCTTCCGACGTCAGATCGTCGCAGAATAAGCGCGCCTCTTCGCGCGCCGCCTCAGTGGCAAAACGATGCAGCAGCGTAATAAGCGGCGCCAGATCGCCGAATTCTTTGCTTTCGCAACTCGTAAGGACGCGCTCGATCATCCGCCGCTTCAGCCGCGCTGGGCCTCCCGGATCGCTCATGAAGCCGCCCTCGCGCATCGCCCCTATTGCCTCCTTAAAGGCAGGATAAGTTGAAGCAGGCAGCCCGGCTCTTTCGAACAACGCGCGCAAGCCCGCAAAGCCACTGCCGTTAACCAGGCCCGACACGCGCGCGACCGGAATGTCCGCCAGCTCGGCCAAAGCCTCCTCGAACATCACCACATTGCCGGACAGAAGCGCGCGTAAGATCAGTCCTGCAGTCAGCTGTCCGCTCTCGCGAAGGTGGGAAATGAGCGGTCGGACTTCGCCTTCAGGTGACTCCGCCGCGAGCGAGATTGTCACCTTCTCACAGGCCTCGCGGGCGATCCGTAGCGCCTGATCGGGTTGGAGCCATCGGCGTCCGGCGACGAAACCGGCAAGCATCTCCGACAGCTTGGTCACCAGCATATGTTTTGTTGCAGCGGAAACGTCCTCACGCGCCAGAAGCGGCTCGCGAATCGCCGCAAGGTGACCGTGGCGTTCCACGATGCGGTCGATCGAGAACGGCGCGATATCAGCGTCGCGGTTTTCCAGAAGGACGAGACAGGATTCCGGCGACCCGACCTCGGCGATGGCTGCAGCTACCGAGCGGGGCAATGCGGCGCGACTGGCGATCGCTGCTTGCACGGCGGGACAGCCCATCGCCACCGCATCGACCAGATCGGCATCGACAAAGAGCGGCGAAAGCGCGAGCACCGGCGCCGCGATGTGCGGTTGATCGCCGGCAAGGGCGTAAATCACGGCTGGCGGCGCCCCCGGACTTGCTGCCAACGCATCAGCGAGCGCCCGGCGCACCAGCGTGCAGGGATCGTCGAGCACCAGGAGCATCGCGCCTTCGGCGGCCTTGAGATCGTCGGCGGAAAGTTCAGAATAAAGATAGCAGCGCGCCAGCGCACCGATAGCTTCCGCTCGCTCGCCGGCAGGCGCGCTGCGGACCCATTGAAGAAACTGGCGGACAATCATCGCTTGGGCAAAGCCGTATTTGACATCAACGCGAGTCTAAGGATGCAGACTTAATAAAGCGTTCACCATAAGTCTTGATGGACGTTACCGAATTGCTAATGCGGGAGGGCATCGCAAGGCTGCTGCAATCCCAGGACGGGGCTTATGAACCCGTTTCAGGATCCTTGAACAGAGCGAGCAGGTTGAAAGCGACTGACGCTGAAGGTGGCGTTTTCGCACCCGGCGCTTGCGAATCCGGCACACTCCAAAGCCGACCTACAGGGGATTTGGCTGCCGCGTTGTCGGAAAAAAGAGCGCGAAACATCTGATAATCGCTCTGTTCACGCGGCCGAGCTGCGGCGGCAAATGCGCTGGTGATGCCGGCGGTATCGGGCACCACGGAGACCGGCGGTGAAGCGGGCATCACACTTGCGCTTCTCTCGGGCACGACGGATTGCGGCGGAGTATCAGGCGCGATTGAGAGAGGCAGAGAAGCTGGAGGCGTGGCATAGTCTGCTGCCTGCGCGTGCGCAATTGGAGCAGCATAATTTGCAGCTTGCGCCTGCCCCGCCGGCACTATGGGGCGCGAGCGAGCGATGTTATAGCGGCCAGTGAGTGCGTCACGAACTTCCGCGACCGTGCGAGCGCCGCCGGTCCGTCGGTCATAGAAGATCGACCGGTTGGCGTGCGCAGCGTTTGCAAAAAAATGCGTGGATTTGGCGTTCGGGTTGGAGGCTGCGAGCGAAATCAACCGCGCCGCACCACCGGCGCCAAGAAAATGCGCAATATAGAGCTCGCCTTCGGTCGGCGGCCGGCCGAGCTTGTGGGCCAAGTAGTTGGCATTGGCTTTGGTGAAAGCGCCGGCCATCACCGCATTGGCGGTCGGATTGCTGCGCAATTTGAGGATTTGGCCGCGCAGCGCCGGATCCTTCACCTGATAATGGCCAGACGCGGTTCTGGTAATGGCTGCAGCGTAACGCGCGTAGCCCAGCGCAGCACCATGCTGCTTCATAGTGCCGAGCCAGGTCTGATCAACAAATTGGAACAAGCCGCGCGCCGAGGATGTCGACGCGCCGGCCCCGGGATTTAAGCCCGACTCGACTTGCGCCGTCGCCAGGAGATACGAAAAGCTCGTCCCGGTGGCTTGCGACGCCTGACGAATGGCGCCCGCCACCGTCGAGACGGCGGCTGAACCGCCGGGATCGACCAGCATTGAGAACTCCCCTGCCGACTCGCCGGCTCCCACCAGCTTTATCGGTCAGTACCGATCATTAACAATTGTGGTAAACGGAGACTTAACAAGTGTGGAGGCGCAAATGACGCAACAGGCTGCCATGCGGCACAAACGTGGCGGGCTTTATTTCGAGGATTTCGTGCCCGGCGAACTGGTCGAGCACCGCTACACGCGTACCGTCACGCAGATGGACAATATGTTGTTTTCCAACATGACGCTTAATCCTCAACCGCTCCATATCGACCGCCACTTTTGCGAGCAGGAGACCGAGTGGGGACAGCCGCTGATGAATTCGCTGTTTACGCTCGGCCTGATGATCGGCATCCAAGTCTCTGACATGACAGTGGGAACGACCATTGCCAATCTCGGCATGACTGACGTCAAATTTCCCCATCCGCTGTTCGAAGGCGATACCGTGCATTGCACGACGGAGGTGATCAGCAAGCGGGAATCCAAATCCCGTCCCGGCGCCGGCATCGTCGAATTCCACCATCGCGCCTACAACCAGGACAACAAGCTCGTCGCCGAGTGCCGCCGCCAGGCTTTCATGCGCATGCGACCGAAGTGATCATGCGCTCCTTCCTCTTTGTCCCCGCCGACAGCCCCAGCAAACTCGAACGGGCGATGACAAGCGGGGCGGACGCCTTGATCATCGATCTTGAAGATTCGATCTCGCTCGAAGGCAAAGCACGCGCGCGGGAAAGCGCAGCCGCGTTTGTCAAAGAGGCCCTTCCGGCCAAATCACGGCCTTACCTGCTCGTGCGCGTAAATGGCCTCGCGACTGGGCTTGCCGACTCCGATCTCGACGCGGTCGCACTGGCGAAGCCGGACGCGATCATGCTGCCAAAAGCCGAAGGTGGCGCCGCAATCGTACATGCTGATGCGAAACTGTCCGTGCGCGAGGCATTAAATGATCTACCCGAGGGCCACATCAAAATCCTGCCCATCGCGACGGAGACGGCGGCAGCTTTGTTCCTTGCCGGTACGTTTGCCGGCTCCAGCGCCCGCTTGATCGGGCTGACATGGGGCGCCGAAGACCTCTCCGCCGAACTTGGCGCGCACGCAAACCGCGACGTGCAAGGTCGCTTCCTCGATCCTTACCGGCTGGCTCGCGCGCTCTGCCTTGCCGGCGCGGCTGCCGCCGCGGTTCCGGCGATCGACACCGTTTATGTCGACTTCCGTGATGAAAAAGGCTTTGGCCGCGAATGCGAGGACGCAGTGCGCGACGGCTTTTTGGGCAAGATGGCCATCCATCCCGCACAAGTGCCGATTATCAACGAGGTGTTCACGCCAAGCCCGGCCTCGCTTGCACGCGCGCAGGCGATCGTCGACGCGTTTGCAGAAAATCCGGGCGCCGGCGTGGTCGGCATCGGCGGCGTGATGTACGATCGCCCGCATTTGGCGCGCGCCGAACGATTGCTCGCGCGCAAAAGCTGATCACTCTTTCGCACCGTATACGGTCTTCGGATCGAACACCCGCTTCCCACGAAATTCGAGCCTCACTGTCCCGCCCTTTTGCCCCAGCGGCACCGCGCGGTAAAAGCACGAGCGACGGCCGGTATGGCAGGCTCCCGCAACCTGCTCGACCTTGATCCACACCGCGTCCTGGTCACAGTCGACGCGCATCTCGACTACCCGCTGGGTGTGCCCGGATATCTCGCCCTTGCGCCACAGCACGGCTCGCGAGCGGCTGTAGTACCAGGCTTCGCCGCTGGCGATGGTCTTTGCTAACGCCTCCGCGTTCATATGCGCCACCATGAGAACTTCGCCCGAAGCGGCGTCGGTCGTCACACAGGTCACCACCCCCGCAGCGTCGAATTTCGGGGTGAGCGCCGGTCCTTCTTCGAGTTCGGCGGTCGAATCCGGAAGCGGGAACACTGGTTGCTTGGACATGGGATGCGTCGGGCCGCGGTTAGCTTTGAGGTGCTCTACGGCCGGGACTCTCGCCCGCGGCCGCCGATCCCTATATATTCAGCGCCATGCTCAACGAAGTCTACAACAAGCGAATTATCGAGCTTGCAGGCAACATTCCGCGGATCGGCCGGCTCTCAACCCCGGATGCCACGGCAACCGCGCATTCGCGCCTATGCGGCTCGACCGTGACAGTCGATCTGAGGATGGAGGGCGAAACAGTCACCGATTTTGCCCATGAGGTGAAGGCCTGCGCATTAGGCCAGGCCTCATCGTCGATCATGGCGCGCCATGTGATTGGCTCGAAGGCCGAAGAACTGCGCAACCTCCGAGAAACCGTGCGCAAAATGCTCAAGGAGAATGGCGAGCCGCCGCGGGAAGGCAAGTGGGCTGATATAGCGGTCCTCGAGCCGGTGCGCGATTATAAGGCCCGCCACGCCTCAACGCTCCTCACCTTCGATGCCGTGGTCGACGCGATCAGCCAGATCGAGGCCAAGCGCGGCGTCAAGGACGCGGCAAACGCCGCCGCGGAGTAGATTGCTCAATCTCGTCAAGAGCTGCGCCAAAGCCCCGCGCCTGTTCGGGCGTGCGTTGGTGAAGGCCTACCGCTACTCGCTGTCCTCGCTTGTCGGATTTCAGTGCCGTCATCTGCCGAGCTGCTCTGAGTATGCCGACCAGGCAATCGATCATTACGGCCTTTGGGCAGGCGGATGGATGACGCTGGCCCGACTGTTGCGATGCCATCCTTGGGGAACGGCGGGACTCGATTTTGTGCCGGAATCATTGCCGCCACGCGCACGATGGTATCTGCCGTGGCGCTACGGTCGCTGGCGCGGCGTCAACGATCGCCCGCAGACAGCCCACCGATGACAAAGCTCGATTGAAGGGAAAAGGCTGCGGTCAGCGGCACCGCGACCAATACGCAAGTCACCTGGAGTGGCCCGTGCGGCCACCGCAAGCCCCCCCTCATCTGCTCCCCCGAGCACGGGAATTGCGTTTCCGCAGCACGTACTCGCGTTGAACACGCGCAACGCTGCGACAGACAGCTTCGACCGCGCTGACAGTCAAATACATATTACCGATGCACCTGTCGGACGCGGACAATCCGAAGGTCGTCGGGCAATGGGGCACCGGTATGATCCTGCTTAGGAGATTCCGCGGCGGCCTTGCCGCAATCTCGAACGTGTGTTCGAAAAACCCTGATCGCGCCGTGGAATTGTGGCGCGATACGTACACTCATGTTTTTGTGCATGCATGACACTCACTGCTGTTCGCGCAGCGCATTCGTCGATCGCAACTGAACGCTCGGGCGATAGTGACTTAGTCCAATCGTGGGCAGCGGCGTGGGTTGCGCTCGCGATTTCACCTGCTATATGCATTCCTTTCCACGCTTACCTGCGTTCGTAGGCAGCGAGTGAGCAACAGGAGTTTTTTGCATGGTCGCGCTGACCTTTCCCGACGGCGCGCGTCGGGAGTACCCCCAAAACATCACCGGCCTCGACATCGCCAAAGGTATTTCGCCATCGCTCGCCAAGCGCACGGTCGCCATGGCGCTCGATGGTAAGCTCGCCGATCTGTCCGACCCGATCGAACATGACGCGAAGATCGAGTTCCTCACCCGCGACGATCCACGCGCCCTGGAATTGATCCGCCACGATGCCGCGCACGTCCTCGCGGAAGCGGTGCAGACGCTCTGGCCGGGCACCCAGGTCACCATCGGTCCAGTTATCGAAAATGGCTTTTATTACGATTTCTTCCGTAACCAACCGTTCACGTTGGAGGACCTGCCTATCATCGAGGCCAAGATGCGCGAGATTATCGCGCGCGATAGACCATTCACCAAAGAAGTCTGGTCGCGCGATCAGGCAAAGCGCGTCTTCGCCGACATGGGCGAGAGCTTCAAGGTCGAGCTGGTCGACGCCATTCCGGAAGACCAGCAGATAAAGATCTACAAGCAGGGAGAATGGTTCGATCTCTGTCGCGGCCCCCATATGACCTCCATCGGCAAGGTCGGCAGTGCGTTCAAGCTGATGAAGGTCGCAGGAGCATATTGGCGCGGCGATTCCAATCGCGAAATGCTGTCGCGCATCTACGGCACCGCATTCGCCATGCAGGAGCAGCTCGATGCCTATCTCAAGCAGCTCGAAGAAGCGGAAAGGCGCGACCATCGAAAACTCGGCCGTGAAATGGACCTTTTCCATTTTCAGGAAGAAGCACCCGGCGCGGTGTTTTGGCATCCGAAGGGCTGGACGTTGTTTCAAACGCTGGAGAGTTACATCCGCCGTCGGCAGATCGACGCGGGTTATGCCGAAATCAACGCCCCACAGCTGATTGATTCTTCGCTCTGGGTCGCCTCTGGCCACATGGCGACCTTTCGGGACGTCATGTTTCTTGTCGAGCCGAAGGAGGAGGACGAACGCACCTACGTGGTCAAGCCGATGAACTGCCCTGGTCACGTGCAGATCTTCAAGAACGGGCTGAAATCCTACCGCGACCTGCCGTTCAAGCTCGCCGAATTCGGCAAAGTGCACCGCTACGAGCCCTCCGGCGCGTTACACGGATTGATGCGGGTGCGCGCATTCACCCAGGATGATGCGCATGTATTCATCACCGAGCAACAGATTGCCGACGAGGTCCTCAAGGTCAATGATCTCATCCTGTCGATCTACGCCGATTTTGGCTTCGACGACGTGCGCATCAAATTCTCGGATCGGCCGGAAAAGCGCATCGGCGATGACGCCGTGTGGGACAAGGCTGAAGCCGCCCTGATGGCGGCACTCAAAGCCTCCGGGCGACCATGGACCCTCAACAAGGGCGAAGGCGCTTTCTACGGGCCTAAGCTCGAATACGTGCTACGCGACGCTATCGGCCGCGATTGGCAGTGCGGTACCGTGCAGGTTGATCTCAACATGCCGGGCCGGCTCGGCGCCTTCTATATCGACGAGCACTCCAACAAGGTCACACCGGTGATGCTGCACCGCGCCATGTTCGGCTCGCTTGAACGTTTTTGCGGCATCATGATCGAGCATTATGCCGGACACCTGCCGCTGTGGTTGTCGCCGCTGCAGGCCGTGATCGCCACCATTACGTCGGATGCCGACGATTATGCGCGACTAGCGATCGCGGCGGCTCGACGTGCAGGGTTGCGTGTCGAGGGTGACCTGCGCAATGAGAAGATCAACTACAAGGTCCGCGAGCATTCCTTAGCCAAAGTTCCGGTGCTCCTTGTCATTGGCAAGAAAGAAGCGGCCGAACGCACCGTCTCGATTCGCCGGCTCGGCTCGGACAAGCAGCAGACGATCCTGCTCGATGCCGCGCTTGCCGCATTGGCGGACGAAGCGGTGCCGCCCGACGTGCGACGAATGCAGCAGGCGGCGTGAGCCTCCCTCAATTCGCCAGCAGTTCTACTTCGCCGTCAACGCCGTTGATCACCTTGAACTCGCGCTGATAAGTGTGGCCCTCGTTTCGCGCGATCAAATGATAGTCGCCTTCAGCGAGCACGAGGCGGGGAAACGCGCCGATCGATTCCTTGATGACATCACCGTCAGGCGTCGACACGGTCCACTGCGTGTTGGCGAGCGCCTCGCCGCCGTTCTGGTTGACGAGCTTGAGTGTGATCACGGCTGCGCGGTGAGTCACGACGATATCGGTGAGCTTGCCGGGCTGCACTTGGATGTCGGAACGCACCACGGAATTCACGTCGCCGTAGGTGGAGACGATGTAATAGGTCCCTTGGGGAAGAAGCACGACATCGCCGCTCATTACGTTCTGCGCGACAGGCCGGCGCTGCGCG
>Ga0335078_10011370_pt1 | contig 13197 bp, 12 predicted proteins | sample Lox_Sample_32_FD_206711 | JGI IMG/M metagenome (GOLD analysis project Ga0335078, IMG submission 206711) | Soil microbial communities from Loxahatchee National Wildlife Refuge, Florida, United States - Lox_Sample_3.2 | ecosystem: Environmental > Terrestrial > Soil > Wetlands | place: USA... | reverse complement strand
TGAACGGCATGGTCACCGCCGACCTGCACGATTCGGCGCGCCTGGAAGGCATCATCGCGTTTCAGTTGCATCGCGGCCCGTCCATGGAAGTCTACTTCCGCAACGTGCGGATCAGGATTCTGCAGTAAGGACGCCCAGCCCCCTTGCGACTGGCGATTTTCGGCGGCACCTTCGATCCCATCCACAGTGCTCACCTGGCGGTGGCGCGGGAAGCCGCCGCGCGCTTCCAACTCGACCGCGTCTGGCTGGTGCCCGCCGAACGGCCGCCGCATAAGCACGGCGTCACCCACGCGCCTTATGCCGACCGCTTCCGCATGGTCGAGCTGGCCTGCCTTGACGAGCCGAAGTTGGAGGCCTCGCGCCTGGAACAGGGAACCGCCAGCAGCTACTCGATCGACACCATCGAGACGGTGCGCAAGCACCTCGCCGCCGGCGACACGCTGTTCTTTGTGATCGGCGCCGATGCTTTCGCCGAGATCGAGAGTTGGCGCCGCTGGCGGGATGTGGTCCGCGCCGTCGAGTTCATCGTGGTCAGCCGGCCGGGACATCGTTACGGCGTTCCGCCCGCGGCCATCGTGCACCGCCTGGAAACCGTGGACCTGCCGGTTTCCTCCTCGGAAATCCGCCGCCGCCTGGCGGCCGGCGACGATCGCGTGGAAGTGCCCGCTGCGGTGCTCGACTACATCCGTGCCCAGGGCCTCTATCGCGGATGAATTGCCTACCCTTGGTCCTCCAGCGGCGTAACCGGGTCGAGGAACCACCACAAGAAAGCCGCCGTCGCATAGACCGCCGCCGAGACGTAAAACGTCATATCCCAGTTGTTGTTGGTCCAGCGCAGCATGTATCCGATGATCGTGGGAGAGGCCGCGCCGCCCATGTTCCCCATCATATTCATGGCCCCCGATAGTGTGCCCGCGTACTTGCCGCCAACATCCATGCAGGCGCCCCACGAGCCGGGCATCACCAGGTCGTTACTGAAACTGGCCAGTCCCATGGCGATCATCGCGGGCACCGGATCGTGCATGCGCGTCGAAACCACCAACAAGATGCTGGCGCCGATGAATCCGACATAAGCCAGCAGCCGGCGGGTCTTCGCCATGCTGCCCGTGAGGCGCGTGAGCGGTGCGGTGATGAACCCGCTCGCGAGCGAGCCGAGCCCACCCAGGAACAGCGGCAGAATGCCCAGCAGGGCGCTATCGCGCAATTCCTGCCCGCGCGCTTCCTTCAAGTAAGTGGGCAGCCACGTGATGTAAAAATACCAGCCGTAGGAAGAGCAGAAGTATTGTCCGCATAGCAGCCAGACTTGTGGCGAAGCGGCGAACCTGCGCCAAGGAACGCGCGCGTGGCCGGATGCCAGCGCCTCGTTCGGCGCCAGCAGGCGCCGCTCCGCTTCGTTGAGGCTGCGATTGTCGCGCGGATGATCCCGATACCAGGCATAAAAGCAGATGGCCCACACCACCCCGATGCAACCGAAGAGTTCGAAAGCGTGCCGCCAGGACATCACCTGGATGACCACATACACCAGTGGCGGCGTGAACGCACCGCCCCAGCGGGCGCTCAGCCACATGATGCCCTGCGCGCGTACGCGCTCGTGATGCGGAAGCCAGGTGGTGAAGGTCTTGGTCAAATTGGGGAAGCAGCCGGCTTCCCCCGCGCCGAACAGCGAGCGCGTCACCGCCAGAGAGGCGAAGTTCCATGCCCATCCGGTTGCGGCCGTGAACAACGACCACCACACCACGATGCGCAACAGCACGCGGCGCGCGCCCATCCAGTCGCCCAAAAAACCGCCCGGTATTTCAAACAGCGCATATGCCCAGGCGAAAGCGGAGAAAGCGTAGCCCATCTGCACCTGCGACAAGTGCAGGTCCGCGCGGATGAAGCGCGCCGCGAACGAGATGCAAACCCGGTCGATATACGTGACAATGGCCAGCGCCACCGCAAACACCACCACCCAATACCGCACGCGCGTGGGGCGTTGCCGCTGCTGTGGCATCGAGGCCAACATATATTAGGCCACAGATGTGGAGCGAGTGCTTTTGGGATACTGGAGATGCATGGAATTCGAAAACGTCGCGGCCAATCTGCGGGAGTCGTTCCGCGTCGTCGCGGCGCACCGTTCGGGCGGCGAATTGCAAGAGATGGATGGCGTCTCCATCGCCTCGGCAGGTGTTACTTTTCAGATGTTCAATGCGGCGTTTCTTTCGGCGCCGGTTGTTTCCGAAGGACAGATGGACCTGCGCGTGGCGCAGGCAGCCGTGCACTTTGCGGCGCGCAGCCAGCGCTGGTCCTATTGGATCTGCCACGGCTGGTTGGACGCCCGCACGCGGCGGCGCCTCCAGACGGTTCTCCGCAAGCGCAATCTCTTCCAGGCCGTGGAACTGCCCGGCATGCTCGCCGAAGACGTGTCGCCTCCGGTGCGCCCACTGCCCCCGCTCGATGTGCGGCGGGTATGCCACGGGCCGGTGAAGGACGGATTCTGCGCCATCGGCTCGACGTGCTTCAACGTGCCATTGGCCTGGTTTTGCGAAGTCTTCGACAGCCAGAGTGTGTGGAGCGACTTCGCCGCCTATGTCGGATACTTGGATGGCGAGCCGGTATCCACCGCGGCCACCGTCATCGGCGGCGGGGTGGTGGGCGTCTACAACGTGGCCACCATGCCCGGACGCCGCTGCGCGGGCTGCGGCGAGGCGGTCATGCGGCATGCGCTGGAGCAGGCGCGCCGCGAGCACGGCCTCTCGCGGACAATCCTGCAGTCCACCCCGCAAGGCTACAATCTGTACCAGCGCATGGGTTACCGGACGGTGACCAGCGTGTCTGTATTCTGTTCTTAAAGCTATCTTCCGCATTCTGACTTCTGTCTTCTGTCTTCTTTCTTCTGTCTTCTGACTTCTTTCTTCTGTCTTCTTACTTCAAATAAATCCGCGCCAGCTCCGCGAAATCCGTGGGCGTCACCAGGTGAAACCGGACTTCCATCTTGGAAGACCGCTCCAATTCGTCGGTCATCTCATCGGATGGTAACTCCGGCCCGGCCACGAACAATTGTCCGGCCACCACGCGGTACGGCAGCACGCGCCACCGCCGCGAGACCTCCGCGGGCACGGCGCGCGTGGCCCGCTCGGAAATCTCCGACGCGTCGGGTGCGGCCAGCGGCAGGTTCCGCTGCAGGCTCAGCGCCAAGTACAATTCCGCCTCGCTCAGCTTGCCGCGGCGGACCAGGTATTCGCCGATGCGCTCGCCCTCGGCTTTCGACGCCAGCGCTTCGTCCACATCCGCTTGCATCACGGACTGTGATCCCACCAGGATCTGTCCCAGCGGACGAATCTCGATGTCGAGCGCAGCCGGATTGGGATAGGCGTGCTCGGTCTTCACCCAAACCAGCGGGCGCCCCTGGATCTTCGCAGCGCAAAAGAGCACCAGCGCCCGCACTGTCGCCGCGCAATTCAGCCAGTTCCCCAGCAGCGCGCGCACCGGCACTCCCATCGCGAAACGCCACCCATAGATGCGCCGCGCGCACAGGCCACGCACGCCCATCTGAAAGCCCGATAGCACCAACGTCGCCGAGAATAGCCACTTCAGCGCGGCATGCTGCGTGGCAAACAGCCAGGCGTGGCCGGTGAGTTTGCTCTCTCCCCAGGTCGCCGCCCCGTAGACGAACAGCAGATTCAGCACCGGCGTGATCAGGTTCCCAAGCAGGCCCTTGCGATCGCGCCACAGCCAGTAGATCTGCCCCGCCGGAGCCCGCCATCCGCGGCGCTCCCAGGACTGCAGCACAATCCCCATCACCCAGCGCGCCCGCTGCCGCACCGCGCCGCGGAAGGCGTGTGGGAAGTATTCGCGTGTGGCCAGCAGGCCGCCGCCTTCGCGGCGCAAGGGCATGAATACCTGCGGGCAGTCCATGGCGTTGATGCGCCAGCCGTTTTCGTAGTCTTCCGTCAGGCACTCGGGATCGAACATGCGGTTGGAGTGCGCGACCGCCAGCCTTTCCAGTACCGCCCGCGAGAAGGCCGTGCCCACGCCATTGCCCGGCACAAAGCCACCCCACATCTGGCGCACCGGGATATCCTTGGTCTGAAACTCGGCGAATTCGTCGCAATACAAGCCGTGTACCCACTGCCGCAAGGGCGTGGCCAGCGGCAGCACTGGAACCTGCACCATGTCGTTGCTCCCCGCAAAATAGTTGATCCAGCGCAGCGATTCCGGGTGGACCACATCCTCGGCATCGTGTGTCACTACCGTGTCGAAGCGCACTTCATGCCTCTCCTCGTACGCCAGCATGCGCTGGTAGATCCAGTTGAGGCAGTCGGCCTTGGACGTGGGACCGTCATGCGGGCACAGCGCCAGGTGTACCCGCGGAAATCTACGGGCGGCCTCTCGCACGGCGGCCACGGTTTGCCAGTCGTTGGGGTACGCGCCTACGAAGAACTCCGCCGCGTGAAACACCGTGGCCGGGATGTTTCGCTCCAGCATGCTGCCGATCACGGCATGCTCATGCCATAGCGGCACGAATATGGCAATGCGGCGGCGCGGCGCCGCATCCACCTCGTCTTGCGTGGGCCACCCAAACCAGGGACGGCCAAACCAGTGAAACACGACCCATCGATAGACGAACGCCGCATCCAGAAACAGGTCGTCCAACCCGGATAGCAGGACGTATACCGCAAGCGGCATGAGCCACGCGGCAATCCAGGCATCCAGCGTGTACATCCGATAAGGAAATAGTGCGGGGATACCGGAAAAATCGCAGGAAACTGCTCTGTGGGGCAGGTTGTCGAACCTGCAGGCCGATTGTCAATCGGCCTGCCGCTTGCAGTGCCGCAATGTGGGAAAGGTCCTGGGAGCCCCGGCGTCACGCGTCTAGGTCAGCAGGCTCCGCAGGCGGCGGGCGCTCTCCGGCCGCCGCAGTTTGCGTAGCGCCCGCAACTCGATCTGGCGCACGCGCTCGCGCGTGACATCCAGGCCCGCCCCGATCTCCTCGAGCGTATGCTCGCGCCCGCAGCCCACCCCGAAACGCAGCCGGAGCACTTGTTCTTCCCGCGGAACCAGCGTTCGCAGGAAGGCGGAAGTTTCATCCCGCACCTCGGACGCCAGCACCGAGTCGGCCGGAGAAGCGTTCCCGCGATCCGCAATCAGTTCGCCCAGCGTGGACACCTCGTCCGAGCCGATGGGCGTGTCCAGGGAAATAGGTTCGCGTGAGATGATTCTCAGCTTACTGACCCTGTCGCCGGTGGTCTTCATCCGGTCGGCCAACTCGTCATCCGCCGGAGCGCGGCCCAACTCCCGCTCCATTTGCCGCGAAGCGCGGAAGAACTTGTTGAGTTGATCGTTCATGTGGATCGGAATGCGGATGGTGCGGGCCTGCTCGCCAAGGGCGCGCGAGACGGATTGCATCACCCACCAGGTGGCATAGGTGGAAAACTTGAATCCCCGCCGGTAGTCGAACTTCTCAGCCGCCCGCATCAGGCCCAGGCTGCCTTCCTGTACCAGGTCGAGCAGGTGAAGCCCTTTGTTCATGTAGCGTTTGGCCACCGAGACCACCAGCCGGAGATTCGCATTCACCAAATCGGCCTTGGCTTCGAGCGCCTCCTGTTGCCCCTGGCGGATCCTCTGTAATGTCGCTTGCAGCTCGCCGCTTCCGGCGCCGGCCTGGGCTTCCAGTTTTCGAATGTCACCCCGCAACACGCGCGCGCGGACCTGGGCTTCCCGTCCGGACGCCGGTTCGATGTGCTTCAGGTCCCGATCAAGCCGCTCCAACTCCGCTGCCCGCCGTTCCAGCTCATTGGTAAACTCGGTCCACTGTTCGGGACGAAAAGGGATTTGGCGGATGTGCTGCGCTACGATCACCCTGGCCCGCCGGAGCCGCCCCGACAACTGGCGGCGTAGCGCGCGATCGCTGGCGGGCGCCACCGCCAGCCATTGTTCGATCTGCCGCATTTTGACATATTGGCGCTTCACCCGGGCAAAGTGAGCGGCGAATTCGGCCCGGCGTTGGCGGTCGGCGGCGCTATCCTCTTCTACGTCGCCGCGCTCGATGAGGCTGTCCAGTTCCACGGCGCCGGCCCCGACTTGGGCCAGCAGTTCCAGCACCCGCTGTTGCACCGGCGCGGAACGGCTGATAGCCCTCTCGCGTCGGATCTTGCCGCGCTCGATGCGTCGCGCAAGCTCAACCTCCTGGGCGCGGGTGAGCAGAGGAACCGACCCGATTTCCCGCAGGTAGCGCCTTACCGAATCGTCGGGCTCCGGAAAGGACGGAGCGGCTTCTTCGATGGCGGCGGGTGGCTCGAAAACCTCCGCATCGTCATCCAGTGAAATTCCCAGCGCGACCCTCGCCTCCGCATCTGCCGCATGCAGGGGTGCGTCAAACTGGGTGGTCTCACCCACCTGCATCGGGTAGCTCGATATCATCATGCCCCTCAACTCCCCCCATCCCCATACATAGTGGGGCTAAAATCGCTAATTATCAGCAATTTGCAGCGGTTGAGCGCGCACACCTACGACCCTCGAGCGGGAACGCTCCGGCTCAGAACCGATGGTTGCTGAGATTGCACACGGGGGCGTGCAGTTTAGGGGCCAAGATGGAAGCAGTGCGCGAGCCTACTTGGCGCGCGCCGCGGTTTCGGCCTTGCGCACCGCCTTTTCGCGCAGATTATAGGCGTCTATAGCCACCTGCGATGCCTCCCGCGCCATGCTGGTGCTCAATCGCTTTTCGGCGTCGTCGAACATATCCTCCGCCTGCATCCGGACGCGGTAGGCCTCGTCGTCGGCCTCCTTCAGCTTCTGCGCCACAGCCTTGATCTTGGGATCGACGTCCGCGGCCTCTTTCCGGGCCTTTTCGTACTTGCGCTTCGCGGGCGCGCCGCCTTCAGCCACCGCTGCTTCCGCAACCAGTTCGGCGTAAGCCTTTTGCAAGTCGTCGCTCCAACCGCTCTTGACGTCCTTTTCCAGTTCGTCGAAAGCCTCCCAGGCTATGTCGGCTGTCTGCCGCACTCTTTTCTTCTCCGTGAGCCATTTCCAGACGCCCCAATCCTTGGCGACTTCCAGAAGCGACTTGGCATCTTCTACTTGGACCAGTTTGCGCATATGCGAATCTGCTGACAGTATCCGCAGGTGCACCGCAAAAGTCAACACCGGTCGGCTTGCGCTTGCCCCGCACTGCGCAGAACCACCCACCGCGTGGGTGATATTCTGATTACATAGCCGAATTTTTCGGCGGACTCCAAATGCCGACCCTGCGCGGAATCCCCCTACTGGTACTCGCTGGCCCTGCTGCCCTGTCCATTTCGGTCTGGGCCGCCGGTGCGGCGGTGGGCGTCCCCAACTTCCACCAGGTGAACGAGCGCATTTATCGTGGCGCGCAGCCCAAGGGCAAAGACTGGGACAGCCTGGCTATGCTGGGAATCAAGACCGTAATCGACCTGCGCCAGGAGGATGAGCATTCCAGCGAAGCCGAAAAGCTGGCGGTGGAAGCGGCCGGAATGCATTATGCCAACGTGCCGCTCAGCGACCTCTGGGCGCCGTCCAATCAGCAGATCTCGAAGGTGCTAGCCTTGGTGAACACCTCCGCGAGCCCCGTATTCGTACACTGCCGTCGGGGGTCGGACCGCACTGGTACCGTGATCGCCTGCTACCGCATCATACACGATGGCTGGAGTAATCGAAGAGCACTGCGGGAAGCCGCGTCGTACGGAATGAGCTGGTTCGAGTTTGGCATGCAGCGCTACGTGCTGGCCTTCCATGCCGCCGGCGCCGCCAATGCGCCGCCCGCTCCGCCGCAATCGCCACGCTAGACTGAAAAGAGTGGAAGAAGAGGTCCTCGGCAAGGCATACGATTCCCGGCTGATGCGCAGGCTGCTGGGATACATGCGTCCGTACCGCGGTTACGTGGCGCTTTCCCTGGTCTTCCTGCTGCTGCAGTCGGTGTTGCAGGTGCTTGGTCCCCTGCTGACCAAGATCGCGGTGGATCGCTATCTCGCGCCCAATCCCGCGCGCGTCCCCACGCCCCTCGATCGCTATCTGCCGGCCGGCCCCTGGGATGGTATGGCGGCGGTCGGCATGTTGTACCTGGGTGTGCTGCTGGGCACCTTCATCTTCGAATTTGCGCAAGTCTACCTGATGCAGTATACCGGCCAGCTCGCCATGTTCGATCTGCGCAAGCAGCTCATGGCGCACTTGCAGGGGCTGGATTTGGCTTTCTTCGACCGCAACCCGGTAGGCCGGCTGGTCACCCGCGTCACTACCGACGTGGACGTGCTCAACGATCTGTTCGCTTCCGGATTGGTGACCATCCTGGGCGACGTGCTGGTGCTGGGCTTCATCGTGGCCATCATGTTCAAATTGAGCCCTGGGCTGACCGGGCTGATGCTGGGCGTAATGCCCCTGGTGATCCTGGTAACCGCGGTTTTCCGGCGCAGCGTGACCCAGAGTTACCGCCGCATCCGCATCGCCATCGCCAAGATCAACTCGTATTTGCAGGAGCATGTCACCGGCATCGTGGTGCTGCAGCTTTTCAACCGCGAAGCCAGGAGCCGGCAGGAGTTCGATGGCGTCAATCGCGAGCACATGGATGCGTACAAGGACGCTATCCTGGCTTACGGCTGGTTCTACCCGGTGGTGGAGTTTCTATCCATGCTGGCGCTGGCGGGCATCCTGTCCTATGGCGGCTTTCGCGTCGGGCGCGGCGCGCTGACGTTGGGCGTGGTGGTGGCGTTCCTGCAATATGGACTGCGGTTCTTCCGCCCCATCCAGGACCTGAGCGAGAAGTACAATATCCTGCAAGGCGCCATGGCGTCGGCCGAGCGCATCTTCAAGCTGCTGGACACCCAGGCCGCCATCCTGCCGCCGGCCAACCCGGAGCAGGCGCCGGCCTCGGCGCGCCTCGAGTTCGATGGCGTGTGGTTCGCCTACAAGGACGAAGACTGGGTGCTGCGCGACGTGAGCTTCTCGATCGAGCCCGGCGAAACCATTGCCGTGGTAGGGCACACCGGCGCCGGCAAGACCACCCTGATCAGCCTCCTGCTGCGCTTCTACGACGTGACGAAAGGGGCCATCCGGATCGGCGGCGCCGACGTCCGCCAACTCGATCCGCGGGAGCTGCGCCGCCAGTTCGGCGTGGTCCTGCAGGACCCGTATTTGTTCACGGGCACGCTGGAGGACAACATCCGGCTGGGCACCCACGGCATCGGCCGCGAGGATGTGGAGGCAGCCGCCGCACAGGTGAATCTGCTGGACTTCATCCGCTCGCTGCCCAACGGCTTCGCGCACTCCATCCGGGAACGCGGCAGCGGCCTCTCCACAGGGCAGAAGCAGTTGATCAGCTTCGCCCGCGCGCTGGCCCACAATCCGCGCTTTCTGATCCTCGATGAAGCCACTTCGAGCGTGGATACGGAGACCGAATTCCGCGTGCGCGAGGCCTTGAGCCGCATGGTGGAAGGCCGCACCTCGATCGTCATCGCGCACCGCCTCTCCACCATTCAGCGCGCGGACCGCATCCTGGTGATGCACAAGGGCCGCTTGCGCGAGTCCGGCACGCACCAGCAGTTACTGGCGCAGCGCGGCATTTACTGGAAGCTGTATCAGTTGCAGTATAAGGACCAGGAAGTAGCGGCGCGTTGAGGCGCGGCAGCTACAAGCTTTGAACCCGCACCAGGCCCGGAACGGCCGCGACATGTCTCCAATCGCGAAGGTCGACGGTAACCCGGCTGCCAGGGGCGGCGAAACGATAGATGGCGCCAGTTACCGGGCCCATTACGGTCATCGCGGTTTTGCCGGTGTATTCGAAGTAGGCGGCATTGCTGCGCGGCCGCATGGCTAACGCCGGTGAAGTCTGAACGGCCCTACCGGCGGCGGAGGACACTCTGGTCTGAGATACGGCTGTCCGGTTCTTGCCGCAGCACATCGCTTGGCTCCTTGTCTTCCAGGTACATTGCCGCCGGGGCGGAATCCGCCGGCGCCGTGGCGCGCTCCAAAAGGGCGGCTGCGCCGGAGAGCGCTGGCCACAGCAGCAAGCGCTCCCGCCAACTCTGGCCGATGGCCCACGCGAATGGAATCGCAATCCAAAGGCTCAAACAATAGAAACAGTCGAGTAACTGCCCGAGGACGCCGTCACCCAGAAATCGCCGGAACTTCACCAGCAAGTTCCAGGGGCCATCCTCGGCGTGCAGCAAATGAGTGATTCGCCACACGCCGAGAATCCCAAGTATCAGCCAATAGAAGCGCATCCGTTTGGGCAAAAGGCTAGCATGGCGGCGACTTGATCACCGTCAAGCTCAACTCGGTCAGGTTGTAGTAAAGATTCTCGTCGCCGCAATAGACGATGTTGCGTTTGTACGCCGTCAGTTGTAACTGATACGCGCAGGCTGAGGGACAGGGGTCGGGGAAGATCGCTCCCACGGTGGTTGTCAGTGTGAGCGTGCCGCCTTCCCAATCTGGCGCGGCGGCTCCCTGGGTCAGGGCCGTACCGTAATCGGGTCCTGTCTGGGCCGCGGGGCCAAACCAACTGGTAACAAAGCTTGCCGCCGGACCGGGCGTGAGAGTTCCGATTAGTACCCCCTCGCTGGGGGTCGGCACACCGTTGAGGGAACAGATGATATCCACCACCTGATCCAGACCCCAGTTGCATGCCAGCGCATAATACGCCAGCATACTATCGGTATCGTGGACCATGAAGTTGATTACTACCGGGTCGCTGTCCTTGGCGTTCACAATGGCGCAAGGACCGACGGCCTGTCCCGCGATGGTGATCGAAAAGATGTTGCAGTCGGGTTGCGTGGTGCATAGGTGGACCGTGCCACCGCCGCAAGGGTGGTCCGTGGGATGTCCGGCGCCGGGCCCCGGCGTGGGACGGTTGTCGATAGTGATCACCACATAATCGTCTTCTTCCGGCTTCTTCCCGCAGAAGGGCACGATCCTGGGACTGGAGAGGTCTCCCGAATATCCGGGCCTGGTCCAGGCCTTCAGCCGCAGGTAATAAGTCCCATTGGCAAAGCCGGTGTTGGCGGTCTGCCACCACATGTAGTCGAAGTAGTCGACCGAGGACCAGCCGATGCCGATTGAATTGTTCGCTGCATAGTGCTGCGCGGTTTCAAAGACATTCCGGAAGCCTTCCGGTGAGTTGATCGCTGGGGCGACCGGGGCAAATGTGACGCCGTGCGGGTTCAGGGAGGCATCCCAATAGGTGCGGGTAAAGGGTCCATCCGCCGGCAGTGGCATGGCTTGCCAGGAAGCGGGAATCGAAGGGGTTTGGGTCCACTCGAACTCGTAGTAATCGGCATTGAGTTCATCGCCGGGATTGCCGGAGAGCAGAACGCCTTCCGAGAAGGGCCGGTCGCCGAAGGGAGCGCCGGGCGAGGCGCCACCGGGATTCTCGTATCCGATGGTGGCGGCGGCGGCGCTGGCGCCAGGGTTCCCACCAACGCTGGCGGCAGTACCGTTGCAGATGTCGATGGGCAGTATGCAATTTCCCGAAGGACAATTCGCGTCGTTCAGGCAGGGTTGTATCAGGCAGCAGGCTTGACTGTTAGCCACCAGATTGACGTTCAACTGGTTGGGGATGTCGAAGCGGGTCTGGAGGATAGTTTCGTCCAGAATTACGTTGTTTTGTCCATTGCAGTTCTGGGTGGCGCGGAAGATGATGTCCGCGCCGCAGTCCCACCAGGGCCACCAAGGCCACCAAGGCCACACGCGAAGACGTTCCAACTCCTGCGAAGACGGCAGTTTTGCCAGCAGTTTCGTGCGTAGACTCTCTAGCGTGCCCGGATTGATGGAAGCGCCGGCGCCGCGTGCCGGCGCGCCAGACTGGCCCAGAAGGGACTCGAATATCTTTACATCGGGGGCCGGATCGGGGAGGGGAATCCTGCGAATTCCGGGTATTTTCTGCAATAGCGGAACGATCCGGTCCGCCAGATCGGTGTCTACGCGCCAGATCTGCTGCTCCCACCACCACCACCAAAACCATCCGCAGCAGCGGCGGAAGCTGATCTGAAACGTGCCATCGGCTTGGGTGACAGCGCAGCCTACCTGGCTTTCGCTAAACCACCACCACCACCAGGTCACGTCGTAAGCGCAAATGGTCGCCCCGGGAACGGGACTGCCGTCGGCGCACGCCAGGCGGCCGGTGATGGTGTAATCCTGGCACCACCAAATCCACCAATCCCAATAGTAGGGAGTGATCGCGATCGGTGAAAGCCGTATGGTGTTCCCTTCTTTCCACTGGTTAGGGGAAACGTTTACGGTGAGAGTCTGCAGGTGTTTGAGATCTTCTTCGGATGCGTTCTCAGGACCGACTACAACCCGGACACCTCCGGGATTCTCCTTAAACGTGAGCGCTGCCTGGCCGTGCCCTTTGGCATCCAACTCGGCTAACGCGGAACTCGCGGCTGCGCCGGCGCGGTTATACGCCACGACCTTAACCGGGCGGCCTGGCTTGAAATTTTTGATCCCCGATGCGTCCAGGGGGACCTCGAGGACAAAATCGCTTTCGAACATGGAAGCACCTCCGCTACGATATGCGCGAGCATTACTCTTACGGCTATTTGCATTGCGCTCGCGAATCGAGTATACACCCGGCTGATTTTGTGTCAAGGCCGGCCAAAGTTGCCGTGTGTATTTTCGCACATGTGCGTTGATTATCCATGCTTTTTGCTTTATTGACTTCCATCCAAAAAAATCCAGAATCATCGGATTCAGCCAACCCGGGCGCTTCTGAAACGTGTAGTGATCGGTCCCCGGCAGAATGGCGAGCCTTGCGCCGGGAATCATCCGGTAAATACCTGTGGTCTCCTCGACGCGCGTAAAAATCCCGGTCCCCGGCAACGATCATCACGGCCGCCTTAATTCTTCCCAATTCCTGCTCCGAAATACCCCAGCTCGATTTGGCCCACATCGTCCGGATCTTGTCGAAGATTACGGGCCAATGCTGCGCCCCGTCCCGGGAAACGCGCGCGTATTCCTCGCGCACCTGCGCGGACCAACTGTCAGCGGAAAGCGCGCGCATGGCTTGCTGCATTCGTGGAGTGACAGTTCCCAGCCCCACGCCGGATGCGACCACGCGCCGCACCAGTTCGGGATGGGTGAAGGCCAACCGCAGCGCCAGTTGGCCGCCGTCGCTCCAGCCAATCACGTCCGCATTTGGATCCCAAGCGTCGCCAGCAGGGCCGCCGTGTCTTCAGTCATGCCCTCGTAAGACAATTCCCGGCTCGATGG
>Ga0335078_10011369_pt1 | contig 13197 bp, 10 predicted proteins | sample Lox_Sample_32_FD_206711 | JGI IMG/M metagenome (GOLD analysis project Ga0335078, IMG submission 206711) | Soil microbial communities from Loxahatchee National Wildlife Refuge, Florida, United States - Lox_Sample_3.2 | ecosystem: Environmental > Terrestrial > Soil > Wetlands | place: USA... | reverse complement strand
CTTCAAACGCCACCTATCGACCCGGACAGTCCGTAACTCTGCCGGTTAATGGGCTCAACGAAACCAAGCCGCAGGTATTCGTCGCCGGAGTAGCCGCTCCTGGCGTGAAACTGCGGGGAGAAGAGTTGACGTTCGATTTGCCGCGCAGCGCGCCGACGGGATGCTGGACGCCGGTCTGGATCCAATCGAAGACCGGAGAGCTCAGCAACTTCGTCACGATTTCCACTTCTGAGAAACCCGGCGGCACAACGGAGCCTGGAGCGAGTGGTAACGCCGGGCCTCTTGATCGGCTTGGGGGCCGCGCCGGCCCTGTGCCGGCTTCCGAGAACGGCCGCGATTGCAAGCAGGCGCCGGGCTGGTTGGGGCGCCGGGCTGCCCTGGGAACGCGCACCGGGTTGGCGGTGGCGGAAAAGATCCGCGGGGAAATGGAGCAGGCGGGAAAAATCCAAACTTTTGATTTCGATTCGGGCGCCGCGTTCTTTTTCCGCGCTGCGACGGGCGCCCCGACCGTTTTGCAACTCCTGCCGCCCGAATCGAGTTGTCTGACCTACGCAAACGCATTCTCGCTCACCGGGCTATCTCTGCTGCGTGTGCAGCAAGCAATCGGGCCGTCAGACGTGTTTTACGATGCCGGCGCGCGGCTGGTTATCCGGAGTGATGGGAGCAAGGGCGGGAACCAAGAGAGTTATCTGGATGCCGCGCAGGGATCGCAGGGTTATTACACCGGCTTGTTCGGAGGCGTGCTGCCGCTTCCTCAGCCTAATAACAAGCCGCTGTTCTTGTTTCCGGGGATGTACCGGATCCATGCTGAAGGTGGAAAGGATTTGGGATCCTTCGATCTGCCGCTGAAGGTTTCACCTCCTTTTGAGTGGCCGGAATCGGCTACTTTGGACGAGGTGGATCGAAAAGCGGGGGTTGCGCTTGAGTGGAGCGGCCTCGCTTCGGACCGTCAGATGGTCGCGCTGGCGTTCAACGCCGATTTGCAGAAGTCGACGTTAGGCTCGACGATTTGCCTCGCGCCGCGCGGAGCTACTCATTTCACCATTCCGCCCTCTGCCTTCGCGAATTTCCTGCCGACTTCCGGAATCGGCACTCTTCCCTTGCACTTCGTCGTGTTAATCTCGATTCCCTCTGAGCTGCCTGAACAAGCAGTTCCCAAGGGTCTGGATGAGGCTCGATCGATCTATCTTGAAATCCAAGCCAAGAGTGTTCGTTTTAGATAAGCGCTATCGACGCGAGCTTCGCGGATTGGGCGTGATTTGACGCAAGCGCACGGGGCCTCCGTTCGCGAAATTGCGCAAAAATCTGAAGCCGTCGCGCGAGAGTCTTGTTATCACTCGACATAAAACTTGGCGATGGTCTTGCACTCAGCTCTAGCGGGGAGTTCTCGAAGAGAGTGGTTCTCGAAGAGCGTAGTCAAGCCACTTTGAGGAGGAGGACGATATGCCCCGTTGGCTAAAAATCGCAGTTTTGGCGCTTGCCTTCTTGCTGCTGGCTTCAATTCCACTGGCGCAACAGTTTGGGACCGGCTCAATCGAGGGCACGATAACGGACATAAAAGGGCCGCTTGCGAATGCCTCAGTTGAAGCTCGAAATCTACTGACCGGTGCTGTCTTGGATGTGCCATCGGACGCGGGCGGTCAATACATCTTGCAGCACCTGCAGCCCGGGCCATACTCGCTGTGGATCGAGGCGCGCGGCCACGATTCTCTGTGGATTTCGCGTGTCGTCGTGGAGGCCCATCAGACTACGCGCCAGGACGCCTATCTGAATCAGGCGAACCCAAAATATTGGGGCTCGACATCGGAATCCATTCCAGCTCAACCTGGTTCGTAATCGCACGCGCCATCCGAAACACCGCTTCTGATGAATCTGCGCCGTTTGACGCATTTTTCGTAGCGGCGATGAACGCCTGCTATCAGCAAGAGCCCTGAAATAGCAACGCAAAAGCGCACGCGATGAATGGCGTGATGAGTGCCTTAGTTGAGGGCGAGTAGGAGAGATTTATGAATTGGCGAACGCTGTTTTCACTCGGCTGCGTGGCATCTGCACTCATGTTCGCACAGGGCTGGCGGCCGGTCGGGAGCGGAGGCGACGGAAACTGGCCCCGCGAGATCGACCTTGCGGATATGCACCTGGTGATTTATCAGCCTCAGGTGGACAGTTGGAAACAGAACCGGATAGAATCCCAGTCCGCCGTAATCGTAACGCGAAAGGAGGACTCGAAGGATATCTTCGGCATCGTCTCCATAAGCGCCCGGACCGAAGTCGATCATGAAAGCCGCATGGTGTCCTTCGAGGACATCGTCATTAAGGACGCAACGTTTCCATCGGCTCCTAAGCTTCAGCCGAGCCTGCTGGCCGCGGTCCGAGACAATGTTCCGAACTGGCCGCGAACCGTTTCGCTCGATCGCTTGCTGGCCGACCTGCAGATTACGCAGGCCGAGGCAAAGGCGGAGCCGGGTCAATTGAAGAATGAACCGCCGAGAATTATCTTCAGCACGGCCCCCGCGGTGTTAATTCTGATCGATGGAGAGCCGGTCTACCATGCCGTGGAAGGCACCCGCTTCACTCGTGTTGTCAACACTCCGGCGCTGTTGCTGTTCGATTCAAGCGCTGGAACATTCTATCTGGATGGCGGCCGATGGTGGATGACGGCTGAATCCCTCAACGGTGCGTGGACCGCCGCGACGAATCCGCCCGAGGAGTTGGAAGGCATCCGGCAACAGATTACAAGCAATGAGGAAAAAGAGGCGGCGACGCCTGTGATTCCTACGTCTTCGCTGTATCCACCAGCCGTGTACGTGAGCACTACGCCGGCGGAGCTGATCGTGACTCGCGGCAATCCGAGCTACGCGCCGATCCCCAAGACCGACCTGCTCTACGTCACCAACACGGACTACGACATCTTCATGGACACGGCGAGTCAGCAATACTTCACACTGCTGGCGGGCCGGTGGTTCCGCGCGAAAGCTTTCGAAGGACCGTGGGTATGGGCACCCGGAGAGCAGTTGCCGCATGATTTTTCGAAGATCGCTGTAGATAGTCCGAAAGGACACGTGTTAGCCTCAATTCCCGGCACTGAGCAGGCGCGGGAATCAGTGATCGCCAATCAAATTCCTCAGACGGCAACGGTTCGTCGAAGCGAAGCTCGGATCGATGTTCGTTACTATGGCGAACCGCAGTTCCAGCCGATCATGGGGACCCCAATGGAGTACGCCATCAACACTTCGAGCGAAGTGATCCATGCGGAAGGCCGCTACTACGCAATCGAACACGGCGTTTGGTTCGTGGCCGATTCGCCCTTGGGGCCTTGGGCAGTTGCCGACATGATTCCATCGGTCATCTACACCATTCCTCCTAACTCACCGCTATTCCATGACCGCTATGCCTACGTGTACGGCGCCACTCCCGACGAGGTTTATGTCGGCTACACGCCGGGCTATTTAGGAGCGTTTGTCTCCGATGGCGTGGTGGTGTTCGGAACCGGCTGGTGGTACCCAGGCATGTTCTGCGGAGACTACTGGTGCGGCTGGCCGTGGACCTGGGGTTTTGGGTATGAATTCAGCTACTGGGGCGGCGGGTGGTTCTGGTTGCCTGTTGGCCACTATTGGTGGTATCACCCGACACCTTTCAATCACCGCTTCTTCTCCGAGCATTGGAATCAGCACTCGGGCGGTCTCGGCCCAGCGTGGGTTCGCGGGAACGTGAACGCTTATAGCCACTGGGGCGGCAACGGAGTCGTGGCTCGCAATTTTGAGCCGCACGCAGCGGGCCCATCCGCGCGGGCGGAGGCACGTCCGGACGTTTATGCCGGCAAGGATGGGCGAGTTTACGAGCACAGGTCCGATGGCTGGTATCGGCAGAACAATTCCGGCCAGTGGCAGAAAACGCAACCGAACTCGGGGCTCGAGCAACAACGCGATTCACGTTCCCTTGGACAATCCCGTCAGGGGGAGTTTCAGAATCGAGGACAATCTCCGGGCATTCCCCGGACCGCGGCTCCTCCACAAACATCCGCTCCACGAACGTCGGCTCCGCGAATGTCCGCGCCTTCTGGGGGGCACTCCGGAGGCGGAGGCCGCCGTTAGATTGCGGCGCAATTGAGGGCCTCTGCATATGAACGCCGCCGTCGAGGTCGAGACCAGGAAACCTGCAGGATATTGTCCCGCCGCGGAACCGCCTCCGCTGGTCGTCGACCTCGACGGAACTCTCGTAAAGACGGATTTGTTGCTGGAAACGGTTCTGCTCTTGTTGAAGCAAGCGCCTTGGCGGATTCTTAGTCTGCCTTTCTGGCTCGCGCGGGGACGCGCGTATTTTAAGCATGAAGTTGCGCGGCGTGTCACGCTCGACGTCACATGCCTGCCCTATCGCGCCGAGCTTCTCGACTACCTAAAGGCGCAGCGTGCACAGGGCCGCACGCTGGTGCTGGCGACATCGGCCGACAAGGCGATCGCTCAGCCGGTGGCGGATCATCTCAAGCTATTTGACGCGGTGCTCTCGAGCGATGGCGCGACCAACCTGTCCGGTGAAGCGAAGCGTGCGCTGCTCGTCACGGAATACGGCGAGCGGGGTTTCGATTACGTCGGAAATGGACCCGATGATCTACCTGTCTGGATGTCCGCCCGTCAAGGGATCGCGGCCGCCGACGGTCGCCACCTGTTGTCCAAGATCGCTCGAATTCCGCAAGTGAGCCGGGCATTCGACGGACGTCGAACCGGCGAAGGACGGCGAACCGGCATCATCGACCGGCTGAAAGTCTTGCGCCCGCAGCACTGGATGAAAAATGTCTTGATCTTCGTGCCGCTGCTTGCGGCTCACCGGACGAATGAATTTGCCCTGCTGGGTAAATCTCTGGTCGGATTTCTAGCCTTTGGATTGGTTGCCTCAAGCGGTTACCTGATGAACGATCTCCTGGATTTACAGTCCGACCGGCATCATCCGCATAAGCGGCTGCGAGCATTCGCCGCGGGAGATCTGCCGCTTACCTACGCACTTCTCACCATACCCGTATTGTTCGGCCTCGGCTCCGTGGTTGCCAAGTTGGTCTCCGATATGTTCCTGGCCGCGGTCTGGACCTACTTCGCGATGACTTTGATTTATTCGCTGTACGTGAGGAGGATCGTCATTCTCGACGTGATCTTCCTGGCGAGTCTATATACGCTGCGTCTGCTCGCGGGCTCCGCCGCAGTCTTAATCTGGCCTTCCCATTGGTTGTTAGCCTTGTCGACATTCTTGTTCTTCAGCATGGCGCTGGTGAAGCGGTACGGCGAATTGGCGGTAATGAAGCGAATTGACGGCGATGGAGCAACGGCCCGAGCTTATGAACTTTCCGACGCGGAATTGCTGGCTGCGATGGGCGTGGCGAGCGGCTACCTGGGCGTGCTGGTGCTCGCCCTTTATATCAACAGCGACAAGGCACAGGTCTTGTACGGGCGATATCAACTCATGTGGTTCCTGTGTCCTCTGCTGCTGTACTGGATCAGCCATGTCTGGCTGATCGCACATCGCGGGCGAATGCCCGACGATCCGGTAACCTTCGCACTGCATGACCGGACAAGCTGGATACTGGTGGCGCTGATTGTGGCGATCAGCGTTCTGGCGCTATGAGCGGCATCGGCAAGATTTCCGCCTGCGTCATTCTCCTGAGCTTGTCGGCTGGACCGCAACAGGTGGCTCCGCGGGACCAAAGAGCTCAATACGACGCGGACGTACCCAAGACAATCCTGGAACTTCAGCAGTTTCGCCAATCGAACTCGATCCATATCCGGTCCACATCTGGAAGAGAAGGCGTTGCGACTCTGGTAAACCTAAATCCAAATATCAACTCCTGGTATCTGCTGAAGGTCGCGTGGAGCGGACCAAACCCTGAAGCGAACTATCATCTGGAGAGCCCGCAGCCGCATGCGCGAAGGATTTCCCTCGATCCTCAATATCCTTCGGGCATCGTCATCGCGGAGGCAAGCCATCACCTCACGTGCGATCTCTTCAGTGGAGACGTCCTCGAACAAGCTAAGACATCACCTCGGATTTACTACCCGTTGTGCTCTGGCCAAATCTTCCTGCGAAATCCCGCAACCGGTCACCGGTCGACTTTGGAGGCGGCAACGGAGTTCCTCCGCGAGCACATCTGGGGTGGAGAAAAGATCGTCGATCTCGGCCACATCGTCATGGGCGACATGCATCGCGAGACCGCTCAGATTGGGCCCGGCGCGACTGCGGCGCCTGCGCGGATCGGCGAATTTCCCAGTCCCGCTTCGATCGATGAGCAGTACGCGAATCGCGCGCTCGAATCCAACAACCTGGGCATCGACGTGGAAGGCTCCGGAGGAGGAATCCGCATGACGCCGGGCGCGTGGTATCCGGCGAATGGCAATCCGGGGGTCTATGTCAGCCTGATGCAGCCGAACCTGGCCGATCCTGCGATCCTTCAAACCTACAAGACCTTCGTGAACCCGCTAGATTCGGTCGAAGCATCCGCGCTGGCGTATTTGGTCGCCTTCGACCTTGATCGTTTTGATCTGGGGTTTGCGCTCGGCACGGACCACCCCAAGGTCGGATGGTCGGATCAGGTTGTGGGAACTGCGCGGAACGCGGCGTTGCCAGGTCCAGATGGAATTGGAAGCATCAGTCCTCTGGTCGCGACGGGCTCGATCAGTCCGGACGATGCGGGCAAGACGGTAGCGACCTTCACGGGCGGCTTCAAACGGATGCACGGAGCATTCAAATTCGGCGATCTCGCGCTGAAGAATCACGGCAGCCATTACGGATTCATCGAGAGTGGCGTAGTTCTTAGCAAACTCCAGCCAGGTTTGGCCACGATCTTCGTGCTCGACGACGGCACGGTGGGAATGAAGTCGTGGACCGAGGCAGACGACAAGCTACTCTTCAGGATCAAGTACGCCCGTCAAAACGGCGTTCCGATTATCGAATCTCAAGGACCGTCTCAGGCATCGGTTCCTGGACCGCTGGTGAACAAGTGGGGGGCGGGGAACTGGTCGGGATCGGAAGAAGGCAAGCTGCGCACGATGCGAGCCGGCGCTGCAATGCAGCGGAATCATGGCAAGCGATTCCTGATTTACGCAGTGTTCTCAGACGCCACGCCTTCGGCGATGGCCCGGATCTTTCAGGCGTACCGCTGCGAATACGCGATGCTCCTGGACATGAACGCTTTGGAACATACGTACCTTGCTGTGTACCGCCGCTCCGGGCCGCAGTTGTTCGTGGATCATTTGCTGAAAGGAATGAATGTCTTGGAAAAGTCGGATTCCGGAGAAGTGGTCCCGCGGTTTTTGGGTTATGCCGATAACCGAGACTTTTTCTACATAATGCGTCGTTGAAGGGAAGGGAAGTCATGAAGCTCTCACGTTCGTCGGCAATCCTCGCGGCTCTTGCGGGAGCCATTTTGCTCGCCCAGTTGTCTCCGCTCAAAATGCAGACTCTCCAACAGCAAAACGAAGCCTTGTTCCAGGCGCTCCAGAAAGTGCATGGTTTATCCGACGCCCAGATGGCCGCGATCCGCCAGATCTTCACGAAGTCGGGAATCATGAGTCAAGGAAATCCCGCGGTCACCAAACATCCCATGACGCCGGAGGAGGCTCAGGCGAAGCTCAAGCAGCTCGGAATCGACTACGCGAATCCAAAGTTTGAGAAAATCTGCGGGGCCAAGTACATGGCGCCGCTTTACGATCCGGCAACGCAGAAGCCGGAAGACGCGAAAGCGTGCATCGACCAATTCGAGTTCCCCGATATACCGACGGAATATCCGGTAGTGTGGGTGAAGGCTCGGGAAGCCGCCGAGGTCTGCGAGGTTATGAATAAGCGCATGTGTGACGCGCACGAATGGGAAGGCGCTTGCGAAGGCGATCTTCAGCCGCCGGATTACGAGTGGGGCATCACCAGCGGCCTGAGCCCGATGCAGGCGATTGAGCGCATGGCGGCCGTGCACAACCGCAAGTACCAAGCAACCAAGAGTTGGAGTTACGGCCCGGAATATAAGAAAGGCGTTTGCGCGACATCCAGCCAGAAAACTCCCGGCTGTAATGGGGGAAGCTGGCCCGGCTGCGGATCCAACACGTTTCCCACGGGCGCATTTCCCGATTGCCACAGCCCGCTCGGCGTCTACGACCTGAACGGGAACGCGGCGGAGCACATGAATCTGCCACTCAATGAGAAGCAGATGGCGAGTCGCGGCAGCACGGAGTTAGGGTTCACCGAGATGAAGGGGAGTTGGTTCATCTTCGACGCATTTAGAGCTCACGAAGATTGGTGCCGCTGGCGGGCCCCCTTCTGGCATGGCAGTCGCGTCATGGACGAGCACAGCCACGCGAACTATCATCTGAGCTTCCGCTGTTGCAAAACGCTCGACAACGCTAAACCGCGCTGAATGCGGCAGGCAGGTGGATGACTCCTTCGTCGGTGAAGACGTTCGCCAGTAGCCGATCCTGAAGCACGTCTCGAATCGCTTGTAGCTTGCCGTCGAGCAACGCCATTCCCGCAACCAGCCGGATTCCATGGCTGTAGTCCGCGTAGCCGGCGCCATGAACCAGGCTCAAGGGCTGAATTGGATCACCCTTGGCGCGATGCCACCCATAAATCGCGATTCGGCCTGGATTCGAGTTCAAAAGGCGCGTGAGAACTACATCCTTCTTGTGGCCCGCGGCTAGCGCGCCGAAGGCGTGCGTATGGGTTTGCGATTGCTCATCGATCAGCGCGTTGTGCGTTCGATAGTATTGCGTGGAAGTCATCTCCGGGCCGGCGGGCAATGGCTGCGGAGTGAAGCGGCACGGCGCTTGATCGTAGACGGCGTCCACCATCTTCCTGGTCGGCAGGAGAAAACGGAATCGCCGTGCAATTTCCGAGGCCGTATACAAATTCATCGGAATGCGAAGGAAATCGCTGTCGGAACCTATGGCGAGGTACTCCGGCATCACGAAGATCGTCGCCGCGACGCTTGGCCCCGCCGGCGGCTGATAGCTTAGCTTCACAGAAGCGAGTTTTCTCAGGAAGCTCGGCAGGTTGCCGCTTAACAATTGGGTTAGGATCGCTTGCTCGCGCTGCGGCCGATCCAGGTGCTCGACCGACGCCGCGAACTGCGACCCAGTCGGAGCTTCGGGTGATCTCGCGGGGATACCGCCAATCAAATTGGGAGCGAGTGGGGAAGCTTGGCCATGCAAGAAACGGGCAGAAATCGCGGAAAATGCCAGTTTGAAACCATTGCGTCGAGTCAGCTTGACGCACGAAGGAAAACGCATTCCTCCATTCTAATTCGTGCGGGGAGCTCGCGCTCTAAATATTTTCTAATACGACGTAAATAACTGACCCCACTCGGTTTGAAGCGCGTTCTTCACTCGGCTCCGGCCGATGCAGTTGTACCAAAACAGGTCGTGATAAAGGTAAGACGCCGCGTAAGACCACGGGCTGATCACCGAACGCAGTAGCATGTGCTCCAGCGGCTTCAGCGGTCCCCAATAAATCATTTTCTGCCCGTGGCTCGCCAAGGTCTCGCCCACATGAAAGTGAAGATTGACGCAGGAAATGTCCTCGCCTGCGATCTCGATGTCTCTGACGTCGCCGCAGCCAAGGCCTTGCTCATGCGCGAGGCGAATGAATTTGATGGAGAGCGGATCGAATCCCATCATTTTTGCGGCGACCGCATCGATGGCGACCATATCGCCACTAGCGAGAATATAGTTCGTTACCCGCGGGATCATGCATCGCGGCCCCGGTCCATCCCCCGCGAAGGTTCCGTCCATCACGGCGAACAGACCCGGATGGATCTCCTTCTGGATCGCCAGCAGATCCACCAGCGTTTCGTGAATTACGCCGTGCGTCCAATGGCGCTTCTCGAAGAGCAGGCCGCCGAAGGCGTTCTTCATGGCGCCGGTCATGGTGGTGAAGACGTGCGTCTTCATTGTCGGCAGGTGGATCACATTCGATCCCACCAAGCGCTTCGGAATGCGGATACCTTCCGGATACACTCGGTCCAGCGCGAGCATCTTCGCCTTCGGCGTATAACGAATCCATTCTTCGCCGGATTCGTAAAGGTGCACGTTGCGTAGCCCGTACTTCTCCAGAACCTGTTTATGTTTATTGGCAACCTCGCCGCGCCGCGCGCTGACCACGACGGTGCGGTTATGGCAGCCGTAGAGCTTTTCCTTGCAGTAGCCATCTTCAAGCAGAGTGGAGATTACGCCATCGAGCTGCCAAGGCGTGGTGGAACAGGCAGGGTAGAAGTAGTGCCAACTGACGTTGATCTTGAGTGCAGTTTCATTAGCAGGGGGCAAATAATCCTGATAATTGGCCAGCCGCATCAGCCGCTTGTAGTCCTCAATGACCGTTGCCGGACTAGCTTTGAGAACAGCGACACGAGCGCGCGGCATAACTATGCCCTAGCCCCAATAAACCTTAGCGGGTTTTCGTCCGTGGGTCTCGGGCCAAGCCTTTGGGACCCCCAGGATGATGGGCGCGACGGCTTGGAACTCCTCCGGAAAACCAAGCTCGTGTTTCACCGGCTTCAGGTTGAACCATGGCCGCGAGAGTCCGATCCAACACGTGCCGAGTCCTTCATCGCGGGCTGCAAGCATCAAATTGTGCGCGGCCAGGCAGCAGTCTTCGGCTGCTTGTTTATCGGGCGATTTCGCCAGCACCAATACGAGAGCGGGCGCGCCATGAAACAGCCGATACTCCGCCGGCTCAATGAGCTTGCGGAGCGAGGGTTCAAGAGAAGTTTGGTCAAAGTTCGAAAGCAACCACTCTTTTGCGCGACTGCCCAACTCGGTGACCCGTTCCGCGCCCAAGATTGCCGCGAACGCCCATGGCTGAAGGTTCATCGCACTGGGAGCAAGCACCGCGGCCGCTATCAACCGCTCGACCGTCGCGCGCGTCAAAGGAGCGTCGGTGTATTCACGAACGGCCCGGCAGTTCTTGATTGCATCTAGCGTCTGCATTTTTCAGATCTCCGTCTCCGCGCCGGCGCCTCCCACACCAAAACCAAGCACCGGCGCGGACGGAAATGCCGGAGCGGATTCCTCACAGTCCGTCGCGGCCTTCACGCCGTTTCTCCAAGAGGCCTAGCGAGTGGCTTACTTCCCCTTCAAGTTTGGTCTTTTGCTCCGGCGTGAGCACTCCATAAACCTTCGCGAGTGTCTTGGCCTGGGTGGAGATCTGTTGTTGCAGAATCGCACCCAGGGCCTCGCTAATCTGGTCGATCATGGCCTGGTCTCCGGCCGTAACCGCCGAGGCAAGCTGGTTCCGGAGACCGCGAGTCTGATCAACGACACCCCTCCGTGCTTCCGCCGCCTCTTCAAACGCGGCGCGAATCTTAGCCTGCTGATCGGCGGTCAAGTTGAGGTCCGCTGCAATCCGCAGATCGCGCATTCCCAGCAAGGCGGCTTCTTCGCGTGTCATTCGCTCGTGCAAAGCCGCGCCGGAGCCGCCGGCGGTCTGCGCGGTGATCAGTCCCGCGCCGAGGGCCGCCAGCAGGATCGAGTGAAACACATGTCGGTACATGATCAATCTCCGACTCCCGGTTTCGAGTTCAGCCAAGAGTTGCGATGCGGCGCTTCAGCGCTAAGCCGAGCGCGAGCAAACCGGTCCCCAGCAACGCCACGGTGGGCAGCGAGGTAGCGGTCTTGGGCAACTCCTCGGTGGGAATCTCCGCGACCTCTACAGGGGCCTCGGCCGGTGGCGCAGCTTCCGCGACTTCCACAGGCGTCTCTTCCGGGACCTCAGCGGCGACGGCCGGCTCGGGCGCTGTCTCGATGACAGCCGCGGGAGCAGTGGCCTCGGGCTCAGGTGTTGGAGCAATTGGCTCGGCAGCCGCGACGGCCACCGGCTTCACCTTCCCATACACGAACTCTCTTCCCCAGTTGTCGCCCGGGAAGAACCAGCTCTTAATCGCATCGGGTGCACCTTTCGCGCGTTCCTCAAAGGTGATTGCCGTTGTGTCGGTGGTCTCCAGGCGATATTTCGGAATTGTACGAACCAATTTGATGAGCTGCGACTCATCATGGTTGAAGAATCCCACCATATCGGCGTGACTCACCGGATCCGGAATCTTGATGACGTAGTCTCCGGGTGTCAGAACCATGCCGGGAATTTCGATCGGCTGGAAGACGGCCAGATCCGTGGCTTTCTTGACCGGATCGGCGTTCATGGCCGGAATCAGAAGAGTGGCAGATATTCCTACTAGGAGCAGCCACAACGGGAAACGTTCTTTGGCCATAGTAAAACCTCCTTGCTGTCTCTAAAGGTGCAAGCTGGTAGCCACCGCGCACCGATGATCCAAACAGCATCAGATTCTTACGATTGTGAAACCGGATTCCAACAAACCTGAAAGCGTTGAGGGTTTTTGCGTAACACCACGCAGGATTTTGGGGCTAGTGACTCAAGATTCCGCGAGGTTCGGACGCCTCGACGGATTGACCTTTCGCTGATAGGAACTCCGCCAGCGGGGAGGGGATGCCCTTCAGCCCGGCCACGACCAACGAAGCATTCAGGTCCGCGCCGGCAGCCGTGGTGTGGGTGCAGTCCGGTTCGAAGAACGGACGGACGCGCTTCTGGCCCATCCGCTCATAGGCATCCGCGATGGTATTGGTCAGATCGACAAACGGTACCTTTTCTGTTTCTGCGACTGTCTTGGACCACTTGCTAAAAAGACCGTTCGCGAGTCCGCGCTCGACTTTCCCATTGCTCCAGACATAGCGGACCGTCATGGACACAACAATCGGGTGCGCACCTTTGGCTTGGGCGTCGCGAATAAACTTGCGAAGATACCAGCCAAAGGTGTGAACCAGCTCTGTCCGGCCGTCAGGCATGGTGAGCCGCTTGGCCGCATCGCCAGTGCCGGGAAGGTCCGCCCGAGCGGGAGGTTGATCCGGGGCGCCTCCGTCATTGTGCCCGAACTGAATCAGCACATAATCGCCAGGCCTTAAATCCGCGAGAGTGCGATTCCACAGTCCTTCGGTGAAGAAGCTGCGGGCGCTGCGGCCTCCGCATGCACGGTTCACGACCGTAATCTTATCCGGATCGAAATAATCGGCAAACGGATCGGCCCAGCCTCGCCGGTTTGAGCGATTCGCAGTCGAATCGCCGATTACGTACAGCTTGGGGAGGTCCCGGGTGGGCTGATCTTCGACTCCGGCGGCGAGCGCAAATCCGGCGAATGCGATCCAAGCAAAGATCCGGCGCATATCA
>Ga0335078_10011367_pt1 | contig 13198 bp, 18 predicted proteins | sample Lox_Sample_32_FD_206711 | JGI IMG/M metagenome (GOLD analysis project Ga0335078, IMG submission 206711) | Soil microbial communities from Loxahatchee National Wildlife Refuge, Florida, United States - Lox_Sample_3.2 | ecosystem: Environmental > Terrestrial > Soil > Wetlands | place: USA... | reverse complement strand
TCCACTCATCTATTTCTTGTAGCTTGTCGGCCTTTCACCGGCGTTCTTGTCATGGCTTTGTCTTCATTGTTCACATTTCACCATTGTTCGTTTGGATCGTTCGATTGTACTCCCGGCGCGGCAGCAATGTGGATGGACTGACCACTTATCCGCCTATGGTGCTTGCACCCTGCGGTAAGCCGTGGCCTTCTCCCCAGTAATCGACAGGTTATCTCAATCAACGGCAATCGATGCCATGCCGCATACGGGCAGCTATTTTCATCTACACCTGATTTCGGACGCGACCGGCGAAACATTGATTACGGTCGCGCGCGCGGCTGCCGCGCAATACGCCAAGGTCATGCCGGTCGAGCATATTCATCCCCTTGTCCGCACCCAGAAACAGCTGGATCGCGTGCTGGCCGAAATCGAGGAATCGCCCGGAATCGTCCTCTATACGCTGCTCGAGGAGAACCTCGTCGAGCGGCTCGAAGGAAAATGCCGCGAGCTCGGCTTACCGTACCTCTCGATTCTGGGGCCGGTGCTGCACCTGTTTCAGGCTTATCTCGGCGCTGAAACGACTCACAAGGTCGGTGCCCAGCACACACTCAACGCCGAGTATTTCCGTCGCATCGACGCGCTCAACTACACGATGCTGCACGATGACGGGCAGCAGAGCGACGATCTCGAAGAAGCCGATGTCGTGCTGGTTGGTGTGTCGCGTACCTCGAAAACGCCGACCTCGATTTATCTCGCCAATCGCGGCGTAAAAACCGCAAACGTGCCGCTGGTTCCCGGCGTGCCTTTGCCGGCGCAAGTCGAAACTTTGAGCCGCCCTTTAGTGATCGGTCTGTTCGCGACGCCGGAACGCATCGTGCAGATCCGCCAGAACCGGCTTCTCGGCCTCAAAGTGCAGCGCGACGACGATCAATATATCGACCGCCAGGCTGTGGCCGAGGAAGTCGCCGCCTCGCGGCGGCTTTGCGCCAAGCACAATTGGCCTTCAATCGATGTGACTCGCCGCTCGATCGAGGAAACCGCGGCCGCGGTGCTGGCGCTTCTTACCGAGCGCCGCCGGCAGCGCGCCTCGTAAGCGATGCCGCTCTGGCTTGCCGACCGGCCGCTGGTGCTCGCGTCGCGGAGTAAGGCGCGGCAAATGATGCTGGAAGCGGCAAGCATTCCGGTCGAGATACGCCCAGCCGATATCGATGAACGCGGACTCGAGGCTGCAGCCGGAACGCCGGCGCCCGGCGCAGTCGCCGCAATGCTGGCACAAGAAAAAGCATTAGCCGTGGCAAAGCTGCATCCCGGGCGGCTCGTGCTCGGCGCTGACCAGACGCTGGCCCTCGGCGCGGAGCGTTTTGATAAGCCGTCGGACCGGACGGCGGCGCGCGTTCAGCTTAAAACCTTGCGCGGCAAGACCCACGAGCTTCACTCGGCACTTGCCTTCGTCGAAAACGGCAAAGTGCTGTTCGAATATGTGGACGTTGCGCGGCTCACCATGCGCGCGTTCTTGGATTCTTTTCTCGAATCTTATCTTGATACAGTCGGTGCCGCGGCGACCGAGAGCGTCGGTGCTTACCAGGTTGAAGGTCCCGGCGCGCAATTGTTCGAGCGCATCGACGGCGACTACTTCGCGGTGTTGGGATTGCCGCTGATGCAAGCCTTGGATTTCCTGCGACGGCAAGGATATCTGGCGCAATGAGCACGACAGATCGAAAGCCAAACGACAAGCCGCTGGTGCTATGTCTGACCGGTTCGATCGGCATGGGTAAATCGACGGCCGCTAAATTCTTCGTCGCGGCCGGTGTTCCTGTGCACGATTCCGATGCCGTAGTTCATGCTCTTTACGAGGGCGATGCCGCACCGCTGATTGAGGAAGCGTTCCCCGGTACGACTACGGCCGGGAAAGTCGATCGGGAAAAACTCTCCGCCCGCGTGCTCAATGACCCGGCGGCGCTGGCGCGGCTCGAGGCTATCGTTCATCCGCTGGTCTTTGCCGCGCGGGAAAAATTTCTCGCCGAAGCGCAGGCCCGCGGTGCGCCGGTCGTCCTGCTCGATGTGCCGCTCCTCTTCGAGACCGGCGGTGATCGCCTCTGCGATGCCGTCGTTGTGATCACGGCCCCGCACGATATTCAGCGCCGGCGCACGTTCGAGCGGCCGGGTATGACCGAGGACAAATTCGCCGCGATCTTGAAGAAACAGACGCCCGATTCCGAAAAACGCCGGCGCGCCGATTACATCATCGATAATTCACAGGACTTCGATCACGTCCGGAGGCAGATTCGCGACATTCTGCAAAGCGCCGCTAAGATACCGCGAAAGCAGCGCTGATTCGCGGAACCGGCAAGACTTATGCGCGAGATCGTCGTCGACACTGAAACCACCGGGCTCGATCCTTTGCAGGGCGATCGCCTGGTCGAGATCGGCTGCATTGAGCTCGTCAATCGTTTCCCGACCGGCAAGACCTTTCATTGCTACTTCAATCCGGAACGCGACATGCCGGAACAGGCGCAGGCAATCCACGGCCTGACCGGCGAGTTCCTTAAGGACAAACCGCTATTCGCCCATAAGGTGGACGAACTCATCGCTTTTCTCGGCGAGGCGCAGCTCGTCGCCCACAATGCGATGTTCGATCACGGCTTCATCAATGCAGAACTTGAGCGCGCTGGCCGCGCCGGCGTCAGCCGCGAACGCATGGTCGACACGCTACTCATCGCGCGCCGCAAGCATCCGGGCGGCGCCAATCGGCTCGACGATCTCTGTGCGCGTTATGGCGTCGACAATTCGCGGCGCACCAAGCATGGCGCATTGCTCGATGCCGAATTGCTCGCCGAGGTCTATGTCGAATTGATCGGGGCGCGTCAGGCGCAACTTATTCTCTCGCAGGCAAAGACCCCGGTGCAGGCAACCGGAGAAGCTATTGTGCTGCGCGAACGCCCGGCACCGCTTGCCGAGCGGTTGACCGAAGCAGCGCGCGCGGCGCATCGGCGCTTCATCGCAAGTCTCGGCGAAGCAGCGATCTGGCGCGACTACGTCAGCTTGGATTAGGCGGCGGGAAACGCCGGCGACGGCTGCGCGGCGGCCATCCGTTGGCGATAGAGTGTCACGAAATCGATCGGCTCCAGAAGCAGCGGCGGAAAACCGCCGTTGCGCGTTGCCGTGGCGATGATTTCGCGCGCGAAGGGAAACAACAGCCGCGGGCACTCGATCATCACTGTCGGCTGCATACTGTCGGGCGCCACGTTGAGAATGCGAAACACGCCGCAATATAGCAGTTCGAAACCGAACAGCAGCATGCCCTGTGCTTCTGCCTTGCCGTCCATCCGCAACGTCACCTCGAAATCGGTCGGGGCGAGAGGTGCGGCCTCGACGGCGACGTTGATGCCGATGGCCGGCGGCTGTGTGCTCGGCGCCAGCGAGCGCGGCGCATTCGGATTTTCGAACGAAAAGTCCTTCACGTATTGCGTGAGGATGCCGATCTGCGGCATCTGCATCCCCGTTTGCGGCTCAGGGCCGCCATTCGTCATCGACATCCATGTCTCCGGCCTGCGGTCGCGGCTTGGCTAACATAGGGGAGGGGGGCGAACAATGGCGCGTTCCCGGCGGCCACCCAGCCGTCGGGCCGCGATTTTGGCGGATTTGCCTAAAAGCTTGTCACCAGACCCGGCCTCTATTGTTGGCGCGGCAGCGGTGATCGTCTAATCTCGTTGCGCTGGCACGCTTTGGTCATGTCCGGCGGCAGCCACTGGATGGCCCTGCTTGCGTGCCTACATAGAGCAGGAGATCCGCAACTGGCCTGACCCGTTCGAGTCGCCGTTGGAAGTTTACCGTCTCCACAACTTGCGCTGCCGAAAGAATGCCTGAAGTGTTCGACATCTACACCATCATCTTTTTGGCGCTTGCGGTGTTCATTTTCCTGCGCCTGCGCAGCGTGCTCGGCCAGCGTACCGGCCGTGAGCGGCCGCCTTACGATCCCTATTCGGCGCGCGACGCGGTGCGGAGCCCGGCAAGCGACAAGGTGGTGACGTTGCCACCGCGCCCGGCAGAATCGGCGACGCGTCCGGCCGAACCTCCGCCGTCCCCGGCGGAACGCTGGAAAGACGTTGCCGAAACCGGCTCGCCGGTCGCGGCCGGACTGGATGCGATTGCGGCCGCGGATTCCAATTTCGACGCCAAACATTTCATCACCGGTGCGCGTACCGCTTACGAGATGATCGTAACGGCTTTTGCCGGCGGTGATCGCCGCCAGTTGCGCAGTCTGTTGTCGCGCGAAGTCTTTGACGGTTTCGACGCCGCGATCACCGAACGCGAGCGGCGCAGCGAGACCGTCGAGACGCGTTTTGTCTCGATCGACGCTTCGACCATTACGGCCGCCGAATTGCGCAACCGCACGACGGCGCAGATCACCCTGCGTTTCGTATCGAAGCTCATCACCGCTACGCGCGACCGCTCCGGTACCGTGATCGACGGCAATGCCGAAAAGGTCACCGACGTCACCGATGTGTGGACCTTCGCGCGCGATGTCTCCTCGCGCGATCCAAACTGGAAAGTGATCGCGACCGAAGCCGGGCAATGACGCCCGCAGCGCGGTCGCTGGCGGCGCTGCTCGTTGCGCTTACAGGACTATTGTCCATTCCGGTGAAAGCATTCGCGCAGGACAGCGCGCCGATTAAATTTCCCGGCACACAATACGAGCCGATCGACTGGACGGATCTGGACGGTTGGGAAAGCGATGATCATGCGGCGGCCTTTGCCGCGTTCCTCACAAGCTGCCAGACGCTCGACATTAAGCGCCGCGTGGAATTGACCGGCATTCCCGCGGCGCTTCGAGATATTTGCCAACGGGCGCGCGCTGCCATTCCGCTCGACGACGACGGTGCGCGAAAATTCTTCGAGGATAATTTCCGTCTCATCCGCATCAACCGGATCGGCGATACGGATGGATTTCTGACCGGTTATTACGAACCGATCATCGACGGTTCGCGGGTGCCGACCGGCCAATTCACCGCGCCGCTTTACCGGCGGCCGCCCAATCTCGTCGTCTCGGGATGGCGGCGGCTCGGCAAGGACGTGTTTCCGAGCAAGGGTGTGACGGTCGGCCGCCGTTTCGGCCGCCGCAAGATCGTGCCCTATTACACGCGCGCCGAGATCGAAGACGGCGCGCTTGACGGCTGGCATCTCGAAATTTGCTATCTGCACGACCAGGTCGACGTGCTGTTCGCGCAGATCCAGGGATCGGCGCGGATCAGGCTAGAGGACGGCACCATCCTGCGCGTCAATTACGACTCGCATAACGGCTGGCCGTATACTCCGGTCGGCCGTGTCATGGTCGCGAACAAAATCATGACCAGCGATCAAGTCTCGATGCAAAGTATCCGCGACTGGATGGAAGCCAATCCCGATCTGGCGAAGGACGTGCGGCGGCAAAACAAGTCTTATGTTTTTTTCCGCATCACCGATCTCTCTACCGAAGATGAAGCGGTCGGTGGCGAGGGCGTCGAACTGATGCCCGGCCGTTCTATCGCGATCGACCGAGCGCTGCATGCCTATGGCACGCCATTTTTCATCCAGGCATCGCTGCCGATCGCCGACAACAAAGCCGCGACGAAGTTCGACCGGCTGATGATCGCACAGGATACCGGCTCGGCTATCGTTGGACCGGCCCGCGCCGATATTTACTTCGGCGCCGGACCGGAGGCCGCGCGCATGGCCGGACGGATCAAGAGCCCCGGCGACTTCGTCATGCTGATTCCGGACGCACTCGATCCTGTGGCAGCCGGCAGCGATATGCCGATGCCGCGCGAGCGCCCGAGCGCGTTCAGTTTCAATATCGGCAGCACGACCATGGACGATCCGACCGCCGTCGATCCGCCGGCTGACGCGGTGCAGCCGGTCACCGCTCCGGCGCCGAAAGGCAAGACCAAGCCGCAGAAGAAAAAATGAGCCGGCGCGGTTCCTTGAGCGATGACGAAGAGGCGCTGTGGAGCGCCTTTGCCCGCTCGATCAAACCGTTGCGCAAGACGTTACCGCCCAGCAAGGCGGTAGCAAAATCGTACGCCGGAAAACGCGAAACACCGAAACTGCCGCATCCGCCGGCGCGGCATGAAGCCCTACCGCCTCCAAAGTCGCCGCCGCTTGCGCCGCTCGATCGCCGGCTCAAGCAGCGCGTTGCGCGCGGCCGCGACGAGATCGAAGCCCGCATCGATCTTCACGGCATGACGCAGCACGAGGCGCATGAAGCGCTGCTTGGATTTCTGCGGCGTGCGCAGGCCGGCGGCAAAAAGCTTGCTCTCGTTATTACCGGCAAGGGCTCGGGCAAAACGGCGCGCGACGGTTCGAGCGAACGCGGCGTGTTGCGGCGGCAAGTGCCACTATGGCTCGCGCTGCCCGAATTTCGTCCCTTCGTCGTCGGATTCGACGAGGCGCATGTCAGTCACGGCGGCGAAGGCGCGCTCTACGTACGACTGCGGCGGGCGGACCGTTAACCTTAACAATGAGAAAGCCGCATAAAGCGCAAGAATTGGTCAACTTCGTCTGCGAGAAAGAACTCCGTTCCGCGGGGAGTACCAGTCATGTCCGAGTTCATCGCGACGAAGCGTAACTGCACGTCCGACCTGCGCATGTTCGCCCAGGTTGAGCAATGGATGACCGCGATCCGCGAAATCAACCGCGAAGAACGTGCGGCTATCCAGTCGCCCACCGCGCGGCTTGAGCATCTGCTCGCGCCGGCCGGCGAATAATCGTTAGAGAATAAACCGGCTTAGATCCGCGTTCTTGGCAAGGTCGCCGACGTGCTTGTGCACGTAGGCGGCGTCGATCTTGACCGTATCTCCGGAACGATCGGGCGCGGCAAACGAAACTTCATCGAGCACGCGCTCCATCACCGTTTGCAGCCGCCGCGCGCCGATATTCTCCACGCTTGAATTCACCGATACCGCGACATCGGCGACTGCGTCGATCGCATCCTGTGTGAATTCCAGCGTCACGCCTTCGGTACCCATCAGCGCGATATACTGTTTGATCAGCGACGCCTCCGGTTCGGTGAGGATGCGGCGAAAATCGTCACGCGTCAGCGGTTTAAGCTCGACGCGGATCGGCAGCCGGCCTTGCAGCTCAGGAAGAAGGTCCGACGGCTTGGAGATGTGGAACGCACCCGAAGCGATGAAGAGGATGTGATCGGTTTTCACCGAGCCATGTTTGGTGGCTACTGTGGTGCCTTCGATCAACGGCAACAGATCGCGCTGCACACCTTCGCGCGACACATCGGCGCCGACGCGGCCTTCGCGCGCGCAAATCTTGTCGATCTCATCGAGAAACACGATGCCGTTGTTTTCGACCGTCCTGATCGCTTCCTGCGTCAATTGCTCCGTGTCGAGCAGCTTGTCGGATTCCTCGTTGATCAGAATCTCATAGGAATCGTGCACCGTGACGCGGCGCGTCTTGGTGCGGCTGCCGGCGAGCTTGCCGAAAATATCGCCAATGGAAATCGCGCCCATCTGCGCGCCGGGCATGCCCGGAATATCGAACAGCGGCATGCCGCCGCCGGCCGCCTGCACTTCGATCTCGATTTCCTTATCGTTGAGCTCGCCGTCGCGCAGTTTCTTGCGGAACGTCTCCTTGGTCGAAGCGCTGGCATTGGCGCCGACGAGCGCGTCAAGCACGCGGTCTTCGGCAGCCTTCTGAGCGCGGGCCTGAACGTCCTTGCGCTTTCTCTCTCGCGTCAGCGTGATGGCGACCTCGACGAGGTCGCGCACGATCTGTTCGACGTCGCGGCCGACATAACCCACTTCGGTGAATTTGGTCGCCTCGACCTTGAGAAACGGTGCGCCGGCAAGTTTCGCCAAGCGGCGGGAAATTTCGGTCTTGCCGACACCGGTCGGTCCGATCATCAAAATATTTTTCGGCAGCACTTCCTCGCGCAAGCGGTCGTCGAGCTGCAAGCGCCGCCAGCGGTTGCGCAGCGCGATCGCGACTGCGCGCTTGGCGTCGCCTTGGCCGACGATGAAACGATCGAGTTCGGAAACGATTTCGCGGGGAGAAAAGTCGGTCATGGGATTACCGTAACCTACTGCGAAAACGGGCCGCCGTACCCCTGCCAAGCTCGGATGGCTTCGGACGGATAAATAAGCATGATCACGTTCAGTGTCAGGTTGTCCCGGATGGCATATCCGACGAAGACTTCCATCATTATCGCGAGCGCGACGACGCTCCACACCGGCAGCCAGCTCGCCAGCGCGAAGCCGATCAGCATCGAGCCGGTGTCGGAGAGGGAATTCACGATGCTGTCGCCGTAGTAACTGAGTGAGATGGTCGCGGCTCGATAGCGATCGATGATGAAACTGCTGTTCTCGAAAATCTCCCAGCCCACTTCGACGGCGACCGCCAGCGCCAGCCGCGCCGCGATCGGCGCGCGCGGCATCAGGAGCCAGGTCGCGAGATAGAACAGGAAGCCGTGAATGACGTGCGAAAAGGAGTACCAGTCGAAAATCTGTTGTGAAGTCTCGGGGCTGTTGGCGACGCCCTGCCACAGCTTGACGTAGCCGCAGGTGCAGATTGGCACCCGGCCCATCGCGAATTCCGCGGCAGCCTGCACGGCAATCAGAGCCAGGACGAGCAGCACGAAGATGCGTGTCGGGGTGCGCGCGGTAGCGATCACTCGTCGCGTTCCTTGTCGGGAAGCCGCTCAGGCGCCCTTTAACGTCTCTACGGTGATGTTGCGGTTGGTGTAGACGCAAATCTCGGCGGCGATATCGAGCGACCGCCGCACGATCGCCTCGGCGTCGAACGGTCCGTCGATCAGTGCGCGCGCGGCGGCGAGCGCATAGTTGCCGCCGGAGCCGATACCGGCGACGCCGGCTTCGGGCTCGAGCACGTCGCCGGTGCCGGTGAGCACGAGCGACACGTCCTTGTCGGCGACGATCATCATGGCTTCGAGCCGGCGCAAGTAACGATCCGTGCGCCAATCCTTGGCGAGTTCGACGGCCGCGCGGGTGAGTTGGCCGGGATATTGTTCGAGTTTTGATTCCAGCCGCTCAAAGAGCGTGAAGGCGTCGGCGGTCGCACCGGCAAAGCCGCCGATGACGTCGCCCTTGCCGAGCCGGCGTACTTTCTTGGCATTGGCTTTGACGATGGTCTGACCGATCGACACCTGGCCATCGCCGCCGAGCGCGACCAGCCCGTCCTTGCGGACGGTCAGGATCGTCGTGCCGTGCCAGAGGCTAGTTTCGGGGGATGACATTCGCTGAAAAACCCTTGGTTGAAGCATGATTTAGGAGTTGGCCGCCGGCAATGCAAATACAGCCCGTAAGGATAGCGGGGCGGCCAAAGCCCTGTTAAAAGGCGCGCGGTACGGAGCAAACGATGCGCAAGGCATCGGTCAAACGGAAGACGAAGGAAACCGACGTCGAGGTCGCGGTCGATCTCGACGGCGAAGGCCGTGCCTCGGCTGCGACCGGCATCGGCTTTCTCGATCACATGCTCGACCTTTTGGCGCGGCACGCGCGCATCGATCTGACGGTGAACGCCAAGGGCGATCTCCACATCGACCAGCACCACACCACCGAGGACGTCGGCATCGCGCTCGGCCAGGCGGTGAAACAGGCGCTCGGCGACATGAAGGGCATCGCCCGCTACGCCGACGTGCACGTGCCGATGGACGAGGCGCTCACGCGCGTGGCGCTCGACATATCCGGCCGGCCGTTCCTGGTGTTTCAGGTCGAGTTCGTGCGCGCCAAGATCGGCGCCTTCGACACCGCGCTGGTGCAGGAGTGGTTTCAGGCGTTCGCCATGAACGCGGGTGTGACGCTGCACGTCGCCACCCTATATGGCAGCAACGACCACCATATTGCCGAATCCTGCTTCAAGGCCCTGGCGCGGGCGCTGCGGACGGCGGTCGCGATCGATCCGCGGGCTGCGCATGAGGTGCCTTCGACCAAGGGTAGCCTCGGCAACTAGTTGCGAAAGACACTTCGATGCCTGTCTACACCGTTCATGAACCGCCGCAGCGGGCCGCCGGCGCTTTGGCCGAGCCGGAACGCTTTGTGTTCGTGCGCGACGGATTTTACTGGGGGGCGTTTCTGCTCACCCCGCTGTGGATGCTGTGGCGCCGGTTATGGCTGGTGCTGCTGATTTATGTCGTCGTCTCGATCGCGATCGACTCCGCTCTGCATGTCATCGGCGCATCGGCGTCGGCGATCGCGCTGATCGAGATTTTGTTTTCGCTGTTGATCGGGCTTGAGGCGAGCACGCTCATCCGCTTCACGCTGCGCCGTCGCGGCTGGCGGAATATCGGCATTGTCAGCGGCGACGATCTTGAAGATGCAGAGCGGCGATTCTTCGATACCTGGGTCCGCCGGCCGGCTCCGCCGCATGCCGCGCCGGCCCAAGCGGCAGCGCCGGCCCAAGCGGCAGCGCCCAGTTCGCCGCCGCCATCATCGAACGCCCCCAGTGCATCGGGCGTGATCGGTCTTTTCCCTGAGCCGGGAGCGCAGCGATGAGCGTGGCGATTGTTGATTACGGCTCCGGCAATTTGCATTCGGCCGCCAAGGCATTCGAACGCGCGGCGCATGAAGCCGGCCTCGATCAGGCGATCAAAGTGACGAACGATCCGGCAGTCGTGGCGAGCGCCGACCGCGTCGTACTGCCGGGCGTCGGGGCCTTCGCCGATTGCCGGCGCGGGCTTGATGCCGTCTCCGGCATGGTCGAAGCGATCGAAGAAGCCGTGCGGCGCAGGGGCAAGCCGTTCTTCGGCATTTGTGTCGGGATGCAACTTCTTGCCGAGCGCGGACGCGAATATGAAGTCACGGAAGGGCTCGGCTGGATCCCGGGCGAGGTCGACCGCATGACGCCGAACGATCCAAAGCTGAAAATCCCGCACATGGGCTGGAACACACTCAACGTCGCACGGCCGCATAAGCTGATCGACGGACTCTCGTTCGGTCCGGAAGGCCGGCATGCTTATTTTGTGCACTCCTATCAGCTCAAGCCGTCGCAGCGCGCCGATCTGATCGCCGACGCCGACTATGGCGGCGCTGTCACGGCAATCGTCGGCCGCGACAATATCGTCGGCACGCAATTTCACCCCGAGAAGAGTCAAAAGCTCGGACTCGCATTAATTGCGAATTTTTTGAAGTGGAAGCCGTGATCCTGTTTCCCGCCATCGATCTGAAAAACGGTGCGGCCGTGCGTTTGCAACAAGGCGACATGGCGCGCGCGACGGTGTTCAACCGCGATCCGGCAGCGCAGGCGCGCGCCTTCGAACAGCAGGGCTTCGACTATTTGCACATCGTCGATCTTGACGGTGCCTTTGCCGGCAAACCGGTGAACGCGCAAGCTGTCGAACGCATTCTCGCTGGGGTGAAAATCCCGGCGCAGCTCGGTGGTGGTATCCGTGACCGCGCCACCATCGACGGCTGGCTCGGCAAAGGTATTGCCCGCGTCATCATCGGCACCGCCGCGGTGCGCAATCCGGCGCTGGTGAAGGACGCGGCGCACGCGCATCCCGGCCGGATCGCAGTCGGCCTCGACGCGCGCGACGGCAAAGTCGCGGTCGAAGGCTGGGCGGCGATCTCGGAACTCTCCATGCTTGATATCGCGCACCGTTTCGAAGATGCCGGCGTTGCTGCCATCGTTTTCACCGATGTCAAACGCGACGGCATGCTTGAAGGCCTCAACTTCGATGCTGCCATCGCGCTCGCGGAGGAAATCTCGATCCCCGTGATTGTCTCTGGTGGCCTCGCTTCGCTCGAGGATGTGCGCGCGCTGCTCAAACCGCGCGCGCAGAAACTGCAAGGCGCGATTGTCGGCCGCGCGCTCTATGACGGGCGACTCGACGCCGCAGCGGCGCTGACGTTGCTGCGCAACGCCAAAGCGCCGGCTTGAATCATGTTCAAAGCCCGCGTTATTCCCTGCCTCGACGTGAAAGACGGCCGCGTCGTCAAAGGCATCAATTTCGTCAATCTGCGCGATGCCGGCGATCCGGTTGCCGCGTCTATCGCCTATGACGAAGCCGGAGCCGACGAACTGACCTTCCTCGACATTACCGCGAGCCACGAGAACCGCGGCATCATGCTCGACGTGGTGCGGCGTACCGCCGAGGCCTGCTTCATGCCGCTCACCGTCGGCGGCGGCGTGCGCAATATCGAGGACATCCGCACATTGCTCACCTCCGGTGCCGACAAAGTATCGATCAATACCGCGGCGGTCGCGCGGCGGAGCTTCGTGAAAGAGGCAGCGGAAAAATTCGGCGACCAGTGCATTGTGGTCGCGATCGATGCCAAGCGCGTATCGGAGCCGGACGAGCCGCCGCGCTGGGAAATCTTCACCCATGGCGGCCGCAATCCGACCGGCATCGATGCAGTCGTCTATGCCTGCGAGGTGGTCGCGCTCGGTGCGGGCGAAATCCTGCTCACCTCGATGGATCGCGACGGCACCCGGCACGGTTACGATATCGAGCTAACACGCACCGTCGCTGACGCAGTATCGGTGCCGGTCATCGCCTCGGGTGGCGTCGGCAATCTCGATCACTTCGTCGAAGGCATCCGCGACGGCCACGCCAGCGCCGTGCTCGCTGCGTCTATTTTCCATTTCGGCGAGTATTCCGTGCGCCAGGCCAAGGACTATATGGCGCGAGCCGGGCTGCCGATGCGGCTCGATCCGTAAACCGCCTCTCCCTGCATGCGCCGAGAGATGCTAAAGACATCCGATGTCGACGTTCACCCTGCACGACCTGGAAAAGCGCGTTAACGACCGCGCGCAAGAGAGCGCGGACGTGTCCTACACCCGCAAATTGCTCGACCGCGGGGTGAACCAGTGCGCCAAGAAGTTCGGCGAGGAAGCCGTTGAGGCGGCAATCGCGGCAGTCGGCGAAGACAAGCAACGCATGATCTCCGAAGCCGCCGACGTGCTCTATCACTTGCTCGTCGTGCTCCATGCCCGCGGCATTGCGCTCGACGAGGTCGAGGCCGAGCTTAGCGCGCGCACGCGGCAGTCGGGCCTCGACGAAAAGGCCTCGCGCAAAGGCGGGTGACGCGGATGGAACAGCGCACCGAAACCGACGTCTCGCCCTACCGTATCTTCTCGCGCCGCGAATGGGCGAAGCTCCGCGACGATGCGCCGATGACGCTCGAGCCTGCGGAAATCGCGCGGTTGCGTTCGATGCACGACGAACTCGATATGTCGGAAGTTGCGGAGATTTATCTGCCGTTGTCGCGGCTGT
>Ga0335078_10011366_pt1 | contig 13198 bp, 10 predicted proteins | sample Lox_Sample_32_FD_206711 | JGI IMG/M metagenome (GOLD analysis project Ga0335078, IMG submission 206711) | Soil microbial communities from Loxahatchee National Wildlife Refuge, Florida, United States - Lox_Sample_3.2 | ecosystem: Environmental > Terrestrial > Soil > Wetlands | place: USA... | reverse complement strand
CTTGAGGAAGCAATCGTCTCGCGAATCAGCTCAAGCTCCGCCTTGCGGTCGAAGAGGTCGGCCTCCCCCTCCACGGGATTGGGGAAATTCAGCTCAAGCCGGGGTGCCACGAACGCGCGCCGCCTTTCGTGCGCAGGTATCTCACAAGTACCACGATGGTTCCATAGCGGGCCGTCTCTGGGCTATAACGCTTATTTGACAGGTACCTGACGACCGCTTAACAGCTATGACCATCCCGCCGGGTCACGTGCCGATTCACGGCCAATCCGGCGGGGAGAGCGCGGCATTTACCGGCCGGGTGATAGACACGGCAGGGATCGGTCGTCAGGGAAGGGCGAGGTAAGCTCAGCCGGAGTTCTCGGTGCCGTCGCCGCCGAGTTGCTGCTGCTCGGCGAGGAACCGCTCGAACTGCGCGCCGAGCTCGTCGGCGGTTGGCATGTTCTCCGGCTGATCGGCCAGCAGGTTCTGCCGCTCGGCCGTGAACGCGTCGTACTGTTCCTCCAGCGACCTGACCACCTCGGTCACCTCGTCCGAGCCAGCGACCTGCCTGGCGATCTCGGCGTCGGTGACCTGCGCGGCCTCGCGCAGCGCGTCGGCCGGCAGGTCAAGGCCGGTGGCGCGCTCGACGGCGGCGAGCAGCGAGAGCGCGGCCGCCGGGTAGGAGGCGTGCGCGAGGTAGTGCGGCACGTGCACGGCGAAGCCGACGGCGGCCCGGCCGGCCTCGCCCATCCGGAACTCGATCAGCGCGGATGCGCTGCCCGGCACCTGGAGCCTGTCCACCAGCGGCTGATAGCCGTCGATCAGGCTCGGCTGGGTGGCGTGGCCGGTGACGCCGAGCGGCCTGGTGTGCGGCACGCCCATCGGGATCCCGTGGAAGCTGGCGGCCAGCCGCACGTTCAGAGCGTCGGACATCTGCAGCACGGCGCTGGAGAACGTCTCCCACTCGCGGTCCGGCTCGAGCCCGTTCAGCAGCAGGAACGGGGTTCCCGCCGAGTCCTTGAGCTTGTGTACCGCGATCTCGGGAACCTCGACGCTCTCCCAGTGGTCCTTGGTGAAGATCATCGGCGGGCGGCGTGACCGGTAGTCGATCAGCGAGTCCACGTCGAACCTGGCCACCTCGGTGTGCTCGAGTGTGCCGAGCAGGTGCGTGGCGAGCTGTCGGCCCGCGGCGCCCGCGTCCACGAACCCGTCCAGGTAGTAGAGCATCACCAGATCAGAGTCGGGCCCGAGCGCCTCGGAACTCATCTGATAGAGGTCTCCGGGATCGCGCGCCACGTCGGCAGCCTCCTCAGCCTTTGCGTTCTAACCAGTGTCACCTACGCCCGGAGCGGTTGAGCCCGCGGCTGAGTCGCGAGCCAGCTTGGCCTTGTGCTCCTGCCAGCGCACCCTGACCATCGGCAGCTCGGCGCTGACGAACTCGAAGTACTGTACCGAATCGGCCAGTCTCTCCCCGGCCGGCGTGTCGGCTCCGAGCAACTCGATCCCGTCCCGCAACGCGGCCGTCCACCGCACCATGACACGGTCGCGGCTGCTGACGACCTCGTCCCAGACGTTGTCGGGTACCCGGTAGTAGTGCCGCCGCGAGCCTGGCTCGCCGTCCCGGCTGACCATGCCGACCGCGATCAGGTAGCGGACGCCGCCCGACACCGCGGCCGGGCTTGCCTTGAGCTGCTCGGACAGCTCGGCCGCGGTCAGCCGCCCCGCGTCGGTGCAGAGCAGCGCGGCGAACACGCGCGCGGGCATCCGCGGGATGCCCGCCTCGACGAGCAGCGAGGCGAACCGCTCGACGAACCGGTCGCGCGCCTGCTCATCCCGCTCGGCCGGCGCGTCGTGCAGGCGCGCGGCACCCGCATCCGGCCCCGGGCCGGGATCCAGTTCTGCGCGATGTGGCGCGCTCCTGCGTCGGTCCGCGACCACAGGCCTCCTCTCGCGCCCGGCGGCTGAGGGTCACCAGGATTTAATGTGTTCATAACTTTCATGGTTTTGTGAAGTTAGTGTAATCTCCGAACCATGACTGTGGCAATCGACGTGGCCGGCCTGCGCAAGGCCTACGGCAAAACGCAAGCACTTGACGGCCTCGACTTGAGCGTCGCGCAGGGCGAGGTACACGGGTTCCTCGGGCCCAACGGCGCGGGCAAGACCACCACGATCAGGATCCTGCTCGGCCTGCTGCGTGCCGACGGCGGATCGGTCACGCTGCTCGGCGGCGACCCGTGGACGCAGGCCACGGGCCTGCACCGGCGGCTCGCCTACGTGCCAGGCGACGTCAGCCTGTGGCCTAACTTCACCGGCGGCGAGATCATCGACCTGCTCGGCCGGCTCCGGGGCGGCCTGGACGCCGGGCGGCGGGCGAGCCTGCTCGAGCGGTTCGAGCTCGACCCGACCGTCAAGGCCAGGGCCTACTCCAGGGGCAACAGGCAGAAGGTCGCGCTGGTCGCCGCCCTGGCCTCGGACGTCGAGCTGCTGCTGCTAGACGAGCCGACCGCCGGGCTCGACCCGCTGATGGAGGCCAAGTTCCGGGACTGCATCGAGGAGGAGCGCAAGAGCGGCCGCACCGTGCTGCTTTCCAGCCACATCCTGTCCGAGGTCGAGGCGCTGTGCGACCGGGTGACGATCATCAGGCTCGGGCGGACCGTGGAGACCGGCAGCCTCGCCGACCTGCGCCACCTGACCAGGACCTCGATCATGGCCGAGCTCGCCAGCCCGCCGGACGGCCTGGACCGGCTGCCCGGGGTGCACGACCTGGACGTCGAGGGGGACCGGGTGCGCTGCGAGGTCGAGACCGACAAGCTGGACGGCCTGCTCAGGGCGCTCACGGCGGCCGGGGTTCGGAGCCTGGCCAGCCAGCCGCCCACGCTTGAGGAGCTGTTCCTGCGGCACTACGCGGGCGACGGGCCGCAGCGCCAGGAGGTCGCGGCCGCGGCGCCGGACGGAACGTCGGCATGAACACCCTGGTCGGGACCGGCCCGCTGACCAAGCTGGCGCTTCGCCGGGACCGGATCATGCTGGTCATCTGGATCTACGCGTTCGCCGCGTTCGCCGGCGCGGCCGTGTACGGGTTCAAGAAGCTGTACCCGACCGTGGCAGGCCGGGAGGAGTTCGTCGTGGCGTCGAACCACAACACGGCGCTGCTCACGATCTACGGCCCGTTCTACGGCAACTCGCTCGGCTCGTTCACGGCCTGGCGGGACACCGTGCTGTCCGGGCTGCTGGCGGGGATCATGAGCATCTTCCTCGTGGTCAGGCACTCGCGCGGCGACGAGGAGGCCGGGCGCCTCGAACTCGTCGGCTCGGCGGCGGTGGGCCGGCACGCGGCGCTGGTGTCCGGGATGCTGGTGGCCTGCATCGCCAACGTCGTGGTCGGCGTGGTGATGGCGGTGGTTCCGATCGTGCTCGGGATTCCGGCGGCAGGCTCGATCGCGTTCGGTGCCGGGGTGGCGTTCTGCGGCCTGACGTTCACGGCCGTGGCCGCGGTCACCGCGCAGATCGCGCAGACGGCCCGGTCGGCCCGGGGCCTGGCGATCGGGGTGCTGCTCGTCGCGTTCCTTATCCGCGCGATCGGGGATTCGGTCAGCGTGACCGGGCCGATCTGGCTGAGCTGGCTGTCACCGATCGGCTGGGCGGAGCTCACCAGGCCGTTCGGCGCTATCCGCTGGTGGGTGTTCGCGCTCCCGCTGGCGGCCGCCGTGCTCGTCGGTATCGCGGCCGCGCTGCTCGCCGTCCGGCGCGACTACGACTCCGGGCTGCTGGCCACCAGGAGCGGGCGGCCCGCCGCCTCGGCATCGCTGCGGTCGCCGTTCGCGCTCGCCTGGCGGCTGCAGCGGGCGACCGTGATCGCCTGGGTGATCGGCGCGCTGGTGTACGGCGTCGGGATCGGCTCGGCGGCCAAGGGGATCAGCGGTCTGCTCGGCAGCGCCCAGGTCAGGCGGGTCGTCGCCCGGATGGGCGGCCAGACCCAGCTCACCAACGCCTACCTGGCGGCGCTGATCAGCCTCACCGGGCTCGCGGTGGCCGGCTTCGCGATCGCCGCGGTGCTGCGGCTGCGCTCGGAGGAGACCGACCAGCACGCGGACCCGGTGCTGGCGACCAGGACCGGCCGGATCGGCTGGGCGCTTAGCCACCTGGTGATCGCGGTCGGCGGGTCGATGGTGATCCTCGCGGTGGCGGGGATCGGCGTCGGCCTCGGGCACGGGGCGCGGTCGGGATCGCTCGGCACCGAGGTCGCGCGGATGGCGGGTGCCGCGCTCGCCCAGGCTCCCGCCGTGCTGGTCGTCGCGGGCCTCGCTGCCGCGCTGTTCGGCCTCGTGCCGCGGGCCAGCGTCGCGGTGAGCTGGAGCGTGCTCGGCGCGGCGGTGCTCGTGCTGTTCTTCGGCGAGACCCTGCAGTGGTCGCACTGGGTGATGGACCTCTCGCCGTTCACGCAGGCGCCTAAGCTGCCCGGCGGGGTGGTCAGCGCGGCGCCGCTGATCTGGCTGTGCGTGATCGCCGCGGCGCTCGGGCTGGCCGGCCTGGTCGGGCTGCGCCGCCGGGACATCCTCGCGTAGCTGCCCGGCCCGGGCAGGTAGGGCGCCGGGAGCCGGGCAAATGTCGTGAATGCATACTGAGGTCATGGGTACCGGCGAGCTCGGCCACTCCCGGCGGATGCTCGTGCTCGCGATCTGCTGCATGAGCCTGTTCATCGTCGGGCTTGACGTCACGGTGGTCAACGTCGCGCTGCCGTCGATCGAACGCCAGCTGCACGCCTCGGTGTCCGGCCTGCAGTGGATCGTCGCGTCCTACTCCCTGGTGCTCGCCAGCTTGCTGATGCTGTCCGGGTCGACGGCCGACCGGGTCGGCCGCCGCAGGACTTTCCAGGTCGGCCTCGCCTTGTTCACCCTCGGGTCGCTGGCGTGCAGCCTGGCGCCGACACTGGGCGCGCTGATTGCGTTCCGTATGCTCCAGGCGGTCGGCGGGTCGATGCTCAACCCGGTCGCCATGTCAATCATCACGAACACGTTCACCGAGCCGGGCGAGCGGGCCAGGGCGATCGGGATCTGGGGCGGCGTGGTTGGCCTGTCCATGGCGCTCGGGCCGGTGGTCGGCGGCGCGCTGGTCAGCGCGGTCGGCTGGCGCAGCATCTTCTGGATCAACATCCCGGTCGGGCTGGCCGCGATCGTGGCGACGGCGCTCTTCGTGCCCGAGTCCAAGGCGCCGCGGGCGCGCAGGTTCGACCCGGTCGGGCAGCTGCTCGTGGTGATCACGCTCGCCTCGCTGGTCTACGGGATCATCGAGGGTCCCGGCCGCGGGTGGACCTCGCCGCTGATCATCGGCTGCTTCGCGGTCGCGGCGGCGGCCGCGGCCGGTTTCGCGGCCTACGAGTCGCGGCACGACGAGCCGCTGCTCGACGTCAGGTTCTTCCGGAGCGCGCCATTCTCCGGGGCGACCTTGATCGCGGTGTCGGCGTTCGCGGCGCTCGGCGGGTTCCTGCTGCTGTCCACGATCTACCTGCAGGACGTCCGCGGCCTGTCCGCGCTGCACGCCGGGCTGTACATGCTGCCGATGGCCGCGATGACGGCGATCTGCAGCCCGCTTTCCGGGCGGATCGTCGGCAGCCGCGGCCCGAGGCTGCCGCTGATCGGCGCCAGCGTCGCGATCACGGTCAGCGCGATCACGCTGACGCGGCTGGCGGCCGGCACCTCGTCGGCCAGCCTGGTCATCAGCTTCCTGCTGTTCGGCCTCGGCTTCGGGCTGGTGAACGCGCCGATCACGAACACCGCGATGGCCGGGATGCCGCGGGCGCAGGCAGGGGTGGCCGCCGCCGTGGCGTCCACGAGCAGGCAGGTCGGGTCCTCGCTCGGGGTCGCGGTGATCGGGTCGGCGGTGGTCTCGGCGATGGTCGGCCCGATCAGGACCGGCTTCGTGGCGGCCAGCCACGTCGGGTGGTGGCTGATCGCGGGCTGCGGCGCGCTGGTGTTCACGGTTGGCCTGGTCACCACCGGCGCGCGGGCGCGGCACAGCGCCCAGCTTGTCGCGGCGCGGTTCCAGCCGGGTGCGGACGCCGGGATGGAACCCGCCGTGGTCAAGGACGCCGGGGGTGGAGCCCGCCGGAACTGAGCCCGGCCCGACCTGAGCCCGGCCCGGGCTGAGGACGGCCGGGTTGAGGACGTCGCGGCGGCTTACTCGCCGCTCGCCTGGGCCAGGCCCATGATCGCGAACACCGCGCCCTGGTCGTCGGCCAGGATGGCCATCCGGCCGTACGGGCTGTCCCATGCCGGGCGGATCACGCTTCCGCCGAGCTTGGTGGCCTGCTCGATCGTGTCGTCGGCGTCGTCCACGGCGAAGTAGGTCATCCAGTGCGCCGGGGTCTCGGGCGGTGCCATGCCGCCGAGGTCACCGATGCCGCCGAGCGGGTCCCCGCTGGTCTTGAACGTGGCGTAGTGGAAGTCACCGCTGCTCATGTCGTCGTAGCCGTAGCCGAACACGGCGTGGTAGAAGTCCTTGTTGCCGTCAAAGCTGCGGCTCATGTTCTCGTTCCAGCACACCGAGCCCGGCTCGTTGGCCAGCCGCATGCCGGTGTGGGCCCGGGCCTGCCAGATCCCGAACACCGCACCGCCCGGGTCGGTGGCGACCGCCATCCGGCCGACGTCCATCACGTCGAACGGCGGGGCGAGCAGCTGGCCGCCTGCCTCGGCGACCTTGCCGGCGGTGGCGTCTGCGTCGTCGGTGGCGAGATAGGTGGTCCAGCCATTAGGTTCCTCCGGCGGCCCCATCTTCGGCCCGATCCCGGCCACCGGCTTGCCCTGGACCTCGCACATCACGTAGCCGCCGGACTCCGGCGGACCGACCTGCGTGTCCCAGCCGAACAGCGACGAGTAGAACGTCGCGCCCCTCGCCACGTCGTCGACGGCCAGGTCGACCCAGCAGGGCGTGCCGGCCGGCCATGCGGTGTCGCGCTGCACCATGGTTCCTCCAGACGGTTTGAGATCCTCAAGAGGCGCGGAAGGCCTCTGGGCGATGGCTGGAAATGCCAGGACGATTGGACTACGCAAGGTGTCCGATCTTCGCAGCGTATCCAGTCTCCGCCGTTCGGTCAGGCGGATAGCGAAGGAGCCTGCGCTGCCACGCTCGTTCCGTGTGCATCGTTAGGCCGGTCCGCGAGGCGCGCCTGACTTGCTCTGCATTGCCCATCCCCGGCGCACCGAAGCGCGGCCGATGGGCGCCGCTTCGCGCGCAGCGGGCGGTGCCTGTCCGTAGCATGGCTGCCATGAGCACTCACCGGGCCCAGCGGCCGGGGCTAGCCGGGCATCGGGTGGGCCAGCCGCGCCGCCAGGCGCGTGACCAGGGCCCTGACCAGGCGCGCGGCCAGGCCGGTGAGGCGGGCGGGCCCGGTTCTGCCGGGGGGCGCGGGCCCGGTTCTGCCGGGGGGCGCGGGCCTGGCATTGCCGGGGGGCGCGGGCCCGATCTTGCCAGGGGGCGCGGGTCCGGCTTTGCCGACGGGGGCGGACGTCGCCTAGGTCTCGCCAGCGCCGGGAGCGGCACTGCCGGCGTGCGCGGAGCAAGGCTCGTGGCACTCGTGGCCGCAGTGGCGGTTGTGGTCGCTGCCGTCGTCGTCTTCGCGACCGGAGCGCTCGGCGGGCGCCACTCGGCGGCCGGGGGCACGGCGGCCGGCGGGAATGGGGGCGGCGGGTCTAGCGGGGCGACGAAGCCGGGCGGTACCGGCCACGGACACGGAGGCGGCGTGGGAGGCAGCGGCATCACGGCGGTGTCAGCCGGCATCGGGCTGGCCCCCGGCGCCACCTCGCCGAGCGCGGCCGGGATCGCCGCGGCTATGGCCGCGCTGCCGAAGCTCAGTACCCTTCAGCTCGCCGGGCAGCGAGTGATCTACAGCTACTCCGGCATGACCCCGCCGGCCAGCCTGCTGTGGCTGATCAGGCACGGCGAGGTGGCGGGGGTGATCTTCTTCACCGACAACATCGGCACGACGCCGGCCGACCTGGCCAATTTCAAGAGCGTGGTGTCGCGGCTCCAGGCGGCCGACCAGGCTTCGACCAACCCAGTGCGCGCGCCCCTGCTGATGATGACCGACCAGGAAGGCGGGCTGGTCAGGCGCCTGCCGGGGCGGCCGGACAAGTCGGAGAAGCAGGTCGGCCTGTCGGCCAACCCGGTGGGCGCGGCGACCACGGCCGGCCGGGGCGCCGCGGCGAACCTGCGCAGCTACGGCCTGAACGTGAACCTCGCTCCGGTGCTCGACGTGTTCCGCAAGCCGGGCGACTTCATCGATGAGTTCCAGCGGTCCTACAGCAACAACCCGCAGGTGGCCGCCAAGCTCGGGACGGCGTTCATCAAGGCGCAGCAAGCTGGCGGCGTGGCTGCCACCGCAAAGCACTTCCCTGGACTTGGTGCCGCCACCAGGTCGCAGAACACTGATCAAGGGCCGGTCACCCAGAAGCTCGCTCTCAGTCAGATCAGGACCATCGACGAGGTGCCATACCAGTCGGCGATCCCGGCCGGGGTCAAGCTGGTCATGGTCTCGTGGGCGACCTATCCCGCCCTCGACCCCAGGTACCCAGCCGGCCTTTCCGCGACGATCGTGCAGGGCGAGCTGCGCCAGCGGCTGAAGTTCGGCGGGGTGACGATCACCGACGCGCTCGAAGCGAACGGGCTGGAGAACTTCGGCACCACGGCGAACCGGGCTACGCTGGCCGTCAAGGCAGGCATGGACCTGCTGCTCTGCGCCGCCGAGCAGGATCAGCAGGGCGACGCTGCCATGCACGCGCTGAATGCCTACTACCTGGCAGCCTCGCCATCGGCGCGGGCAGCGTTCAAGGCCGCCGCCGAGCGGGTTATCGCGCTGCGGATGACCCTGGCGGGCGGCTGAGCCTGCCGGGGCGATGACCCTGGCTGGCGGCTGACTCTGGCGGGCGGCTGAGCCCGGCATGCGGCTGAGCTTGGCCATCAGGCGTCAGACCACGGGCGTGCCGGTCGTAGCGGTCAGCTCGGCGAGCAGCGCGGTCAGCCGCACCGTGACTGGCCCCGGCCTGCCGTCGCCGATGGCGCGCCCGTCGATGCTGATCACCGGCGCGATCCCGCCCATGGTGCCGGTGACGAAGACCTCGTCGGCGTTGTACAGCTGGACCAGCGAGTAGTCCCCGACGGCGCACTCGATCCTGGCGTCGGCGGCGAGTTCGAGCACCGCGGCCCTGGTGATCCCCTCCGGGCACGCGGCCGGAGCCGGAGTGCCGAGCACCCCGCCGTTCACGCAGAACACGTTCGTCGCGTTCGTCTCGGCCACGAAGCCGCGCTGGTCGAGCATGATCGCGTCGTCCGCGCCGGCGACGTTCGCCTCGATCTTGGCCAGGATCGACGGCAGCAGGTTGGCGTGATGGATCTTCGGGTCCAGGCAGTCAGGCGGCGGCCGCCTCATGCTCGAAGTGATCAGCGTGATACCGCTCGCCGAGTACACCGGCGGCTTGTGCTCGGCAAGCACGATGAGGGTCGGACCCGACTGGTTCAGTCGCGGGTCCATCCCGCTGGTGATCTTCACGCCCCTGGTCAGCGTCAGCCTGATGTGCACGCCGTCGGTCATCGCGTTGGCGGCGAGAGTGCGCCTGATCTGCCCGGTGATCTCCTCGTCCGACGGCACACAGTCGAACGCCAGCGCCCGCGCCGACCGGCGCAGCCTGGCCAGATGCTCGGACAGCCGGAAGATCCGGCCCTGATGCAGCCGCAGGCCCTCCCACACGGCGTCGCCGCCCTGAACCGCGGAGTCGAACGGGCTGACCGCCGCCTGGTCCCGGTGGGTCAGCCGCCCGCCGACGTTCACGATGATGTCGCGGTTCCGCTCGTCGAACACCTGCAGCATGCCAGTCACCTCTCCAGCGCCGATGCTAGACCGGCCCGCGCGCGGCGCCCCGGCCGGCCGACAGCCCCCGGCCGCAGACCCGGCCGGCAGTGACGTCGCGCGCCGACTGGTAGCCCACGGGTACGGACCGACCAGCAGGCCCGCCCGCAGGTCGGCTGTCCTCTCCGGGCCGGGGCCGACTGGCGGGCCCGCCCGCAGGCCGGCTGTATTCTCCAGGCCCGGGCCGACTGGCGGGCCTGCCCGCAGGCCGGCTGTCTTCTCCCGGTCGGGGCCGACTGGCAGCCCTGGCCGCAGGTGGCGTTAAGGCGCTACGAAGGTCGTCGACTGTCGCGAACCGCTGCCGGCGCGAAGGGCAGTGCAGTCCGGGCCGCACGGCCGCAGCGGTCCCGGCCAGCGACGCGCCATGAGTGCCCTACCGACCTCCGCGGCCGTCGCGCAGGGCCATTCGGTGACCTCGGCCCAGCCGTAACGCAGCGTCACCAGCCCCTCGGCGGCCACCGAGTTGTCCCTGCGCACATCGAGCCAGCGCCGGTCGTCCGGGTGCGCCTGTCGCCCGTCTAATTCCACGCACACGCCGTAGCCGGCGTAGAGATCGTCGATATACCGCGTCCGGCCGCCGACGACCACACGGGCCTGTCGGAGTGCCGTCGGCAGCCCGTGTGGCTGCTCCACGCGACGGACGTACCGGTATTCGAGCAGCGAGTGCACGCCGGCCGCGATCTCGCCAAGCGCGGCCGCCAGGTCGGCGCGCCAGCGCATCTTGGCTCGCGCAGCCATGGCCTGGCGCAGCCTGGCCGCCGTGGTGAGCCGGCGCTGGCACGCGGCGCAGGCTATGTGGAACGCGCGGTCGAAGGTGTATGCCTGGTGCGCCAGATCGAGGGTCGTGTGCTCGATCCTGGTCCGCGGCGGGAGCAGGTTCGGCTGCGTCGCCTCGGCGATATGGCTGGAGCGGTGCAGCACAATGCCGCGCGGCGGCGCGATGTGGCGCGGCTCAGGCACGCTGACGTGGACCAGACTGCTCGGTTCGTCGTACAGCCCGTTCAGCTCGGCGGCGGTCTGGTGGCTGAGCGCGGCTCCCGGCCCGACCCGTAGCGTCGCTGCCCAGAGCATCGCCTCCCTGGACAGGTCGGCCGACAGGCTGGCGGACAAGTCGGCCGACCGGTCTGCGGAACGGGCCGCGTAACCGGCGGCGGTCCCGGCGACGGAGTACACGCCGCGCTGCACCACGAGCCAGCGGCCGGTCCTAGCCAGCCGGTCCACGGTCGCGCCGGTCAGGCCGCACCCGATCGCCTGCTTTCTTGAGATCACCCCGCGCTGGACCTCGAGCAGTTCCCGGCACTCCACTGGCAGCTTGACCGACATGCCGCCATGCTGCCCCGCGGCGCCTCAGCCCGCCACCGCCACCTCGCCGCCTGTGGATAACCGGTGGACTTCATGATCACGGTAGTTTTCTTGCTCTATGCGACAGAAACCCACCGTGATCATGAAGTCCGCAGTGCGTGGGGGAGCAATTCTGCGTAGTAGGGGTGGCAGAGGGACGCTAGGGGCTCGAGGTGCGGGGGGAGCGGCGCGGGAGGGAGCGGCGGCGCGGGAGGGACCGGGGGCGGGGAGCGGACCGGGGGCGCGGGGCGGGGCGAGGAGGGCCGGTCATTACCTCGCGACAAGGCGGCCGGCTCGCCGGCCTTCTCCGGCTGGGGCGACTCGAACCCCGCGGACTCCCACACTCGGGCGTACCAGTACTTCGCCCACACCCCATCGGTCGACCGCGGCCCGGTCGGCCAGGCCAGCATCGCCGGGTCGAACGGGATGCCCAGGGCGGCGCAGAGCGCCTCGAGCGTGGCTCGCGGCCTGGCCGCGAGGTCGGCCGCGTCGATCACCGGCCCGCCGAACCTGCGATAGATGTCAACCTGCTGTTCAAGGCCGAGGTCGGCGAGCGTCGGTGCCTGCCTGACCTTGGCGTAGGAGGCAAGCAGCCGCCGCGGGTCCCTGATCAGGAACGCGTGCCGCAGCCCGGCCAGCCGGGCGCGGTCCACCTCGGGCAGCAGGTGATGGGTCATGTGCTTCTGATAGAAGACCGTCGCCCCGGCCGGCAGCGGGCCCGAGGTGAGCCGCTCGATCACCTCGGCCCAGTCGCAAGGCATCGACGCGATGATCTCCTCCCTGCCCGGATGCTCGACGCCGGTCCGCGCCAGGTAGTAGCCGTACAGCGGTTCGTCCACCACGACCGTGTCGGCCCGGTTCCCGAACGAGCGCATCAGGGCGGTCGAGAGCGTCCGGGGCCCCGACCACATCGCGATCCTGACGACCTCGCGCCCCGGACTGGGCACCGCAGCCCCGCCCATCCCGATAGCCTCGCCAGCCCCGAGCGTCTCGCCAGCCTCGCCAGCACCTCTGGTCACAAGCCCGGCCCGGCGGTCAGAGCGTGACGACGCTGCGCAGCACCTCGCCCCGGTGCATCTTGGCGAACGCCTCCTCGATCGCGTCGAGCGCGATGGTCTCCGAGACGAACTTCTCAAGCGGCAGCCGCCCGCCGAGGTGCAGGTCGGTCAGCATCGGGAAGTCACGGTCAGGCAGGCAGTCGCCGTACCAGGACGACTTCAGCGACCCGCCCCTGCCGAACACGTCGAGCAGCGGCAGGTCGAGCTTCATCTCCGGCGTCGGCACGCCGACCAGCACCACGGTGCCCGCCAGGTCCCTGGCGTAGAACGCCTGCTTGTACGTCTCCGGGCGCCCCACCGCCTCGATCACCACGTCGGCGCCGTTGCCCTCGGTGAGCGCCTTGATCTGCTCGACCGGGTCGGTCTCGCGCGAGTTGATCGTGTCGGTGGCGCCGAGCTCCCGCGCCCAGGCGAGCTTGCGGTCGTCGATGTCGACCGCGATGATCGTCCGTGCCCCGGCCAGCCTGGCGCCGAGGACGGCGGCGCAGCCGACACCGCCGCAGCCGATCACGGCCACCGAGTCGCCGCGGCCGACCTGCCCGGTGTTCAGCGCGGCACCGAGCCCGGCCATCACGCCGCAGCCAAGCAGGCCGGCCACCTCGGGCTTGACCGCCGAGCTGACCTTGGTGCACTGCCCGGCCGCGACCAGCGTTTTCTCGACGAACGCGCCGATCCCGAGCGCCGGGGACAGCTCGGTCCCGTCGGCCAGCGTCATCTTCTGGGCCGCGTTGTGGGTGGCGAAGCAGTACCAGGGGCGCCCGCGCCGGCACGCGCGGCACTGGCCGCACACCGCGCGCCAGTTCAGGATGACGAAGTCGCCGGCCTCCAGCCCGGACACGCCATCGCCGACCGCCTCGACCACGCCGGCCGCCTCATGCCCGAGCAGGTAGGGAAAGTCGTCGCCGATGCCGCCCTCGCG
>Ga0335078_10011365_pt1 | contig 13198 bp, 11 predicted proteins | sample Lox_Sample_32_FD_206711 | JGI IMG/M metagenome (GOLD analysis project Ga0335078, IMG submission 206711) | Soil microbial communities from Loxahatchee National Wildlife Refuge, Florida, United States - Lox_Sample_3.2 | ecosystem: Environmental > Terrestrial > Soil > Wetlands | place: USA... | reverse complement strand
CTGGATCGACGCCCGCGACGCGCGCCCCCACGCGCACGAGCTCCATCGGGAGGAGCGTGAGGAACAAGACGAACATCGCGCCCATCCACACGTACGCGATCCACGAAAACGGCGCGGCCGCGGAGCGCGACAGCGCGCGCGACGCGATCATCCCGATCGGGATCGACAAGGCGAGCGCCACGAGCGCCCAACCCATCCCGCGCACGACGGGCTCGGGCCAGTGCGGATCGCGCGCGAGGCGAATCCACAAGAAGTAGTGAATGCCCGCGGTGATCGAGAGCACGATGGCGAGAAAAATCGCGATGCGACCGATGCTCATCTTCGTGGGCCTGTGTGCATCCGATTGGATGCTCGCGCAAGGCGTCGGGCGCGTGAAGAAGTGTTGTCGCCGCGTCGCGCGATCATCGCCGGCGGCGGCCTGCGGCTTCGAGCATCGCGTCCAGCGTGGTGAGCTCGTGCGCGTCGTGCGAGTCCTCCGGCGCGATCGCGCTTGCGCTCGCGGGTGCGACGGGGCCCGCGCGGCTCGGGACCTTCGCCGCCTCTTCCCACTTCGACGCGAGCTCGCGCGCGATGCGCTCGACGAGCGGGCGCAGCGTCTCGCGGTCGGTCGCGCACGCGAGCTCGCACCCGGGATGCGCACGCTCGAGCGCCTTCTGCGCGAGCGGATCCAGCAGATCGATTTTGTTGAACACGAGCACGCGCGGGACGTTCTCGAGATCGAGCTGCTCGAGCACGCTCACGGTCGTCGCGATGTGATCGTCTTTCGCCGGATCGCTCGCGTCGACGACGTGCAAGAGCAAATCCGCGTCGGCCGCTTCCTCGAACGTCGCGCGGAACGCGGCGAACAAATCCTTCGGCAGGTCCCGGATGAATCCGACCGTGTCCGTGATGACGACCTCGCGATCGCCGTAACCGGCCCAACCGACTTTGAGCACGCGCGAGCGCGTGTCGAGCGTGGCGAACAGTTTGTCCTCGGCGAGCACGTCCGCGCCGGTGAGCGTGTTGAGGAGCGTGCTCTTTCCGGCGTTCGTGTATCCGACGATCGCAACCGTCGGCACGTTCTCTCGCGCGCGCCGGTGGCGCCTTTGCTGGCGCTGCTTGCCGAGCTTCTTCAGTTGCGCTTCGAGGTGCGCGACGCGCTCCTTCGCGCGGCGGCGTCCGATCTCGAGCTTCGTCTCGCCGGGTCCTCGCCCGCCGATGCCGCCGGTGAGTCGCGAGAGCGAGTCGTCCTTCTGCTGGAGCCGCGGCATCGAGTATTTGAGCTGCGCGAGCTCGACTTGGAGCTTGCCGTCGCGGCTCTCGGCGCGCTGCGCGAAGATGTCGAGGATGAGCTGACTGCGATCGATGATCTTGAGCTCGCTCGTCTTTCCGATCGCGCTCGCTTGCGCGGGGCTCAAGTTGCGATCGAAGACGAGCACGTCGGCGTCGAGCTCCGCGGCGCGCAAGATCACTTCGTCGAGCTTGCCCTGACCCATCACGGTCTTCGGATCGATCTTGTCGCGCACTTGCACGATCGAATCGACGACCTCGACGCCGGCCGTGCGCGCGAGCTCGCGCAGCTCGTGTTGTTTGATCTGCGTCTGCCAGTCACGCGATTGGGCACGTGATTGGGCACGCGATTGGGCACGTGATTGAGCGTCGCGATTTTTCTTCTCGGTGACGAAAATCAAAATCGCGCGACCGTCCTTGCCGCGCACCTCGCGCGCCTTCGAGCTGCGACCGAACTCGCTCTCGAGATCCGTCACGAGCCGTCCGACGTCGAGCTCCGCGCGACCGGGGAGCAGCGGGCCGACGACGCGGTACGGCGGTTGCCCCGGGACGTTGTGCGCGTACGTGAGCCCGCGCACCTCGCCGCTCGGCGCCATTTGAATCGCGCACACGAGATCGAGGCGCAATCGAACGAGGTCGACGAGATCGTCTTGCGTGAGGGGCTCGCCGCGCACGTGCGTGTGGATTAGCCGAAGCCCGCGAAGGCGTCCCTCCGCCGCGCGGAGCCGTCCGACGTTCGGGAGCTCGAGCTTGCTCGAGTCACCGGCGATGACGTAGTCGACTTGCCCCGAGCGGTGCACGAGCACGCCGACTTGCCGACCCGTCTCGATCGACGCGTCGACGAGCGAGCGCTGGAGCTCCGGCGTGACGAGCGTGTCGAGCGGGACACGGCGCCGGTAGATGCGCTCGAGCGTCTTCTTCGCCGACGGGGAGAGCCCCGATGTGTTGCCGTAAATCTCCACGGTGCTCGATATCACGATTCACGCTAACGTCGAAGGATGCGCTGCGGCCTCGTCGCGGCATCGTTTCTTCTCTCCGCGTGCGCGCTCTTTCCCGACTTGGGTGGACTGAGCAGCGGCGACGCTTCCGCACCGGACGCGTCGAGCGACGCGCCGACCACCTACGCGCGCGCCGTCACCATCACGAACAACGCGACCGTGCCGCTGCCCACGGGATACACGATCGGCGTCCCGTTTCCTGACGCGCAAATGCAAGCTGCGATCAGCGCGGGCAAGATGCGATCGGATTTCGCGGACGTGAGCGTCGTCGCGCCGTCGGGCGATCGCGATCGCGTGATCGACGATCCGCCGCTCGCGCGCGTCGTGTGGTTCTCGCTCGCCGCGCCCATCGCGGCCGGCGCGACGGACACGTCGTACGCGATCACCTACGGCGATCCGAACGCGACCACGCCAAAAGACGACGCGTCCAACGTGTTCGATTTCTACGACGACTTCAGCGAATCCGCGCTCGACTCGCGCTGGCTCATCGCGAACGCGATCGCTCCGTCGAACGGAACGATCACCCTCCGCTCGAACGAGTCCGACGCGATGACGACGATGACGCCGCTCGATCCGCAGACGACGCTCGAGCTGCGCGCGCAAGTGACGAACCCGTCGTCGGGCGACGGCGGCGGCTCGTCCGATTACACGTACTGGCTCGGGTTCCAGCGCACAGGCGATCTCGACGCGGACGTGCCTTGGGTGCTTTGGCTGAGCGACGACATCGGGACGATCGGCGCGAACGAAGACGCCGACGGTTGCTCGAACGGGTGCACGGGCTCGAACGTGACGCAGACGAACGCGTTCCGAATTTACGGCATCGAGCGCGCGCCGAACGCGTCGCTCTTCTCGCTCGACGGCGCGCTCACCGCGACGCTCGATCAAGCCGTCAACGATCAGCCGTTGTCGATCATGATGCGCAGTTACCTCGTCGCGAGCGACGTCGTCATCGACTGGGTGCGCGCGCACACGCAAATCTACCCGCAACCGACGGTGGTGCTCGGCGCCGAGAGCGCGCAGTGATACGCTCGGATTCGCATGCCTGACCTCGAAGACGGAGCGTCCGTCGAAGTCCAGGGCTCGTCCGGCACGTACACGATCAAGAACGTCGGAGGCGTTTACTCGTGCACGTGCCCGGCGTGGCGCAATCAATCGCTCGGCATCGAGCAGCGAACGTGCAAGCACATCCGCGCGCTGCGCGGCGACGCCGCGGAGCAAGCGCGCCTCGGCACCGCGGAGCTCGCCGGCAAACCCACGCGCGCGAAGAGAGCGGACGGCGAAGACGGCGAAGACGACGAAGAGGAGTCCGACAAAGCGCCGCCGCTCCTCCTCGCGCACAAATGGGAGATGGACGTGGCGCTCGAAGGTTGGTGGATGAGCGAGAAGCTCGACGGCGTGCGCGCGTATTGGGACGGCACGCAGTTCATCTCACGCCTCGGCAACGTGTTCCACGCGCCCGATTGGTTCATCGGCGATCTTCCGAAGACGCCGCTCGACGGCGAGCTCTGGGGCGGACGCAAGACGTTTCAACGCACCGTCGGCATCGTGAAGCGCCAAGACAAGCCGCCGGAGTGGAAGACGCTGAAGTACCTCGTCTTCGACGCGCCGGCGCACGGCGGAACGTTCGAGGAGCGCCTCGCGCACATCCGCGAGGTCGTCGGGATCGGAAGGTTGCAATATGCACACATGCATCCGCACGAGGTTTGCCGCGACGTCGCGCACTTGAAGTCGGAGCTCGCGCGCGTCGAAGGGCTCGGCGGCGAAGGCATGATGCTCCGCAAGCCGGGCTCGAAATACGAGCGCGGACGAAGCCACACGCTGCTCAAGGTGAAGAGCTTCCACGACGCGGAGGCGCGCGTCGTCGAGCACGTGCCCGGAATGGGAAAGCACAAAGGTCGTCTCGGCGCGCTCGTCGTCGAGCTCGAGGACGGCACGAAGTTCAACGTCGGCACCGGCTTCAGCGACAAAGAACGCGAGCACCCTCCCGCGATCGGAACGATCATCACCTTCCGCTACCAAGAGCTCTCCGATGGCGGCGTGCCGCGCTTTCCGAGCTACGTCGGCGAGCGCGTCGACGCGGAGTTCCATCCGCACCCGAAGGAGAAGCCGGCGCCGATCGATCTGACGCGCGCGCCCACGTTCGACAAGACGCAGAAGTCCGCGGGCGGAGGCCTCGCGCCGAGGGTTCGACGCTTCGAGCTCCACGACGGCGAGACGAACGCGTTTTGGGAAATCGAAGTCGTCGGAAAAAAACACCGCGTGCGTTACGGCACGTTCGAGGTGAAGGCGAAGACGTTCGAGTCGGAGGGTGAAGCGCTCGTCGAAGCCGAGGCGCGCATCGCCGACAAGATCGGGAAGGGGTTTCGAGAAGTATGAAAACGGCGAACGTCATCGCGTGGCTCGTGGGTGGTGCGCTCGTCGCGGCGGCGTGCGCGACCGCGGAGACTTCGACGTGCACGGACGGCGCGTGCGACGGCGGCGTCGCGCCGAACGACGCGACGACGAACCCCGATGGCTCGACGCCGAAGTCCGACGGCTCGACGACCGACGCCGGCGGTTGCGGCAACGGAACCGTCGCGTGTCCCTCCGACGGCGGCACCGCGTGCGTCACGACGTCGACCGACGACGACAACTGCGGCACGTGCGGCGTGAAATGCTCCACGGGCGAGATCTGTCAGGGCGGCAAGTGCACGCTCACGTGCGACGCGGGCCTCTCGCTCTGCGCGCCGGACGGCGGCTCGCAATACTGCGCCAACTTCACGAGCGACAACGACAACTGCGGCGCGTGCGGCGACGTCTGCGACGCGGGTCAGTGCCAGAGCTCGCAGTGCGTCGTCACGGTGACCGCGGTCGAGATCTTCCCGCCGAGCGGAACGAACGAAGACCCGGGCAACGCGAGCACGTGGAGCGGGCGCTACTACACCGTCACGTTCGCGCAAACGCAGACGCTCGCGGGCGTCGAGTGGCGAGCGAACCTCGCGACCGCCGACTCGATGTACGCCGAGATTTGGGATCCGAACACGCAGACGTCGCTCGCGAAGGGAACGTCGGTGAACGGATCGTCGGTCGAGCAGTTCTACAAGTCGCCGATCTCGTACACCGCGCAAGCGAACACCGCGTATTTGATCGGCATCTACATGTCGAACGTGAACACGGTCTTTCCGCGCAAGGACAGCCCGTCGTATCCGTTCTCGGTCACCGGACCGCACGGCAACATCACGGTGAGCGCGTGCTACTCGACGTACACGACGCCCGGCGACGTCTTTCCGAGCGCGTCGAACTCGTGGGGCCCGGACTTCAAATTCGACATCGAGTGACGAACGCGCTCACGCCGACACCTTCTGCGCGGCGAGCGCGTGATCGTAGGCTTCGATCTTCTTCTCGATGAGCGCGAGCGTCGAGCGGAGGCTCTCGAGTTTGTCCTCGATGTCGCGGCGATGCTGATCGAGGAGCGCGCGGCGCGCCAACACCGTGCTCTCGCCGCGTCGCGCGAGGCGCGCGTATTCGAGCATCTTCTTGATCGACATGTCGGTCGCGTGGAGCTTCTTCAAGAGCTCGAGCCACCGCACGTCGGCGTCGTCGTAGCGGCGGTGTCCGCTCCGCGCGCGCGCGACCGGCTGCACGAGCCCGATGCGCTCGTAATAACGAAGCGTGTGGGCGGTGATGCCGGTGCGCGCGGCGACCTCGCGAATCGTGAGGCCGGTTTTCGCGGGAGCTTGCATCGTCAGAGCATAGCGGTCACTTCGAGCGATCGGCGACCGCGCGAACTTGCGCTTCGGTGGGCTGACCGAGTTGCCCGCGCGGGTCGCGCGCGTTCTGGAACTCGACCATCCAGCCCGGGTACTCCATCGGGAGCGCGCTCGCGTCGTCGAGATGCTTCACTTGGTCGGCGGTGAGCTTCAAGTCGGCGGCCGCGAGGTTGTCGACGAGCTGCTCTTTCTTCTTCGCGCCGAGGATGATGCTCGTGACGAAGGGCTTCGTGAGCTGCCATGCGAGCGCGACGCGCGCGACCGACGCGCTCGTCTCCTCGGACACTTTGCGGAGCGCGCCGAGCACGCGCGGCAAGCGCTCCATGTTGACCGGCGGGAAATCGAACGAGGCGCGCCGCGCGTCTGCGGGGCCCTTCTTGTCCGGATCGAATTTTCCCGAGAGCAGCCCGCCCGCGAGCGGGCTCCACGGCAAAATCGCGACGCCTTCGTCCATGCACATCGGCGCGATCTCGCGCTCGATGTCGCGTCCCGCGATCGAGTAGTAGACCTGCGCGCTCTGGAAACGCGCGAGGCCGTTCTCGCGCGCGAAGGTGATCGCCCTCGACGCGACCCACGCGGGCAAGTTGCTGAAGCCGACGTAACGAACTTTTCCGGAGCGCACGACGTCGTCGAGCGCGCGCACGGTCTCCTCGATCGGCGTCGCGGGATCGAACCCGTGGATTTGATAGAGGTCGACGTGATCGAGCCCGAGTCGCGCGAGGCTCCCGTCGATGCTCGCGAGGATGTGCGAGCGCGAGAGCCCGACTTGATTCACGCCGGGCCCGACGCGCCCGCGCACTTTGGTCGCGACGACGACTTGTTCACGCGGACGCGCGAGCGATTTGAGCGCGGCGCCGACGAGCTTCTCGCTCTCGCCTTCCGAGTAGACGTCGGCGGTGTCGATGAAGTTCACGCCCGCGTCGAGCGCCGTGCCGACGAGCGTCTGCGCCTCGCTCTCACCGAGCCGTCCGATGCTCTGCCAAAATCCTTTTCCGCCGAACGTCATCGCGCCGAGGCAAAGCTCCGAGACGTAGAGGCCGGTCTTTCCGAGTTGGTTGTAGCGCATGGGGGGTCCTCCGTTGGGGAGTGCAACCTAGGACTTCGAGCGCGCTCGAAGTCAAGGCGTCGTGCGGACGAATGTTCCGATGCGCGCGATGGCCTCGTCGGCTTCCGGCACGAGACCCGCGAGGAGCTGCCACACGTGCAGATCGAGATCGAACACGTCGAGCTTCGCGCGCATTTTTTCCGCGAAGCGCCGCGCGTCATCGAGCAAAATCTCGCCGCGCGCGGCTTGCACGTACGTCGGCGGGAGCCCGCTCGAATCGCCGAAGAGCGGCGACGCGAGCGGATCGCGCGGGGATCTGCCGTTCAAATAGAGCGCCGCGTACGCGCGTGAGTCGCCTTCGCGAATCAACGGATCGCGTTCCGCGTTCGTCTTGATCGATTCACCGCCGAGCGTGAGATCGACCCACGGCGACAGGAGCACCATGCCGCGCGCGAGCGGCGCGCCTTCGGCTTTCGCGCGCTGCATCGTGACGACGGAGAGATTGCCGCCGCACGAATCGCCCATCACGAACGCCGGTCCGTCTTGCGCGAGCTCCTTCCACGCGGCGAGCGCGTCGTCGATCGCCGCGGGGAACGGATGCTCGGGCGCGCGGCGATAGTCGACGCACCACACGCGCGCGGCGCACGCCTTCGCGAGGTGCGAGAGCATCGCGCGGTGCGTCTCGGGCGAGCCGAGCGCGAACGCGCCGCCGTGGAAATACAGGATGCGCGGAGCGTTCGCGCCGAGGTTCTCGGGCGCGATGACGTCGCACGAGAGGCCCGCGAGCTTCGACTGCTCGACGCGCGTCCCCTCCGCGACCGGCGGCAGCGCGCCGAAGCGCTCCATCGCGCGACGCTCGCGCGCGACGTCGATCGCGCCGTCCGGATTTTTTCGCACGCTCGCCCGAATGCGCGCGCAGAGCGCGTCGAGCGCGGCGCGATCCGACGGCGCGCCCGTCACTTGTTCACGCGCTCGAGGTAGTTCCCCGACTCGGTGTCGACCTTGATCCACTCGCCTTCTTTGATGAAGAGCGGGACGTTCACCACTGCGCCCGTCGAGAGCGTCGCGGGCTTCGTCGCGCCGCTCGCCGTGTCGCCCTTCACGCCCGGCTCGCTCGACGTGATTTGCAAGACGACCGTCGGCGGAATTTCGACGCCGATCGGGTTGCCGTTGAAGAGCGTGACCTCGAGGTCCATGCCTTCGGAGATCCAGCGCACGTCCTCGCCGATTTTCTCTTTGCCGACGTTGATCTGATCGCCCGTCGCGGAATCCATGAAGACGAGGTCGTCGCCCTCGGCCCACGAGTACGTCATCTTGCGCTCTTCGATGTCGGCGAGCTCCACCGACTCGCCCGATTTCCACGTGCGCTCGATCACGTTGCCCGTGAGGAGGTTTCGGATCTTCGCGCGCGTGAATGCTTGGCCTTTGCCGGGCTTCACGAACTGGTGCTCGATCACGCGGTACGGCACGCCGTCGAGTTGAAGTCGGAGCCCTTTGCGGATGTCTTGCGTCGTCGACATGATTTTCGCGGGCACGTTAACATGTCGTCGGCTTCGCCGCCGAGGTTCCGCGACCGCTTTGCGGCGCTGCACTACCACGCCGCGCGCGCCGTCCGCAAGCAAGGCCGAGCGCGATCCAGAGCGCGCCGAACGAAACGTTCGAGCTCGCGCTCGCGACGCCGCACCCGCACCCTCCGCCGCTGTTGCCGCCGGTCGTTCCGCCGTCGCCGCCGCTGGTCGTTCCGCCGTCGCCTCCCGAAGCGATCCCGCCGTCGCCGCTCGTCGTCCCGCCGTCTCCGAAATTCACGCCGCCGTCGAGCGGCGGTTGCGTGTCGTACGGTCCGATGCCGGGTCCCGTCGTCGTCGACTCGAACGCGCCGACGTCTTTCACCGACGCGCGGACGCGGTACTCGCGCGTCGTTTTGTCGTCGAGGTAGTACTCGGTGTCGGGCTCGTTCTGCGCGGCCGCGGCGGCTCCGATGCACGCGCTCCCCGTGTCCAAGCGGTACGCGAGCGCGGTTTGAAATCCGGGCGCGGATCCGAAGATCGATCCGGTGAGCGCTTGCGGCGGTGTGCCCGTTTGGAGCCAGTTGTTCGCGCCGGTCATCGTGCCGTGCGCCGTGTCTTCGACGAGATACGCGGTCGTCGACGTGATGAGCACGTTGTTCGACATGATCGCGCTCATCGTCGTGCCGTCCGCGTTCGAGACGTGAATCAGCGCGCCTTGCGTCGCCGCGGCGATGACCGTGTTGTTGATCGCCTCGAGGTGCATCGTGAGGTTCGCTTGACCCTCGTCGTTGTACATCGCGATGATCTGCGAGTGGTTCGCCGGCGTGCCCTGCACGATCACGTTGCCGCGGAAAATCATCGACTGCGTGAACGGACCGTTGCCGGAGAAATCGTCGTCCGTCATCAAGTCGCCTTCGTAGCTCTTGCCGTGCTCGATCCAGTTCGACTCGATGAGCGCCTGCTCGGCGCGGATGTGGAAGTTCTGCCCTTGCGTCGGATCGTGCAGGTACGACCAGCGCATCGTGAAGGTCCCGCCGTAGATGTAGACGTTGTGCGTCGGCGACGACTGCGACGCGTTCGTGTTGCCGTTCGAGTCGAACTCGGAGAACTCGACCGTCGCCTCGCTGTCTTGCGAGCCGCCCGTGAGACCGTTGTCGCTTCCTTTGATCAGCACGTCGCGGATGATCAAACCGGTCGTGGTCTCGTAGTAGCGAATGCCCGCCGAGTCGTAGTCCGACGAGTGGCAGTTCTGGATCACGATGCTCTCGAGCGTGATGTTCGTCGCGCCGGAGAATTGCCAGCAACCGCGACCGCGATCGCCCGCCGTGTAGCTGCCCGGCGCGTCCTCGACGTTCTGCGCGCCGAGATCGAACACGGGAGGGTTCGAAGGATCCTGCGCGTGGATGTAGATGGGATTGTTCGCGGGCGCCTGCTGCGTGAGATAGACGCGAAAATCGTAGTTGCCCGGCGCGATGATCACCTCGTCGCCCGGCTGCGCGGCTTCGATTTTCGCGTACGTGTCTTGCGGCGTGACGTTGATGACCGCGGCGGCGAAGAGGAGCGGGGCGAGCATGGATGCAGAATGCAACAGAACCGTGCTATTTGCAGCCTCCCATGCACGAGCTCGACGACGAGCTGCGCGACATCAAGCGCGAGATCATCGAGTCGCGCGGGCTCGTCATCAAGACGAACAACCTGACGAACGCTCTGTCGGCGGACATCAAATCGATCGCGAAGCGACAAGGCGGCTACGAGCGGCGCATCTCGTGGAACAGCGCGACGTCGTACATCGTGTTCGTGCTCGTCGTGTTCGTGTGCTTGAAGTTCGCGTGGGACGCGCGCGTCGACGCGATCCGGGCCGAGACGGACACGAAATCGCACGAGAACGACCGCTTGATGCACGAGGCGCGCGAGGTCGAGAAGCGCGACGAAGATCGCGGACGCGCCGAGCAAAAGGCCGCGCAGTTCTACGATCTCATCCGCCAAGGCAAGCGCATCGAGATCGTCGAGGGCTACGACGCGATCAAAAAAGAGCCCATCACCAAGGCCGAGCAAGCGATGTTCGCGGACGCGGTCGAGCGCGCGCGAAATGATTTGGCCGCGGCGAGCTACGAGCAGGGACTCGACAAGGCGCGCGTGCAGAGGTGGCAAGAAGCGGCGAGCGCGTACGAGGACTCGCTCAAGTACAAAGACTCTTCGACCATCGCGCCGAACGTGCGGCTTGGGCTCGCCGACGCGTACCGCCATTTGGGTCGCCCGCGCGACGCGATCCCGATGCTCACGCAGCTCTCCGACGCGTCGCAAGACCGCGAGATTCAAGACGACGCGCTCCACTTGCTCGCGCTCTGCCAGATGGACATCGAGGCGTGGAACGAAGCGAAGAACACGTGGCGGACGCTCATCCACCGGTTCCCCGACTCGCATTTCACGCCCGAAGCGAAGCTCCAGCTGCTCCAGTTGAACGCGCTCCACTGATTTTTTCCACACGCTCACGCGTTCTGCGCGCCTGCGCGCGGGGGGCGCCTCATGGTAGATAACGGGTAAGAAATGCCTGCGACTCCCCGCTCCCGGCGCGTTCGTTCTTGGCTCTTCGCGTCCAGCGTTTTGGTCGCGACGGGTTGCGCGCTCGTGAGCGGTTTGGATCAATACGACAAGGGCGACGCGGAGACGTCCATCGACGCGACGCCCGATCAAACGACGAGCGACGTCGCGAACGACTCGACCCAAACGCCGGACTCCGGAAGCGACGCGCAATCGGACGTCGCGAACGACGTCGTCGCGGACGCGCAAGACGGCGGCACCGAAGGAGACGCAGCCGGAGGCGATTGCGGCGCGACGAACACCGTCGACAACTGCTCGATGTGCGGCGCGATCTGCGACGGCGGCAACGCGACGGCGACCGGATGCAACGGCACGACGTGCCAGTACACGTGCAAGAACGGCTTCTCGAACTGCGACACGACCGCGCCCGATCTCAACGGGTGCGAGTGCGCGACGCCGTCGTGCTGCGGGAGCAGCTGCGCGGTGACGCACGCGAACGGCGTCGGCGAGAACTATTACGACTGCGTCGAAGCGGGCACGTACAACCAGACGCAAGCCGCGAAGGCGTGCACCGCGTACACGGACGATCAGTTCGCGTGCAACCAAGCGGGCTGCACCGACGACGGCGGCGACATGATGATCTGCGGCTACCCCGACGGCGGCGGATGCGTCTGCTGGACGTACGTCGGACCCGACGAGAGCCACGTCTACAAATCAGGCTCGACGACGTGCTTCTGTCCGAGCACGAACGATCCGACTTGGAATTGAGCGATGGCGAGATGCAGCACATGACCGACGCGCCCGCTTCGATCCCGCCGAGCTCGCCGCTCATGCCGGGATATTTCCTCGATCGCTACGAGCTGCTCTGTCCGCTCGCCGACGGCGGCATGGCTTCGGTGTGGGTCGCGCGTCTGCGCGGCAAGCACGGCTTCGAGAAGCTGCTCGCGATCAAGACGATCCTCCCGCAGTTCGCGGCGGACGAGCGCTTCCAAGAGATGTTCCTCGACGAGGCGCGCATCGCGTCGCGCATCGAGCACCCGAACGTCGCGCAGATCATCGACGTCGGCGAGCAGCACGACATCACGTACCTCGTGATGGAGTGGGTCGACGGCGATTCGCTGTCGCGTTTGTATCGCGCGCTCAAGAAGAAGGGCGTCGCGCTCCCGATGAACGTGCTCTTGCGCGTCGTCGCCGACGCGTGCGGGGGCCTGCACGCGGCGCACGAGCTCCACGACGAGCACGGTGCGCTGCTCGGCGTCGTGCATCGCGACGTCTCTCCGCAGAACATCCTCGTCAGCCAGCGCGGCATGGCGAAGCTCATCGACTTCGGGATCGCCAAGGCGCGCGACCGCGTGATCCACGACACGAACGCCGGCTTGCTCAAAGGCAAGATTCACTACATGGCGCCGGAGCAGGCGCTCACCGGAACGGTGGATCGTCGCGCGGACGTCTTCGCGATCGGCGCCGTGCTCTATCATTACCTCTCGGGCTCGCCGCCGTTCGACGGATCGAATCAGCTCGCCGTGCTCAACCGGCTCACGTCGACCGAGCCGCCGGCTCCGCTTCCGTCCGTCGTGCCCGCGCCGGTCGCGGCGGTCGTGATGCGCGCGCTCGCGCGCTCGCCCGACGATCGCTACGCGACGGCCGCGGATCTCCAAGCCGCGATCGAGTCGGCGATGATCGATTCGAAGCTCACGTGCACGCAGGCGCAAGTCGCGGCGTTCGTCGCGGAGCACGGCGCGAGCCGCACCGCGTCGCGCAAGGAGGCGATCGATCTCGCGCTGAGCGCGGCCGCCGAGCGCGCGCGCGTGCGAAGCGTTCTGCGTCCGAACCCGGACAAGTCCGCGACGGGCGTGCTCGTGAGCGACGCGGATTTTCAGCGCACCGGCGTCGGGGTGGTCGGCGATCGGCCTTCGTCGATCCCGCCGCCCGCGCTCACGCCGACACCGATGCCGCTCGTTCCGCAAGCCGCGCCTTCGGGGTCGATCGACGTCGTCGTGGAGGCGCCGTCGCGCAAGGGGGTCGTGATCGCGATCGCGCTCGTCGTCGTCGCGATGCTCGCGGCCACCACGGCGTTCGTGCTCGTGA
>Ga0335078_10011364_pt1 | contig 13199 bp, 9 predicted proteins | sample Lox_Sample_32_FD_206711 | JGI IMG/M metagenome (GOLD analysis project Ga0335078, IMG submission 206711) | Soil microbial communities from Loxahatchee National Wildlife Refuge, Florida, United States - Lox_Sample_3.2 | ecosystem: Environmental > Terrestrial > Soil > Wetlands | place: USA: Florida... | reverse complement strand
CGAGGCCCACTAGGCCGACGCCGGCCAGCATGCCACGCCGGGTGGCCAGCGAGTCCGTCTGTGGTTCCTGTGTCACTAACGCTCCCTTTCGATGTGCCGCCGTCGCCGCGGGCGGGTACGCTCCCGTCACCTTCCCTCTGAAGAGGGAAACGAGAAGCGGCGCCGCCTGGTTCAGTCGCTGATCCTATGAGCCGTCCCTTGGAGGGAAGCCTGATCTCGGCGTCGCCATGCTATGAGAATCCGCTCAAGCCGGAACATCGACGAACGCCCTGGCCAAAAAGTAGCGGAGTGTAACGGAAGCCGCGAATCCGACCCACCGGCGAGAAAGAGATTTCGCCCCATTCACCCGGATGCCCTAATCGAATAGTAGCCTTAAGCTTGGAAAACAATGTCAATATATCCAATGAGATAGCTATCCCTTACTAAAGTGGAACATCCATATGTCCTTACGGAGAGTATCTATATTCGTGCGTAGCACCATAATCTTGGCAGAGTAAGCATCACGGATGGGACACGAGCAGATGCTGAGAGTTAGCAAGGCCGACGGGCGGCTGCCCAGGGCGCATGACGCCGGGCCCGGTCGCCAGGACCTGCGCTCCCCCGGTGGCTGCGTCATCATCCGGTCAGGCGGCTGCCTACCCGGCGGGTATCCTCCCGTGTCCGTCGGCGGCCGGCCCGGTGACGAGGCACCCGGGCAGGCGGCAGCCACCCAGAACTGCAGGCGGAGCGGCGGGGACCAGTCGGGCGGCAGCGGCCCGCCGCCCGTCGGGCCGACGCTCCGCCTGCACCTTGTGATGATCCCGCCGGGCACGCGCGGCATTCCGCACCTGCACGGCCGCGAGATCGCCGGTTACGTGGTGAGCGGCGAGGCCGAGGTCTGGCACGGCACGGGCCTGATCCGGCGGTCAGTGGTCCGGGCCGGCGACTTCATCTACATACCGTCGGGTACCCCGCACCTGGCGGTGAACCGGGGCGACGTCACCTCCATCACGGTGGTGGCACGCCCGTGCCAGGAAGGAACGATCCAGCAAGTCAGTGGCGGGCAAGTCAGTGACCAGGAAGAACAGGCCAGCTCCGTCGCGGTGGAGTTGCCCAGGCACCTGGCCAGCCTGCTCGTCTACCCCGTCGGATACGGCGGATGAACGTTTCCCCTCCCCGCACCGCCTCCCGCGGGGAAGCGGCGAACCAGGCGAACTCGCGGCGGCATCCTCCTCCGCCGCGGGACCACCCAGGGGCTTCTCTCCCCCCTCCGCCAGGTTCACCGCGAGTAGGCCGGGTCCCCGCTGGTGTAGCAGCGGGGACTCCGGTCTACTCAAGGCCCGAGTCCGCGACTTAACGGCCCAAATCGCGGTATAGGTCCGCCGGGACGGCGCGGGTGACGGGACGGCGCGGGTGACGGGACGGCGCGGGTGACGGGACGGCGCGGGTGACGGGACGGCGCGGGTGACAGGGCGCGTCGGCCTACTCGTACGCCTCGGGCGGCTGGCAGGAGCAGACCAGGTGGCGGTCGCCGTAGGCCTGGTCGATGCGGCGCACCGGGGGCCAGTACTTGGCCCGGCCGTGCGCCAGCCCGCGCGGGCCGGAACCGCCCGGGTAGCCGCCCTCGTCACGCCGGTAGGGGTGGGCCCACTCGTCCGCGATCAGCATCTCGGCGGTGTGCGGCGCGTTCTTGAGCGGGTTGTCCGCCGCGTCCCACTCCCCGGACGCCACCTTGTCCACCTCGGCCCGCACGGCGATCATCGCGTCGCAGAACGCGTCGATCTCGGCGAGCGACTCGCTCTCGGTCGGCTCGATCATCAGCGTTCCCGCGACGGGGAAGGACATGGTGGGCGCGTGGAAGCCGTAGTCGATGAGGCGCTTGGCGACGTCCTCCACGGTGATGCCGTCCGGCAGGCGGCGCAGGTCGACGATGCACTCGTGGGCGACGAGGCCGTGCCGGCCCGCGTAGACCACGGGGAAGTACGGCGCGAGCCTGCGGGCGACGTAGTTGGCGGAAAGCACCGCCACCTGGGTGGCACGGCGCAGCCCGTCGGCGCCCATCATGGCGATGTACGCCCAGGAGATCGGCAGGATGCCGGCCGACCCCTGCGGCGTTGCCGCCACCCGGCCGCCGCCAATCCGCGGCTGGCCGGTCCGGCCGGGGAGGAACGGGGCGAGGTGCGACCTGGCCGCGACCGGGCCGACGCCGGGGCCGCCGCCGCCGTGCGGTATGCAGAACGTCTTGTGCAGGTTCAGGTGGGACACGTCGCCGCCGAGCAGCGCGGGCGACGCGAGGCCCGCGAGGGCGTTCAGGTTGGCGCCGTCGATGTAGACCTGGCCGCCCGCCTCGTGCACCAGGTCGGCGACGGTGGCGATGGTCTCCTCGTACACCCCGTTGGTCGACGGGTAGGTGACCATGATCGCGGCCACCCGCCCCTCGTTGGCGGCGAGCCGCGCCCGCAGGTCATCGAGGTCGACCGCGCCGTCGTCGCCGCACTTGACGACGACCACCCGCAGTCCGGCGAGGACCGCGGACGCGGCGTTGGTGCCGTGCGCGGAGGCGGGGATCAGGCAGACGTCGCGCGCTCCCGCTCCGGAAACACTGTCACCGCGTGAGCGGTGGTAGTCGCGGATGGCGAGCAGGCCGGCCAGCTCGCCCGCCGAGCCGGCGTTCGGCTGCAGCGAGCAGGCGTCGTAGCCGGTCACCGCGCACAGCCAGCGCTCCAGGTCCGCGATGAGCTCGGCGTAGCCCGCCGCGTCGGACGCGGGTGCGAAGGGGTGCAGCCCGGCGAACTCCGGCCAGGTGACCGCCTCCATCTCGGCGGTCGCGTTGAGCTTCATGGTGCACGAGCCGAGCGGGATCATCGAGCGGTCGAGCGCCACGTCCAGGTCGGACAGGCGGCGCAGGTAGCGCAGCATGCCCGTTTCGCTGTGGTGGGCGGTGAACACCGGGTGGGTGAGGAACTTCGAGGTCCGCACCAGCGACGCGGGGATCCCGTCCGCGCCGGGAGCAGTCAGCCGAACGGAGGCGGGGTCGAGCCAGGAACCGGCCATGGCCGCGCCGGCCGTGGCAGTGCTGCCAGCCACGGGGCCGGCCAGCGCCGCGACCACGTCCCGCAGGTGCTCCGGCAGGGTCGTCTCGTCGCAAGAGACCTGAACCACCCCGTCGCCCGCGTCGTACAGCTGGTAGCCGGCCTCCCGGGCACGCGTTACCGCGGCCCGCGCCTCGGCCGGCCCGGGCAGCCGGACGGCGACCGTGTCGAACAGGGCACGGACGCCAACCTCAAGGCCGTAGTCGCGCAGCGTGGCGGCGAGGGTGAGCGCGTGCCTGTGCACCCGCCTGGCGATCGCGGTAAGGCCGTCCGGGCCGTGGTAGCAGGCGTACATCGCGGCGACCACCGCGAGCAGCACCTGTGCGGTGCAGATGTTGCTCGTCGCCTTCTCCCGCCGGATGTGCTGCTCGCGTGCCTGGAGCGCCAGCCGGTAGGCGGGACGGCCGTCGGCGTCCACCGACACGCCGACCAGGCGGCCGGGCAGCTGCCTGCGCAGGTCATCGCGGACCGCCAGGTACGCCGCGTGCGGGCCGCCGTAGAACAGCGGCACGCCGAGCCGCTGGGTGGTGCCGAGCGCGATGTCGGCGCCGAGCTCACCGGGCGGCTTGAGCAGGGTGAGCGCCAGGATGTCGGCGGCCACCGCCACCCGGACGCCTGCCGCGTGCGCGGCCTCGATGACCGGAGCGGGGTCGCGGACCTCGCCGCTCGCGCCCGGGTACTGCAGCAGCACGCCGAAGACGCCGCCGAAGTCGGTGGCCGCGGTGACCGGCGCGACCCGTAGCTCGATGCCGAGCGGCTCGGCCCGGGTGCGCAGCACGTCGAGGGTCTGCGGCAGGCAGTCGGCGTCGGCGAGGAACACAGTATCTGCCCCGCCCGCCCCGCCCCTGCCCCCGGCGACGCGGCGAGCCAGCGTCATGGCCTCCGCGGCGGCCGAGGCCTCGTCGAGCAGGGACGCGTTCGCCACGTCGAGCCCGGTCAGGTCGCAGACCATGGTCTGGAAGTTCAGCAGCGCCTCGAGGCGGCCCTGGGAGATCTCCGGCTGGTACGGCGTGTACGCGGTGTACCAGGCGGGGCTCTCGAGCACGTTCCTGCGGATGACGGCCGGGGTGACCGTCCCGTGGTAGCCGAGTCCGATCATCGGCACCGCCGCCGTGTTGCGCCCGGCAAGCCGCCGCAGGTCGGCGAGGGCGTCGGTCTCCGTCCGCGGCGCAGGAAGCTCGCCGAGTGAGGGCGGCGGGCTGGCGCAGGCCGGCAGCGCGGCGGTGAGCAGGTCGTCGAGCGACGCATAGCCGAGGCTGGCGAGCATGGCCCGCTGGTCTTCCTCGGACGGCCCGATGTGCCGCATGGCGAACCCGGCGCGGGCACCGGTCACATCACTGGCGACATCACTGGAGAAAACGGGCAAATTACCCTGCATTGGAGCCTCCCGGTCTAGGCTCCCCGTCTGTCGCCGCGGTCGGCTCCAGAGTCGCCTGACCGGCCGGTCCTTGGTGCCTGAGAGGTTCCGGGGATGCTTGCCCCTTCGGCGCCCCGCTACCCACCAGCGCGAGGACTCTCCCAGCCGGGTCAATGGCTGTACCCAGTGTAGCGCTTGCCAACAAGCGCGGGGCAGAGAAGTTGTGGTGTGACGCAAATAGCGCCTAGTCGTTACCGGGTCTCGCGGGAGCTGTTAGCGGTACCGCAGCAGGCCGGATCCCTGCTCAGCCGGTCTTGCGGGTGGCACGGCGTGACGCGAGCTCGTCGCTGCCGTCGGTGATCAGCCCGTCCTCGGCGCGCACGGCGGGCAGCTCGGCGAGCTCGCCGGCGACCTCCTGCCATACCCGGCCGAGCGCGATGCCGAACACGCCCTGGCCGCCCGCGAGGAGGTCGACGACCTCGTCCGGCGAGGTGCACTCGTACACGCTCACCCCGTCGCTCATCAGCGTGACCTGTGCGAGGTCCTCGGTCCCGTGGTCGCGCAGGTGCTGCACGGCGGCGCGGATCTGCTGCAGTGATATCCCGGTGTCGAGCAGCCGCTTGACGACCTTGAGCACCAGGATGTCGCGGAAGCCGTACAGCCGCTGCGTCCCCGAGCCGTGCGCGGCACGGACGCTCGGCTCTACGAGCCCGGTGCGCGCCCAGTAATCGAGCTGGCGGTAGGTGATACCCGCCGCAGAGCACGCGGTCGGACCGCGATAGCCGATCTCGGGGTCGCCATCGTAGAGGGCGCCCGCAGCAGCCCCGGACCCACCCCTTGTTACCGACACGGCCACCTCCTGTGACTACCCCCGGCATTCGCACCGTAAGCCCGCCGCCTGCGCCCGTCAACGATCGCGCCCGGCGCGTCGCGACATTTCACCGGCAAAATGCCCAAGTCGCCGTGAAGTGTCATGGCGTTGCGGTGAACGGCGCAGCAACCGCACGTTCTGGCTGCTCCTGCACTCGCCGGAGCTAGGCCGACTTGCCGAAGTCGTCGGGCGAGATCTGGTCGAGGAACTCGCGGAACTTCTCGACCTCGTCCTCCTGCTCGTCGGGGATGGCCACGCCCACCTCGTCGAGGATCTCGTCCGTCGCGAAGATCGCGGCCCCGGTACGCAGCGCCAGTGCGATCGAGTCCGACGGCCGGGCGCTGACCTCCGCGCCGTTGGAGAAGATGAGGTCGGCGTAGAAGATCCCGTCGCGCAGCGCCGTGATGTTGACCGTGCGCAACTGCACGTTCAGCACCTCGAGCACGTCCTTGAACAGGTCGTGGGTCAGCGGCCGCAATGACACCATGCCCTGCTGGGCGAAGGCAATGGCCGTCGCCTCCACCGCCCCGATCCAGATGGGCAGGTACCGGTCGCCCTGCTGCTCTTTCAGCAAGACGATCGGGCTGTTGGACGGCATCTCAACACGGACGCCGACAACCTCCATCCGCCGCACTGGAGCTCCGTCCTCGCACGTGCCCAGCGGCGCCGGTGTCTCTTTATTGAGAAGGCCCCGGACCGCTAAGCGAACTGAACCACTCTTCCTGCCAAACTACACCGCTATCGCCCGGATGCCGAGCGCAGCCCCGGGGCTTCCCGGGACTCTCCGGGTGGTGTACCCGGAAGCGTGGGCTGTGATGCAAGCCCGGCCTCGGCTAGTCCGTCTTCGACCAGCGTGGCGTGCAGCCGGGCGATGTGGCCTGCGATGTCGTGCGCCGCCCGCAGGGCGGGCTCACGGCTGCCCCGCTGCCTGGCGAGCGGCGCGACCGCCTGCTCGACCAGGGCGGTTTCCCGCTCGGCGGCGGCCTTGATCGCCCGCAGGTGACGCGGCTGTATGCCGTGCGCGCCGAGGTGCACCGCCGACCGGAGCACGGAAAGCTGCTGGCCGCCATATGACCGCGCGCGGCGGATGAGGCCGTAGTCCTCGAGTTCGGCGAGCAGTTCTTCTGCGGCGCCCGCGGCGGCAAGCAGTTCGCTCCTGGTCATCGCGAGCGGGGGCATGACGCCGACGGCGGCACCGCCCGCGCCGGCGCCGACGGGGCCGTCGAGCGCGTCGAGCCGCTCCTTGATGACCCGCAGCGGCAGGTACTCGTCACGCTGCGCGGTGAGGATAAGGCGCAGCCGGGTGATGTCGGCGGCGGAGAACCGGCGGTAGCCCGAGTTGGACCGCAGCGGCCGGATCAGGCCCTCCGCCTCAAGGAAGCGGATCTTGGACGGGCTGATGTCGGGGAACTCCGCGCTGAGCTCGTCGAGCACCTGGCCGATGCTCACGCTGCCCCTGAAGCTAGCACCGCCCCTGGTGCTGGCAGTGTCTTTGGCGCTAGCACTGTCCCTGGCAGGGGCACCGCTCAGCTGAGGCGGCTGGTGCCCCCCGGTCATACGTAGTCCTGCGCTCCAAGGCCGCGGCGCCGGCCGACCTCGGGACTGTGCGCCATGAACAGCAGCCGGAACTTGCCGATCTGTACCTCATCGCCCCCGAACAACTCCGCCTCCTCGATCCGGTCACGGTTCACGTAGGTGCCGTTCAGGCTACCAACGTCACGGACGGTGAAGCGGTCGCCATGCCGGTAGAACTCGGCGTGCCTCCGGGAGACGGTCACGTCGTCGAGGAAGATGTCGCTGTCCGGGTGCCGCCCGGCGGACGTGAAGTCGTGGTCGAGCAGGAACCTGCTGCCCGCGTTCGGCCCGCGGAGCACGACGAGCAGTGCCGTTCCAGGCGGGAGTGTGTCCGCCGCGGTGTAGTCGGGCGACTCCTCGTCGAACGGCTCGGGCTGGTCGGTGGTGAGGATCGACGTGGTTTCGTTGCCGCGCTCGCCGGGGATGGCACTGAAGGAACCGGTATTGGTGTTGCGGTGCACCAGCGGGGCACCGCAGTTGGAGCAGTACCGAGCCCGCTCCGGGTTCGGCCGACCGCACCGCCCACAGTACATACCAGCCATGGCTTCGCCCGGCCTCCCCTCTCGCTGTATCGCGGGCTCGTGCGCCGTCGCGTCAGTCGATGCTGCCAACGGTACCCGCGCCGAGGGCTCTGGGTCTACGCGCCACGCAAACAGGTGGCGCAGGCCGCCCCTTGGCGTGCCGTCGTGTCCCCGCCGTCTCCGCCACACAGCCGCTTCACCTCCGGGTCACGCGCACGGCGCAAGCTCGCGGTGCCGGTGGCCGCCCGCGCACCGCGAAATGGTACGTCTGCGTAATTAACACAGATTACCCGACGGTGCATCCCCGATCTGCCCGTCTAAGCTGTGACCAGGGCAAAACGCTGACCGGCCGGTGTCACGGCCCGTGTTACCGGCCCGTGTTACCGGCCCGCGCCACTGGTCCGCGTCACAGGTCCGCGTCCTCCACGACCGCGCCCCACTCATCGAGCAGCAGCTGCGCGGAGTCGGCGTCGCCGCCCTCCGCCCACAGGTGCGTTACCGCGTCCGCCGGGTCGGGCAGCACGAGCACCCAGCCGCGCTCGGCGTCAACGATCCGCACGCCGTCGGTGGTGTCGACCGGCCGGGCACCCGCCGCCTCCATCACGGTACGCATCACCGAGCCCTTGGCCGCCCACGGCGTCGGCACCGAGCGCCGCATCAGGTGGGCCTGCGGTATCCGCGCGTCAATCTGGGACAGCGTCAGCCGGGCCCGCGCCACCAGGCCGAGCAGCCGGACGAAGCCCGCGATGCCGTCCACCGTCCTGCCGAACTCGGGGACGACGAACCCGCCGCGCCCGTCCGCGGCGAAGATCACGTCGTCCGCCGCGGCGGCGGTGGTCAGCGCGTCCCGCGAGGTCGGCGTCCAGGTGACCTGCACGCCGTGGAACCGGCAGACCTGCTCGGCGACCCGGGTCGTGGTCACCGGCAGCGCGACCCGGCCGTGCCGCGTCTCCGCGGCCACCAGGTCGAGCACGACGAGCAGCGCACGCTCGTCGCTGACCAGCGCGCCCTTCTCGTCGACCAGGTGGATCCGCTCGCCGACCGGGTCGAACCTGACGCCGAACGCCGCCCGCGACGACGAGACGACCTCGGCGAGCCGCTGCATCCCTGCCCGGTCCTGCGCCACCGTCTGGGTGGGCGTGACCTCGTCCAGCCGGTTGTTGAGCGTGTGCACGTCGACGCCGAGGCTGCCGAGCAGCGTGGGCAGCACCAGGGAGACGGTACCGCCCGCGCAGTCCGCGACCACCTTGAGCTCGGCCGCGCTCACCCCGTCGAGGTTCACGCAGCGCAGCAGCTCGTGCGTGTACAGCTCGACGACGCGGGGCGGGTAGGACAGCTCGGCGATCTCGCCGGGGAACGCGCGGCGGAACTCCTGCCGCGAGAACACCCGCTCCAGCTTGCGCTGCGCGCCCTGGGACAGCTCCGCGCCGCGCTCGTCGAGGAAGATGATGTCGACCGACTGGGTGTCGCCGGGCGTGGTGCGCAGCACGATGCCGCCGCTGTACTTGCGCCGCGCGGTCTCGAACCGCGCGACGGGCAGCGGCAGCGCCTCCAGGTCCATCACGTTGATCGCGGAGGCGTTCAGCGCGCTCTGCACGGCGCGCTTGAGCGTGCGCGCCGCACGGGACACGTCGCGCGACGTGGTGACCGTGGAGCCCTTGCGCAGCGTGGTCGCGTACGCGGAGGCGAGCCGGACGGCCAGCTCCGGGGTGACCTCGACGTTGATGAGCCCGGACACGCCGCGCTCGCCGAACAGCGTCCGCTGGCCGCGCGACTCCCAGATCACCGAGTTGTTGACCACCGCGCCCGCCTCGATGGTCTTGAACGGGTAGACCTTCACCCCGGCGGAGATGTACGCATCGGGCTCGATCACGCACTCATCGCCAATGACCGCGGTCTCCTCGACCCGCGCCCGGCGCATCACGTCGGTGTTCTTGCCGACCACGCAGCCGCGCAGGTTCACGCCCTGGCCGACGAACACCCGGTTGTGCACCACCGCGCGGTGGATGAAGGCACCCTCCTTGACCACCACGTTGGCGCCGATCACGCTGTACTCGCGCAGGGTCGCGCCCGCCTCGATCTTGGCGTACTCGCCGACCACGAGCGGCCCCTTGAGCAGCGCGTCCGGGTCGACCTCGGCTCCCTCCGCCACCCACACGCCCGGGGACAGCTCGAACCCGTCGATATCCACCTCGACCTTGCGGCTCAGCACGTCGGCCTGGGCCTTGAGGTAGGACTCAAGCGTGCCCACGTCCTCCCAGTAGCGGTCGGACACGTACCCGAAGATCGGCGCGCCGCGCTTGAGCAGCCTGGGGAACACGTCGTGCGACCAGTCCACCGACTCCTTCGCCGACACATCGGCGAGTACCTCGGGCTCCATGATGTACACGCCGGTGTTCACCGTGTCGGAGAACACCTGGCCCCAGGTGGGCTTCTCAAGGAACCGCTGGATCCGGCCGTCCTCGTCCGCGATGACGATGCCGAACTCCAGCGGGTCGGGCACCCGGGTGAGCCCGACGGTGACGAGCGCGCCGTTCTCCTTGTGGAACCGCACCATCTCGGTCAGGTCCATGTCGGTCAGCGCGTCACCGGAGATGACAAGGAAGGCATCGTCGCGCAACTCGTCCTCGGCGTTCTTCACCGAGCCCGCGGTGCCGAGCGGTGTTTCCTCGGTGGCGTACCGCAGCGACATGCCGACGTCCTCGCCGTCGCCGAAGTAGTTCCGCACGAGCGCGGCGAGGAACTGCACGGTGACCACGGTCTCCTCGAACCCGTGCCGCTTGAGCAGCCGCAGCACGTGCTCCATGATCGGCCGGTTCACCACGGGCAGCAGCGGCTTTGGCTGGTTGGCGGTCATCGGGCGGAGCCTGGTGCCCTCCCCGCCCGCCATCACGACGGCCTTCACGAAGGATGCGCCTCCTTCACCAGGTCCCTGATCTGCGCGAGGTAGAGCAGCGCCGCCCACCAGTAGAGCGCGACGCCCCAGACCGCGAACGCCCAGCCGATAATCCGCACCGCCTCGGACACGTCACCGCCGTGCGCGCCGAGGAACAGCAGCGGGAAGGCGTACATCAGGCACAGGGTTGCCGCCTTGCCGGCGAAGCTGACCTGCAGCGACCCGTACTCGGTGCGCTGCCTGAGCACGAGCAGCGCGAGCGCCATGCACACCTCCCTGGCCGCGATCGCGCCGAGCAGCCACCACGGGATGATCCCGCGCACGCCAAGCGCGACGATCGTGGCCGCGATGTACAGCCGGTCCGCGGCCGGGTCGAGCAGCTGGCCGAGCCTGCTCGTCTGGTTGAGCATCCGCGCCAGCTTGCCGTCGAGCCAGTCGCTGATCCCCGCGAAGCCGAGCAGCGCCGCGGCGATGACGTCGGCCGTGGCCGTGCGCGGCACGAGGACCAGCCACAAGAACACGGGAACGCCGGCTAGCCGGGCGGCGCTCAGCGCGTTCGGCCAGGTAACAATCCGGTCTCCCACGCCTGTGATGGTATTCGAGCCATGGCCGCCCGCCGACCGGGGGTGGCCGTGCCCGGTCGCACTTCGCGACGGAAACGCCGCTCGCGCCGCCCCGTTGGCGCTCCTCTCCCGTGCGATCGTGTCTCTCGGTCCGCAAGAACCACGCCGCGTGAGGGGTGCGCGCGGGCGCTGGCCGGCGGACGGTAACCGTTCGCGCCTGCATAAAAACTTTAGGTTACCTTTGGGTAACATATAACGGTGCGTGCTTCGCCGGCCGCCGGTATGATCCGCCCGACCCTGTCGTCGAGCCCGCGGAGCGTTTCCATGAGCACACCACGTGAGCTGGCAGACCTTTTCCATGAGCGGTGGCTGCGTGTCCATCCGTTCGCCGCGACCACCTACGGCATCCCCGGCTATGACGACCTGATGCCGGACGACAGCGCGGAAGGCCAGCAGGCATGGCGGGCCGAGGCCGGCCGGTTCCTCGACTCGGCGCGCGCGATCGGCCGCGGCCCGCTCGGCGTGGCCGACGCGGTGACGCTCGACTGCGTGACGGAGGCGGCAGAGCAGGAGGTGGCGGCCGTCGACCTGGCCGCAGACGAGCACACCGTGACGCCCATGCACTACGCGGGGGCGCCGCTGTTCCTCGCGGTGGCGGCGCGGACGGTGCTCGTCGATGAGACCGCGGCGCAGGCCTACCTGACCCGGCTGCGGCGCAGCGGCGCCTGGCTCGACCAGGTCACCGAGCGGCTGCGGGCGGGCGCCGCCCGCGGACGGCTCCCGGTGGCGCCCCTCGCGGAGCAGGCCATCGGCTGGGCCGAGCGGCTGCTCGCCGCGCCGGATGACAGCCCGCTGCTCTCCCCGCTGCCGCCGCAGGGCTGGGACCGCGCCACGGACTGGGCGGCGGACCTGCGGGCCGCGGTGCGGGACGTGGCGTACCCGGCGCTCGCCAGGTGGACGGCCGCGATCAGGGAACTGCTGCCGCGGTCACGCCCTGCCGAGCACGCCGGACTGCGCTGGCTGCCCGGCGGCGACGCCGACTACGCGCGGGCCATCAGGGTCTACACCACGCTGCCGCTGTCCGCGCGGGAGCTGCACCAGACCGGGCTCGATCACGTGGCGGCGCTCGAGGCGCGGGCGGTGGAGCTCGGCAGCGGGCTCGGGCTGTCCGGTCTCGCCGAGGTCATGGCCGCGATCAGGGGGGCGGCCGGGCAGATCACCCCGGATGAGGCGGTCGCCCGGGCGCTGACCGCCGTGCGGCGGGCCGAGGAACGCGCGCCTGACTTCTTCCCCGCGCCGCTCCCCCCGCCGTGCGCGGTGACGCCGATGCCCGACGTGGTGGCCCTGGCCGGCGCGGCGCCGCACTACACGCCGCCGCGGCTGGACGGCGGGCGGCCGGGAACGTTCTGGTTCAACACCAGGCTGCCGACCGCGGGCACCGGCTGGGACATCGACGCGGTCGCCTTCCACGAGGCGGTGCCCGGCCATCACCTCCAGCTGTCCCGGCTCCAGCTGCTCGACGCGCTGCCCGCGCTGCAGCGCCAGCGCAGCCTGCCGGTGTTCTCCGAGGGCTGGGGCCTGTACGCCGAGCAGCTCGCCGAGGAGGCCGGGCTGTACGCCGACGACCAGGGCCTGCTCGGCGCGGTCTGCGCGTCCCTGATGCGCGCCGTTCGCCTGGTGGTGGACACCGGGCTGCACGCGTTCGGCTGGAGCCGCGAGCAGGCCGCGGCGTACGCGGTGGAGCACGTGCCCATGCCGCCTGAGTTCATGGCGGCGGAGATCGACCGGTACATCGTTATGCCCGGCCAGGCGCTCGCCTACCTGACCGGCAAGCTGGAGATCGAGCGCCTGCGGGCCGACGCCCGCCGTCGCCTCGGCCCGGCGTTCTCACTGCCCGCCTTCCACGCCGCCGTCCTCGACCACGGCTCGCTCCCGATGCCGACGCTGTCCCGCAGCATCGCGGCCTGGCTAGACGCCCAGTCACCCACGGAAGGCGACAGCATCGCCTAGCCAGCGCCGGCGCGGGCCCCCCCACCACCGCCAGGCACCCCGGCACCCCACCAACACCCCGCCAGGCACCCCGGCACCCCAACACCCCGCCAGGCACCCCGGCACCCCAACACCCCGCCAGGCACCCCGGCACCCGACAGCACCGCCAGGCACCCGACAGCACCGCCAGGCACCCCGGCACCCGACAGCACCACCAGGCACCCCGGCACCCGGCAGCACCGCCAGGCACCCCGGCAGCACCGCCAGGCACCCCGGCAGCACCGCCAGGCACCCCGGCAGCACCGCCAGGCACCCCGGCAGCACCGCCAGGCACCCCGGCAGCACCGCCAGGCACC
>Ga0335078_10011363_pt1 | contig 13200 bp, 17 predicted proteins | sample Lox_Sample_32_FD_206711 | JGI IMG/M metagenome (GOLD analysis project Ga0335078, IMG submission 206711) | Soil microbial communities from Loxahatchee National Wildlife Refuge, Florida, United States - Lox_Sample_3.2 | ecosystem: Environmental > Terrestrial > Soil > Wetlands | place: USA... | reverse complement strand
CTCGCGGATCCCCTGGCGGAGCGTCGGGTGCAGGGGCATGTCTTCGAAGCGAAGGTGCGTGACCGCCGGGGCAGGCGCCTTCGGCAGGGATTCGGGTTCGGCCATGAGAACGGGTCGACCCAGCCTCTCGGCGGTTAAGAGGACCGCCCCGCCGCTCCGCCGTGGGAAGCTCGGCCTCCGGCGCGAAGGGAGCGCCCGGAGGCCGCCACCCCCGAGGAAGGGGGCCGGCCATCCGCCGTGACTTCCGATGAACCGTGGTAGTTTATACTCGACTCGCGGGTTCGGGGGCCGCTCGTTGGCGATGGGCGAATATCGCGACCCGCCACGCTTCCACGTCGTCTCGGCGTGGACCCCGACACGGTATCCCGGTCCCACCGCCGAAGAGACCGGGTATCGGGCCCCGTCGGGGGAGTCCACCCCGTCTCGCCCCCCACCGGCCCCCGTGACCCCCGCACCCGTGACCGTTCCGGCGCCGGCGATCGCTCCGGTCCCCGCGCCCTCTACGCGCCCGAGCGCGCCTCCGTCGGGGTCCCCCGCCCTCTACGACCTGTCGCATCTCCTGCAGCGCCTTTGGACCGCTCCTGCCGACCGGAGCGGGGTCCACACCGCACCAGCCGCCTCGGCGTCTCCAGGGTCGCCGCTCGGATCGCCCCCGTCGACCTCAGCGTCCCCGTCCCCTTCGCCGCCGATCCCGCCTCGGGCCGAGTCGACACCGGCCGTCCTGCGCTGGGGTCGCGGGGACTCCGCCCCGGAGCCGACGTCGCCTCGCCGGAACCGCGCTTGGATATGTCCCCGGTGCCGATTGACGAACGCGCCCTGGACCCGAAGTTGTCCGGACTGCCGGACGGCGGCGCCGGACCTCTGAGCTACCCGAGCGGGCCCGACGGAGAACGCAGGAACGCACGAACCTTCGCGGCCTCGAAGTTCTCGACCCCCTCGAGCCGCCGGCCGCCGGGTTCGAGCAGCAGCGGCAGCACGTCCGACGGAGTGATCCACCGCTCGACGAGGGGTCGGTCGTCGCCCGGCCGATTGACGTCCACGACCCGCACCTGGCGGTGTGCCCGTCGGGCCTCGGTCTCGACCACCTCCACGCACATCACCGCGTCCGGCGGGAGTCGCCAATCGTCCGGCGCTGCCGCGGGCGGATCCCGACCGACGCGGCGCGCTTGCGACCACCCGCCGGGGACGGCCATCGCCCCGAAGAATCGCTGGGTCACGCTGCCGTACTGGACCGTCCGGATATCCGGCTCGATCGACGGTGACCCCGAGACGAACAGAATCAGGTCCACGGACCGACCAATCTCGCAAGGCCCGGGCTCACATGAGCTCTCGGACCGCCCGCGCGTGGCCTAGGTCAGCTCGGTCTTCGACAGCATCCGACCCGTCCAATCGATCCGGGTCAGGAACTGAGGAGTGCGGCCCGCGAAGTACTCGTCGACCGCCTGCTTCGCCCCCGCCCAGTACCCGTAGTCGTCGATGATCAGGATCCCGCGCGCAGCCAACCGCGGGTACAAGCACTCCAGCTCGTGCTTGGTCGACTCGTACCAGTCGGTGTCGAGACGCAGCAGCGCGAGCTGCTCGGGCCCGGTCCCCGGGAGCGTGTCCTCCACCTTCCCCGGAACGTAGACGATCCGGTCGGCGGGGTATCCGGTGCTCGCCAGATTCCGGCGGACGGCGTCGAGCCCCCCCTCGTACCAGTGACGGTAGAACAGCTTCCGTAGCCGGTCCATGACCCCGCGCCGGTGCCGTTCCCACTCCGGCAGGGCGGCGTGCCCGCCGCGCAGCGTCACGTCGTGCTCGCTCGGCCGGCTCATCCCTTCGAACGTGTCGTAGAGGTAGAGCGTACGGTCGGTCGCCGCCAGATCGACGAGCGTCCGGGCGACGAGCATCATGCTGCCGCCCCGCCAGACCCCGCACTCCGCGAGGGCGCCCGGGATCTTCGCCTGCACGACGAACTTCGTCGCCTGGTAGAGGGCGTACATCCGGGCCCGCGAGGTCATCGTGAACTCCTTGCACGCCGCGTAGATCCGGAGGAACTCCGGTTCGAGCGCCGCGTCGGCCCGGGAGAGCTCGACGGGGAGGTCGGCCCAGTTGAACGCCTTCTCGACCGCTTTCCACATGGAGGGCGCGATCTCCGCTTGGCGACGGCCTAGCTCGGTTCGACCATAAGGGTTCGTGGCTCCCAGCGCACTCCGCCGAGCGGACGCCACGAGGCGCGGACCGTGAGCCGGGTCCCCGGGAGACCCCGTTTCGTGACCTCCCGGGCGGATTTTATGGCCCCCTGGACTTCGGACGTTCGACGTCCCATGAGCGGAGAAGTAGGACACTTTGAGATCCCGGCCGACCAGACCGACCGTGCACGGAAGTTCTACGCGTCGACGTTCGGTTGGAAGATGAACGAGATGCCCGGTTTCGACTACACCATGGTCAGCACAGGGCCCGTGAACGCCCAGGGCTCGCCGACCGAACCGGGTTCGATCGGCGGAGGGATCGGAAAGCGCGGGGGACCGTTGGAGCATCCCGTCGTCACGATCCTCGTGGACGACATCGCGGCCGTGGAGAAGACGATCGAGAAGCACGGCGGCAAGATCGTCCAGCGGAAGCAGCCGATCGGCGACGGCTCGATGGGCTTCACGGGGTACTTCAAGGACACCGAGGGCAACACCGTGGGCCTCTACCAGGCCCCGAAGAAGTAGGTGCCGGCAGAGTCCAACCCTTTCTTCGGCCGAGCCGGGACGGGCGATGATCACGCCCCGGGGACGCTGTCACCCCAGGGGTCATAGCTCACTCCGGAAGGATTCTGGGGCTGCCCGGCACAAGCATCCAGAGCCCTGAGCCGGCTATCCTCCGGCTCACCCGCCTCGGTCGATCGCCTAGCCGTCGTGCGGGGAGCGCAGATCGCGACCGCTCTCGAGGACCGATTTGAGGTTCATCGCGAAGTACGTCCATCCCCACTCGGCGCCCCCGTACAGTTCGGTCCATCGCGCAAGACGCGGGAACCCCGAATGGCGCACGTGCAGGATCGTCCCATCGTCTCGGGCTTCGATGGAGAGCGACAGGACCGTCCCTGCGAGCGCGACCCCGGGCCATCTCCACACGAACGAGATCCGTTGACCGGGGACGAACTCGAGGATCGTCCCCCGGTGGGTCGGCCCGTCGTTCCAGCCGAGGGTGTACTTTCCGCCCTTTCGAGGATCAATCTCGGCACGGTCGCAGAGCCACCGACGAAGGGACGGACCATCCGAGATCGCCTGAAAGACAGCCGCGGGGGTCGCCCGAAGGAAATACCGATGGTCGACCGCGCGGTCGGTCTTCGGGCTCATCGACGTTCTCCCTCCTCCCCAGCGAGCAGCCCAGTATATCGATGAAGTGAGATGGGGGGTGCTCCACCCGCGGGAGCGATTACCCAGCCGGAAACGTGAGGAGTGGGTTCCGGACCGAACCGGCAGGGCCCGCCAGGGGACGCTTTGAGAGCTCGGTTGGGTCGCCTACCTTCCTCGGCGCCGGCTCCCCAACCGTGCCAAACGTGCCGACCGTCGCCTTGGACGGGGTTCCGTGGCTCGTGGGCCCGGGCGAATCTCGAATGTCCCCGATGGGCGGCCCGGGGCCGCCCGTTCCCGACGTGTCATACGGTCCTGGCGACCCGAAATCTGGACTCGGTCAATCGGAAGGTTGATGTACCACCAGCTCGCGAGAACTGGGCTGACAGGCGAAGTGCGGACGAATCCGAGGGGGCACCGGGGGTTCGTAGCTGCCTGGACCGAGGGAACCGATGCGTTGGGCATGTAGGAACGGGCGGCGGAGTTGCCGGGGAGTTTCGCCGATCTTGGCCACGATCCTCCTCGTGGCGATCGCGCTCGTCCTGGCTGCGGTCCTCTACGTACTGGTGGCTGGATTCGCGCATTCGACCGGACCAACGTCGATCGTCACGGCGCTGGGGGCAGGCCCGGCGTCGGACATCGTCGGATCGTCCCAGACCAACGCGTTCTGCCAGAAGGCCCACTACTGCTACTCGGTCCCGATCTTCCTCGCCGGACACGGCGTCACGCTCGGGGATGTCGCCCTGAGCGTGCTCACGGTCGACGGTACCATCCGCACCGTTGGTCAGAACTACGCCCAGCTGGCGATCGTCGATTCCACCAACGGTGTGGTCGCCAGCGCCAAGCTCTCGAAGAATGCGCCGTTCGAGATCTCCGGTTGGCAGAAGTTCGCTCATGGCGGCTCGGCCGGTGCCCCCCTAAGCACCTCCGAGACCCTATGGGTCCAGTTTGGGAACACCCACTCCAGCCCGTTCGGGCAGGGGCTGACCCTGCAGATAGCGGGAACGGGCTCGTTCTCGGGGACGGTTACGATCTATCTCCCCTGACCGCGAGATCGGCCCGCGCCCACTGGGGGGAACGGCGTCTTTCGAAATCGGCCCCGGGGCGAAGGGGAGGACGACCTACCGGCCCGGCACAGTCCTCTGCCGACGTCGCGAAGAGGCGGACCTCTCGCCGTCAGGCGAGGCATCGGTTGCGAGGGCTGAAACCTGCCGTAACGGCCCTTTCCTCAGGAAGAAGGCGAAGCCGATCCCCCGGCCCGGTCGAGGGTAGAGCAAACTCGTGATGGGCGGGCCCAAAAACGGGGAATCGATGGGCCCAGTCGGATTTGAACCGACGACCTCCCGGTGATACGCCGGACCGTCAGAGAGCCTGCCAAGATTCAGTCCCCCGTGGGCCGGGCAGCTTCCCGCATCCGCTCGTGGAATAGGGAGAGACCGGCCTCCATGTCGAGGTACTCTTCGCCGATGTAGTGCCAGGTGGTGCTGATGTCCTGGTGCCCGAGGATCCGCTTGATGCGCCGGACTTGGTCGAGGTCCTTGCGAGCGAGGTAGGTGATCCGCGCCCAGCTACGGCGGAGCACGTGCCCACTCAAGGGGAAGGGCAGCTCAAGCTCGTGGCCGAGCTCCCGTAGGTCCGCGTCCGCGGTCGAGTGCCCGACGCCGTAGACGCGATCCTTCCCGCGGAGTCCCTGGGACTCAATCCAGGAGCGGAGGACCCCTGCAACCTCGAGGTCGACTGGGATCGTCATGCGTTCCCCGTCCGGTCCCTTCACGGCGAAGCTCATGCGCGGGACCGGGTCGTCCAGCAGCAGGTCGCAGACTCGGAGGTCTCGCACCGAATCCTCGCGCATTCCGAGGAACCCCTGGAGTGCGACGCGGACCTTGACTCGACCCGTCGCCGCCGCGTAGCACCGCAGCAGCTGGAGCTCGTTCAACCAGATCCGGCGGTCATCCGTTCGACGCGGGAGGCGCCAGATTGACGCGAGGGCCCCGAGTCCGGAGTTGCCTTCCTCCGCGCAGTACGTCCGTAGTCCGGAGAAGATCGGCTTGAGTGAGTTGGTTCGCCAGATCTGGCTTCGCTTCACGCGAAGCACTTGCTCCGCCGTTACGTCCCGCGCGCCAGCGATTCGGACGTCGAGGCCCGCGCGACGGCACATCCCGGGCCAGCGAAGGAGGTCCCGACGACGATGCACGGCTGTCAGCTCCCCGAGTCGACCGAGTTCGTTTCGCATCCGATCGACGTGGCGTGTTACCGACTCTCGGAACCGCCGCCTTACTGACGGCATTTTGCGGTTCCTTGAAGGGGTTTTTGGAAATGGTGCGGGGGAGGTCAGGACCCCGCGAAGGGCCGGGGGCGGTAAGCTACCCGCGGTGAATGTAAGGGTGGATCCTGACTCGAGTTCACGGAGCGGAGTGAAGCGCGAGAGAGATCGCGGCGGCCGCGAGACGCGGGCGCCCGGCGGCGACCACTTGACAGTCGGAACCGCAACTGTCAGCGACGCACTATCAAGGCGGTTCGTTAGAATGAGGCCTTGGGGCGTGGCCGAGGAATCCGAGTGCTGGCCCGGATCCCTCGAACCAATCACTGGAATAGGCAGTGGCGGAAGAACCCTTCGGCTCGCACCAGCATGCGACCTCGGCAAGGAGAATACGTCGGCCTTCTTTAGTCGAGGGGGAAGCGGGGTCTTGGTCTAAGTAAAGCCAGGAGCGTTACAATTCCTCCCGTCCGAACTACGGGGTCGCCTGTGACTTCTGGAGTTTCCGCGCTACCAGGTTAAGGAGGGCCGCGGCCGTCGCAAACCCGAGGTACGCATCCTCGGACTCCGCGTTCACCGCCGGGACCGGCTTCTGGCCGGCTTTATCGACGCGGTGGTGGAATGCGTGCGTGTAATCGAGTATACCTTCAAGACCGGTCAGGAGCGCCTCGGCGGTCCCGGGCTGGATCCCGTTCGTCTCAAGGAGTGGCCGGATCAGCTCCTTCTTCTTTAGCAGCTCTACGACCGCCCGCGCGTCCTCCGCGCACTGTGTCCATTCACCCTTCTGGATGTCGATCCGCATCCTCTGAAGCGACTCGCCGGCCTCCTTGACCCGCTCCGCGAGCTCCCCCGACTTCGTGACCTCTATCTCAGATTCCGGCACCTCGAGAACGAGGAACTTCCCGATCCCAAAAACCGGCGCGAATTCCGTGGCCCAATCGCTGCTCGGGATGGCTCGCTGGAACTTCGGGACTTCCTCAATGATGACCTGGAACATGCCCGAATTGGGCTCAGCCGAGAGGATTTCAGGGCCACCCGCGGGGTCCGTCTTGTTCGGCGGGTGGAACGCAATCAGCGTGTGAGTTTGGCGCGGGTTAATCCCCGGCACCTGGTACTCGACGTACTGGGTGCGGGTGGTCGAGTAGGCCGCAACGAATCTCGTCGCCCGCCCTGTAAGTTGGAATATCACATCGCGTTTGGGGTTCTTCTCACGGCACCGCTCGATGTGATCCAACTCGCGCCTGGTGAGTCGAACGTCCGCACGGAGGTTCCACTCTTGTTGGTGGAACGGAGCTGTCGGCTTGGCGACGGAGAACGTGGCCGGATTCCAACCGTACACGGCCTCGGTCTCTTCGCCGAGCCGTACACCGTCCGCAGCATACAGCTGAACCCGAAGACCCACCGTGGAGCCGGGTTCGGAGGCGATGACCGTCAGTTGAAGCCGAAGGAGCGGCTCGACTGATTCCTTGACAGCACTGGGTTGCGCATCTCGAACGTGCATCATGCCGGGGGGTAGTGGGCGGAGGTAGATGAAACACCCCGCTTCCTCTCGAGGCTTAACCAGGGAAGTAGTGTCCAATCCGTAGACGAGCGTCTACGGTCGTGGGTGCGATGTCCAGCAAGTCGGTCGTGTGCCCCTTCTGCGGCGCACGCAAGTCTCTACAAGGGCTCGACGGCCACTGCCGCGCGGTGCATCGGTGCCGGCCTGACGGATCCCCCTATCGACCGCCCCCAGGTTCAGTCGCCTTCTCGCAGAAGCTGGAGGAGGGGCACCGCAGGAAGAGCTGGGCCGATGAATGCGCGGCCACAGTTCGAGAGGTCGTCGATGCGGGTGTGGCGCTACAAGACCTCAAACGGGTCCTCCGACCCGTCCTTCACGATGCCCGCGGCGGCCCCGAGGGTCATGGCTCGGCGGCCGCCGCTCAGGCTCCCTCCGCGAATCTCGACCCCCTTGCGAACGAGACTCATACAGAGCACGTCAGATTCGGTGACTACGCCGCAACCCGACACGTCGTCTACGGAGATTCAGCGTGACCGAGAGGAAGGATGTACTGGCAGCTTGGAGCCCTCCCGCACTCGAGGAAGCCATGTCCAACCTCAGCGGGCAGGATGTCTCGATCGTTCGCCTCGAGGTGGGCCGAGGATTGGACCCTCGGCGCAGCTGCCGCATCGCGCTCGACGAAAAGAGTGGGCTTCTGGTCGCGGGTCCCGCCGACGTTGCGGCGGAAATCATCGAACGGATCCATGCCGCCGGCCGCGCGGGTAAGCCGATCGACGCGGAGCTCGCCGATTTCCCCTGGAAAGGGGGAGAGGTCGCCCGAGTCTTCGTGACACTCGATCCACGTGCCCTCCCTCCGCCCTCACGAGCCACGCCTACGCGCGAACCAACCAAGGAGTAGAGAGATGCCGCACACGAACTACGGCCAGAGCGAGACATCGTACGACCGACCCAACGTCTATACCGGAGGGGGCCTTCGCGAACGCCTCCGCGAGCAGGCACAGGCCGCCTGGAATTCGCCGGAGGGCGAGGCGCAGCGCCGCGCTCTGCAGGACGCAGGGCGACGCACCGCGGGCCGCGCCTACTGGGAAGCCGCGCGTCGCGTGAACCTCGGGCGAGCCTTCGCCGACGCGGCGAACCGGGCGGGCGTCTCGAACGCTTACCGCGCGGCGTGGGGCTCCCCGGTCTTCTGACCCGGCCGATCGGAGGACCAGGAGGGCGAATTTGGGAGCAGGAGTGAAGGCCACCGGGGTCGCGCTCGGCATCGCGGGGGTGGCCGGAGCCATCCTCGCCTTCGTCCCGGGGGCCTCGCAGGCGGTGGGTCTTGGACCGAGCCCGTACGCCCTGGGGCAGCCGTCCGCGGAGCAAAGAGCCCAGCGAACTCGGGAGCTCGCCGCGGTCGAGGGAGCCACGGGGCCCGGCAGCGACCCCGCGACTGCGCGTTGGCAGGCCGGGGTCGCGGGCGGGACCTCGAGCGCGGCTCCACGGGTGAACCCCGGCTCAAGCGCCGGCGCGACCGGGTACTCGGTCAATCGTTTCGCCGCCGCCGCGATCCCGGGCGGAGGCGACACCGCGGGCAACTACTACGGGCCGGGCACCCAGCAGGGCGCAGGGCAGGGTATGACGCCGACGCCAGCGTACGTCGCCTCCGGCCCCGGCCGCGCCCCGCGCCCGACGAGCGGAAGGATTGCGAACGGCTCTTCTGTCGCTCGGTACAGTTGAGGGCGCCCCCCGCGACGGCGACGTGGAACAGGTACTACGGACCCGAATGACCGGCAGCCGGAGAATCCGTTGGACCTGCGGGATCACGTTCGAGGTCGAGGGCGACAGCCGCGCCGAAATGTTGCGGGCTCTCGCGTTGGCAGTCGCGGACTTTCCTCGCCCGATCACCGGGATCCACGCGAACGAGAATGTCGTCTACGGGGAGATCTGAACGGCCGTGCGTGCTGGGTTGTACGCTCGCGTCAGCACCGGCGATCAAGACGGGTCGTCCCAACTCACGCGGCTGCGAGACTGGGCCGCGCGTGAGGGCTACGACCCGGTCCTCGAGCGCATGGACGTAGCCAGCGGTCGGCTTGTCCGCCGGCCGGGCGCCGAGGACATCCTGGCCGCGGCCCGCGGGCATCACATCCAAGCGGTTGCTGTCGTCAAGGTTGACCGGTGGGCTCGCAGCGTCCAGCACCTGGCGGCGACGGCCGCCGAGCTCCATGCGCTCGGGGTGGAGTTCGTGGCGGTCGACCAAGGGATCCGTGTGAGCCGCGACCGCAGCGACCCCACGTCGACGCTCATCCTGCACGTCCTGGCGTCCGTCGCGGAGTGGGAGGGGTCGATCATCCGAGAGCGGACGAAAGAGGCCCTGGCCTCGCTCAAGGCACGCGGGGTGAAGCTCGGTCGTCCCCCTCGAAAGGGTATCCCGCCTGCTCCGTCAGAGCACACCACTTTCGCGAGGGGGGTTCGGAAACGACCGTTTCCCGGCTACGAACTAGTGGATTCTCTTCTCGGCTCGGACAAGCTCCCTCCGGAGCCGAGACTGTTTCTCCCTCGGAGTGGGAATCAGTCGGTGGACCAGGTCGATGCAAAGAATGGCAACCGGGATACCGACCGCTCCCCCCAGGATGATTGCCGGTAGGGTCCCCAGGGCCCGAGTGGCATCCGCCAACACGATGCTGTTGACCAATCCCGAGGCCCCTCCTCCAAGACCGGTCCCAATGCTTCTCACGACGCGCTTCCAGCCTGGAAGACCCGCGCTCGGGTTGGGGTCGTCGTATAGAGGCAAGACGTGGTTGAGCACGGCAAGGCTGTCGAATTTCCTTCTGCGCTCCTGGAACCAGCGGATCAGTGGTGGGACCACCAGTCCGAGGCCGATTATCGCGTCAAGCAGGGCCGCCCAGGGCTCGAGAGCCGATGCGGTGGAGGACCAGTCCATGAAGGTCATCAGTCATGGTTCTGCGATAGGAACCGTTTTCGGGGGTGTCCTATGACTCGGACGCCAAACGAGGAGCGGCGCCGCACGCTGCGCCGGTCGCCACGGATTGTCTGGTCGCCGTTGAGCTCACGAAGGCCCCGATTCCGCCCCGACCGGTCTCTGAAGTCGTTCGATCGCGCGATTCCCGTCGAGAAGAAGGAGGGGTTGACGCCTCATCCCAGGCCCCGCGTCGAGTTCCTCTACTGCACCCGGTGCGGGCTATCGATGTCGCCCGGTAGATCGCAGGTGACTCGCGAGCGGATCCAGCGGGGCGAGCTCCGCCCCGAGCGCATCCTCTGTCAGAGCTGCCTTGAGGCGAGCCGCGCGACGCCATGAGCTCGCAGGAGCGGCAGCTTCGCCGCGATCGGGTCGCCCGGGCGTTTCTGGCCCGTGTTGGACCCGGCGGGCACTTCCCGCGGTGCTCTCGGTGCGGGCACACGATCTACGCTCACAGAGGGCCGAACCTAACCTGCCATGGGGCGCGGCTCTGCTCGTGCGACGCACGCGCCTGAAGTGGGTAGGGGTTCGCCACGGCGTGTGGACCGGCGGGCAACCGCTTACTCCAAAACAGGAGGCTGCACTGAATGGTCTTGTAGTGCGAATGCAGTTCGCCAACAAGCGGAGGGAGAACGGTCGAGATGCCGGAGAGTCACGAAGGATGGGGCTACGCGATGATCGTCGTCGACGTGGTCGCGTGGATTGCCCTGATCTCACTCTCCGAGGGATTCGCCCCTCACGGTAGCCTACTTCTGACGAGAGCGGATTGGAAGTTCCTGTTGAATGTCTTGCTCATCCTTACCGCCCTCACCATCCTCTACACCATCGTCCAGGCTGCCGGGCGCGGGAACAGCTCGTAGACGCGCAAGCCCGGTATCAGAACACCGCGCCGGCGAAGCGCGGAGCCATGACTAACGCGGCGCCGCACCAGGGGAAGGCTACGAGCGCTGCCTGGAGCCCGAGCGCGGGGATCCGATCGGGGACCGCGGTCGGGCACCGACAGTAGAAGCACTGCACGAGCCACAGACCGGATGCGGACCCGCGCTCATGCTATGCGTCCCGGAACATGAACGGCGGTATGGGGACAGACGAGGCGGACAATCAGATCCTCAATGAGGCGCTGCGGCGGATCCGGCGGAAGCTTGTCGACGAGGTCGAGGCACTTTCGGGAGAGGAGACTTCAGACCATGCGATCGCCGCCGCGATTCTATCTGCCGTCGTGAACGTGGACGGAATCGCGGCGATAGCCAAGCACTCCCGTGAACTCGTCGGCTTGACAAGGGTGCTTCTGGGAGCTACAATCGTCCTCGCCGCCCTCACCGCAGTCCTGCTCTGGAGAGTCGCCGTCTGAGCTCTCACGGGACGTCCCCCACGTCGAGGGTTGTTTGCCCCGTCGGAGGGCGGTGTAGCACGTCCCACCGGGCACGGAGCTCTGCGGCCCACTCGAGCTCGCCCTGCTCAACCGCGGCCTTCATCGAAAGCAGGATTGCCGTACGCTCCCCGTCGTTGTAGATCCGCCCCCGGACGCGGAATAGGTCCGGGTGTTCGTGTAGAAGCATGTCGATGTAACCCCCGGTTCGGAGTGTCGACGGGTTCACGTTGAGCGCGGAGGCGAGCTCCCCGACACTCATTCCTGCCGGATGGGAGAGACGCACAAGCCGAGCTGCGCGGGCGATCGTCGTTCGGGTTATGGTCCTCGGTTGCGGCACCTTCGCTTCCTCCTCGTGCGTGTGTGCTTCATTTCGTACCGATACGGTCCCCGGAAACCCCTCCGAACCTCCCCCGCTTCTGCACCTCTACCGCTAGACCCCGAGCTGGCCGTCCTCACCCCGACCGTCGCTCGGTCCCGTCTCCGGGGGGACACCACCCCCGCCGAAGCACACACACGCTGTGCCTCCCGGGTTCGAGTTGGTCGACCCGAGATCTCAAGAGTCGCGGCACGGGCCCGGTCCGACCACCGTTCCACGGGTCGGAAGGGATGACCCGGCGCGGGCTCCGTCGCTCGGGGTCCGAGCTCGAGGACCAGCCTACCCGAGTGCGGCCCCGACGTCGCGGCGAGATCCTTTCGCCACCGCGCTTCGTTCGGGCCTGTGGGGGAGGCGCCTCCTCGCCTGGGGTTCGCACGGCGTCGGGGTCGTCAACCCGCTTGGTGGATCTCGGGGCTCCTGCCGCGGCACGTGGCCGGGCAGCGGGTCGTTCGACTCGGCGTCAGTCAGTGGGAAAAGGGGGCGACCCCGCGCGAACGGGGCCGCCGAAGGAGTTAGACTCGTAGGCAGTTCCGAGAGTAGGGCGAGCTGGCGATGGAGAATCCGCGCGGCGTCGAGGCCTGAAACTCGGCCCAATTCGGGCCGGACCACATCGCGGAGCAGGAACGATTCTCTGACGGTCCATGGGCCCAGTCGGATTTGAACCGACGACCTCCCGGTTATCAGCCGGGTGCTCCAGCCAAACTAAGCTATGGGCCCTCGGCGGCGTGAGGTGGTCCGCGCTATAGCCGTTGCCCCGGAAACCGGATCCGAACCTCGGCGCGTCTTCGAGAGCCAGTGGGCGAGGCCCTACGCCCCATCCCGATTCGGGGGGTTCCCAGGGGGCTACCGTCGCGACCCGACCCTCCTTTGCGACTATAAATAGGTCCACGGACTCGGGGGGTGCCGGAAGGGGGTCAGCCGGGAAATGTCGTCCGTTCCGCACCGTGGGCCCCGCCATCGCCGCCGAGCGCCGCGACCGACCCGCCGGCGGTTCGCCGGCAGCGCGTACTGGGTCCTCATCGGGGGGGCGGCCGCCGCGATCATCTCCTCGGGCTTCGTCATGGGTGCGTTCGTCATCGGGAGCTTCGCGTACAATCCGTTCCAAAGCTCCGCCCAGGGGGCGCCGATGCCTCCCCCGGGGGTCTCGTACGTCCAGGCGGCCGCCGAGATCGTCGGGCCGACCACGACGCCCGCGACCGGCGCCTGTGTCAGCTCCAATCTGGGGACGCTGGCCACTCCGACCGCCTTGACCGACGGAGCGAACACCGGGATCTGCCTGAGCACATCGGTCTCGGGGTTCAGTTCCGGCGACACGATGTACGTCTTCGAGATCTCGTTCAGCCACCTGGCCGCGAACGCCACGATCTTCCAGGTTCAGCTCGGGGTTAGCGTGACGCCGTCCGCCAACGATGTCG
>Ga0335078_10011361_pt1 | contig 13202 bp, 10 predicted proteins | sample Lox_Sample_32_FD_206711 | JGI IMG/M metagenome (GOLD analysis project Ga0335078, IMG submission 206711) | Soil microbial communities from Loxahatchee National Wildlife Refuge, Florida, United States - Lox_Sample_3.2 | ecosystem: Environmental > Terrestrial > Soil > Wetlands | place: USA... | reverse complement strand
GACCGGCGCGGCGGTGGCCTGCCCCGACCGCAAGGTCGTCTGCCTCGAAGGCGACGGCAGCGGCATGTACACGCTGCAGGCGCTGTGGACGCAGGCGCGCGAGGGCCTCGACGTGACGACGCTGCTGTTCTCGAACCGTACCTACCAGATCCTCAAGGGCGAGCTCGCCAATGTCGGCGCCGGCAACCCCGGCCGCAAGGCGCTCGACATGCTCGACCTCGGCAATCCCGATCTCGACTGGGTCGGGCTTGCCAAGGCGATGGGGGTGCCCGGCGCCAAGGTGACGACGATGGACGAGTTCAACCGGCGCTGCGCAGAGGGGCTGACGACGCCGGGGCCGTATCTCGTCGAGGTCGAGCTTTAGGCCCCCGGCTTTCGGAATTCTGCGCCGCCGGCTGCAATGCATCGCGCCGCTCGGGCGTTGGTAACCATGCCGCGATGAACATCGCTCCGAAGCGCCACAGGAGATCGGCCGGGCCGATGGATGACGCCAGCGACGTAAAGGAGGCGGTGCGCCGGCCCGCTCCGCCGCCGCCCAGCGACCCGCAGATCGAGGCGGTGATCGCGGCGCGGCACGGCGATCCGTTCGCGTTCCTCGGCATGCACAGGGAAGCGGGGACGCTCGTCGTGCGGGCGATGCTGCCGGGCGCGGAGGCCGTCTCGATCGTCGATCGCGCGAGCGGTAAAGTCGCCGCGATCGCCGAGAAAGTCCACCCCGCGGGGTTCTTTGTCGCCCGGCTGGGCAATCGCCGGCATTTTGCCTATCGACTGAGGGCGTCCTGGGGCGCCGCGACGCACGAGTTCGACGATGCCTACCGTTTTCCGCCGGTGCTCGGCGAGCTCGACCTCTATCTGCTGGCCGAAGGCACGCACCACGACAGCTACAACAAGCTCGGCGCGCATCCGGGCACGCTCGACGGTGTCGACGGCGTGAGCTTCGCCGTGTGGGCGCCCAACGCGCAGCGGGTCAGTGTCGTGGGCGCGTTCAGCGCCTGGGACGGAAGACGCCTGCCGATGCGCAAGCGACACGCCGGCGGGTTCTGGGAGATCTTCGTTCCCGGTATCGGCGCCCATGAGGTCTACAAATACGAGATCGTCGGCGCCGATGGCGCTCTCGCGCTGAAGGCCGACCCGCACGCCGCGGAAACCGAGCCCCCGCCGCGCACCGGGTCGGTCGTCGCCGCGCCGGGCCGTCACGAGTGGCAGGACGCCAGCTGGATGGCCGGACGCGGGGCGGCCAACGACCGCGCGGCGCCAATTTCGATCTACGAGGTTCACCTCGGCTCGTGGCGGCGCAACCTCGCCGAAGGCGGACGCTACCTGAGCTACCGCGAGCTCGCCGAGCAGCTCGTGCCCTACGTCGCCGATCTCGGCTTCACCCATATCGAGGTGATGCCGGTGACCGAATACCCGTTCGACGGTTCGTGGGGCTACCAGCCGGTATCGCTTTTCGCGCCGACCGCGCGCTACGGCAGTCCCGACGATTTCCGCGCTTTTGTCGATGCGTGCCACCGCGCCGGCATTGGCGTCTGGCTCGACTGGGTGCCGGGGCATTTCCCCAACGACCCGCACGGGCTCGCGCGGTTTGACGGCACCGCACTCTACGAGCACGCCGATCCGCGGCAGGGGCTGCATCGCGACTGGAATACGCTGATCTACAATTACAGTCGGCAGGAGGTCGCCAATTTCTTGTTGTCGAGCGCGCTCTATTGGCTGCGCGAGTTCCATGTCGACGGGCTGCGCGTCGATGCCGTCGCCTCGATGCTCTATCTCGATTACAGCCGACAACCCGGCGATTGGATCCCCAACCAGTTCGGCGGACGCGAGAACCTCGACGCGATCGCCTTTCTGCGGCGGATGAACGAGCTGGTATTCGGCGACGGGAGCGGCGCGACGACGGCGGCCGAGGAATCGACCGCCTGGCCGATGGTCTCGCGGCCGACCTATGTCGGCGGCCTCGGCTTCGGCTTCAAATGGAACATGGGGTGGATGCACGATACGCTCGGCTACATTTCGCGCGACCCGATCCACCGCAAATACCACCACAACGATCTGACCTTCGGGCTGCTCTACGCGTTTCACGAGAACTTCATCCTGCCGCTGAGCCATGACGAGATGACCCACGGCAAGGGGTCGCTGCTGGGCCGCATGCCGGGCGACCGATGGCAGCGCTTCGCCAATCTGCGCGCCTATCTCGCGTTCATGTGGACCCATCCGGGAAAGAAGCTTCTGTTCATGGGCGGCGAGTTCGCGCAGGAGCGGGAGTGGAACCACGATATCGGCCTCGACTGGCAGCTCTTGAGCGATCCGCTCCACGGCGGGGCGCACCGGCTGGTGCGCGACCTCAACCGGCTCTACCGCTCGAGTCCTGCGCTGCACCAGCGCGACTGCGAGCCCGAAGGCTTCAGCTGGATCGACGCGGCCAACGGCAACGAGAGCGTGCTGTCCTATGTTCGGCGCGGGTTCGATGCCGATGCGCCGGCCATCGTCGTGTGCAACTTCACGCCGGTGCCGCGCCACGGCTACCGGATCGGCGTGCCGCGTCCCGGGCGCTATCGCGAGCGCGTCAATACCGATGCAACGGTCTACGGCGGCAGCGGCATCGGCAATTTCGGCGCAGTCGAGGCCGAGCCCCAGCCGATGCACGGCCATCCCTATTCGCTGCGCTTGTGGCTGCCGCCCTTGGCGACGCTGATCTTCACCATCGAACAATGATGACGAGCTGATGGCCTCGCCGCGGGTGTGGCCCGGCACCCCTTACCCCCTGGGTGCGACCTGGGACGGTCGCGGCGTCAATTTCGCGATCTTTTCGGCGCATGCCGAAAAGGTCGAGCTTTGCCTGTTCGATCCGGCCGGTCAGCACGAGCGGGGGCGCATCGTGCTTCCCGAATATACCGACGAGGTCTGGCACGGCTATCTTCCCGAAGCGCGGCCGGGACTGCTTTACGGCTACCGGGTTTACGGCCCCTACGAACCGGCCCGCGGCCACCGCTTCAACCCGAACAAGCTGTTGCTCGATCCCTATGCGAAAGCGTTGTCGGGATTGCTGCACTGGAACGACGCGCTGTACGGCTACCGAGTCGGCGGTCCGCGCGAGGATTTCGCCTTCGACCGCCGCGACAGCGCGCGCTACATGCCCAAATGCCGCGTCGTCGAGCCCGCCTTCTCCTGGCGCGACGACCGGGCGCCGCATACGCCGTGGGAGGAATCGATCATCCTGGAGCTGCACGTGCGCGGCTTCACCATGCTGCATCCCGAGGTCGCCGAGGCGCAGCGCGGCACGTTCTCGGCGCTCTCGAACCCCGCCGTGATCGATTACCTGATCGGACTGGGCATCACCGCGGTGGAGCTTCTGCCGGTGCACGCGGCGGTGTCGGAGCGGCCGCTGACGCAGCATGGGCTCTCCAATTATTGGGGCTACAATTCGATCGGCTTTTTCGCGCCCGACCCGCGCTTTCTGCCGGACGGCTCGATCGCCGAGTTCAAGACCGTGGTCCAGCGATTGCACGATGCCGGGATCGAAGTGATCCTCGACGTCGTCTACAACCACACCGGCGAAGGCAATCACCTCGGCCCGACGCTGTCGTTCCGTGGGATCGACAATCTGTCATACTACCGGCTGGCCGAGGATCGCCGCCTTTATGCGGACTTCACCGGGACCGGCAATACGCTCGACCTCGACCATCCGCGCGTGTTGCAGCTGGTGGCGGATTCCTTGCGCTATTGGACCCGCGACATGCATGTCGACGGCTTCCGCTTCGACCTTGCCCCGGCGCTTGCCCGCGAGGGCGGGATCTATTCCCAGCGCAGCGCCTTTCTCGACGCCCTGCGCCAGGATCCCGAGCTGGCCGGGGTGAAGCTGATCGCCGAGCCGTGGGATGTCGGTCCCGATGGCTATCAACTCGGCAATTTCCCGCCCGGCTGGGCCGAATGGAACGGCCAATACCGCGACGTCGTACGGCGGTTCTGGAGGGGCGATGGCGGGCAGGCTGCGGCGCTCGCATCGCGCGTCGCGGGTTCGTCGGACATCTTCGGCTATCGCGGGCGGCGGCCCTGGGCCAGCATCAATTTCCTGACCGCGCACGACGGTTTCACGCTGCAGGATCTCGTCAGCTACAACGACAAGCACAACGAGGCGAACGGCGAAGACAACCGCGACGGCCACGACGCCAATTTCAGCTGGAACTGCGGCGTCGAGGGGCCGACCGACGACAAGACGGTCCTGGCGCTGCGCGATCAGCAGAAGCGCAACCTTCTCGCCACGCTGCTGCTGTCGCTGGGCGTGCCCATGCTGGTGGCGGGCGACGAATTCGGGCGCAGCCAGCGCGGCAACAACAATGCCTATTGCCAGGACAACGAGATCTCCTGGGTCGACTGGTCGCAGGCACGGCCCGAAGACGCGGCGCTGCGGCGGTTCGTCACCGCGCTTGTCCACCTGCGGCGGCAGCACCGGGTGTTCTCGCGGCCGCGCTTCTTTCGCGGCGAGGTGCTCTCCGAGGATGGGCTGAAGGACATCACCTGGGTGACGCCCGCCGGCGGCGAGGCGACCGAAGAGGACTGGCGCAATCCGGTCGCACTGTCGCTCGGCTATGTTCTCGGCGGTGCGGCCGGCGAGTTCTATACGACCGGCGGCCAGCGCGATGTCGATGCCAGCTTTCTGGTGATGGTGAACGCCTATCACCAGGATCTCGATTTCCACTTTCCGCGTCTCAGCGCGTCGCTGGTCTGGGAGGCGCTGGTCGACACCGCCGAACCCGACGGTCTGGTGAGCGATCGCAAGCGGTATGTCGCCGGTCACACCTACAAGCTGCGCGGCAGAAGCTTTGCGCTGTTCATCGACCGCGCCTCGCCGAGCGGCAAGCCGGCGCGGGCGGAGCCGGTGCGCCGCAATAACGCATGAGCGGCTTCGAGGCGCTGCACGCGATCGCCGGTCTCGTCGGGATCGGCATCCGGCACAGCGACGCGCTCGGCAATTTCCATGAACCCGACACCGAGACATTGGAGCGGTTGATCGCCGCATTCGGGCTGCCGTCCGATCCGCGCCGGGCGGCGCAAGCGCTCGTCGAAGCGCAACACGCGCGGCCGTTCGGTCTCGACCCGCTCGAGGTGGTCGCTGCCGAGGCACCGGGCAGCCTGCGGCTGCGCCTGCCGAGCGATGACGCCCGGGTCGAGTGGCGCTGCGAATTCGAGGGGGGCGGTCACGCCGAGGGACAGGGCGCAACCGGCGAGAGCGAGTTGCGGATCGCCGACACGCTGCCGACCGGCTACCACCGGCTTTTCCTGGCGTCCGGCGGCACGGCCGCGACGATAGGGCTCGCCGCTGCGCCCGCCGCCTGCTACCTGCCGCCCGAACTGCAGGAGGGCGCACGCGTTTGGGGCCTGACGGCGCAGCTTTACGGGCTGCGCAGCCGGCGCAACTGGGGCATGGGCGATCTCGGCGACCTCGCCGAATTGTGTCGCGCTGCCGGCGCCGCCGGGGCGGCAACGGTGGGCATCAACCCGCTGCACGCGCTCTTTGCCAGCGAGCCGTGCCATGTCAGCCCCTATTCGCCATCGAGCCGGTCGATGGTGGACTATCTTTATATCGATCCGACCGCGGTCCCCGGCTTTGTCGAGGACGACGCGATCCGGGCCCTTGCAACGCCGGCAGCGATCGCGGCCGCACAGGCCACCGACCTGGTCGACCATCGGGCGGTGGCGGCGCTGAAGCGGCCGGTGCTCGAGGCGCTCTATCGCCGGTTCCAAATCCGCCAGCTGCATCCGGGCGCGGAGACGCCGCTCGGAAGGGTCTTTCGCGCATTCCAAAGCGAGGGCGGGCGCGCGCTCGCCGCCTTCGCCACATTCGAGGCGCTGCACGAGCATCTCAACGGCGAGCGCGGTCAGTTTTCGTGGCAGAACTGGCCCGCACAGCTGCGCGACCCGAATTCGGCGGCGGTCGCCCGATTTGCCAAGGACCATCATGCGCGGATCGGGTTCTTCGAATTCCTGCAATGGCAGGCCGATCACCAATTGAAGATGGCCGCGGCGGCCGGCCGCGCCGCCGGTCTGGCGCTCGGGCTCTACCGTGACCTCGCGGTCGGAGTGAACCCGCAAGGCGCCGAGGCATGGGCCGATCAAGTGCTCGTCGTCCCGGGGATGGGGATCGGCGCGCCCCCCGACCCGCTGAGCCGCCTTGGTCAGGATTGGGGGCTCGCGCCGGTCAACCCGCTGGCGCTGCGGCGAGCCGGATTTCAGCCCTTCATCGCCGCGCTGCGCGCCAATATGCGACATGCCGGCGTGCTGCGGATCGACCATGTGATGTCGCTGCAGCGGCTCTATTGGGTGCCGCGCGGCCAGTCGGCGGTCGCCGGCGCCTATGTCACCTACCCCTTCGCCGAGCTGTTGCGGCTGGTGGCGCTGGAAAGCCACCGGCAAAACTGCGCGGTCATCGGTGAGGATCTCGGCACCGTGCCGCCGGGTTTCCGAGAGACGATGCAGCAGGCGAACCTGTTGGCGTACCGGGTTGTGGCATTCGAACGGCACTGGGGCGGCGGTTTCATTCCGCCGGCCGAATACCCGCCCCTGGCGGCGGCCTCGGCGGCGACGCACGACCTGCCGACCCTGAAGGGGTTCTGGCTTGGCCGCGACATCGCATGGCGGCAGCGGCTCGGCCTCTATCCCGACGGGGATGCCGAAACCGCCGAGATCAACGATCGCAAGCGCGACCGCTGGCAACTGCTCGAGGCGCTGGCCGCCGAGGGGCTGATCGCGCTTGAGCGGTTCGGCGAGTTTCTGCCGGACGCAGATCGGCCGGTCTACACGGCTACGCTGGGCGAGGCGATCCTCGCTTTCCTCGCCCGCTCGCGCGCGCGGCTCATGCTGGTGCAATTGGAGGACATCGCCGGCGAGGAGGAACAGGCGAACCTGCCCGGCACCAGCGATGCCCATCCCAACTGGCGGCGGCGGCTCTCGGCGCGGCTCGAGGATTTGCTCACCGGGCCGGAGCTGCGGCGCGTCGCGGCGCTGGTCAACCGCGAGCGCGGGCACGCGTAGCGGCTTGCGGGCCGATGCGGGTTGCGCCCAACATGCGCGCGCAACCGAGCGGGTGGAGACGGTGGACGAGGTCGAAGCGGTGGTGGTCGGTGCCGGGGTGATCGGCCTCGCCGTGGCGCGGGCGCTCGCCCTGGCGGGCAGGGACGTTATCGTCCTCGAAAAAGCCTACACGATCGGTTTCGAGACCTCCTCGCGCAACAGTGAGGTGATCCATGGCGGGCTCTATTACCCGCAGGGCAGCCTCAAGGCGACCGCTTGCGTCGAGGGCCGCCTGCGTCTTTACGACTATTGCCGAGAGCACGGGGTTCCGCATGCGGCGCTCGGCAAGCTGATCGTCGCGACCAGCGAAGAGGAGATTGCGGGGGTCGAGAAGATCGAGGCGGCGGCCAAGGCCAACGGGGTTGACAACCTCGAATGGCTGACCGTCGCGCAGGCGACCCGGCTGGAACCGGAGCTGCGCTGCGTCGCGGCGCTGCTGTCGCCGTCGACCGGCATCGTCGACAGCCACGCGCTGATGCTGGCCTACCAGGGCGAGGCGGAGGACAACGGCGCGATGGTCGCGTTCAAGACGCCGCTGCTGGGCGGCAAGGTGCGGGCGGACGGGTTCGAGCTTACGGTCGGCGGAGACGAGCCGGCGACGATCCGCTGCCGCTACCTGGTCAACGCTGCCGGGCTGCACGCCCCGGCGCTGGCTCGCGCGATCGAGGGGATACCGCTCGACACGATCCCGCCCGCCTATTTCTGCCGCGGCTGCTACTTCACACTGGCCGGCCGAACGCCGTTCCGCCGGCTCATCTACCCGGTGCCGGTGCCGGGTGGGCTCGGCGTTCACATCACGCTGGACCTCGCCGGGCAAGCGCGGTTCGGCCCGGATGTCGAGTGGATCGACGATGTCGATTACGCGGTCGACCCGCGCCGCTGCGACTCGTTCTACGCCGCGGTGCGGCGGTACTGGCCGTGGCTCAAGGACGGCGCGTTGCAGCCGGGCTATGCCGGAATACGCCCGAAGATCAGCGGCCCCAACGAGCCGGCCGCCGATTTCGTCGTCCAGGGCCCGCTGGAGCACGGCGTGCCCGGCCTCGTCAACTGCTATGGGATCGAGTCGCCCGGCCTCACCGCGTCACTGCCGTTGGCCGACGCGGTGGCGCGGCAGCTGGCGAATTGAGCGTCAAGCACGGGATTCGAGTCCCCGCGGTTATCGTCGGTGACAGCGCCCGGATCGCGTGCGAATGTCGCACGACCGTTGCGCGCAGGGGAGGAATGTCGATGCTGGCATCTCTTATCATCTTTCTGCTGATCGGTGCTGTCGCCGGCTGGCTCGCCGGGCAGATCATGGGGAGCGGCGGCTTCGGCCTTGCGGGCGACGTCATCGTCGGCGTCATCGGCGCCTTTATCGGCGGATGGCTGTTCGGCGTGCTCGGCATCGCCGTCGGCGGGATTATCGTGGAGATCATCTGTGCGACCGTGGGCGCGATCATCCTCATTGTCATCCTGCGCATGATCAAGCGAGCGTAGCGCCCCCCGGGGCGCGACGACGTGCCGCATCTCGCGCCGGGAACGCTCGCGAACGAGGTGTCGGAAAGGGGCCGCGGCCGCTATCATCGATGGACGCGACGGCGGAGTTTCGAGAATGCTGATCGGCGTTCCGAAGGAGATCAAGACCCACGAGTACCGGGTAGGGCTGGTGCCGGGCAGCGTGCGCGAGCTGGTTCACCACGGTCATAAGGTCGTCGTCGAAAGCGGCGCGGGCGCCGCGATCGGGTTCGACGATGCGGCCTACGAGGCCGCCGGCGCCGGCGTCCTTGCGCGCGCCGCTGACGTGTTCGCGGTCGCCGAGCTGATCGTCAAGGTCAAGGAGCCGCAACCTGCGGAAATCCGCGCGCTGCGCGAGGACCAGCTGCTCTTCACCTATCTGCATCTCGCCGCCGACCCGGTGCAGACCGAGGGGCTGATGCGATCGGGGGCGATCGCGATCGCCTACGAGACGGTGACCGATGCGCGCGGCGGGCTGCCGCTTCTGGCGCCGATGAGCGAGGTCGCCGGGCGGATGGCGATCCAGGTCGGCGCGCATTGCCTGGAGCGCGAGCAGGGCGGTCCCGGCATCCTGCTGGGCGGCGTGCCGGGCGTGCCGGCAGCCAAGGTGGTGATCCTCGGCGGCGGGGTTTCCGGGACAAACGCGGCCCGCATGGCGATGGGGGTCGAAGCCTATGTCACGGTCATCGACAGGTCCCTGCCGCGGCTCTACGAGCTCGACATGCAGTTCGGAGCGCAGCTGCACACGCTGTTTTCGACCGTCGAAAACATCGAGCGCGAAGTCATCGCGGCCGATCTGGTGATCGGCGCCGTGCTGGTGCCGGGCGCCGCGGCGCCCAAACTGGTGCCGCGCGAATGGGTGCGGGCAATGCGGCCAGGCTCGGTCATCGTCGACATCTCGATCGATCAGGGCGGGTGTTTCGAGACCAGCCGGCCGACCAACCATGCCGCGCCGACCTATGTGGAGGAAGGCGTGGTGCACTACTGCGTGACCAACATGCCGGGCGCGGTGGCGCGCACCTCGGCGGTCGCACTCAACAATGCAACCCTGCCGTTCGTCCAGGCGATCGCCGACAAGGGATGGCGGCGCGCGCTCGCCGACGATGCGCATCTGCGCAACGGGCTCAACATCTGCCGCGGTCGGGTTACGCATCCTGCCGTGGCGCACGATCTCGGCCTTGCGCTCACCGCTCCCGAACGGGCAATTGCAGAATGAAGCGCTCAGGACTTGAGCCGCGGCCCGATTGTCCCTATTTCAGCCGGGGATAGACGAGAAGGGCTCATGGCGCAGGTGCTGACCCCCGCCCTGTTCGCATTGGACCGCAAGCTGCACCCCGGCTCCGGCTGGGAAGGTGCCTTCGCCGAGGTCGATCCCGCCATCCTGGCCGCGATCACCGATCTCTACCGCAAGGTGATGCCCGCCGGCGGCGCCATCCTCGACGTCATGTCGAGCTGGGTCTCGCACCTGCCGCCCGAGGTCGATTACCGGCGTGTCGTCGGTCTGGGCATCGATGCCGCCGCGCTCGCCGAGAACGCGTTTCTCGACGAGTGGCGGGTCCAGGACCTGAACTACGAGCCCGCCCTGCCGTTCGCCAACAGCGAGTTCGACGGCGCCGCGATTTGCGGCGCCGTTCAGTATCTGGCGCGGCCCGGCGAGGTGATCCGCGAGATTGGCCGCGTGCTGAAGCCGGGCTCGCCGCTGGTGGTCACCTTCTCGAACCGCTGCCTGTGCACCACTGCGACCGGCTGCTGGCGGTTGTTTGACGATACCGGGCGGCTCGGCCTGGTCGCCCGCTACTTCGCGGAGGCGGGCAATTGGCGCGACATACGCTGCCTCGACCGGACCCCGTTCGGTGTGGCTGAGCCGCTTTACGCGGTCATTGCCGAGAGTCTCGGGCCGGGTGGCGCCTGCGATTAGCCGCTCGACGAGCGGCGCCGCGCTATCTACGAGTCGTACGACACCATCGAGGCGAGCGGCACCGGGATCCGGCTGCGGCCGTTGAGGAAATTCAATTCGATAATGCAGGCGGCACCGACCACCTCGCCGCCGCGCCGAGCGACGAGATCGATCGCCGCCGCCATCGTGCCGCCGGTCGCGATCAGATCGTCGACGATCACCACCCGCTGGCCGGGCGCAACCGCGTCCTCCTGCACCTCGATCGTATCGGTGCCGTATTCCAGATCGTACGTGAAGCGGACCGTGTTGCCCGGCAGCTTGCCCTGTTTGCGCACCATCGCGAAGCCGCTCCCGAGCGCGTAAGCGAGCGGCGCCGCAACGAGGAAACCGCGCGATTCGATGCCCATCAGCAGGTCGGGCCGGTGCGGGCGCACAGCCTCTGCCAATCGCTCGACCGTCATGCGCCAGGCATGCGGATGCGCGAGCAGGGTCGAGATGTCGTAGAACAGAATTCCCGGCTTGGGAAAGTCGGGGATCGCGCGGATATGCTCTTTCAGATCCATTGAGCAGAGCTCTCCCGGCGGTGCAGGCTTTCCGTTGCGACATAGCGGCTTTTCGCGTAGTTGGAAAGCGCTAGCCGCCGCGTCAGCCGATTATCGGGAGAACATGCCGCCTGCCGCCTCAATCCTTGCGTCGGATGAACCGGGCGGCGTGGTCCTCAGGGCCGAAGGCGAGTGGATCGTCGTCAGCGCCAGCGAACTCGACCGCCGGCTGAGCGCGCTCAAGCTGCCGCAGCGGCAGCACGTCACCGTCGACCTCGCCGGCGTCGACCGGCTCGACAGCACCGGTGCGTGGCTCCTGCTGCGCACCGAGCGCGCGCTGGCCGAGCGCGGCAACGAGGTCGCGCTCGCCAACCTGGCGCCGCGGTTTGTCCCGCTCCTCGACCAGGTCCGCTCGCGCGGCATGGTCGAGCCGCTGCCGCATCCGGTGCCGCCGCACCACACCCTGGTCGGCTTTGTAGCGCAGATCGGCCAGGTGACGCTGGTGCTGCTCAACCGGCTCTTCAGCATCCTCGGCTTTACCGGATTGGTGACCGAGACGGTATTCCGGCTGTTGCGCCAGCCGGGGCGGTTGCGGACGATCGCGACCCTCGTGCAGATGGAGCAGGTCGGGCTCAATGCTCTGCCGATTGTCGGCCTCTTGTCGTTCCTGATCGGCGTCGTGATGGCCTATCAGGGTGCCGATCAGCTGCGGCGGTTCGGCGCCGAGATCTACACCGTCAACCTCCTTGGCGTCTCGATTCTACGCGAGTTGGGGGTGCTGCTGTCGGCGATCATCATCGCCGGCCGCTCGGGCAGCGCGTTCACCGCGCAGATCGGCACGATGCAAGTGAACGAGGAGATCGACGCGATGCGCACGCTGGGCCTCGACCCGGTCGAGGTCCTGGTGCTGCCGCGGCTGTTCGGGCTGGGCATCACCCTGCCGTTGATCGTCTTTTATGCGGACTTCATGGGGCTGTTGGGCGGCGCGTTGATGTCTTGGGTCGTGCTCGATATCTCGATACCGACCTTTGTCAGCCAATTGCAGGGCGCGGTGACCGAGGGCACGCTGTGGGTCGGCGTCGTCAAGGCGCCGTTCTTCGCCGCGATCATTGCGCTCGTCGGCTGCTATGAAGGGCTCAACGTCACGCGCAGCGCCGAAAGCGTCGGCAAATTGACGACGCAATCGGTCGTCGAGTCGATCTTCTTCGTGATCGTCACCGACGCCGCATTTTCGATCGTCTTCTCGGTGCTCAAAGTCTAGGCATGGAAAATCCCAACCCCGACATCGTTATTCGCGTGCGCGATCTGGTGAACCAGTTCGGCAGCCAGGTCATCCACGATGGCGTCGACCTCGACGTCAGGCGTGGGGAAGTGATCGGCATCGTCGGCGGGTCGGGCACCGGCAAATCGGTGATGCTGCGCACCGTTGTCGGGCTCAACCGTCCGGTCTCGGGCACCATCGAGGTGCTGGGCCGCGACGTTCTGCACCTGGGCGGCGACGCTCGCCACGAGCTCGAAAGCCAGTGGGGCGTGCTGTTTCAGGATGGCGCGCTCTTCAGCTCGCTCACCGTGGCGCAGAACATCGAGGTGCCGCTCAAGGAGGATCTGCGTCTGCCCGAGCGCCTGATGGCTGAGATCGCCGCCTGCAAGATCGGCATGGTCGGGTTGCCGCCGGAGGCCGGAGACAAGCTGCCGGCGCAGCTTTCCGGCGGTATGCGCAAGCGCGCCGGCCTTGCCCGCGCACTGGCGCTCGACCCGCAGATTTTGTTTCTCGACGAGCCGACCGCCGGGCTCGATCCGATCGCCGCCGCGGCGTTCGACCAGCTGATCAAGGATCTGCAGTCGAGCCTCGACCTCACGGTATTCCTGGTGACGCACGATCTCGACAGCCTGTTCGCGATCTGCGACCGGGTCGCGGTGCTGGTCGACAAGAAAATCCGGGTGGGAACGCTCGAAGAGCATCTGCAAGACGACCACCCGTGGATCCACGCCTATTTTCACGGCCCGCGTGGCCGGGCGGCGCAAGCGAGCGAGACGGCCGTACCGCCGTCGAACGGGCGCTAGGCGGCAAGGGGGGGAGACGATGGAGACCCGGGCCCATTATGTCGCGATCGGTGCCTTCGTCCTGGCGCTCGTCTTTCTCGGCTTTACCGCGGTGCTGTGGCTGGCCGGAACGCAGTTCGCGGTCAGCTACGCGC
>Ga0335078_10011359_pt1 | contig 13203 bp, 6 predicted proteins | sample Lox_Sample_32_FD_206711 | JGI IMG/M metagenome (GOLD analysis project Ga0335078, IMG submission 206711) | Soil microbial communities from Loxahatchee National Wildlife Refuge, Florida, United States - Lox_Sample_3.2 | ecosystem: Environmental > Terrestrial > Soil > Wetlands | place: USA: Florida... | reverse complement strand
CACCTGCGGAGGCGGGAATCCAGAACCGAACCGCAGGCGCCCACAAGGCGCGCGACCTACTATGAAATGGCCGTCTCTATACGATCTGGATTTTTTCTGGATGACTAGAGCAAATCACTGTAGCCTTGTTGAGAAGCTCCGGCCCGGGTGGGGGGCGGACCTTCGGGTCTTTGGGGTGTCTGGCGAGCGGAAGGTCGGCGAAGCCTGTGGTATTGCGCGTCGGCGTGCTTGGTCCCGTGGCGGCCTGGTATGGCGACCAGGAACTACCGGTAGGACAACCTAGACAGCAAGCCGTGCTTGGCATTCTAGCGATGCGGGCGAACCGGGTGATATCCCGGGGCGAGCTGGTCGACGCCGTCTGGGGACAGGATCCCCCGGCCAGCGCCGAGGGCGGCATCTACACCTACGTGGCCGGCCTGCGCCGGGTCATCGAGCCCAACCGGTCCCTGCGCGGCCCGGGCCGGGTGCTGGTCTCCTCCGGCGCCGGCTACGTGCTGCACCTGGTGCCGGGCCAGCCGGACGCGGTGGCCTTCGAGCAGGACCTGGGCCGGGCCCGCCAGCTGCGCAAGGCCGGCGACCCGGCCGGCGCGGTGAATGCGCTCAACTCGGCGCTCTCGCTGTGGCGGGGCATCGCGTTCGCCGGGGTGCCCGGGCCGTTCGCGGAGACCGAGCGGGTGCGGCTCGGCGAGCTGCGCTCCACGGCCGCGGAAGAGCGGGCCGACGTGCTGCTCTCGCTCGGCCGGCACGAGGAGGTCGTGCCCGACCTGACGGCCATGGTGGCGGATCATCCGCTGCGGGAGCGGCTGCGCGGGCTGCTGATGATCGCGCTGTACCGCTGCGGCCGGCACGCGGAGGCGCTGCGGATCTTCCAGGACGGCCGGCGGGTGCTCGCCGAGGAACTCGGCATCGATCCCGGCAACGACCTGTCCCGCATCTACCAGCAGGTGCTGACCTCCGATCCCGCCCTGGCCGTCCCGGGCGGCCTGGTCCCCGGCGGCGCGAACCGCACCCCGCCGGTGCCCGACGACGACGCCGCCGGGACCGGTTCCGCGCTCGACGGCCACCGGCCCCGCCCCGGCAGGCCCGATCCGCTGGCCTCGCCGGTGCCGGCCCAGCTGCCGCTCGACGCGCCGGGCTTTTCCGGCCGCCACGAGGAGCTCAGCATCCTGCAGGCGATGCTGCCCCCGAAATCCGCCGGGTCCGCCGGGTCCGCCGGGTCCGCGGGGTCCGGCGGGGCCGCCGGGACCGCCGGACCGGATCCCGCCGACGCCGACACCGCCAGGACCGTGCCGATCGCCGTCATCTCGGGCACCGCGGGGACGGGGAAGACCGCGCTCGCCGTCCGGTTCGGGCGCCAGGTCGCCAGGCGCTTCCCCGGCGGCCAGCTGTACGTCAACCTGCGCGGCCTGGATCCGTCCACCGGGCCGATGGAGCCGGGCGAGGCGCTGCGGTTCTTCCTCGACGCGCTGGGCGTGCCGCCGTACCGGATCCCGGCCGACACCGAGGGCCGGTCCGGCCTGTTCCGCAGCCTGCTGGACGGCAAGCGGGTGCTGATCGTCCTGGACAACGCGCGCAACGTGGCTCAGGTGCGCCCGCTGCTGCCCGGCTCGCCGGACTGCCTGGTGATAGTGACCAGCCGCAACGAGATGACCGGGCTGGTCGCCGCCGAAGGGGCGGTGCCGCTCACCATCGACGTGCTCAGCGACGCCGAGGCCCACGAGATGCTGGCCCGCAGGCTCGGCCAGGACCGGGTCGCGGCCGAGCCCGGGGCGGCCGACGAGATCATCTCCTCGTGCGCCCGCCTCCCGCTGGCGCTGAGCATCGCGATCGGCCGCGCGGCCGGCCGGCCCAAGCGCCCGCTGATCGAACTGGCCGCCGAACTGCGTGACGCCCGGGGCAGGCTGGACGCGCTCGAGGCCGACGACACGGTCACCAACGTGCGGGCCGTGCTCTCCTGGTCCTACGACCAGCTCTCCGAGCCCGCGGCGCGGATGTTCCGCCTGCTCGGCGTGCACCCGGGCCCGGACATCTCGCTGTCCGCGGCGGCCAGCCTGGCCGGGATGCCCCGGGCCGGCGCGGGCGCCGCGCTGCGCGAGCTGACCAGGACCCACATGGTCGCCGAGTACCTGCCCGCCAGGTTCACGTTCCACGACCTGCTGCGCGCGTACGCCGCCGACCAGGCCGAGCGGCTCGATCCGGAGCCGGAGCGCCGGGCCGCGGTGCACCGGGTGATCGACCATTACCTGCACACGGCGATGTCCGCCTCGCACCGGTTCAGCCCGTTCCGGTCCTCGCTGCAGCTCGCCAGCCCGCAGCCGGGCGTGCTGCCCGCCGACGTGGCGGACAAGGACCAGGCGATGGCCTGGTTCGACGCGGAGGTCCCGGTGCTGCTCGCGCTGATCGCCTTCGCCGACGCCAACGGCTTCGACGCCCACGCCTGGCAGATCCCCTGGACGCTCGGCCCGTTCTTCAACCGGCGCGGCCGGTGGCACGACTACGAGGCGACCCAGCAGACCGCGCTGGCCGCGGCCCAGCGGCTGGGCGACACGCTGGCCCTGGCGCACGCGCATCACCTGCTCGGTCACGTCCAGTCGCAGGTCGGCGAGTACGACGCGGCCGACCCGAACTTCCGCCGGGCACTTGACCTGTTCCGCGAGCTCGCCGACCGGGGCAACGAGGCCGTGGTCCTCAACGGCCTGGCCGGCATGCTGGAGAAGCAGGAACGCTACACCGAGGCGCTGGCCGTGGCGCTGGACGCGCTGCGGATGCTCAAGGCCGTCGGGCACTGGTGGACGCAGGCCACCCTGGAGAACGGCGTCGGCTGGCTGTACGCCCACCTGGACCAGTACGACCGGGCGCTGACCCACTGCCAGCGGGCCCTGGCCCTGCACCGCGATTCCGGGCACCGCGGCGGCACCGCCGACACCCTGGACAGCCTCGGCTTCGTCTACCTGCGCCTCGGGGACACCGCCCAGGCCAAGGTCCACTACCATAAGGCCATCGAGGCCTACCGCGAGATCGGCGCGCCGTTCGGCGAGGGCAACTCGCTGACCGGGCTCGGCGACGCCCTGCTGGCCGAGGGCGACCCCGGGGCCGCCGGGATGGCCTGGCGCGAGGCCGTCGTCATCCTGGACCGGCTCCCGCACCCGCTGGCCGACGACGTCCGGACCCGGCTGCGTGACCTGCCCAGCGCTACGAAGACCGGGGCCGCGGCGAAGGCCAGCCCGGTGCAAGCCAGCCCGGCCGGGGCGGTCACGCCAGTCCGTTAGGTTGAAAAGAAACGGGCTACGGGGAAAGGCACAGGCTGAAGGTGACCACGCGCGCACTGCTGCTCGAAAACATCCATCCCGACGCGTCGGCGCGGCTGGTCAAGGAGGGCTACCAGGTCGACACGCTGCCGCGCGCGCTCAGCGAGGACGAGCTGGCCGAGGCGATCGGCGACGTGAGCCTGCTCGGCATCCGGTCCGGGACGCAGATCACGGACCGCGTCCTGGCCGCGGCGCCGCGGCTGATCGCCATCGGCGCCTTCTGCATCGGCGTCAACCAGATCGACCTGGCCGCCGCGAGCAAGCACGGCGTCGCGGTGTTCAACGCGCCGTTCTCCAACACCCGCAGCGTGGTCGAGCTGGCGCTGGCCGAGATCATCGCCATGGCCCGGCGGCTGCCGGTGAAGAACGCGCAGATGCACGCCGGCCACTGGGACAAGTCCGCGGCCGGGAGTCACGAGGTGCGCGGCCGCAAGCTCGGCATCGTGGGCTACGGCAACATCGGCACCCAGCTGTCGGTGCTGGCGGAGAACCTCGGCATGTCCGTCTGCTTCTACGACATCGCCGACAAGCTGGCGCTCGGCAACGCGCGCCGCTGCTCGACCCTGGCCGAGCTGCTCGAGTCGGTGGAGACGGTCACCCTGCACGTGGACGGCCGGGACGGCAACCGCGGCTTCTTCGGCGAGGCCGAGTTCGCCGCGATGCGGCCGCGGTCGCTGTTCCTGAACCTGTCCCGCGGCTTCGTGGTGGACCACGCGGCGCTGCGCCGGAACATCGAGTCCGGGCACATCGCCGGGGCGGCCATCGACGTCTTCCCCGACGAGCCCAAGGGCCGCGGCGACGACTTCGTCTCCGAGCTGCGCGGCCTGCCGAACGTCATCCTCACCCCGCACATCGGCGGCTCGACCGAGGAGGCCCAGCAGGACATCGGCGAGTTCGTCGCGAATAAGCTGGCCGACTACATGGCCTCGGGCGCCACCTCGCTCAGCGTCAACCTGCCGGGTATCTCGCTGCCGGTGACCGGCGGCACCCACCGCCTGGTGCACCTGCACCGCAACGTGCCCGGCGTGCTGGCCTCGATCAACCGGGTGCTGGCCGAGCACGGCGTGAACGTCGAGGGCCAGCTGCTGCGGACCCGCGACGAGTTCGGCTACGTGCTGACCGACATCAGCTCGGAGTACAGCGAGGACGTCCTAGCCCAGCTCCGCGCCATGCCCGTAACCATCCGCCTCCGCACCCTCGGCACCTGACCGGAACCGCGCCGCCCATTTCGCCTAGGCTTCCGGGGACCAGTCGTCGGCGAAGGTTTCCATCTGATCGAGGACGCGCTTGATCGCGTCGGCCTCGGCGTCTGGCGGGTAGCCGTACTTGGCCAGCAGTCGCTTGACGGTGGACCGGATCTTGGCGCGGACGTCGTCGCGGGCCACCCAGTCGGTGGTGACGTCGCGGCGCAGGGTACGGACCAGGTCGCGGGCGATGTCGGCCAGGACGGTGGTGCCCATCTCGGTGACGGCGGATTCGTTCTGGGCCACCGCGTCATAGAAGGCGAGCTCGTCGGTGTTGAGCGGCGGGGCGAAGGTGGCCCCGCGGCTGGCGTCGGCGGAGACCTCCTTGGCCAGGGCGACCAGTTCGGCGATGATCTGGGCGGCCGTGAGGTTCTGGTTGGTGTACTGGCGCATCAGGTCTTCGAGGCGCTCGGCGAAGGACTTCTGCTTGACGATGTTGTGCTTGGTGACAGTGCGCATCTCCTGCTCGACCAGGCGGCGGAGCGCCTCGATGGCCAGGTGGGGATGGCGCTGCTCCCGCATCCGGGCGATGAACGCGTCGTCTAGGTGGGACAGGTCGGGACGGCCGATGCCGGCGGCCGCGTAGATGTCGGTGACACCACCGGCCTCGATGGCGCTCGCGGTCAGGGACTTCAGGTACAGCTCGACGTCTGGCGGGACGGTCTCGCCGCGGGCCTGGCGTTCCTCGGCGTCGAACCGGGCGCTCAGCATCCGGACTTCCTCGAAGAACGCGATGTCATCGCGGAACTCGGCAAGATCACGGTGCGTCCGGGCGATCGCGTACATCCGGGCGAGCTGGGCCGCCGCGCGGCGGAAGCGCTCGGCGAGGTTCGGCTCGCCCTCCTCGACCCGGTTGCCCGGTGTAGTCGGGTCGCGGAGGTAGTCCACCGTGCCGGTCACGGCGTTCCAGTATGCCCTCGGCCCTTTGGCCGCCCGGCAGGTCCGCCAGTCGTAGCCGGCGAGGATCTCGTCGCCGATGACGGTCAGCATGTCCTTGACCTTGGCCACCGCATCCTCGATGTCCTTGCCCATGGGCTTGGTGTTCTGGTCACGGGCGGTGTACTCGGCCAGGGCCGCGAAGAGGCTCTCGGTAAGCGGGGCGTAGCCGACGAGCAGGCCGTCCTGCTTGTTGCGGAAGGTCCGGTTCACTCGTGCGAGGGCCTGCATGAGCGCCGCGCCGCGCATCGGCTTGTCGGCGTACATCGTGTGCAGCGGCGGGGAGTCGAAGCCGGTGAGCAGCATCGACTGGACGATGATCAGCTCCAGCTCGTCGTCCGGGTCCTTGGCGCGCTGCTGGATGACCTTGTTCTGCGCGGGACGGCGGACGTGCGCGCGGATCTTGTCTTCGTCGGTCGCGTCACCGGTGTAGACGACCTTGATCTTGCCCTTGTCGATGTCGTCGCTGTGCCAGTCCGGCTTGATGGCGACAATTCGCTTGTACAGGTCGGCGCAGATCTCGCGGGTGGCGCAGACGATCATGCCCTTGCCCGGCACGCCGATGAACTTGCGCATTTCGGCGCTGCGGGCCGCCCAGTGCTGGACCACGTCCTCGCTGAGCTTGCGGACCCGGTCGGGGGCGCCGTAGACGGCGTTCATCACGGCGACCCGCTGCTGGAGGCGCTCGCGCTCGGAGTCGTCCAGGCCCGCGGTGACCTCGTCCGCGGCCTCGTCCAGCTGCTCCGGGTTCAATCCCTTCGGCAGGTTCAGCTCGATCAGCCGGGACTCGTAGTAGACCGGCACGGTCGCGCCGTCCTGGACGGCCTGGGTCAGGTCATAGATCAGCTCGATGTACTCGCCGAAGACGTCGCGCGTGTTCCGGTCGGCGAAGGAGATCGGGGTGCCGGTGAACGCGATGAACGTGGCGTTCGGCAGCGCGTCGCGCAGATGGCGGGCGTATCCGTTGAGGTCGTCGTAGTGCGAGCGGTGGGCCTCGTCGACGATGACGATGACGTTGCGGCGGTCGGAAAGCCTGGGGTGGGGCCAGCCGTTCTCGCGCTCTTCCTTGGTCCGGCCGAACTTCTGCAAGGTGGTGAAGATGATGCCGCCCATCCGGCGGTTCGCCAGTTCGGTGCGGAGCTCGTCACGGGTGCCGACCTGGAGAGGCTTTTCCGGGAGCAGGTCGCTGGCCTGGAACGTGTCGAAGAGCTGATCGTCCAGATCGGTCCGGTCGGTGAGGACGACGATCGTCGGGTTGCCCAGGGAAGGGTGGGTGAGGATCTGGTTGGTGTACAGCTCCATTTCCATGGACTTGCCGGAGCCCTGGGTGTGCCAGACGACGCCGGCCCGGCCGTCACCGCGGACGGCCTCGATGGTCTTGCGGACCGCCTCGGCCACCGCGAAGTACTGGTGCGGCTTGGCCAGGCGCTTGAGCAGGCCGCCTTCCGTGCGGGCGAACGTGACGTAGCCGGTGATCAGGTCCAGGAACCTGGCGTGACCGAACATGCCGTGCAGCAGGAGCATGATCGGCTGGTTCACGTCCTCGACCGCGGGCTGTTTGACCGCCTGGCCGTCGTCGTCCACGCTCCACGGGGCGAAGTGCTCGAACGGGGTGAACGCGGTGCCGCAAAGCGCGCCGGGACCGTCGGAGACGACGCAGATCTCGTTGCCGCGGAACGCCAGGGGCAGCTCGTCCACGTAGGTCATGAGCTGGGCGCGCGCCGCCTTGAGCGCGCCGCCGTCGGCGGTGGTCTTCTTCAGCTCGATGAGCCCCAGTGGCATCCCGTTGACGTACAGCACCACGTCGAAGCGGCGGCGGCGCTCCCCGTCCACCACCGTCACCTGATGCGCGGCCATGAAGTCGTTGTTCTCCGGGTCGCGCCGGTCGAGGAGTCGGATCGTCGGGTTCTGCACCGCGCCGTACTGATCGGTGAAGGTGACGGAGCGGATGCCGCGGGTCAGGAACTCGTGCATCCGCAGGTTCTCGGCCCGCGCGTCCCGTGAGGTCGCGGTGAGCACGATCGCTATCGCGTCCTCGATAGCGGCCGGAGGCAAGGATGGATTGATCGCCGCGATCGCCTCCCGCAGCCGTCGCGGAATGATCAGCTCACTCCACGACTCCCGCTCTCCGGAACCCGGCGCGATCTGCCTGCCGTCCTTCGGTTCCCAGGCAAGTTCAGCCAGTTCGCCCATGACGAACCGTTCCCAGTCCGCCTCCGGCATCCCCGCCATCACGTCACGCCCTCAACAACCTTTTCCGCGTCCCGCACACGGATCTCACCCGACATAAGCTTCGGCAGCAACGCGTTGCGTATGATTTGCAGGTTTCTGTTCTCGGCGCGCCGAACTGCGCCAATATCGACCAAAGCTCTGAATTCTGCAGCAACGGCCGCACTCTCGTGCGGCCCGGGTAGGGTTAGTGTGACCTTGGCGAGAAGATCTGTTGAGAGACGTCCAGCGCCGTGCCCCGTGTGATCGACGAGTTGCAGAATTTCTGATGTTCGCGATTTAATCGCGATGAAGAGGAGGCATGGGTCTATCCCGTCCTCCGCTCTCAGCGCCTTACAGTCTTGGCTAAAGGCCACCTCGCGCTGCGTCAGCCCTATCCGGAACCCCGTGTCAAGGCTTGAACCGCGAACTACAAAGAGCACGGTATCTTTAGGTACAAGTCTGGTCCCATTCTCGGCACCGAGATCCGTAACCTTACGGTCTGAATCGTCAATCCATGGCGACTTGAGGCTGAGTGCAGAGATCCAGGGAATATCCCCTCCCCAGTATGCCTCCTTAGAAGTATTCGGTGTGCCACCTGAGGACCATCGAGCACTCTCTGCCATCGATACGATGCGATTGTATTCTCCCCCGCGAACAGCCGCCTTGTATCTAACCAGAGCGAATTCCAGGGAAATTCTGGCGATGCGGTCGTTGGCGGCGATCTTGCCGTCGAGAGCGCTAAGCACGTCTGCTATCGCATCCTGCGCTGGCTTCGGCGGCATCGAGATTTCAAGGGACTTGATGTCAGTTAGATTGATGTAGTCGGCCATATCTGTTTGACTCTTTAGAGCCCGGGCTTGAGACCAGAAGCCTTCAGTCTTGAACCAGTAATACAAGTAGCGGCTTGCGAGAGGGGCATCGCTGTCTGCGCGAAAATAGCAGACCTGCGGACTATAAACGAACGCAGGGCTATTGACGGGCATAATGGCAACTCGTCCCACCGTTCCCTTCGTCGTCAATATGATATCGCCTGGCCGTGAGATCTTGGATCCCATAGCACCCCGATAGCGTTCGCTGACGAAGTCTGCGAATTCAGGCTCGATCCGTCCATCCAGAACCTCAGCGACTCGAAGGATGGGAAAACCCGGCGTCCCGTGTTCCGATCGTTTCGTGCGGTAGCCATCACCGATTTCGAGGTGACCGCTCTTAGCGAGATCACCTAGGGTAACCACCCTCAGTTTAGACATCGAGACGCGCCAGTTGTTCGCGGACGATCTGCTCCAGGCGGGCGGACTCGTCAAAGTAGGTGAAGAGTTCTTTCTTGAGACGGTCGATTTTTTCGGCGATGGGCTCGTCATCAGTGTCATCGGTTTCCGCTGCGCCTACGTAGCGGCCGGGGGTAAGGATGTGGTCCTGCTTGCGGATCCCTTCCAGGTTCGCGGAGTAGCAGAAACCGGGGATGTCCTCGTACTTCAGGCCCGCCTGGCGTGCGGAGGCAGTGCCGCGCCAGGCGTGGTAGGTACCAGCGATCTTGGCGGTGTCCGCGTCCGTGAGGATGCGCTCGGTGCGGTCCAGCATCGTGCCCATGGAGTGGGCATCGATGAAGAGGATGTCGCCGCGGCGGTCGGTCAGGTGCTTCGCCGCCTGCGAGCCCTTGTTGTTCGAGAAGAACCACAGGCAGGCGGGGATCTGGGTGGTGCGGAAGAGTTGCGGGGGGAGCGCGATCATGCACGCGACTAGGTCCGCCTCGACCAGGGCCTTGCGGATTTCGCCCTCGCCGGACTGCCTGGAGGACATCGAGCCGTTGGCCAGGACCACGCCCGCCGAGCCGTTGGAGCTGAGCTTGTAGACGATGTGCTGGAGCCAGGCAAAGTTCGCGTTGCCCGCCGGGGGGACGCCGTAGCGCCATCTCGGGTCGTCCGTTTTCCTGGCCCAGTCGGACATGTTGAACGGCGGGTTGGCGAGGATGAAGTCGGCCTTCTTGTCCGGATGCTTGTCGGCGTAGAAGGTGTCCTCCCATCGGGAGGACAGGTCGCCGTTGATGCCGTGGATGGCCAGGTTCATCTTGGCCAGGCGCCAGGTCCGTTCGTTGGACTCCTGGCCGTAGACGGCGATGTCGTCGCGGCGGCCCTGATGGGCGAGGACGAACTTCTCCGCCTGGACGAACATGCCGCCAGATCCGCAGCAGGGGTCGTAGACGCGGCCCGAGTACGGCTCAAGGACCTCGACCAGGACCTTGACCACGCTCGCAGGGGTGTAGAACTCGCCGCCGCGCTTGCCTTCGGCGCGGGCGAACATCTCCAGGAAGTACTCGTAGACCTCGCCGAGGACGTCGCGGGCCTTCTTCTCACCGTGGCCGGTGAAGCGGGCGTCGCTGATCAGGTCGACCAGCTCGCCGAGACGGCGCTGGTCGACGTTGTCGCGGTTGAAGATCTTCGGCAGTACGCCGGTGAGCGCGGAGTTGGTCTTCATGATCGCGTCCATGGCGTTGTCGATCAGCTCCCCGATGCCCGCGCTCTTGGCCTGGGCCGCGAGGTTGTCCCAGCGGGCTCCCTCGGGTACCCAGAAGACGCCTTCGCGGGTGTACTCGTCGACGTCGTCGAGGAACCTTTCAAGCCGGGACTCGGGTACTCCGTCGGCCAGGAGTTCAGTGCGGATCTGGTCGCGGCGCTCCGCGAACGCGTCGGAGACGTACTTGAGGAAGACCAGGCCGAGCACGAAGTCCTTGTACTGGGCGGCGTCCATCGAGCCGCGGAGCTTGTCGGCTGCCTTCCAGAGCACGGCGTGCAGCTCGGCCGTGGTCTGGGTGCCCGGCAGCGCCGGCTGGTCCTGCTTCTTCCGCGCTGGCATTAATCTTCCTGTCCGCTGAGTTCGTCGCTGGTGAGGGTCAGTGTTCCATCGATGAGGCCGCCGATGGTGGCCGCTTGCAATTCGCCGAGCACGCCGAGTTCTTTCCCGGCCAGGTCGCGGCGGGTCTCGATTCCGGCGAGGAACTGGTCGAGGCGGCGGACCTGATCCGGCGGGAGCAGGAGCACCCGCTGATCCTCCAGGGCGCGGCCCGCGCGGACGGCACCGGCCGCGCGGGTGCCCGAGCCGTCGGCAAACAGCAGGGCAGCCAGGATGCGCGGGGTGAACTGCCCGGCCTCGGCAGCGGGGATACGGAGGATGCGGACCGGGAACTCGGCGATCGAGAAGCCGTCCCGATCGACCATCGCGGCCGGCCGGGGGGTCATGGTGATCAGGACGTCACCTGGCTCGGTGAGCCGCGCCTTCGGGTAGGCCTGCGCGAACGTCTCGCGATCAATCCTGCGCAGGCCCGGGCGGCGGATACCAGCCACCTCCTCCGTGCCGAGGACGGCATGGTGGCCGGGGGAGTAGAGGTGCGCCTTCTTGATCCTGGTGCCCCGGTGAAGAACGAGCCGGCAGGCGCGGAGCAGGTTACCCAGAGATTGCGCGGCTGGAGTCAAGCTGGCGGAGACGAGCGCTTCGGTGGGCACGTGGCGACGGTCGGCGGTGGCGTGCGCGCCAATCCGGTCCAGTTCCTTGCCGTAACCGGTGATGTCGGTGATCCGCCGGTTCCCTTCCGTTGCGCGCTCGCGAGGGCTGACGGGCCGGCCGCCAACCACAAGCGGCTGCGGCCGGCCGATCAGATCACGAACCGCTACCTGCTGGCCGTACCGCCTGCGGTGCGCGCCGGGCTGGTAGCCGTCCCGCCGCCAGGTAACCACGTCTTCCACGAGATCGCTGATCACCGCGTGGGTGAGCGGCTGGGCGGAGACGTCAGCGAGCAGGACGCGCCCTTGCCACCGGCTACCGCGCGCCTGGGTCAGCACCCACAGCGCGGTCTCGTAGCCTGGTCGGAACGGAAGCATGCCGCCTGGCAACCGGATCACCGCCTCAACCATGTCGTCGGCGAGAAGCCTGACCCGAGCGTCATGAGCAGCCGAGTACGGGAGTTCGTCGGTGAGGGCGGCCGCCGGGCCGAGGACGACGGCGAACCGGCCGGGAGACAGCCGAAGTGCCACGCTGTCCACGGCGTTGAGGGCGGCTGCCAGGTCGCGCGCCTCGCCTGGCTGGTAGGGGAGCTGGGTGACTATCACGTCCGGGTCGCCGAGCGTGTCGGGCAGTTCCTCGCCGTTCCGGATGTCCAGGTCACGCTGGTGGACGCCGTGGACCAGCATCCGGCGGCGCGCCAGCCGCGCCAGCGTCAGGTCGGACTCGGCGGCGGCGATCCCCGGCGGGTTGTCCGCACCGAGAAGACGCACCACCTCCGCGAGCAGGTCGCCCGGCCCGGCTACCGGGTCGGCCACGACGAGCTGACCACGTCGGCCGCGCTCGTGGGCCCCGCTCAGCTCGGCGACCAGCCGGGTCAGCGGCGAGGTTACGGCGCTGACGATCAGGGCACTCGGCAGCTGGCCGGCCGGACCGAACCTGTGTCGAACCGCCATCACTCGCTCGAACGCCTCGCGACAGTTCCATGACGCCTCGACGAAGTCATCGACGAGGCCGATCAGCCAGCCCGCATGAGGAGGGATGGAGCGGATCTCGGCGAGAATCACGTCGTCGCTCGGATCAAGGTCGAGAGCCAGCGCGCGAGCTGCGGCGACCGGGCCGCCGTCGCCGTCGGCGAGCGGGTCGTTCTCTCCCGACAGGTAGCGCAGGCAGATCAGCGCGGTGACCGCCGCGACGGCATCCTGTCTTGGATAACTGGCGGCGAGGCCGGCGAGCATGAACAGGGCCAGCTCCTGCTCGGCCCGGTCACGCTCGATGCGGCCCGTCGTCAGCAGCCAGTCGGCTATCTCATGCGGGTCGTATTGTGAGCGCGCCTCGTCACCGCCCGCCGGAGCGGGGAAAGAGTCCGGGTAGCGGTGGCGCCATTTGGTTACCACGGGCCGCTGGACACCAGCGAACTCGGCGATGTCCGTCATCGTCATGAGCAGCGCGGGCGGGGTCAGGACTCTGGCTGGCATCGCACCTCCGCGCTGTCTGGACCGTCTTACGCAGACAACGCTAGTGCGCCGAAGATCAGTTTCAGAGCTGACAATCTGATAACCCAGGTTATCAAGATTTCATCTTCCTGCAGTGCTCGCGCTGCGATGATGACGGGCCACGCCAGATCTTCCGTCAGTTTTGGTCGTTATAGCCACCAAAACTGACGAAGGATCTTGGACCCACAGCGCGGGCCTCTACAACGGGGTCACGTAGGCGGCGGTTAGGCCGCCGTCGACCAGGAACGTCGAGGCGGTGATGAACGAGGCGTCGTCGCTGGCCAGGAAGGCGACCGCGGCGGCGATCTCCTCCGGCTCGGCGAACCGGCCCATCGGCACGTGCACCAGCCGGCGCTGCGCCCGCTCCGGGTCGGCCGCGAACAGCTCACGCAGCAGCGGCGTGTTCACCGGGCCCGGGCACAGCGCGTTGACCCGGATCCCCTCGCGGGCGAACTGCACCCCGAGCTCGCGGGACAGGGCCAGTACGCCGCCCTTGGACGCGGTGTAGGAGATCTG
>Ga0335078_10011357_pt1 | contig 13205 bp, 9 predicted proteins | sample Lox_Sample_32_FD_206711 | JGI IMG/M metagenome (GOLD analysis project Ga0335078, IMG submission 206711) | Soil microbial communities from Loxahatchee National Wildlife Refuge, Florida, United States - Lox_Sample_3.2 | ecosystem: Environmental > Terrestrial > Soil > Wetlands | place: USA: Florida... | reverse complement strand
CCCGATTTGCCGTTGCCTCTTTCCAGAAATGGAACCAGAATGATATGGGTTCGCGGGAGCGTCGAAGCGGCCGCCGGAGAAAGGGCCGCGATGGGATCATGCAGGTAATGACGCAGATCCTCTTCAACCATCGGTAAGGTACAGAAATACGAGAACTTGCTCGTCAGAGGAATCATCTCGCCGCGAAAGCGCGCGGCCATCTCCTCGACGGTCATTTTCGATAAATCGGCGTCGGCGGACATCCCGTGGTCGATTGTAACAGGGCAGCAACCCGCAGGGTGTCACGCTACACTCGTAATCAGATGCACCCGAAGATCCTGATTTCGGCCGGAGAGGCCTCGGGCGATCTGTATGCCGCCCTGCTCGCCGAGGAGTTGCGCCGCCTGTGGCCGGATGCGGACTTCTTCGGATGCACCGGGCCGCGCCTGCGGGCCGCGGGCGTGCGGACCGTCGTGGATGCTTCCAGCCTTGCCGTGGTCGGCCTGCTCGAAGTGGTTTCGCACATCCCCCGCATCTACCGGGAGTACCGGAAAGTCCTCCACAGCGCCCGCCGGGAAAAGCCCGATTTCGCAATCCTTACCGATTCTCCCGATTTTCACCTCCGCATCGCCCGCCGGCTGCATGCCCAGGGCATTCCGGTGTTCTACCTGGTGGCGCCGCAAGCCTGGGCGTGGCGGAAGGGACGATTGAAACAATTGCGTCGCAGCGTGCGCCGTCTTCTGTGCATCTTCCCGTTTGAAGAGGAATTCTTTGGGAACGAAGGGGTTTCGGCGACCTACATCGGCCACCCACTGGCCGGGCTGGTCCGCCCCACCCTCGGCCGGGACGAGTTTTTTCGGAAACATGCGCTGCCTCTCGACCGTCCGTTAATAGTGGTACTTCCCGGCAGCCGCCGCGGCGAAGCGGCGCGCCATCTGCCCGCGCTGCTCGAGGCCGTCGAACGGCTCCGCCGGGAGGCGCCCGCCAGTTTCGTCTTGCCGGCTTCGGCAACCACGGGGGGAAAGTTCTTTTTGGAACGGATCGGTACCGCGCCCATTCAGGTGCTCGAAGGAGAAAGCTGGGACGCGCTCGCGCACGCGGACGTGGCGCTGGCCGCGAGCGGAACCGTGACCGTCGAGGCGGCGCTGCTCGGCACTCCAATGGTCACATTTTACAAGGTGACCACGCCGAGCTGGATTGCCGGCAAGATGCTGGTGCGCGTTCCGTATTACTCGATGGTGAACCTGATTGCGGGTCGGGCGGTCGTCCCCGAGCTGATGCAAGGCCAAATGACCGGTGAACGCCTGGCGGCCGAGGCTCGGCGTCTACTGAACGATGAGCCGGCCCGCGCGGAGATGCGCGAAGGCTTGGCCGAAGTGCGGCAGCGGCTTTCGAGCGCCGGTAGCGCTCCTCACCACGCCGCGGCCATCATTCAAGAGAGTTGGGAAGGACAAGTTGCCCATGTTTCGTAATCTCCGCCACCGCGCTCCCGCGGTACTCGCGGCCGCCCTGCTGCTGGCCGGCTCGCTTGCGGCGACTGCCCAGGAACGCCGCAATCGCATCCGGGTCGTCGCCTATGCGATTGACGCCGAAGTCATGCCGGACACCCAATCTTTGAATGCCAAGACCACCGTGCAGTTCATCCCGCTCGATGACAACACGAGTGCGCCTTCGTTCGAGCTCAATAACGCGCTCAACGTCTCGCGGGTGGTGGACGCGCAGGGCAAACAGGTGGCGGCGTCGCGCAACCAGCAGGATTTCACGGTCCGGCTGAATTTTGAGCAGCCTCTGATGAAGGGGCAGCCGGTGACGGTCACGTTTTACTATGACGGGCGGCTGAGCGGGCAGGAAGATTCGCCGGTCTACGGCATCAAGTTCGCCGCGATTCATCCCGATTTTGCCTACCTGATGTATCCGGGGCGATGGTTTCCCGTCAGCGGTTATACTTCCGACCGGTTCGCCGCCAATATGCGGATCACGGTGCCGATGGGATTTTCGGTGATCGCCAGCGGGGCCGAAACGCAGAGCAACGCCGGCGGCAAGACCTCATACGAGTACAAGTTCGAGAGGCCTTCCTTTCCGGGCAGCTTCGCGGTGGTCAAGGGCGACCCGGCGAAAGTGCAGTCCGAAGGCGTCACCACGGCCTTGTATTTCCGCGGCGCGGAAGCGAACATGGCGCAGCCGTACGGGCAGGAAATCGGCAAGGTGATGTCGTACTTTTCCGGAGAATACGGTCCCCCGCCCTACGCCAATCTCACCGTGATCGAAACCGAGGACGGCGCGCCGAACGGCTATGCTGCCCCCGGCCTGCTGTTCCTCAGCCCCCGCAGCATCGGCCGCGAGCCGCAAGGCAAACTGCTCGCCAACCAGATGTCGCGCGAGTGGTTCGAGGATCTGGTTTCCCCGATCTCGCGCAATCACCTCTGGCTCACCAATGGCCTGGCCGCTTACTCCGAGCTGCTCTGGACCGAGCACGTCAACGGCCCCGGCGCCATGGAATCGGCCCTGCGCGACGTCATGGTCGAAGCCCTTACCGTCGACAACGTGCCGATCATTCAATCCGCCCGCCTCGAAGATTACTCGCCGGAATTGTGGGCGTTGACGGGATCGAAAGGCGCCGCCGTCCTCAGTATGCTGCGCTACATCGTCGGCGACGACAAATTTTTCCAGGCCCTGAAAGCCTATACCCAGCAGTACGCCTGGAAATCGGCCGGTACCGACGAATTCCGCAAAGCCGTCGAAGGCGTGGCCAACCAGGACCTCGGCTACTTCTTCATCCAGTGGATCGAATCCAGCGGCGCACCGGAATTCAAGCTGGAATACACCATTTTCCGCACCCAGAAAGGCTTCCGCGTGATGGGCAAAGTCGCGCAGGACCTCGATACCTTCCGCATGCCCGTGGACCTCAAAATCGAAACCGAAGGCAACCCGGAGGAGAAGCGCATCGAGGTGGTCGGTACGTCCTCGGAATTTTCCGTCGATACCTTTGGCAAGCCGAAGACCGTGCTCATCGACCCGAATGACAAGGTGCTCCGTTACAGCAACGACATCCGGGTGGCGGTGGCCATCCGCCGCGGCGAGGAGTTCGCCGAGCTCAGCGAATATGGCGAAGCGCTGAAAGAATACCAGAAAGCCCTCGAAACCAACCGCACCAGCTCGCTCGCGCATTACCGCATCGCCGAAGTCTTCTTCCTGCAGAATAACTATCAATCCGCGGCGAATGAGTTTCGGGAAACGCTCAGCGGCGACCTGATGCCGAAGTGGACCGAAGTGTGGTCCCACATCAACCTCGGCAAGATCTTCGACATTACCGGTCAGCGCGAGCGCGCCGTGAACGAATACAACCTCGCGGTCCGCACCAAGGACAACACCCAGAACGCGCAAGAAGAAGCGGGCAAGTATCTGAAGACCCCCTATGAGCGGCAGAAACGCGCCGAGCAATAGCCCGGCTCTGACTTACTAAGTCATCAGTTCCTGCGCCCTACGCGATCTACCCGATACCCGCGGTTAGCGGCAGCGGTTACGGTAATTATGTAGCCACTGTCTGCGCAATATCGTCGGTTAAGTTACTGGCCCATAACCGGTACCTGTAGGACTATTGGCACCAGCCTTCTGGAGCCACACTACCGCAGTATGCCTTCGACGCCGCCAACTCGTGGTCTGACTCTGCTCTGTAGCGGTTTGTTTTTCGCGTTAAGTCTGGTTGCGGATACGGACCGGCCCGTGGCACCGGAAAGCACTGCCTGGCAGGGCCGCGTGGAGACTCTCGTCGTAGACAATCCACAGTCGGGCCCGCGCAAGCGAGTCTTCTTGAACACCGGGAGCGAGAGCCTCGAACTGGACCTCGGCGCGAACGCCTCTCTGCCAGCCGGGCAGTCGATCAAAGTCACAGGTCGTACCGTTGGAAAGCGGCTGGTCGTATCGAGTGTCAGCGCGCAACATGACACGGTCGCAGCGGGCGCTTGCAGCGCCATTGGCGAACAGAAAGTCGCGGTCATTTTGGTGTCATTTCCCAGCAAGGCCCTGCTTTCCTCGGTAACTCCCGAATTGATGCGCAACAGCTTCTTCGGCACAGGACAAACACTGGACGCCTTCCTGCGCGAATCTTCGTTCGGCCAAACCTGGGCCACCGGCGATGTGCTCGGCCCATTCGTTCTCGACGCTGACTATTTCGACCAACCGCTGGCCATTCGAGATGCCGCCTTGCGCGCCGCCTCGCCCTCGGCCGATCTGACGAAGTACAGCCGCTTCTTTATCGTCGCGCCGCAAGGCCAGACCGGCATGGAATCCGGTGGAATGGCCTTGATCGGCTGCGGCCAGATGCAGTCTCCGCAGGGAACTCTCTACGCTTCTTCGATCTGGCTCGGCGCGGAAAGCATGAACGGCCAAAGCGAAGTGGTCGATACCGCCGCGCACGAAATCGGCCACGGCTTCGGACTCGAGCACGCACGAGCGGCCGATTACGGTGTCGAGCCTCTCGGACCAGTGGGCCAGGCGCCCGCCCCGTGGGACGCCCTTCACGATTACGGAGATAATTTCTCGACCATGGGCCGCCCGCCCGGCCAGTGGGCGGCGCCGCACAAGGCTCAGCTCGGCTGGCTGCAAGCCGGTCAGAACATCCAGACCGTAACCACACCCGGAAACTACAGCCTGTCCCCCTACGAACAATCGGGAACCGGACAAGTGCTCCGCATCAGCCGCGACGGCGCTAACGCCTGGCTTTGGCTCGAATATCGCCAGCCTTTGGGTACCTTCGACGCTACGCTTCCGGCATCCGTATTTGCCGGCGTTCTGGTGCACGATGAGGATCCTACGCTCGCTCCCACCCAGCCCGGCGTCGATGCATCGACGTATACCAACCTGGTGACCTTCCATCCGGGCACGGCCTTCCCGGGCGACCCGACCCTCCACCCCGGCGAGACCTGGAATGACCCGTATGGCAACCTGAGCCTGACCGTAACCTCCGCGACCCCGGCCGCTGTGACGGTGACCGTCGCCTACGCATCCGCACCCACGTGCCCGGCTTCGGTGAGCGGCCTGCAGTCGTTCGATGCCAGTGGCGGCACCGGCCAAATCGCGGTCACCGCGCCGGGCACTTGCACCTGGACGGCGACACCCTCGGTTTCTTGGATCAGCGTGGCCTCATCCAGCTCCCAGACCGGCAATGGCAGCCTGAGTTTCACGGTGGCTCCGAACGGAAACGTCTCGTCCCGATGGGGCAAGATCACCATCGGCGGAGCCTTCGTCATCGTCGAGCAGGCGGGCGGGTCGGGCGGGTTGACCATCAGTCCGCAGAACTCCTCCGTCCCCGCCTCAGGCGGCACCGGCCAGATCCTGGTCGCCACCAGCGCGCCGGATTACTCGTGGGCCTTCCAAGGCAACGTCGAATGGATCACCGACATCGAGTGCTCTTGTTATTTGTCCACGGGCCCGGCTACGCTTCGCTACGTTGTGGCGATCAATCCCGGGCCGCAGCGAACCGGCACCATCAGCGTCGGCAATCTGACCTTTACCGTCACGCAGCAAGGCGGAGCCACCAGCCCCAGCAGCCTCACCTTCGTTCCGCTCGCGCCGACGGACGCGCCTTCAGCCCGCCTGGACATGGCAATGGCTCCCTTCGGAACCTCGGGCGCCGCCATCTTGTTCGGAGGCGGATGGGACTCTACCGTCTCTTCGGAGACCTGGCAGTGGGACGGATCGAACTGGACCCTTCTCCATCCCGCCAACGATCCCGGACAACTGGTCAGCCACGCGATGGCCTTCGATGAAGCTCGCGGCCAGATCGTGTTGTTTGGCGGGATCCACGGCAGCGATCATACCTTCAGCAGCGAAACTTGGGTTTGGGACGGGATGAACTGGCATCAGATGCATCCCGCCGCCGCTCCTCCCGCCCGCTTCGCACATGCCATGGCCTACGACGCGGCGCGCCGGCAAATCATCCTGTTCGGGGGCTTCAGTTACTTCGGCGGCGATTCCAATGATACCTGGGCATGGGACGGCGCGAATTGGACGCAAATTGTGACTCCGGATTCGCCTTCGCCGCGCGAAGGACACGCCCTGGCCTTTGATCCCATCCGCGGTGAGATGGTGCTTTTCGGGGGTTCTCATACCGGGACCTCGCCCACCTGGTTTTCGGATACGTGGGTGTTGGACGCAGCCGGCTGGCATCAGAAGTTCTCCCCCGCGCCGCCGGCGGCCCGCTCCGGCCACGTCCTCGCCTATCATCCCGGCTTGCACTCCGTGGTCATGATCGGCGGGTACGGAGGCAAACAGGTCGGCTCGGATGGCACTTGGTATTACGACATGCGCCGCGAGACCTGGGTCTGGAACGGAGCCTCCTGGATGCAGCAATTCCCGGACAACCAGCCCGGCCCCGCCTATACCTTAGCCGCTGCCTATGACTCTACCAGGCAAGCTTTGATCGTGCACGTAGGCGATGATCTGACCTGCGACTCGCGAGGGCCGAAGACGTATTTTCTCACCGGAAGCGCCCCGGCGCCCTCGGATTCGAGGTCCAATCCCGCGCTCCCCAATACGCCTAGACCGCGCCGCTGACGCGCGTTGAATTCCGGATCACCTTGTCTTAATATGATGGTCGTGCAGCCCGTCGAATGGACCACCGACGATTTCGTCTATGTGTCGGAGCTGGATTCCGATCACCAAAAAGTTTTTCGAAACATCGAAAATGCGCGCCAGGCGCTGGCGAATGGCACGCCTGTGCCGCAACTCGGATTTTTGTTGTGGCGGCTCTCCAGAAGCCTTTCCGTTCACCTCGCCAGCGAAGAACGGGCGATGCGCGAATCGCGATACGAAGCCTTCCACTGGCATCAGCAACAGCATCACGCCGGACGCGCCAAGATGGCGCACCTCCTGGAAATCGCACATGCCAAGGATACGCAGAGCATCGCTGCCGCTCTTCAGGATTTTACAGGCTGGCTGCGCGACCACGTCGGTCTCGCCGACCGGATGCTGGCCGCGCATCTGCGCAACGACCGCCGCGAACGCCTGGTCTCGTAAATCTCGATGTTTTTGATGCGGAGTGCGGTTTGCAAACCGCTCGGTTGCGTTCGCATTGCCCGATTTAGAGCGGATGAACCCACTTCAGCCCCTCGAACCGTGCGAAATCACGATCCGTGGTGACCCATTCGCATCCTGCCTCGATAGCCAATGCTGCGAACCAGGCGTCCTGTACTAGATTCCCCGTGGCGTTCGCCTGCTGGCACAGTTCGCAAAATAGCCGCCAGTGTCGCGGCCCCGGCTGTACCATCTGACAGTGTGGTTGCTCCACCAGAAGATGGGCAAAACCGATCACATCATCGCGGCGGCTCGGCCGGACGAAGATTCGCGGGTGCGTGCTGATGCGAACTACGCCTGCTAGTACCTGCGGCGACATGCCGTAGGCCATTTCGCCATTGACGACGTCCTCCAGCCAGCGCCGATACTCCAGGTGTCGGTCCGAATCCGTTCGAAACGCGTACAGGAGCACGTTGACGTCGGGAAGAATCACTTCTGCCGTTCCATGGCATCGAGCAGGGCTGCATTGTCCCTCAAGTCGATGCCGGGCAGTACACCCCCGCCCGCGCGGCAGACTGGCAGTGTCACGCGTCGGCGGCGCGGCAGTCCTTGAGACCGCGCCAAAACCAACCGAAGACCCTGTTCAATTAGAGAAGTCAGTGTCTCGTGACGTCGGACAGCTTCGCCCTTCGCCTGTTCCAGGAGGGCTTGATCCAAACGGACTGTGGTCCTCATATGTCTAGACATATCAAAATAGACACCGATATGTCAACGGCGTCAGTCCCCTCACTCAGTCCGCGGCGCCGAGTGCGTAATCGCGAGCGCCGTCGCAATCACTACCACGCACCCCAGCACGTTATACCAGAGGAACGAAATGTGGGTGAAGAAGAACGCCCAGAAGATCGCGGCTTCTCCCGCCAGCATTCCGAAGAACGCGGCCGTGCCCCGGACGTGCCGGAAGAAGAAAGCCAGCGCGAAGACTCCGAGCAGCGAGCCGTAGAACAACGAGCCCACCACGTTCACGGCGACGATCAGTGAGCCCAGCTTGCGTCCCCAGCCCGCGAAAACCACGGCGTATACGCCCCAGAAAATCGTCGCCCACCGCGAAGCCATCAGATAATGATGATCGGTCCCCTGCCTGTGGAAATAGCGCCGGTAGAGATCGACCATGGTCACAGTGGCGAGCGAATTGATTTCCCCGGCGCTGGCCGACATCGTCGCCGCGAAGATCACGGCAATAATCAGCCCCACCAAACCTACCGGAAGATACTTGGTCACGAACGAAAGAAAGATGTAGTTGGTGTCGCTGAATCCCTTTTCGCCTCCGGTGCTCGTGACCAGGGTCGCGGCTTCGGCCCGGGCGCCATCGAGAGCGCGCTGCGCCGTCCGGTACGCGGCCACTTGCTGCCGTTCTCCGTCGGCGTTATGCGCGCGATGCGCGTCGATCAGGCTCAGCGCCGCCTGCCTGCGATGTTCGAACGCGTCCGCATAATGCTGCTTCACCGGAGCGAACTCCGCTGTCGTCTGGACGCGCTCGAGTTCTGCTTGCTCGAACAACACCGGCGGCGGCACGAATAAATAAAAGACGAACACCATTGCGCCGATGAACAGGATGAAAAACTGCATCGGGATTTTCGCCACCGCGTTAAAGATCAGGCCGAGCCGGCTCTGTGCGATCGATTTGCCGGTCAGATACCGCTGCACCTGTGATTGATCGCAGCCGAAATACGAAAGAAACAGGAACGTGCCGCCGATCAACCCGCTCCACAGCGTGAACTGGTCGTTCCAGTTGAAGTTGGTCGTCACGGCATTCAGGCGCCCCGCCATGCCCGCCAGGTACAAGGCGTCCGGAAAGGAAATCGCAGTCGGCATGAGGTGGATCACGGTCACCAGCGCAATGATCAGCCCGACAAAAATGATGCACATCTGCTGCACGTCGGACCACGTGACCGCCTTGACGCCGCCGAGCGTCGTGTAGGTGATCACGGTCACGCCCATCAGAAAGATCGTGGCGCGCTCCGGCCAGCCGAGAATCACCGACAGCACGATCGCCGGCGCGTACAGCGTCAAACCCGCCGACAGCCCTCGCTGGCACAGGAAGATAATGCTGGCCAGCGCCCGCGTTTTCGAGTCGAACCGCTGCTCCAGGTATTCATACGCCGTAAAGACCTTCGCGCGATGAAATACCGGAACGACCGTCGCGCACAGGATCACCATCGCGATCGGCAGCCCGAAGTAAAACTGCACGAACCGCATTCCGTCGACATAAGCCTGCCCGGTGGTGGATATAAACGTGACGGCGCTGGCCTGTGTCGCCATGATGGAAAGCGCCATGGCGTACCACGGCATGGTCCTTCCGGCCAATAGAAATCGGTCAACGGTGTTGCTGCCGCGGCTGCGGTACAGGCCGTAGCCGACAATCACCGTCAATGTGGCGAACAGTACGATCCAATCCAGAGCCGTCATTCAAGGGCCCGTGTGAAACCGTAACACGCCACGATGATGAAACCGAGGTAAATCAGAACAGCCAGATAGATCCGCTTCCACGTGCCTAAAAACGGGGGCGGCTCGTCGCGCACATCGCGCATGTCCGGCATGACCGGAGTGTATCACGAGCCGGAACGACGGCCGGTTGCGAAACCTAACCGTTTGCGCGCTCGCACGTCAAAGGGGCTATGAAACGGCAGATTCCGGTTTTGCTGGCCTCGGTGATCCTCCTGGCCGGCGGCCTGCCCGTCCGGGCGGAGTCCTGGTTTTGGGGAAGTCATCTGCGGGTGGAGGGAGCCCGGGATGCCGAAAAGTGTTCGGATCTGAGGGCTCGCGCCGACGGTGGCCTGGCCAAGGCCACCGAAAAATTCACCCTCTCCAAACGCCAGGCGCCCGCCTTGGAAGTGCGCGCCGGCAGCCACAGCGTGGTGCACGTGCGCGGCTGGAACCGTTCCGACTATGAGGTCGAAGTCTGCAAATTCGCGGCCGCGCCAACCCGCTCCGAAGCCGACCGCTTGTTGCGCTCGATCGACGTCCGCCATGACGGCGGCCGCGTCACTACCAGCGGCCCGGATTCCGATCGCGACTGGCACGCCGTGCTCCTTGTCCACGCGCCGCAGGACGCCGTTCTCAATCTTGAAAGCGGCAACGCCCCGATCGGCCTGACCCGCGTCAACGGCAAGCTCACCATCCACGCCATCAACGGTCCGGTCGCCCTCGACGATTGCTCCGGAACCATCGACGCCGTCACCACAAACGGCCCCATTTCTTTCACCGGTTCCGGCGGCGACGTGCACCTCCGCGCGTCGAATGGTCCGATTTCCCTGGAGCTGACGGATGCCGTCTGGCACGGCCCGGTCCTCGAAGCTGGCACCAGTAACGGCCCGGTGAGCGCCCACCTGCCCACCGGCTTTCACTCCGGTCTTCGCATTGAGACCTCCGGCCATGCTCCGATCCGCTGCGACGCAGACGTGTGCTGGAACGCCCGCACCGAAGGCGCCCGGTATTTTCCGCACCTGCTCCAGGCCGGTTCGGGCGATGTCGTGCATCTTTCGACCCACAACGGCCCCGTTTCGGTGACCGGTCCGGCCAGACACGCACGGATCATCTGAAACAATAGAGTGAGTGAAGCAGCCCGGTAAGATTCACATCGGCACCTCGGGCTGGCACTACGCGCATTGGCGCGGGCCGTTTTATCCCGACAAACTCCCCGCGTCGAAAATGCTCGAGTTCTTCACGAAGCATTTCGATACAGTCGAGCTCAACAATACCTTCTACCGCCTTCCGGCCCCGGGCGGCGTCGAGAGCTGGCGCGATTCGACTCCCAAAGAATTCCTATTCTCCGCCAAAGGAAGCCGCTTTCTCACGCATATGAAAAAGCTGAAGGACAGCGGCCCCGGTATCGACAAATTCTTTGAACGAGTCAGTCCTCTCGGCCGCAAATTGGGTCCGATCGTGTTTCAGCTCCCGCCCTTTTGGGAAGTGAACGAAGAGCGCCTGGACCTTTTTCTCCGTGCCTTGCCGCGCCGAAGGCGTTACGTCTTCGAGTTGCGAAATCCCACTTGGCACACCGAACCCGTCTATCGCATTCTGCGCCGCCACAACGCGGCTTTCTGTATTTTCGAAATCGCAGGCTTCCGCTCTTGTTTTGAAGTTACTGCCGACTTCACTTACGTGCGCCTGCATGGCCCCGGCGCCGCCTATCAGGGCGCATACACAGATGCCGCTCTGCGTGAATGGGCCGCGCGCATCCGCGAATCGCGGCATTCGCTGCGCGCGGTTTACGTGTATTTCGACAACGATCAAGCCGCGCATGCGGTCAACAATGCGTTAACTTTGAAGCGACTCATCGAGAAGTAAAAGCGCTTGCGGACTCTCTTCCGTCATGGTAATCTGGCTAAACCACCAAAGCACCACGAAAAGGAGGTTGTCGCACTTGAACAGTTGTGAATTGACGCCAACGCATTCAAAACAAATGCACTTGTGCGGCTACCTGGATTTCCGCGCCGCGCGCTCGCTGGTCCTTGCGTAAAACGCAGACTGATCCGCCACCCGCATCGTGAGCCGGCACGATCCCGGCAAATTTTCGCGGTGAGGAGTTTTCTATGAGCACCCAACTGAAAGTCCTGAGCGGGACCCGTTCCGCCCATGCAAAACGGTTGTGCGACACGTGCGAAAACGGAGTCGTGCGCCGCGGCGCAGCCGAAAGCGACGAGCACATTTACTGCACGTTCGTGCGGCGCGAAGTCCGCACACGGGTCGTCGAATGCAATCGTTACGAAGATCGTGCGCAGCCGCCCTTGTGGGCCTTGAAGCAGATCGCCTGGGTGCTTCGGACCGACTCCAGGCGCCAGCCCGTCGGCTTCGTCCGTGCCATTGAGTGGGAGCGGCAGCATCGGGACGAGGAATTGCTGCCTCCCTATCTCGAATAAGAATCCTCCGCGCCGGCAGTGGCTCCTTTTCGAAGGAAGAAGGGGCTCTGCCCGCCGTGTTTTGTGGCCCGAAGAACATCTCTTAGTCTTGGCTAGGCTTGAGTGGGTATTTCCCCCGTATCCTTTTGATCCTGCCATATGGTAAGAAAACTTCCAGACACTATCCGAACCATTTGAATCCAGGGCCTCACGCCACTCCAGTTCCGATGCAGATTCCCGAACAGCCGGCCGACCTATACCGCCTTCAAGTGGAAAACAGCCTCGGCTTGTTGTGTATCCACGACTTATCCGGCGTCCTGCTCTCCGTCAACCCGGCGGTAGCCCACTCCCTCGGGTACCGCATGGACGAAGGCATCGGCAGAAATCTGCGGGAATTCCTGGCGCCTTCGGTGCGCCATTTGTTTGACGACTACCTCCGCCGGATCCAAACTCAGGAGACGGTAAGCGGTCTGATGCGCCTGATCGCCAAGGACGGCTCCGAGCGCATCTGGTTTTATCGAAACACTTGTTACGAACGCCAGAATCTTCCCGCCCTGGTCCTCGGTCATGCGCTCGATGTAACCCGGCGGGTGCGCGCCGAACACGACCTGATGGAAGCCAGGAAGGCCCTCCGAAAGGCCCATGACGAATTGTCGCAACGGGTCGCCGAGCGCACTCGAGAGCTCGAGGAAGCCAACGAACGGCTGCGTGTAGAGATCGTACAGCGGCGGCAGGTCGAAGACGAACTGCTCCGCGCTCGCCAACTAGAGTCCCTCGGCGTTCTGGCGGGCGGCATCGCCCATGACTTCAATAATTTCCTGACCGTCGTCCAGGGTAACGTCGCAGTCGCAAAAACTCATCTCCCGCTTGGCAATCCGGCGCATGACGTCCTCGATCAGGCTGTCGATGCCTGCCAGCGAGCCACCTCGCTTTCGAACCAGCTATTGACATTCGCAAAAGGCGGCGCCCCGGTGCGGCAGGTCGTCTCGCTGGCTGCCATTCTCCAAGCGGCGGTGAACCTGGCGAACGCGGGCTCTCCGGTGGCGATCCAACTCCGGATTGCCGACGATCTGTATCCGGCGAAAGTCGACCCGGAACAGATTCGACAGACGCTGCTGAATATTCTGCTGAACGCCCGGGAAGCCGTCACCGATGGCGGTCACGTCACTGTGCGGGCCGAGAATGCCACCGTGCCCGAAAATTCGCATTCGCTGCAAGCCGGCCCCTACGTCCGCATCTCGGTCGAAGACGACGGAGTTGGCATCCCGCACGAGATCCTTCCCAAGATCTTCGACCCCTACTTCACCACCAAAC
>Ga0335078_10011356_pt1 | contig 13205 bp, 10 predicted proteins | sample Lox_Sample_32_FD_206711 | JGI IMG/M metagenome (GOLD analysis project Ga0335078, IMG submission 206711) | Soil microbial communities from Loxahatchee National Wildlife Refuge, Florida, United States - Lox_Sample_3.2 | ecosystem: Environmental > Terrestrial > Soil > Wetlands | place: USA... | reverse complement strand
CGTGTCCGAACGCCTCGATTAGGAATCGGAAGACCAGCCTCCGCATCCATTGGCTCGCCAACCCCCAGCGCCGGGTCAGTTCCGCAAATCTGTTGTTATCTTGTGCCACCGCACTGTAGAATCGGGGCAAGATCACCGAGAAGCCTCGGTCGATCACGGTGCACCAGTGGCGTACCGGACCTGACCGATCACGCGGCTGAAGTAGCGGCGATAACTGTGCCGGGGCCCGTTCGTGAATCGCGTCAAACAGGTCGATCATGAAACCTCATCGCGACGTGGTTAGTAGATTGAAAGCATTTCGAGGTGTCGCTTGGGCGGTCGCGTGCGCATACTTGGCCGCGATTGCACTGGTCTCCGGCTGCTCGAAGCAGCAGGCGGTTCCGGCAGCCCGCGCAGCGGCCATTCCGGTTGTGGTGGCAAAGGTCACACAAAAGGAGATGCCAGTACAACTCACGGCAATCGGCAACGTCGATGCGGTTTCCGTATCCGTGGAAGCCCAAGTGCCCGGCGAGCTTCTCGAAGTTCATTTCGAGGAAGGCGACTTCGTTCATAAGGGCCAATTGTTGTTTACGATCGATCCACGACCTTACGAAGCCTCGCTGGCGCAAGCGCAGGCGACACTTAAGCGCGACAAGGCCGTCGCGGGAAACAGCCGAGTTCAGGCAGAACGCCTCTCGAAACTGCTCGCCGATGGAGTGGTGGCGCCGTCAGATGCGGATGCATCGAAGAGCGCGGCGGACGCAGCCGAGGCTACGGTGGCCGCGGACGAAGCAGCGGTCAAGACAGCGCAACTGAATTTGGAGTACTGCAAGATTTACTCGCCGATCGATGGCCGCACGGGCGTGATATTGATCAAGCCGGGAAATTTGGTGAAGGTCGCCGACACGCCAATTGTGGTGATCAAACAGCTCTCGCCGATCCACGTTATTTTTACCGTGCCGCAGGAATACCTGGGTGACATCAAGAAATACATGGCGCGGGCGCCGCTGCGCGTGCAGGCTAGCGTGCCGAACAACGCGGGTCCCGCTGAAATCGGAACGCTCACCTTCGTCGATAACCTGGTCGACCAAACGACGGGAACCATCCACCTGGGGGCGACATTTGAGAATTCGCGAAATGTGCTGTGGCCGGGTCTGTATGTCAATACGCTGATCACGCTTGCGCAGCAGTCGAATGCTACCGTGGTGCCGGTGCAAGCGATTACCGCAGGCCAGGACGGTTCGTTCGTTTACGTGCTCAGGGACGACAACACGGTTGTTCCCAGACCCGTGGTGACGAGCCGGACTGTCGCAGGGGAAGCGGTGATCGACAAAGGGCTCGAGGTTGGGGAGACCGTTGTGACCGATGGCCAAGTGCGCCTGATCCCTGGCGCCAAGGTACAGATCAAGAACAGCTTGAACGACGCTACCGTGCGGGACTGAATCGATCATTAACCCTTGATTGAGGAACGGGCCGGCCGCAGGCGGACAAACGCCGAATAGGGATTCTCGCAAAAGAGGACCAGAAACATGAGCATACCAGAGCTGTTCATTCGCCGGCCGGTCGCAACGATTCTGGTGATGTTCGGAATTCTGGTGGTGGGTGTGGCGGGATACCGGGCGTTGCCCGTGAGCGATTTGCCGAACGTGGATTATCCGACGATCCAGGTGAGCGTGAACCTGCCTGGAGCGAACCCCGATACGATGGCCGCCGCCGTCGCGCTGCCCCTCGAGAAACAGTTTTCCACTATTGCCGGCCTCGATTCGATGTCCTCGCAAAATTTTCTGGGCAAGACGAACATCACGATGCAGTTCGTCTTGAGCCGGGATATCGATGGCGCGGCGCAGGACGTGCAAGCGGCGATCACGCAGGCGAGTCGAAATCTGCCGCAGAACCTGCCCGCGCCGCCCGCCTTCAGCAAAGTGAATCCGGCCGATTTTCCGGTGCTCTTTCTGGTGCTGACGTCGCCGACCTTGCCGCTTTCGACTGTCGATGAATACGCCGAGACCTTGATCGCGCAAAGCATCTCGACGGTCAATGGCGTGGCGCAAGTGCAGGTTTTCGGCGGCCAGAAATATGCCGTGCGAGTCCAGGCAGACCCGCAAGCCCTGGCGACCAGGCAAATCGGAATTGACGAAGTCGAGCAGTCGCTCGAAGAGGGCAACGTCAATTTGCCAACCGGTACCTTGTGGGGACCTCACCAGGCTGTGAACGTGGAGGCCACCGGGCAGCTCTTTACGGCGCCCGATTACGCCCAGCTGATCGTGGCCTATCGAAATGGCTCGCCCGTACGAATATCGGATATTGGCCGGGTTATAGATGGCGTCGAGAACGACAAGACAGCGGCCTGGTTCAACGGGGTCCGAGGCATTCAGTTGCCCGTCTATCGGCAGCCGGGCACGAACGCGGTGGAGGTGGTGGATAACGTCAAGGCGATGTTGCCGGCCTTGCAAGCGCAATTGCCGCCGGCGGTCAATCTCGACGTGCTCTTCGACCGCTCCGTAACGATCCGAGATTCGGTGGAAGACGTAAAGTTCACCCTGGAGCTGGCGCTGATTCTTGTGGTGCTGGTGATTTTCCTATTTCTCCGCAAAATCTCGGCGACGCTGATTCCGAGCCTGGCCCTGCCGTTCTCGATCGTGGGAACTTTCGCGGTGATGTACCTTTGCGGCTATTCACTGGACAACTTTTCGATGATGGCGCTCACGCTCTCGGTGGGCTTTGTGGTTGACGACGCCATTGTTGTGCTCGAAAACATCGTCCGCCACCTGGAGCAGGGCGAAGGAGTGCTGCAAGCGGCGCTGAACGGGTCCAACGAGATCGGCTTCACGATTATATCCATGACCCTGTCCCTTGCGGCTGTCTTTCTGCCCGTGTTGTTCATGGGAGGCGTGCTGGGGCGCCTGTTGCATGAATTTGCGGTAACGATCATGTCCGCAATTCTGGTGTCCGGCTTTGTATCGCTGACGCTGACGCCCATGCTATGCAGCCGTTTTCTGCTGCCGCACCAGGGCGGACATGAAAAACACGGCAGCATGTTCAACCTCTTCGAGCGCATGCAGCAGGGCATGACCGACTGGTACGATCGCAGCCTCAAGATCGTCTTGCGCCATAAGCTCGCGACGATGGCTGTTTCCCTGGTGCTCTTGGTGGCCACCGTTTATCTGGCGATCGTGATCCCCAAGGGATTCCTGCCCAGCACGGATATCGCGCAGATCAATGGGACGACCGAGGCTGTGGAAGGCGCCTCTTACGATTCCATGCTCGAGCACCAGACCCAGATTGCCAAGATTATCCAAGACGATCCTTCCGTGGCCTACGTGCTCTCGCAAATCGGAGTGGGCGGCAGGAGTCTCAATCAGGGAAGCGTCAATATCTACCTGAAACCGCGCTCACAGCGACCGCAAGTGGAGCAGGTGATTCAGGAGCTGCGGCCGAAACTTGAGGCTGTGCCGGGAATGACGGTGTTTCTTCGCAACGATCCGCCGATCCGCATCGGCGGGATACAGAGCAAGGCCCTGTACCAATTCACGATGCAGGCGGCGAACACGACAGATTTATTCAGCGCCTCTCAGGATTTTCTGGCGAAATTGCGGAAGTTGCCGGGGCTGGAGGACGTGACCAGCGATTTGCAGGTCAAGAATCCGCAGATCAACGTCATTATTGACCGCGATAAATCCTCAGCGCTGGGCGTGACGGCAAATCAAATTGAGGACGCGCTGTATTCCGCCTATGGCTTTCGGCAGGTGTCGACGATCTTCGCGCCAAACAATCAGTATCGGGTGATTCTGGAACTGGAATCCCAATATCAGCGCGACGTCAACGCTCTCTCTTCGTTGTACCTGCGCTCCAAGGGCGGGCAGCTCGTACCCTTGAGCGCCGTTGCGAAACTCACGAGCACGTTTGGGCCGCTTTCGGTGAACCACCTCGGACAGCTTCCCGCGGTAACGCTTTCCTTCAACCTGAAGCAGGGAACTTCGATCGGCGATGCGGTGAACGAGATCAACGAACTGGCCCGACGTTCGCTTCCGCCAACGATCAGCACCAGCTTTCAAGGGAACGCGCAGGCTTTCCAATCCTCATTGTCGGGATTGGGGATGCTGCTGCTGATGGCGATCCTGGTCATCTACATCGTGCTGGGAATTCTGTACGAGAGCTTTATTCATCCAGTCACCATTCTTTCCGGCTTGCCTTCAGCCGGGTTTGGGGCGCTGCTCACGCTCGAACTCTTCCATATCGCGGCACAAAAAGGCTGGATTTCGCCGCTGCTGGATATGGACTTGAATTTATATGGCTTCGTGGGCGTGGTGATGCTGATCGGTATCGTGAAGAAAAACGCCATCATGATGATCGACTTCGCACTGGAGATGCAGCGCAACGAGAACAAGGACCCCGCGGAGGCGATCTACCAAGGTTGCCTGGTGCGATTCCGTCCCATCATGATGACGACAATGGCGGCGCTGATGGGCACGCTGCCGATCGCTCTGGGAATCGGAGCCGGAGCGGAATCGCGGCGTTCGCTGGGCCTATCGGTGGTCGGTGGGCTGATGTTTTCGCAGGTGGTGACGCTGTTCCTAACGCCTGTCGTTTACATCTATCTGGAACAGGCCAAGGGATGGTCGACGCGCACATTTGGCAAGGGACGGCGCGTTGTGCCCGAAGCGATTGCCGCGTCGGGTCCCGTTGGCGGCGGAACGATCGGAGCGCCCATGGCTCGCATTGCCGAACCGCAGGCGGACTTCGGCCCAGGACATCGCTCCTAGCGTGAGAATTCTCGCAGCAGGGCTCGGAGAAATCTTCCGCCCCATACGCCGATCAAAAGCAAGGCGCCAAACAGAATCACGGCATCAATACTGGCGCGGCCTTCCCGCGCCCAGTAGACATCCTCGAGATTAAGCCACAGCGCGAACTCATCCAGCGTAAGCGCAGCTCCCGCACCGTAAAGCAAGGAAAGCAGGCGCCCGGCAAAAACGGAAGTCTGCTTATCGCCGGAACCCGCCTCAACGAGCCACCCGTAGCCGACCAGCAGCAAGAGGAGAATTCCCCAAACCAGGTGATGAATGTGCCGCCCGCGAAAATAGATGTCGTGAAAGGGGCCAAGGTGATGATGGTTGGAATAGGCAACCAGGCGCACCCCCGCAAAGGTCAGGAAAAACGCGATGCTGGCGAGGAAAAGGCGGCGCTGGGGGCGGTCCGGGATGCTGCGAACAAAGACCGTATTTACCCGAGGGCGCCGCAGAGCGAAAAACAAAACCCCAGTGACGATGATTACCAGCAAACCGATGAAGACGGTTGTGTCAAACAGCATCGCTTCCTCCCTGCCTGATATTATGGAGCGCGAAGTCGATTGAAGCTGGGTATGAAGCATTACGCAAATCGGCGTTGATATCCCAGGTAACGAAGATTAGACTGCGGCGTGCATTACCGCCGGGTTCGGACTCAGTGGAAGATGGGGAGGCATTGCGTGCATATTTCGAGATGCTGCAGGGTGGCAGTTGCGATGATCGGTTTGTGCTTTGTGTGGGCTTCAGCGTCTGGCGTGCTCCTGCGGGCGCAAGAGAAACCCATGTACAAGGTGGACCCTTATTGGCCCAAACCCTTGCCGAACAAGTGGATCATGCAACAGGTTCCCACGCTGACAGTAGACAGTCACGATCATATTTGGGTGCTGAATCGTTCGCGGGCAATCCGGCCGGATGAGATTGCGGCATCGACCACGCCTCCGCGCGCCGATTGCTGCATTACCGGACCCGGAGTGCTCGAATTCGACATGGAGGGCAACGTTCTCAAGGGTTGGGGAGGCCCGGGCTTCGGAGGCCCAGAGACCTTGCCCGGACAGACCATCATCGTGGACAAAGAAGGCAACGTTTGGCTATCCGGTATGGGACGAGGGGATAGTCTCACGAAATTCTCGAACGATGGGAAGCTGCTCTGGGACTTTGGCCATCGCGGACCCGCGGCCGAGCCGGGACAAAGGGGACCGGCCTTGAAGGACAACAACCAGGAGACCGATACCCTTTACAGCGGAATGGCGGGCTTTGATTTAGACGAGGCTGCCCATGAGATCTATATCGCCGAGGGCGAGGTCATCAACAAGCGCGTCCTCGTCTATGACATGGATACTGGCGCATTCAAGCGCGGCTGGGGAGGCCACGGAATGCCCCTGAGCGAAATCTCGAACGATCCTTTACCGCCCTATGACTGGAAATCGGGAGCTTCGCCAGCGGTCAAGGACCTTGCGACCCTCCATTGCATCCACGTCTCAGCGGACGGATTGATTTACGTTTGCGAACGCGGCAGCGACCGGGTGGAGGTCTTTACGAAGCAGGGCAAGTTCGTGCAGGAGTTCTACGTGCACCCTTCGACGCCGGCGCGCGGCGAGGAATGCGGAGTTGGCAGTCCAAAATTCGCCACCTGCGGAACCGTCCTGAATCTGGCCTTCTCGCCCGCGCCGGAGCAGAAGTACGTTTTCATTGCGGACATGGCCAACAATAAGGTGTGGATCGTCGATCGTAAGAGCGGAAATACAGTCGGATCCGTCGGAGATGAAGGCCGCATGGCCGGACAGCTCTATTACATCGATGGCATCGCCGCGGATTCCCATGGGAACATTTACACCGGCGAAGTAGACACCGGCAAACGGATCCAGAAGTTTGTGCCGCTCAAGCCCTACCCGAAGCACTGACGTTCGCTGTTGGATCCGTTACTAGACAGCTTTGCCCGCAGCCTGGAAGCACAGCTAAACCCTTTGCGGAGTGTGTCCAGCCTGCCGGAGCAAAGGCGCAAGGGGCTGGTTCAGCAACAGGACCACAATCTGCCTCTCGCAGGCGAGCTTTTCGCAGGGAAAGATTCCATTACTCGACGTGAACGATGTAGTCCCATCCCTCCCAGCGGCTGCTTTCCGGGTAGAAAAATGTGAACCGGATGGGAGCGCGTTGATCCGCGGCGATGGGTACATCCACGAAGTGAACCTTCAATTGCGTTCCAGTGGAATCCGTATCCTGGAAGCTTTGCCATTCGTCGTTGGTCCAATGGAGGCGAAAAGCGGGAGGATTTTGGATACGGAGCGTATAGCCTTTCTTTATGGTGCGGCATTGCCGGTTGTGCTTCCAAATTTCGAGACAACGGCAGTTCCGGCGCTTGCCCAAGTAACGCTCGGCCACGGCGGGGATTACGTCAAACACTTTGCCGTCGGAGGCCGAGCGCAGGAGTTTGATATATTCGGCATGAGCCCACATCAGGGGCATGGCCGCTCCCGTGGGTTTTCCTAAGTACATGTAGGATTCGGGCAGATCGAACGTGTCCCACACCTGTTCGGGCAGCAATCCTGTCGAGGTAGCAAAGGCCTCCAGGGCATGCAGAAACGGAACGGGGCTACGGCCGGCGGCCAGTTCGTAGTGTCCTCGTTCGCCGGTTAACAGCGGCCAGGCGCGGCCCGTACCCCAGCCATCGAAACCCGATCCATCGTTGCGCTGGCCGTAGCCGTCGTGGTTATAGCGGTGCCAGCAGGGGCCGAAGGGCGTGTCAGTTTTCAGCACGGCATCGATGACCTTCAGCGAGTCGACGATGATGGGATCGTCCGCTCGCCGGATTCCGTAGCGCACCAGTTCAAGGAATCCGGCGTCCACGATCTCTTTGGCCGGAAAGGCGTACTGCGTTTCCGGAGGGCGGTTCGACAGGACCAAGGTCCCTATATTGGGATCTTCGTCCGGGCAGCAATCGGCAACACTCACCGGGTTGATGCGGATGTAATGCCGGCTTATGCCAGGGACGAGAGTGCCCCGGGTCGTGACCGTCCAGGCTTCGATGTGGCACTCGAGGAAATCGGCGTAGTCCTCTAGGAATTGCGCCGTGGCTTCGTCTCCTCGCTGGCGGGCAAAGCCGGCGGCGCACAGCAAAGCGGCAAGTTTGACGGCGATGGTGGAGGGAGAGTACCCGGAAGCTTCTTCCCATCTCTCCTGGGCCGTGGCGGGCCCATGCAGGATGAGATTTGTCGTCGCGCCCAGAACCATGGGGTATGGGTCGAATCCCGCAAGCGCGCCGCACTGGTCCATGCGCCAGGCGAGAACGATGGGATACGCGATTTCGTCGAGTTGAACGCCGCTCCAGTAGGGCTCGCCATCCAACCAGAAGTTTTGCGGGAACCCGCCGTCGGCCTGCTGGCAGGAGGCGAGGTAGATCAGGGCGCGCAGGGGCGTCTCCGTGTGGCCGCAGGCCAGGAGCGCGGTGGCGCTCTGGAACATATCGCGCGTCCACACCAGGTGATAGCCGCCCGTGTCTTCGTCTCCTTTCATCTCTCCCCAAGGGATCGAGAGCGAAGCGATGAACGCGCCGGGGAAGTTCTTGTCTTCATGAGCGAGCAGCAGGCTGATGCTGCTATCGTAAAGTTTGCCCTGGTCGCCCGAGGCTGATTGCAAGGGCAAAGTCTTGCGAGCCGGACGCGTCCATTGGTCGGCGTAACGCTCGCGCTGCTGGTCGAAGGGCAATCCCAGTCCCTGCAAGAGGGTGCTGACGGAATTTTGCAAACTATCCCCGAAGGCCAGGCACAAGGTGAACTCGTCTTTGCCGGCGAGCTCCAATTCTCCCATTATGGCGATGTTGCCGTCGGGCGCCTGGTCGAACTCCCAATTCATTTGCAGGTCCTCGTTCAAGTCCGTCCAGCCGTCGCTTCGCCCTACGTAGCCGCAGGACAAGCGGCTAAAGGGCAGATTCGCCGCCAGTGCCAGCCACGTCCCGTGTTTCTCCGCTGCGAGGACGCTGCGCCCGGCGACTTCGACGACGTAGCCGCTGTTGCCCCACCCTCCGACCTCCAGGTGCGGTGCGCATATGGCGTAAAGATGAAGCTGAGAGAGAAAGCGCGCATCGCAGTGCAGCTTGGTGTGTTGGAGAACGCAGGAGAGATGCGGATCGGTGATGATTTGCTTTTCAATCTGGTAGCGCCCATCCGGGTCGGAGTTCAGGATGCGATAGGCAAGTGCGTTCGCCCACGGGCGCTCCATGCGGGTGTGAAGATGGCGTTTTTCTTCATGGAAGAAAGTCTTGCCGTCGGAGATGAGATATTGCAGGTCGCGAATCTGCGGGCGGTCAAGGGTGGGGTAATAGGTTTCGGTGACAATGCCATTCCAAAGAGTGAACCAGACGCGGCTGGAGGTGGCGTAGGCGGTCCCCACGCCGTCCTTGGCTCCATTCGTCCATCGAGGTGCAATGCCGGGTTTGCCGAAAGCGGTTCGATTGCCGCGAAACTTTGCCAATGGGCTCCTGCGCCGCGGATTTGATAAACGCGCCGCGGCGCCTTCCTAATTATCGGAACTGTTGGCTTTGTCGCCAAGGGTGTAGATGATGGCGCTGCAACCCGCCGGACAATAGGGACACGTCTAAACGTGCTTCGGAAGCCCGCGCGATTTTTAGTCCGCGGAGTTGTGCCTAGGCAGGCCTGAGGTCGAATCCGAAAACGGTTGCTGCGGCGCCCCAAAGGGCAGCGACCTCCAGGGAATCTCGCCGGCAGGTTTCCATAGCGAACTCTCTCAGTTACCCTTCCCTTTCGCCGCGTCTATTTTCTCGATTTCTCCCGGCTCCTCGTTATGGGTGCAGAAGACTTCTCCCCATTCCTCTTTTGAATCTTGTGCCAGCGACCACCTGCGCGGCGCCGAAGTCCAAGGCTTCGCGAGCACTACGGGGTCTTCGATCGTGACTTGATAGATGAGATAGTTCTTCGAGGCGCGTGTCATGCGCTCGACGACATGCTCCTGCTCACTCGGAAACCATCCCGGCGTGGTTTCCCCCGGGACAAGATTCCTCAGCCGGGTATCGATACCGATCACGTCGACAACCAGCGTATCTCCGTCCCAATGAGTAGCCGAGTCGCCGTTGAACGTGGGGTCCGGATCCTTGGGATGGACACGGCCATTGGTGTAGATCATGCGAACATTCAAGGGGTATTCATAGAGCATGACCAGCCTCTCCGGAGTTTCGATCAATTCCATGGGAGCGTGCTGGCTGATTTGCTCGAGCGTCACGCTCGGAGTGCCGGGCTGATCGCAGACTCCGTAAGCGTTCGGCCTGGTATATTTCGCGTCCACGCCGGGCTTGTAGGAAGGGCGCAGTTCGGGCGTCACCTTGGCATCGTATTGGTTGAACACAGCCGGGTCGACCGGGTAAGCAGCCTGCAGCATTTTTCCGCCGGCATTTGGATACCAACGTCCGGTCAGGTCCGGATGCCCATCCGCCATGCGGGGCGCGGGGCCGCCGGCAGGCAATACCTTCAACTCGTAATAGCCGCCTACCATCGGTCCAGGAACTTTTCCTTTTGGTTTTTGCTGTCCCTCGCCTCGTTCTCTTTGACTGGCTCCTTGATCTCTTTCACTCGTCGGGTTCTGTGCAAAAGCGGGCGCAAAAGCGAGACCCAAAGCAACAACTACGATTCCAGCCTCAATAACACTGAACCTTAGCTTCCTGCGTATCAGACCCGTCATGAATCGCTCCTCAATTCCGATGATTTGCTCGCCTGCGCTGCTCGTTTGTGTCGGCTGCTACTCGGAAGGCAGGATTGCTGATGATATCGTGTAGTCTATATCTGCAGTGCTGGCGAAACTTCTTGCTTCGGGCACCGAGGCCGGTCCGCGCTATTCGTTAGAACCACCTCTCGCTCCGCCTTCCCCTCCGCCCGAAGTTCCAGCGCTATCGTGCAGCTGCGTGCCGTCGGCGAGCATCACGCGGGAGATGCGGCCGACGGGATTGCCGGTTTTCGCTTGATGTATGTAAATGGTGATCACGTCGCCGGGCTGTACGCTCGCCTTGGTCCACCCCTGCAGAGTAATGGCCGATGGGCTGCCTAATTCGCCGGCCCAATGGACCACCCTGCCGCTCTCATCCTTCACGTCGAACTGGATAATCGAGTGGGGGTTGGCCCATGCGAATTTCGTGACGGTAGCGCCCTTTAGGACTACTTCTTTGCTCTCGTCGTAGGCCACGGCGCCGTGATGTGCGAACACGGGCAAGCCAACGGCGAGAAGACCAACCAGCGAGAAAACCGCTACGAATCTATTCCGCATGAGCGACTCCTTGCTGAGCTTGATGGCCTCATGGTCTACCAGAATTGCCTCCACCCTGCAACGGTTTTATAGAAGCCACCTATACGCAGCGACGCCTGGTCCACAGGCTAGAAGATAGGGGCTTACGTAGGTGTTTCTCCGAGGCACTTTGCTGCATCTAAGGGGACCGAGGTAGGTGAAATGGAAAGCGAGGCATCGGTAACGCGTAGTTCAGGGGGAAAGGCTCGCAAGTTGTGGTGGTTGGGTGGCTTGGGGGCCTTGGTCGCGCTGAAGTTTTATTACGTCCGGGAGATGATCGCGGCCCTGGTGATCTTCTCGGCGTTGTTTGTAGTCGGTGCCGCCCTAGTTTTGGTCGTATTTGTTCTGGATCGCATTACGCAAGGAACCTTTGCTTGGGCCCAGTCCGGCGCGGGACGGCTGGCTCGCTGGGCTGCAAACAGCAGCGGAACCGTATTCAGGCAGACCGGACTATCCATTCAGCGGCTGCGGTTCGCCACGGTTCGCTCGAATTGGCTATCCCGGCACAGCTAATCGTCGTTGCGCCGATCGCGGTCGCAAGCTTCGGTGGTGTATACCCCAGCGCGCCGACTACTTAGCAGGTGCTGAAGGCGGCGCTGGCTTGCCAAACTTGGCTGGATCGACCGGGACGTTCACCTGCACATCAGTAATTTCGAAGTTTGACCGCCCGTCCAACCAGCTCACAACCATGTGGAAAGGCACCTTGATACCCGCGACGGTGCGATAGTCGGAGTAATCCACCTGAGTCGTATTGCGGCCTAAAGGCGACACCGTGAAGCGCACCTGCCGCACCAGCAGCCCGGATTTCTGGTCGAAATAGAGCTTCACCGGCAGGCTGCCGGGCGCGGACCTTCCCTGCACCACGTCGGCGTCCTGGCCGTCGATCGTCACCGGGAAGCCTACGAGCCAGTCGCCGAGGATCTGTTTGATCTGCGCGGGAAAAGCCAATTCCGCATCCATTTTTACGCCATCCAAATCCGCTCCGGCCAGTGCCAGGATGGGCACCGGCGCCCCGGGCACGGCGCTCCAGCCGAGTTGGCCATCGTAAGCGGTGGTCAAGTCGCCATTCAACGTATGCACGATGGAGACGCGCTGATTGGGCGCCTTCGCGTATATTTCCACGGGCCGTTTGACGCCCTCTTCCGCTGAGAATCCCACGTACGTCCCTTTTTCCGCCACGCTGGTAAGGGCGCCCACGCGCTGAGTTCCGCCCAGGGCCTGGATATATTTATCGAGGATCTGCGCGGCTGGAGGCGCGTTGGGAGCGTCTTTGACCAATTCGTCCGGCTCGTCGGGAGGCGGAGTGTTGTAGATGCCGGCGATCGTGGGAACGGTCTTCGGCGTCTCATCGCCGCGGTGGCAGGTGTAACAGGTCACCATAGGCTTCCCGCCAAAGTTTCCGCGATCGAGCGTGGCCACCATGAGCATCATCTTGCGCGCGGTCTGCTTGAGATCATTGTCGCGCGCGTATGCCGCCCAGTCCTGTTCCGAAGAATGGCAATCGCTGCAATTGAGGCCCAGAGAGGCGGAGATGAATCCCATCGTCTCCATAAATTGGCTCACGGAGATTCCCCGCAGAACCTGTACGTTCTTGAAGACGTCCTCGGACATGGGCTGCTTTTGTTCCGGCTGAGCCTGTGCGGCTGCGGCCGCCGCGACCAGGACGCACAGAACCATCGTTCCGGCCGACCGAGCAATTGCTTGCCTCGATGAAAACTTCATCTTGTCTTCCCTTCCCTCGCACGCACGGATTTACGCAAGAGCACGCTGATCCCCCCGGTTCAAGCGGGCGGCGATCAGCATATCGAACTCGCAGCAAGATAATATATATAATATATAGAAGATTTGATGTTTCTCCCAGGGCGATAGAGTTTTTATCGGGTAACGTCTCGGCGCCGTTTTTGCGAGGGATTGGTCATGAGCCTGTGTCTCAGGACCTTATGCGAAACAAAATGCACTGGCCATACGTCAGTGAATGTGACATTGTGCTGGCACTATCGGGGAGACGGCTGCGTCTTCCCAGGAAAGACGATTTTTCCGAGTCATGGGTGGGCGTTGTTGGCAGGCTTAACTAAACATTCTCACTAAAGGCGGAGGATATTTGCATGGCCAAGATCACTTATGCCCTTATCGCTGCGGTCGCTTTGATTTCCGTTT
>Ga0335078_10011355_pt1 | contig 13205 bp, 7 predicted proteins | sample Lox_Sample_32_FD_206711 | JGI IMG/M metagenome (GOLD analysis project Ga0335078, IMG submission 206711) | Soil microbial communities from Loxahatchee National Wildlife Refuge, Florida, United States - Lox_Sample_3.2 | ecosystem: Environmental > Terrestrial > Soil > Wetlands | place: USA: Florida... | reverse complement strand
ACCGGCTGCTGTATGATTCCTGCGCCATGAATCTTTCGCTGCGCCGGTTGTTGTTCCTCCTGTTCTTTTTGTCAGGGTTTTGTGGACTTGTCTATCAGGTGGTCTGGACCCGGATGGCGTTTGCCGCGTTCGGGATCATCACCCCGGTGCTTTCCATTGTCCTCTCGGTCTTCATGCTGGGCCTTTCCGCGGGAGCCTGGGTCGGCGGGCGCTTCATCAGTAAATTGACCCGTAAAACTGGTCTCTCGGCGGTCATCTTTTACGGCCTGGTGGAGTTGGTAATCGGGCTGGGCGCCTTTGCGATTCAGAAACTGTTTGCCTTGGGCCAGCACCTGTTGCTGAACGCCGGCGAAACCGATTCCTTCGCCTACCTTTCACTATCGGGCCTGGTGCTGGCCGCCTCGATCCTGCCCTGGTGTGTTTGCATGGGGACGACCTTTCCTTTGATGATGGCTTTCATCCGGGAGCGGGACTCCTGGAATGCGGACAGTTTCAGTTTTCTTTATCTAGCCAATGTCCTCGGGGCGATGACCGGGACATTCATGACGGCCATCGTTTTGATCGAGGTCATGGGGTTCCATCATACGCTCTGGCTGGCGGCGGCCGGCAACTTCACCATCGCGTGCATCAGCTTCGGCCTGGGCTGGAAACAACGATTCACGGCTATTCCCTCGAACGCAACGGACTGCTCCGAATCCCCCGCCGGTTCGTCCACTCTCCCGACCCGTCGGAACGGGATGGCCCGGATGATCCTGTTCTCGACGGGTTTTGTGGCGATGGCGATGGAGGTGGTCTGGACCCGGGCCTTTACGCCAGTCTTGAAAACGCAGGTTTATTCCTTCGCCCTGATCGTGTTCACTTATCTGGGGGCCACGTTCTTCGGCTCGTTGATGTATCGCCGAAACCTTCGGCAGCAGCGCCTGTTCTCAACGGTGGAATTGGTTGCCTTTCTGGCGGTGGCCGCATTTCTGCCTGTGTTGATAAACGATCCCCGGTTGGTAGCGACCCACTGGGCCGGGTGGGCTTACCCCCGCAGCGCATGCATTCTGCTGGCCAGCATTTGCCCGTTTTGCGCTTTGCTGGGATATCTGACGCCGAGCCTGATTGATGCATTTGCGACCGGCCATCCGGCAGGCGCGGGACAGGCCTACGCCATCAATGTCCTCGGCTGCATCCTGGGGCCGCTCTTTGCCGGTTATGTTCTGCTGCCCCATTTGAGCGAGCGTCACGCCTTGATTTTGCTCAACCTGCCATTCCTGGTTTTTTTCGTCCTGCTCGGCGGCTCCCGGCCGTGGTGGCGTTTTGGGTGGGGTCTCGCGACCGGCATCGTGCTGGCTTGGTCGCTGTTTTTCTCGGAAGACTTTGAAAACATGCTGATCCGCAGCCAGAAGCATACTGTGGTCCGGCGTGACTACGCCGCTTCGGTGATTTCCTTTGGCGAAGATCGGCACAAACGTCTTTTGGTCAACGGCGTCGGCATGACAGGTCTGAGCCCGATCACCAAATTCATGATTCATTTGCCGCTGGCCTTTCACCAGGGCCAGCCCAAATCGGCCCTGGTCATTTGTTTCGGCATGGGCACGACCTATCGCTCGGCTTTGAGCTGGCACATTGAGACGACAGCTGTGGAATTGGTGCCCAGTGTGACCAGAGCGTTCGGATTCTATCACGCAGACGCGGACCAATTCCTCAACGATCCGCTGGGTCACATCATCATTGACGATGGCCGGCGCTACCTGAAACGGACATCAAAAAAATTCGACGTCATCACGGTGGACCCGCCGCCGCCGGTTGAAGCGGCAGGTTCCAGCCTCCTTTACTCCAAGGAATTCTATGCCATCGCCCGGCAACACCTGAATCCCGGCGGCGTTCTTCAGATGTGGTTTCCGGGCGGGGAATTCCTCACCGAACAAGCCGTCACCCGATCCATCCACGAGTCGTTTCCCTATGTTCGCTGTTTTCGTTCCGTGGAAGGTTGGGGGGGTCATTTGCTGGCTTCCGAGCAGCCCCTCGCACAGCTCGATGGCCGCCAACTGGCGGCGCGGTTGCCCGAGAGCGCCCGGCGGGATTTGTTGGAATGGGCGCCGACTCCGGATGCGGCAGCCTGTTTTGGCCAGGTTCTTTCGAATGAGGTTTCCGTCCCCGTGCTTCTCAAGTCCTACGGTGACATCGCCATCACCGACGACCGGCCGTACAATGAATATTTCCTGATTCGGAGACTGATTTTTCGAGTGTCCCATTTCCCATGACTGCATTATTCCAGTCCAAGGCCGGTCAGCCGGCGGCTTGGCGAGATATATACCGGAATCGTGAAGACCAGATGAACACACTGCGAAATCACATGCGCCTCGCCCTCCGGCTTGCGCGGCGAGGCTATGGCATGACTTCGCCGAACCCGATGGTGGGCGCGGTGCTCGTGAAAGATGGCAAGGTCATCGGGCGCGGCTGGCATCGGCGCGCGGGTTTGCCGCACGCGGAAATTGAGGCACTCTACGACACACAATGGCGCGGCCATAATCCGCGCGGCGCGACGCTTTACGTGACGCTCGAACCGTGCAGCACGCACGGTCGCACACCGCCGTGCACAGACGCCATCATCACGGCGGGAATCAAACGCGTCGTCGTTGGCGCGACGGACCCGAACCCGAAACATTCCGGCCGCGCTTTCAAAATTCTGCGGCGGGCTGGGATTATAGTGGCGGGGTCATCGCGCCGCGATGACCGGACGGCGCGGCGCGCCGTCGCGACCAAACTGGCGGATGAATGCACCCGGTTGAACGAAGTATTCAACCACTGGATTGTCCATCGCGTTCCATTTGTCACCGTCAAAGCCGCCATGACGCTCGATGGCAAAATCGCAACCGCCAGTGGCGAATCGAAATGGATTACCGGAGAGCAAGCGCGTGCCTATGGAATGAAATTGCGGCAAGGCAGTGATGCGATTCTGGTCGGTGTGAATACGATTCTGGCGGACGATCCGAGCCTCACGGTGCGGACGAAATTGGCAGATGGCAGGTGGAAGGCGGGAAAACAGATTCGCCGCATCGTCCTCGATTCGCTGGCGCGGACGCCGTTGGATGCGAAGGTTGCGAGCGACCGGCACGCGGCACTGACGACGATTGTGGTGAGCAGACACGCGCCGAAGAGCCGCGTGACGGCACTGGCAAAATGCGTGAATATCGTCGTTGCGCCCGTAATCAAGGTAGGGCGAGCGCCCTCGCGAGCCGGCTCGTCGGCAGCATCACCCCACCAACAAATCAACTTGCTCTGGTTATTGAAAAAACTCGGCGCTGAAAACTTGACCAACCTGCTCGTTGAAGGTGGCGGTGAGGTGAATGCATCGTTTCTGCTTGGAGGTTTGGCGCAACGCGTGGCGTTTTTCTACGCACCGAAAATTCTGGGTGGACGGGATTCATTCAAAGCGGTGGCCGGCGAAGGAGCGAAATCCTTGACCGACTCGCTCCAGTTTCAAGATGTTGAATGGAAACGGCTCGGCCCGGATTTGCTGCTGACCGCACGGGTGGCGTAAACACGGCTCGACGGAGTCTTGCCCTACCCTTAAGTTGGTGGATATGTTCACAGGCATTGTCGAAGAAGCTGGCATCGTCGAGCGCATCAAACCGGCGGTGAAGGCCATTGCACTGACGGTGCGCGCCAACGTAACCGCTCGTGGTCTGGAGCCCGGAGGCAGCCTGGCCGTGAACGGCTGTTGCCTGACAGCAGTAAAGGTTTCCACGCGCGGCAAATTCAAATCGGTTCAATTTGATTTGCTCCAGGAAACGTGGCGGCGCACCAACCTGCAATTTGCGAAGGCTGGTTCACTCGTCAATCTGGAGCGGCCACTACGTGCCAGCGGCGAGTTGGGCGGCCATTTTGTGACCGGCCACATTGACGGCGTCGGCAAAATCGTCCGCTGGGAACGCGCCGGCCGGGACCACGTGCTCGACATTGCCGCGCCGGCGGAGGTGATGCGCTACATCGTTTTCAAAGGCTCGGTCGCGGTGGACGGCATCAGCCTGACAGTCGCGGGCGTGGACAAAAAAAGTTTTCGCATCTGGATCATTCCGCACACTTACGAAATCACGGCGTTGCGCGAACGCAAAGTTGGAGACGCGGTGAACCTCGAAGCCGACCTGCTCGGCAAATACGTGGAGAAATTTCTCGCGGCCCGGGGCAGGGGTTGAATACCCGCAGAAGAATCCGGAAACTTATGGTATCTTTGCCCGATAATACCGGAAAGGAAAATTTGCCGCCGCGGTATCCGTGTAGGAAACGCTTCCGGTGGGGGCGGCATTGGTGGAAATGGCGGTCCAATTTTTGAGGTCGGTCGAGGCCTGGATGACATAGTTGGAACCGGCCGGCCCGGACAATTGGATTTTGAATCCATTGGCTACCATCCCCGTTCCGGCAGAGACAATATTCAGCACATTGGAAACCGTGGTGGTCAGGACGATCAAAGGGGCGTTGCTGCTGGTCGTCGAACCGACGCCATTCACGACCCGCACGGAGTAGTTTCCCGCGCTGGCGGGAGAGACATTATTCACCGTCAAAGTGCTGACCGTGCCAACCAGCGGGACCACAACATTAACCATAGTAGTATTTGTGGCAGGGACCGGCTCGCCGTTGAAAAGCCAGTAAAACTTCATGGATGTGAGACTGACCGCAGTTGTGGTCAGAAGGGCAGTGCCTCCATTTTGGACAGCCAAGCCCAAAGGTTGGACAGCGATAATGGGCGGTGTGCCGATTTGCGCGTGACTTCTTGCCGTAAAAAAGCCAAAAAAAGCCAAGCATATTGCGGCCTTTTGCAGCCGAGACTGAATGAGCCTGCCGATCTCTACCATAATTTGAGACACTTTAAGCTATTACCGTGCCTAAAATTTAGAAACGGTAGGTCACTTTTACCCGGAAAGTGCGGCCATCCTGCTGGATGGCATCCTGCAGGTGGAAATTGGAGGCCGGATCATAATAGGTTTTATCCAGCAAATTATAAATGCTGGCGGAAATATCCAGGTTCTTAACGAGGTTCTGACTGAAGAGCGTGAAATTTACGACGGCGTAGCCGGGGACGTCTGCTCCGGGCAGCGTGCCGCCGGAGAGGTCGGTAAAAACCGTGTGACGTTTGCTCGTGTATTGGACTTCAAGCCCGGCGAAAACCTTGTCCGGGAACACCGGCGCGCTGGCGTTGAATTTGATCAAATGCATAGGCGAGTCCGGTAAGCCGTCGCCAGTATCGCGATTTTCGGTGTGTTGCAGTGTGTAACTCAGGCGGGTACGGATCCCATTTTCCCATTTTCCTTCGAGCGCCATCTCCAGGCCCAGCGTATCGGCATTGAAATTGGTGAAGCTTCCGTTTTGAAAGTCAATCAGGTCGTCCATGCGATTGTAATAGCCTGAAACGGAAGAACGCAGGTATCGCCCGATTCCCTGTTCATAAACCAATTCACAGGATGTGATTTTTTCCGACTGAGGCTTGATGTTCAGGGAAGCCAGTTCGCTCAACTCATAAAAACTCGGATCACGAAACGCCGTACCGTAGATGAACTTGAAGGTGGATTGGCGAAACGGATCATAAATGAGGGCCGCGCGCGGACTCCAGGACGGGCTGAAATGGTCGTGTTGGTCATAAGCTTGATCGTAACGCACGCCGGCATTGAGGTGAAGGTTGGTCACCACGGCGAAATCGTCCTGGGCGAAGATAGCGTAATTTTGGCGTTGGTCATGCACATTGCGAATGTCCCCCGGCACAGGCTCAAGTTGAAACAAGTGGTCGTCTTGGCTGAAATCATCGCGGAATTCCCCGCCGACAGTCAGAAGATGACGGTCCCGGATTTTTTTGTTCACCTGCACCTCGCCGCCGGCCCATTCGCCGGTCTCCTGCTCCTCGTAAAGGTCAGACACGGGCATTCCTCCTATCTGTCCCGATAGTGGGTAGCCAATCTGAAAATCGTTCCGGTCATAATAAATGTCGGCGGAAACATCCAGCGTGTCTGAAAATTTATGCGCGTACTTCAAGGTGGCATAACTCCGGTCATCCACCGTGCGCAGTCTGGAATCATCAAAAGTTGTTAAAGGAGGTTCTGAATACTGACCGGTCGGGTTTCCTTTCTCGCGGTTGATGAACCCGCCTTCCACCGTGAAGTCTTTGTAATTTACCGAGCCAAAGAAACTGCCAAAGCCGTCGTCGTCCAGATTATGCGCGATGCCGTTGTTCACGTTTAGCGACGGCATGTCGAATTGCGGGTAGAACAGATTTTCCGGACCGTCGCTGTCGTAAATCGTGCCGGACAGCAAAAATTGCAGGCCGTTGGTGAATTGATTACCGACTGTCACGCGCCCCGAATAGGCGTCAAAACTGCCATACGCACCGGAGGCTTCCACGCCGTTCACTTGTTTGCCCTGGCGGGTGATGACGTTGATCACGCCAAAGAATGCATTGTTGCCGTAGAGCACCGAACCGGGGCCACGAATGATTTCCACGCGGTCAATCAGATCCACATCCAGGATGAACGCCGTGTCAATATATGCTCCATCGTTCAGATCGTTGTTCACACGGTGGCCGTTAACGAGCAGCAAAATACGGCTGTTGAAATCGCCAAGTTCAACGCCGCTCGCCCCCAGAAAATCGTAATTCCGGTCGTAGGAAACGTAAAAGCCCTGCACGCTCGCCAGGATGTCGGCCAGCGTGCGGTAGCCGTACCGCTTGATGTCGTCCGCAGTGATGACGGTGACGGAAGACGGCGCTTCGGTGGCCTTTTGTTCAAATTTTGAGGCGCTGAAGACTTCCGGCACCTCGATTTGCATCAGTGCTTCCAGCGGCAGTTCGGTCAAATCCTGCGCCTGGTTCGTGCCGTTGTCCGCGCGGACGCTGAGGGCAAGCAGGAACAGCACCCAAAAGAAATGCCGGAGCAACAGCGCGGGACCGGACAGGATTGGCAAAAGAGGGTTTCTTTTGTTCATGCTCTGGATCAAGCGTCTTTTTTGGTCGTCGGCTAACTTATTGGGTTCAACGCCAGCAACGCTGGCAACCTCAATCCAGCACGATTGTTGCCATGTTGTGTTGTCCTGAAATTGGATTGTGGCCGGCCCCCCGAAGGCTGCAAGCAGTAAATGCGAAGGCCGGAGAACTTGACAATGTCCGGCAAATGCGCCGTCATAAATGGCAATCTTGTGTGACCGGCAAACAGAAAAAATCCCGCTGCCATTTCCGTTGCGCCTTGAACCAGGTTCAGGCCATGCGACCAGGGAAGGCGTTGCTTGCCGTCCACAAAAGAAAATCGTTCTCCCTATCCGGGTCTCCGCCAGGGCAGTTGTTCTGCTGTTCGGTTTGATTTTTGTCCTCGGATCGAGTGGTTTCGCGCAATCTCCCCCGCCGTCCGAATATCAGATCAAGGCGGCGTTCCTGTATAACTTCGCAAAGTTTGTCGAATGGCCCACGCAAGCGTTCGCTGGCCCCAGGTCGCCAGTAGTCATCGGCGTGCTGGGGAAGAATGTCTTTGGCGACGATTTGGAACAAACCATCCGGGATAAAACGGTCAATAATCATCCGTTTCAGTTCAAACAATTTCATTCGGTCGATGAGGTGACGAATTGCCAGATTCTGTTCATCAGCACTTCGGAGAAAGAGCGGTTGCCGAAAATTCTGAGCGGTCTGCGCGGCGCGAGTGTTTTGACGGTGAGCGAAATGGACCATTTCACCGATACGGGCGGCATGATTAATTTTGTCATTGAAGACAACCGGGTTCATTTTCAAATCAATGATGCCGCCGCCAAAAAGGCGGGACTTAAAATCAGCTCCAAGCTTTTGAGCCTTGCTACTCACAACCATTAAGCAGCGGAATGGAAATCGCTTCACTCCCGTCCGGAGCGCCGAAATCAAAGCAGTCCTGGCGTTTTGTATTAAAAGAGGACAGTTGTGCCCAGGTTTCAGGACATTTCCATCAAGCGCAAGCTGACGGCGATCATCATGATTGCCAGCACGGTGGCCCTGCTGCTGGTGTCTGCGGGTTTTGTGACTTACGAACTGGTCACGTTCCGGCAGACAATGACGCGGGATCTTTCCACCCTGGCAGAAATTATCGGCAACCAGAGCACGGCGGCGTTGACTTACGGAGACAAGGACGTGGCGAAGGAAATTCTGGCCGCGTTGCGCGCCAAAAAACACATCGTCGCGGCGGCGCTTTACGACAAGGACGGACAATTGCTCGCATCCTACTCCGGCGGCACAGGTCCGGCGGTTTCTTTTCCGGCCCGGCCGGAACAGGATGCGCTGCGCTTTGAAAACAGCGCGCTGGTGCTTTTTCGCGCGATTCGGTTGGACGGCGATTTTGTGGGCACGGTTTTTTTGAAATCCGATTTGCAGGAAATACACGAGCGGTTTGTGCGCTACGCGGTAATGATTCTGCTCTTCATGCTGGCCTCCTGGGTTGTGACGTTGTTTCTTTCCGCACGACTTCAACGAATCATTTCCCGCCCGATTTTTCATCTGGCCGAAGCCGCCAAAACTGTGTCCGGCAAGAAGAATTATGCCGTGCGCGCAGACAAACACGGCGGTGATGAACTCGGCCAGCTCGTTGACAGTTTCAACGAAATGCTCGGCCAGATTCAGCGGCGCGACTCGGAATTGCAGCAGGCACACGACAAACTGGAAATCCGCGTCGGGGAACGCACGCGCGACTTGCGCGCTGAAATTGCCGAACGCCAGCGGGCCGAGTCAGCGTTGAAGCAGCAGTTTGTCCGCATGAGCCTGCTCAACCAGATCACCCAGGCGATTTCCGACCGGCAGGACACAGACAGCATTCTGCACGTCGTGCTGCGCCAGCTTGAAGATCACCTGGGACTGGATCTCGGAGTCGTGGCCTTGTTCGATACCGGGGCGCAAACGTTGAACGTGGCGGCGTTGCGCGTGAAAAATTCGTTGCTCGCCGAGAAATTCGATTTGCGCGAAGGCAGCGTGCTTTCCCTGGCAGAAACCGGCTTCCAGCTTTGCGAACAAGGGCAGACGGTTTATCTCGCGGACACGATCAAAGGAAAAGCGCCGTTCATCGAAAAGTTGGCCGTCAGCGGCTGGCGTTCGGCGGTGGTCGTGCCGCTCACGGTGGAGGGAAAGCTTTTCGGCATGCTGGTTTCCGCCCGGCTCAAGACGGATGGTTTCAACAGTGATGATTGTGAATTTCTCCGCATGTTGAGTGAGAACGTCGCGCTGGCGGCGCACCAGGCCCGCCTGCACACTGACCTCGAGCAGGCCTATGACGAATTGCGCCGCACCCAAGCGACGGTCTTGCAGCAGGAACGCCTCAAGGCCCTTGGCCAGATGGCCAGCGGCATCGCGCACGATATCAACAACGCCCTTTCACCCGTCGTCGGCTTTGCCGATATCCTCACGAAAAGCGGATACGGCTTAAACCCGGACGGGAAGAAATATTTGAAATACATTCAAATGGCGGGCGAGGACATTGCGCACATCGTGACGCGGCTGCGGGAATTTTACCGCGCGCGTGAGGAGAACGAATCGTTGCAACACCTCGATCTCAACGCGCTTATCGAGCAGGTCGTGGACATGACCCGCCCGCGCTGGCGCGACATTCCGCAGTCGAAAGGCATCACGATTGAAGTGCGGACCGATCTGGCCCCGGACGTGCCGAAATTGGCCGGCATCGAAAGCGAAATTCGCGAGGCGTTTACCAATCTGGTTTTGAATGCCGTGGACGCGATGCCCGACGGCGGCAAAATCACTGTTCGCACCCGGGTGTTGCGCCACGAAAATGGCGGCAAACATCCAAGGCAGGTTTGGGTGGAAGTCAGCGATACCGGTACGGGTATGGATGAGGAAACCCGCAGGCGCTGCCTCGAACCGTTCTTCTCCACCAAAGGCAAACGCGGCACCGGCCTCGGCTTGGCGATGGTCTATGGCGTCATGGAACGCCACGAGGGCAACATTGAAATCCAAAGCGAACCGGGCAAGGGCACAACCTTCTGTCTGGTTTTCCCGGTGCGCACCAAACTTTGCCAGGACAACGAGGAGGAAAAGAACGGTGTGGCCGTCGAACCGCTGCAAATTCTTTGCATTGATGACGAACCCTTGCTGCGTGAACTCATCAAGGAAATCCTCGAACGCGACGGCCACGAAGTCGAAGTCAGCGACAGCGGCCAATCCGGACTGGACGAATTCCGGATTGCCCGCGAAAGGGGCCGCCCCTTTGATGTAGTCATCACTGATCTGGGAATGCCTTATCTCGACGGACGGCAGGTTGCCAAGGCGCTCAAACGGGAATCGCCGACCACACCCGTTATCATGCTCACCGGCTGGGGCGCCTTCATGAAGGAAGACGGCAACACCCCCGAACAGGTGGACGGCGTCATCAGCAAGCCGCCGCGTTCGCGCGAATTGCGTGAAGCCTTAAGCCGGTTCCACCCCCTCCGAGGCAACTCCAGAAGGCATCCAAGGGAAATTGCACCCGTGCGCGGACAATAAGACTTGTCGCGGCGTGCACAATGAAATAAATCCGGTTCGATGCCGGTGCAAATTTTAAAAGGAAACCGCAGCGGTTCCTGCGCAGGGATGTTTGAGTCGTGAAAGCGCTGCTGCAAATCGTTTTGATTTGTTTGGCTGGGCGCGTAACCGCACAGATCCTCTCGGTGCCGCCGCGCGCCACCAACGCACCCGGTGGCACGGACTTCATCAAAATAATTTCCCCGCTTGATTTCATGCAGCGCGAACAAGCCGTCGTCGAGGCGGTTTTTGCGGGGGACCTGCCTGCATTCCAAAGCCGGCTTTGTCCCGTGACCGTCACGAATGTCGCAGACGGGATAACGAATATCGCCGTGTTCTTCGTCACCCCGGATTATCTCACCATCGGTTCGGACAAAGATTATCTGCTCATGCCGGTTTCGCCCAACACCGCGCAACGAATCGCCGACCGGCTCGGCTGCATTCTGCCAACGCGCAAAATGGTAGATGAGATTTACGCCGCCGCCGGGGTGAAACTGGCGCCTTCACCGATTCCGCCCGGCCCGGCGATGACGACCGTTCCCGTTTTTGAGCAAATCAACGAAATCATTCGCACCGAGCGACTGGAGAATTTGAGCTTGCATCCATTGGGCGCACTCGTGGCCGGACACAAAAAGGACGTGGTGATTTCCGCGCGGCTGGCGGGCGTGACGAACAAGGTCGCCATTTACGGCTGGCACCAGACGAACGGCGCGGCGATTCAACCGCTTTATCTCGGTCACACGGCGGCGTGGGTGGATTACAGCCACGGCATCCGGCTGGTTTCGCAAAATATGCTGGTCAATGGCGAAACCAAAACGGTCGCCGAAGTCCTGGCTGATCCAAAACTTTGCGGCCTCATCAGCGATGAAGGCGTCATCACCAACGTGCGTTACTCGACCAACCAGCCGACGCCTTTGCCTTCGTCCGTCGTCGGTGAAAAAATCGACCTGCCCTGGCCGCAGAAGTTTTCCGCCAGCCCATATTTCGGCGAGCTGATTCGGGAAATCCGGCTGGCGGAGGAGGTGCGGATTCTCATCAACGCGCCGGCGCAGGAATCATTCGCCGCCAACAAACCCGTGCTCCTGGTTTTCTATGCATTGCCGAATGGCAACACGATTGAGCAGACCGTCGGCAAAACCTTGAAACCGGGCGACGACTGGCATTTCGACATCCAGCACATCGGCGCGCAAACACGCTGGCTGCGCGGCGTAATTACCAATCGCATCATCGTCGTCGCCTATCTTGAAGCTGGAGCGAAGAGCTGGCCGGCGTGGCGCAAAACCCACGCCGACCGGGTCATCGTTGACCTGCTTGACGGCGTGCGCGGCATTTTCTCGTCGAACAGAACCGAAGTGGTTCTCGCCAGCCACAGCGGCGGCGGAAGCCTGATTTTCGGTTATCTGAACGCGGTGGAAAAAATTCCGCAGGATGTGAAGCGCATTGCCTTTCTCGACAGTGATTACGGTTACGACTTCAAGCTTCACGCGGACAAAATCAAAAGCTGGCTGGCGGCTGCCGATGAAAACCATCTCTGCGTGCTGGCATATCAGGATTATCTGACGCGGCTGAACGGCAAACCGTTCGTTAGCGAGCAAGGCGGAACCTGGGGGCGCAGCCGCGCGATGCTGGACGACCTCGGCGCGCAATTTCAGTTCACCGACCGGACGAACGGCGGATTGGAAACCTTTTCCGCGCTCGATGGGCGGATTCAATTTCTGCTCAAGGAAAACCCGGAGCGGAAGATTCTTCACACCGTGCAAGTCGAGCGGAATGGATTCATTCAGGCGCTGCTTTCCGGCACGGCGAACGAGGACAAAGGCTATGAATATTTCGGCGAGCGCGTTTACTCAAGATGGATTCAGCCGTCTGATTGAGCGGCGCACGACAAGCACCAGAGCCCGCTCACAACCCTCGACGGCCACCGCATACGGTAAAGGGGATAGGATCCGGGCTTGTAAATCGTGGCGAGAACGCGGCCACGGTGTTCGATGTACTTCGGGTGCCGTAAGCCAGATAGGGGTCGGCGGCTCGTTTCTCTGCTATCTGCCTCTGCTCTGCAGTCCAGCCTTCACTTGCTTTGAATTCCCACCTGTAGATTTTGCCACCGAATACGGCCTCTATTTTTCATATTATTGCTCTATACGAAGATTTGTAGGCGGAGAAGGAACATGATAATTTTGAAATTGGCTTAAATCTACAGTTTGAATTTGATAATCTGTTGAAAGATTGTAGTTCGTGCTGAAATGGTGCATCATGCTATTCACTGCCGCCTGACTATAAACATAATTTTCTATTGATTCAGGGAAAAACCAGTGTCCGAGCAGAATTAGATTAGTGTTTATCAAAACAGTAATCGGACATCCGCTGTCTCCCCCACTGACGCTATGAAGCCAGGCTGTTCCGAGATAATTTGAATCAACAGGGTCCACGGTTGAAATTTCACTGTTTACAATATCCCCCGACAAAACTGCGGCTCCCCATCCTTGGTCTTGATGTTTGGCCTCTACTGCCAAACTTGTTATTGGATTTACGATGTAATTCGTAACGCCAGGGGGCAATTCTTTATAAGGATGAACCGTATTAGTGGGGACGTCTGAGTTAAGTACAAGCAATTGCACATCGGTTCCTACGAAGTTGGTCGTAGCTATCACCTGCCTGATAACCAGATTTCCGTTATCATCCACGAAAGCAACCCACGTCCCCACTGCGGTAGGAG
>Ga0335078_10011353_pt1 | contig 13206 bp, 10 predicted proteins | sample Lox_Sample_32_FD_206711 | JGI IMG/M metagenome (GOLD analysis project Ga0335078, IMG submission 206711) | Soil microbial communities from Loxahatchee National Wildlife Refuge, Florida, United States - Lox_Sample_3.2 | ecosystem: Environmental > Terrestrial > Soil > Wetlands | place: USA... | reverse complement strand
CCGGCCTCGGCCTGCACCCCTGTGGTGAAACAGCTGGAGGCGAAGCTCTGATGGCCAAGCCGGCGCGCGCCCAGCCTGGGCCGGCCGCGGCGCGTGACGGCGGCGCCGCCAGGAACGCGAAGGGCACGGCCAAGGGGGCCAGCGGTGCCGGCAGCGCAACGAGGAACGCGGGCGGTACCGCCAAGAACGCCAGCGGCGCCGGGAGCGGCAGGAACGCCGGGAACGGCGCGACGGCCCGGTCTGGTTCCGCGGCGCGCAGGCCGCCGGGGGCGGGGGGCCCCACCCGGGGCCAGGGCCGGCCACGGCGGGACCTCACCCCGCCGCCCGCACCCCCGGCCGCGGCCGGGCCGCCGGCGTGGCTGCGCTGGTCGACGTTCGCCCTGGCGATCCTGGGCCTGGCCGCGTCGGCGTACCTGACCTACACGCACTACTCGGACTCGGCGCTGGCGGGCTGCACGGAAACCAGCGGTGCCGTCAACTGCACCAAGGTGACGACCAGCCCGCAGTCGGTTGTGTTCGGCATCCCCGTCGCCGTCCTGGGGCTCGCGTTCTACGTCTTCCTCGTCGCGATCATGAGCCCGTACGCCTGGCGGTCCGGCCGCCGGGAGGTCGCGCTGGCCCGCATGGCCTCGCTGGTCGTGGGCCTTGGTTTCGTGCTGTACCTGATCTATGCCGAGCTGTACCAGATCGGCGCCATCTGCCTGTACTGCACGAGCGTCCACGTCATCACGTTCCTGCTGTTCGTCCTCACCGGCCTGGCCGCCGCGATCTGGGGACTGGGCCCGCGCGGGGCCACGTCCTAGGTCACCCTGAATTCGGGCTGAGCCTTAGCTGACGGATATGTCAGGGCAGTGGCCGAGATTCCGGCATCAATGCTTACCGCCGGGTTAGGATAAGGGCCGCACGGCTGTTGCTGCGCATAATCCATTCGTTCCCGCGTTGAGGTCCTTCAGTTCGGCGCAAGAGCCAAGGGAGGGCTCACATGCGATTTCCGCACGCGAGGGTTTTCCTTATAGTCGCCGCCGGCCTGCTCGCCGCTGTCACGGCGTGCAGCAGCAGCGGCAGCAGCAAGCCGGCCGCCCCGGCATCCGCCGCGCCCGGCGGCGGCAGCACCGCGGCCGCAGCCGCGCAGATCAAGACGAACTGGGTAGCCTTCTTCAACGGCAAGACGCCCGTCGCGCAGCGGGTCAGCCTGCTGCAGAACGGCCCGTCCTACCAGTCGATCATCGAGTCGCAGGCCAAGTTGCCAGTCGCGAAGTCGGCCACCGCATCGGTCTCGTCGGTGACGGTCGAATCACCCGCGCAGGCCAAGGTCGTCTACTCGATCCTGGTCGGCGGCGCGCCGGCGCTGCAGAACCAGCCCGGCGTCGCCGTCTACCAGAGCGGCACCTGGAAGGTCGGCGACCAGAGTTTCTGCGCCTTGCTGACCCTGGAAAACAACGGCAAGGCGCCGTCCGTCTGCGCCAGCGCCGCCAGCTAGCTGCCCGGTGGACTCGGGGAGCTACATCCAGACACGGTCACCGGGCCCTGGGGGCCCCGAAGGCCCGGTGACCGGCCGCGGCGGCCGGCCGCTGGCGCTCGGTGTGCTGTGCACGCTGCTGTTCCTGACGTTCCTCGACAACACGATCGTGAGCGTCGCGCTGGGCAGCGTGCAGACCAGCCTGCACGCCGGGGTGTCCGACCTGCAGTGGGTGGTCGGCGCGTACGCGCTCACCTTCGCCAGCGTGATGCTCGCCTGCGGGATGATCGGCGACGAGTTCGGCCGTAAGGTCGTGATGCTGTCCGGCGCTGGTGTCTTCTGTGCCGGGTCGGTGCTGTGCGCGCTGGCCCCCAACCCCGGCACGCTGATCGCGGGGCGGGCCGTGATGGGGCTGGGCGCCGCGGCCAGCGAGCCCGGCACGCTGTCCATGCTGCGGCACCTGTACACCGATCAGCGCAGCCGGGACCGCGCCATCGGCGTCTGGGCGGCGGTGTCCGGCCTGGCCCTCGCGCTCGGGCCGGTGATCGGTGGTGCGCTCGTCGGCGTGTGGAACTGGCGCGGCATCTTCTGGTTCAACGTCGCCTTCGGGCTGGCCGCCCTGGTGCTCGCGGCGGTGATCCTGCCGGAGAGCGCCGATCCGGAGGCGCACCGCGTCGACACCGCCGGCGCCCTGATCGGCGCGGCCGCGCTGGCCGCCCTGGTCTTCGCGATCATCAATGCGGAGACGGCCGGATTCGCCGCCCCCCAGGTCGTCGCGCTGTTCTGCGTCAGCGCCGCCGGGCTGGCCGCGTTCGGGTGGCGCGAATCCCGGGCCGCCCACCCGCTGATCGACCTGCGGTATCTGCGCGACGCCCGGTTCACGACCGCGAACATCGTGGCCTTCTGCACCTACTTCGCGACCTTCGCCGTCTTCTTCTTCACCGCGCTGTACCTCTATGAGGTCGTCGGGCTGTCCGGTTACCGGATCGCGTTCGTCTTCCTGCCGATAACGGTGCTCATGATCGCCGGGTCCCTGCTCACCGGCCGCTGGCTCGACGCCATCGGCGTGCGCTGGGCCATCGTCGGCGGCTGCGCGGCGTTCGCGGCCGGGCTGTGGCTGACCGACCTCAACCTCAGCCCGCACCCGCACTACCTGCCGCTGCTGGTCGCGCTCGGGCTCACCGGGATCGGGATCGGGGCCACCGTCGTGCCGATCACGTCCTCGGCGCTGTCGGCGGTGCCCCCGGAGCGGTCCGGGATGGCTGCCTCGGCCACCAACACCAGCCGGGAGGTGGGCGCCGTGACCGGGGTGGCGGTCCTCGGCGCCCTGGTGAACGGCCAGCTCAACACGAGCATCGCCGGCCAGTTGCGCGCCCTCGGGCTGCCCGCCAGCATCCAGGCCGTGGTCATCAACGGCGTCGAGACGGGCCAGGTTCCCTCCAGCGGCAGCGCCTCCGGGGTGGGGCCCGCCGGCCAGGAAGCGCTCGTCCAGAAGGTCATCGAGGCCGCCTACGCCGCGTTCCATGACGGCCTGCGCGACGCGCTGTTCCTGTCCGCCGGCCTGGTGCTTGCGGCCGGCCTGCTCGCCCTGGTCACCCTGCGCTCCCGTCCGGGGCAGGCGCCCGGCTGATCGTGGCGGGACGTCCGCGATATCGCCGGAAATCGGCCGCGATAACCCGCTCACCCCGGGCGGGGGAATGGCGGAGGGCCGGCCAGCACCGGATGGCGGACTGAGCCGGCCCTTCCTCATCGGGGCTGCCCGTGCCCCGCCTGCCGGAGAGGCAGCCACGGGCCACGGCCTCTCCGGGGGGTACTAACTTCTCCGGGGAGGAGTGAACGCTGGGGGGGATGGCGTCCACTCCCCCCGGAGAGCGGTGAGCGATCCTTGCCCAGGGGCGCCCGGCGTGCCGCCTGCATTCGCTCTGGGGGGGATGGAGCGAAGGCAGCGGCCGCCGATGCGGGCCCTGAGGAACACCCACCCGTCTGAAAGTCTGATCCTGGTGGTGGCCGGCAACCGGGTGCAGGCCGACGTTGCCGAGCTATCCCGAACCGTCAGCCGCATACTGTTTCCCGCCTGTACTAGTGATAAGCCACCCCTCCCTACGTGTTATGGATTTTTTCTGGATGTTTCACACATATGCTGTAGCTCCGGCCAAGAGGCCGCGCCGCGGAGAGGCAGCGATGGCCATCGATGACGTGGAGGACGGCAGCCAGCGTCCCGGACCGCTGCGCGTAGGCGTCCTCGGGCCCGTGCGGGCCTGGCTCTCCGGCCGGGAGCTGCCCCCCGGTCCGCCCCGGCAGCTGGCCGTTCTGGGCATGCTCGCCATGCGGGCGAACCGGGCGGTGTCCCGCGATGAGCTCGTCGATGCCGTGTGGGGCCAGCAGGCCCCGGCCAGCGCCGAGGGCGGGGTGCACACGTACGTGGCGGGCCTGCGCCGGGTGCTGGAGCCGGGCCGTTCCCGCCGGGGGCCCAGCCAGGTCCTGGCCTCGGCCGGCGGCGGGTACGTGCTGCGCCTGGATCCCGGCCAGGTGGACGCCAAGGTCTTCGAGCGCAGCCTGCAGCGTGGCCGCCAGCTGCGCTCCGCCGGTGACCTGGCCGGCGCGATCGCGGCGCTGGAGGTCGCGCTGGCCGAATGGCACGGGTCCGCGTTCGCCGGCGTGCCGGGGCCATACGCCGCGGCCGAGCGGGTCCGCCTCGCCGAGCTGCGCTCGGCCGCCGCCGAGGAGCGCGCGGACGTGCTGCTCGCCCTGGGCCGTCACGAGCAGGCCGTGCCCGAGCTCGCCGCGCTGGTGGCGGAGCACCCGCTCCGCGAGCGGATGCGCGGGCTGCAGATGATCGCCCTGTACCGCTGCGGGCGGCAGGCGGAGGCGCTGCAGGCCTTCCACGACGTCCGCCAGGTGCTCGCCGACGAGCTCGGCATCGATCCCGGCCCCGAGCTGAGCCGCATCCACCAGCAGATCCTCGCCCTGGACCCCAGCCTGGAGGCACCCAGGGCGCCCAGGGCGGCCGCCGGGACGGCACCCGCGCCGGCCTTCGCCGGCGCGGCCCCTGATCCGGCGCCGGCGCAGCTCCCGCTGGAGGCGCCGGGTTTCTCCGGCCGGCACGCGGAACTGGAACGCATGTTCCGGGTGGCCGGGCCCGCGGCGGGCGGGGACGGCGCCGCCGCGGGCCCTGGCGGGCCGCTGGCTGGCCCGGTGCAGATCATCGCCATCACCGGGACGGCCGGGGTCGGCAAGACGACCCTCGCCATCCGGTTCGCGCGGCAGGTGGCCAAGCGTTTCCCCGACGGGCAGCTGTACGTGAACCTGCGCGGTTTCGACCCGTCCGGGTCGGCGACGAGCCCCGATGAGGCGCTGCGCTACTTCCTGGACGCCCTGGCCGTGCCGCCGCAGCGGATGCCCGCCGACGTGGAGGCCCGGGCCGGCCTGTTCCGCAGCATGCTGGACGGCAAACGGGTGCTGATCGTGCTGGACAACGCGCGGGACAGCGATCAGGTACGCCCGCTGCTGCCCGGCTCACCGGGCTCGCTGGTCATCGTGACCAGCCGGTCCGAGCTGACCGGGCTGGTCGCGGCGGAGGGCGCCACCCCGCTCGGCCTGGACGTGCTCACCGATGACGAGGCCCACGAGCTGCTGGGGCGCAGGCTCGGCCCGGAGGTCGTGGCCGCCGAGCCGCAGCCCGCGGCCGAGCTGATCGCGCTGTGCGCGCGGCTGCCGCTCGCGCTCGGGGTGGCCGCCGGGCGCGCGGCGACCCGGCCCGGCTTCTCGCTGGCCGCGCTGGCCGCCGAGCTGCGGGACACCCGGAACCGGCTGGAGGCGCTGGACGCGGGGGACGCGGCCACCGACGTGCGCGCGGTGCTGTCCTGGTCCTATGAGCAGCTGACCGAGCCGGCCGCGCGGATGTTCCGGCTGCTCGGGCTGCATCCCGGGCCGGACGTGTCGGTGCCCGCCGCGGCCAGCCTGGCCGGGGTGGCTCAGCCGGAGGCGGCGGCCGCGCTGCGCGAGCTGGCCCGCACGCACATGGTGGCCGAGCATCAGCCGGGACGTTACGCCTTCCACGACCTGCTCCGCGCCTACGCCTTCCAGCAGGCCGAGGCGGTGGACAGCGCCGCGGACCAGGCCGCCGCCGCGCGCCGCTGCCTGGACCACTACCTGCACACCGCGCACGCCGGCGCGGTGCAGATCAACCGCGTCCGCAAGCCCATCGACCTGCCGCCGCCGAAGCCGGGCACGGCCCCGGAGGAGTTCTCCGGCCGTACCCAGGCCCTGGCCTGGTTCGACGCCGAGAGCCCGATCCTGGCGAACCTGCTCGCGCACGCCGTCTCGGGCGGTGATGACGGTGCGGTCTGGCCGCTGGTCTGGACGCTGGCGCCGTTCCTGTACCGGCGCGGCCGGTTCCACGAATGCATCAGCATCCAGCGGCAGTCACTGCGCGCCGCCCAGCGCCTGGGCGACCCGGCCGGCATCGGGCACGCGCACTACGAGCTGGGCCGGGGGCTGGTCAACATTGGCAACTTCGCCGAGGCCGAGCCGAACCTGTCCCGGGCGCTCGACATATTCGGCCAGCTCGGCGACCGCGCCAACGAGGCGACCGTGCACCAGGGCTTCGGTCACCTGTTCGAGCAGCAAGGCCGGTACGCGCAGTCGCTGGTCCACGCGCGGGAGGCGCTGCGCGTGGTGCGGGAGATCGGCCCCGCGCAGACCGCCGCCAGCATCGAGAACAGCGTCGGCTGGCTGTATGCCCACCTCGGCCAGTGTGAGGAAGCCCTCGCCTACTGCCAGCGCTCGCTGAAGTTCCAGCATGAGATCGGCCATCGCGCCGGCGAGGCCGACACCTGGGACAGCCTCGGGTACACCCACAGCCGGATGCACGACTACGCCCAGGCCGCCGAGTGCTACTCCCAGGCGGTCGAGGCCTTCCACGAGATCGGCGACCGGTTCCACGAAGCCGGTTCGCGGATCGGCCTGGGGGACGCCCAGCTGCACGCCGGGGACCCCGCCGCCGCCCGCACGAGCTGGGAACAGGCGCTGGCCATCCTGGAGAGCATCCCGCACCAGGACGCCGGGCAGGCCCGGGCCCGGCTGAACCAGCTCGCCCAGGCCGGCCCGGCGGCGGAACCGGCCGCCCCGGCCGCCGGCACGCCCGGCACCGGACCGCCTCAGCCAGTCACCGGCTCCGGTTAGGCTGGGAGGCGGTCTGCCACGCCGCCCGGCCGGGTGCTGGACGGGGCATGCACGCGCGTGGCCGCAAGGGGAACCGAGGGAACCGTGGGCGAACCGCAGGCGATTGGGGTGCTGGCGCTGGACACGACGAGGCCGCTGCCGCGCGCGCTGCTGCTGGAGAACATCCATCCGGACGCGGTCGCCCGGCTCACCAAGGCCGGCTACGAGGTGGAGACGCGCAAGGGCGCGCTGAGCGAAGATGAGCTGATCGAGGCGCTGCCGGGGGTCGGCCTGCTCGGCATCCGCTCCCGGACGAACGTCACCGGGCGCGTCCTGGCGGCCGCGCCGGACCTGACGGCGGTGGGCGCGTTCTGCATCGGCGTCAACCAGATCGACCTGGCCGCCGCCTCCCACCGCGGGGTCGCGGTGTTCAACGCGCCGTTCTCCAACACCCGCAGCGTGGTCGAGCTGGTGATCGCGGAGATCATCTCGCTCGCCCGCCGGCTGCCGGACAAGAACGCCAAGATGCACGCCGGCGAGTGGGACAAGTCCGCGAACGGCAGCCACGAGATCCGCGGCCGCCGGCTCGGCATCGTCGGTTACGGCAACATCGGCGCGCAGCTCTCCGTGCTGGCCGAGAACCTCGGCATGTCGGTGTACTTCTACGACATCGCGGACAAGCTGGCACTCGGCAACGCGCGCCGCTGCGGCACGCTCACCGAGCTGCTCGAATCGGTGGAGACCGTCACCTTGCACGTGGACGGGCGGCCCGGCAATGAGAACATGTTCAGCGACGCCGAGTTCGCCGCGATGCAGCCGCGCAGCCTGTTCCTCAACATGTCCCGCGGCTCTGTCGTGGACCACGCCGCGCTGCGGCGGAACATCGAAAGCGGCCACATCGCCGGCGCCGCCATCGACGTGTTCCCCGAGGAGCCGAAGGGCAGCGGCGAGGGGTTCACCTCGGTGCTGCGCGGCCTGCCCAACGTGATCCTCACCCCGCACGTCGGCGGGTCGACCGAGGAAGCCCAGCAGGACATCGGCGAGTTCGTGGCCGGCAAGCTGACCGACTACGTCTCGGCCGGGGCCGCCTCGCTCAGCGTCAACCTGCCGCAGATCGCGCTGCCCACCGTGCCCGGCACGCACCGCCTGGTGCACATCCACCAGAACGTCCCCGGCGTGCTGGCGTCCATCAACCGGATCCTGGCCGAGCACCAGGTCAACGTCGAGGGCCAGATGCTCGGCACCCGCGACGACATCGGCTACGCCATCACCGACATCGGCACCGAATACAGCGCCGAGGTGCTCGCCCAGCTGCACGCCATGGACGTGACGATCCGGTTCCGCACGATCCGCTGCAGCTTACCGGCCCGGCACGGCCCTGCAGCGGGGTGACGTAGGCGCCCGAGATGCCGCCGTCGACCAGGAACGACGACGCGGTGAGGACGACGCGTCGTCGCTGGCCAGGAAGGCTACGGCGGCGGGTGCCGGCGGGCATGCCCGGCCTCACAGCCGCTCGAAGCAGCGGCGCAGTTCCCAGTCGGTGACGGCGGTGTGGTAGGCGTCCAGCTCCACCCGGGCCATGTTCGCGTAGTGCGCTACCACCTCCGGGCCGAACGCGTCGGCCGCCAGCGCGGAATCCGACCACAGCACGGCCGCCTCGTCCAGGGTGGACGGTACCCGTGGGCCGCCGGCCGCGTACGCGTTGCCGGCGACCGGCGCCGGCAGCGGCAGTTCCTGCTCGACGCCGCTCAGCGCCGCCGCCACCAGCCCGGACATGGCCAGGTAGGGGTTGACGTCGCCGCCCGGTACCCGGCATTCGACCCGCAGCGACGGCCCGTGCCCGACCAGCCGCAGCGCGCAGGTCCGGTTGTCCGGGCCCCACGCCACGGTGGTGGGCGCGAAGCTGCCGTGCTGGAACCGCTTGTAGGAGTTGACGTTCGGCGCGAGCAGCAGCGTCAGCTCGCGGATCCCGGCCAGAAGCCCGGCGATCATCTGGCCGCCCGTCTCCGACAGCCCGTACGGGCCGTCTCCGGCCATCACCGGCCGCCCGCCGGCGTCGCGGAACGACAGGTGGATGTGGCAGGAGTTGCCTTCCCGGTCGTTCGGCTTGGCCATGAAGGTCAGGCTGCAGCCGTGCCCGGCGGCGATCTCCTTCGCCCCGGTCTTGTACACGACGTGCTGGTCGCAGGTGGTGAGGGCGTCCTTGTACAGGAACGCGATCTCATGCTGGCCGGGGTTGCATTCGCCCTTGGCCGACTCGACCGTCATCCCCGCCCGGGCCATGCCGAGCCGGATGTCGTGCAGCAGCGGCTCGATCCGCGAGGTGCCCAGCACCGAGTAGTCGACGTTGTACCGGTTGGCCGGGGTCAGCCCGCGGTAGCCGAGGTCCCAGGCCTGCTCGTAGGAGTCCTCGAACACGATGAACTCCAGCTCGGTGCCCGCGTAGCAGGTCCAGCCGCGCTCGGCCGCCCGGGCCAGCTGGCCCTTGAGCAGCTGCCGTGGCGCGGCCGTCACCACGGTGCCGTCCGGCCACCGCACGTCGGCCAGCACCAGCGCGGTACGGTCCTGCCAGGGCAGCGCGCGGATCGTCGCCGGGTCCGGGATCAGCACGAAATCCCCGTATCCGCGGTCCCACGAGGTGAGGTCGTACCCGTCCACCGTGTTCATGTCGATGTCCACGGCGAGCAGGTAGGAGCAGGCCTCGGTGCCGTGCCTGATCACCTCGTCGACGAAGAACGGCGCGTGGATCCGCTTGCCCTGCAGCCGGCCCTGCATGTCGGTCAGCGCGACGATCACCGTGTCGATGGTGCCGTCGCTGACCGCGGCGCTGATCCCCTCGAAGCTGGCCGGGATGGTCGCGGCGTGAGCGTGGTGACCCGTGCTGCCGGCCAGGACGCTCAGCCGGCCGGCTACCCCATCTCCGATGCTTCTCACTAAGCCAGCGACTCCAGCTCATGCTCGATCTCGGCCAGTTCCTCCGCGGTGCCCTGGACCTTCGGCCCTTGAACCAGCGGCGCGCCGGCACCAGCCAGTAGATCGTGGCGAAGCCGAGCACGACCACCACCGCGAAGACAGTGTAGTTGAACGTCTTCCACGTGATCGGCTACGCGGTCGGCGGCATGAACAGGATCGAGATCACCGGCGACGCGGACTGATGGTGGCTGGGGACGAAGGCCAGCACCGACACGATGAGCAGCACGCCCAGGATGTGCCACCAGACGCTGACGTCGTTCAGCGTGGACACGATGCTCACGCCGAACTGGTTCAGCAGGGCGTGCAATAGACCGGTGCCGTCCGGATGGGCACCCAGCGGCGATCGCGGGTTCCGGCCGCGTCCCGGTTCCCGTTCCGATTACCGGGCGCGCGCCGGGGACGGCACCGGGGCGCCAGTCGCCGCGCGGGCCAGCGCACGGAACAGCCGCACATCGCCGGTTTCCTCCGGATGCCATTGCACGCCGATCACGAATCCCGGCGGCACGCCCGGGCCGGCGAACTCGGCCGCCTCGACCGTGCCGTCCGCCGCCCACGCCGTGGCCGCCAGCCCGTCGCCGAGCCGGTCTACCGCCTGATGGTGGTGGGTGGCCACCTCGATCCAGTGCCCGTCCGCGGCCGGCCAGTCGAACGCCACGGCCGGGGGCACCCCTGGGTGCTGCCCGTTATCGGAGGCGGAGCCCGCGCCGTGGCCGGACAGGGGGCCCGCGGCGGCCCCGTCCGGGGTGAGGATGCGGCCGATCACGCCCGCGGTGCCGATCCGGACCGCGTGCCGGCCGAAGTCGTCGGCGATACCGGAATGTTCCTCGTGCCCGACGATGTGCGGCAGATGCTGGTGCAGCGTCCCGCCGCGGATCACGTTGAGCAACTGGATGCCGCGGCAGATGGCCAGCAGCGGCAGCCCGGCCTCCAGCGCGCAGTCGATCATGGCCAGTTCCCAGGCATCGCGCTCGGCGTCGGGCGCCCCGGTCGCGGGGTGCATGGCCGCGCCATACCGGGCCGGGTCCACGTCGCCGCCGCCGGCCACCACCAGGCCGTCCAGGTCGGCCACGGTCTGCGCCGCCTCCGCGGGGGTGCCGCCGGGCGGCAGCAGCACGGGCCGGCCGCCGGCCAGGCGGACCGCGTCCACGTAGGTCCGTGGCAGCACCGCGGCCGGCGCGGACCAGTCCCGCCACTGGGCCACGTCGTTATAGGTGGTGATGCCGATCAGCGGTGTCATTGAAGATCAAAAGAATAGCCCGGCCTGGCGCATTCCGGCGCCACCGGGGTGGGGTCGGCCTCCCATGATCGTCGCTGGTTTTCCGCGGATAGCGAGGCGAGCCAATCCCGACACGTGATCGCTGCTGGCGGGGAGCCGTCAGGCCGCGGCGTTCCAGGTGTCCTCGAACGCCGCGGCCCCCTCCGGGGCGGACGGGCTGGCCATCGTGTCCGCCCCGTTCGCCATCGTCACCGCCCAGTTTGACCAGTAGCCGTTGCTGGCCAGCCCGCCATGAACACCTGCCTTCGACGTGACCTGGGTGTTCAGGTAGTTGACAGCCCCGAAAGGCGCCAGATCGTATCCGCTGGGCACCGCGCCGCCCGGATCCTCGGTGATCACCTCGGCGCTGGTGTTGTCGCAGCTGCTGCCGGCCGGGCACGACTGCCATGTGTTGATCGTCGCGCCGCTGGTCACGTCGGTCAGCACCAGGTGATACGCGCCGGTGCTGGAATAATCCCAGTACACCCAGGCGGTCATCGCGTCACCAGGCTGGATACCGGTGAAAGCCACCGGCAGCTGCGGGTACATCTCATACCATGCGTAATACTGCGGGGCGCTGACGGTCCCGTGGCAGTAGGCGGCCACACCGGTCTGCTCGACCGTGCCGTCGGACCAGCCGTCCAGCCCAGCCCAATGGGAAACGTACGCGAACCCGCTGGTTCCCATCGTGGCGGCCGGGCAGTTCACGCTGGGCACGGTAAACGATGTTTGCACATACCGCAGGCGGCAGGCGGCGCACGCGGCCTCACTGTAGCCGGACCAGTTATCCGAGGTCGCGGATGCGTTCGCGCTGTCGGCCAGCAGATGCTTCGGAAGATGGGTGCCGACTGCGGCGGGCAGCCGCGCCGGGCTCATCCCGTGCACGACCGCCGCCGGCAGGGCGATGCCCTGAGCGGTCGCCGCGCCTGCCACCCATGCTGTGCCGGGAAACCCCAGCACTACCGCGGGCACCAGCACAGCAACCACGCGCACCGCGTGGCGGATTTTGGTCATATATGCCCCGCTTCTATTTGTTTCTGATCGGGAAGGGGGCAAGGGACAGCCTACGGGCAGAGCTGCGTCAATGAAACAGCGCCGGTCCAATCAGGCCGGGTCCGTTCCGCGCGGGCAACTCACAACCATCACAGCCTTCCGAAACCCCACCGCGAAAGATCTGCGGCGCGGGTCGGCCGCCGCTACCGCGGGCGCAGCGGGAAGGCGGGCAGCGGCGGCGCGGCCAGCGGCTCTCCCGGGTAGCCGGGGACCTCGCCGAACCGCCCCGCGGCCCAGTCGGCACGCAGCTGCGCGATCTCCTCGCCGGTGCGCGCGACGAAGTTCCACCACATGACCAGGCGCTCGGCGAAGGGTTCCCCGCCGACGACGAAGAACCGCCCGGAAGCCCCTCCGGACGGCGCCAGCCGGACCGCGGGCAGCCCCACGGCCAGATGGGCCATCAGGCCGGGCTCGATGTCCACCCCGTCCACGGTCGCGGGACCGTCAACCGCGAGCACGCCGTGCTCGAAGCCCGGCCGCAGGGCCAGCGTCGTCTCCGCGTCGGCGGCCACCGCCACCTCCAGGCCCACCAGCGGGCTGTAGACGGTGGCGGGGGACCGCTCACCGCGATGCTCTCCGATCACGACGGTCACCGTGGCGTCCCCTTCCCGGACCACAGGCAGGCTCGCGTGGTGGGCGAAGCTGGGCGCGATGAACCGGTCGGCGGCCGGCAGCGCGATCCACAGCTGCACGCCGTGCAGCACCGCGGGCCGCTGCGCGGGGGATTCCTCCGAATGCGCGATGCCGCCCCCGGACGTCATCAGGTTCAGCTCACCGGGCCGGATGAGCTGCTCGCTGCCCAGGCTGTCGCGGTGCAGGACCAGCCCGCCGAACAGCCAGCTCGCCGTCTGCAGGCCGGTGTGCGGGTGCGGCGGCACCTGCATGCCCGGGCCGGCGCTGACGTCGTCCGGGCCGTAGTGGTCGAGGAAGCACCACGCCCCGATGGTCCGCAGCACCCGCTGCGGCAGCAGCCGGCGCACCTCGGTGCCGTCCCCGACGGCTGCCTTCCGCGCCTCGATCACGTCGGCGGCGCGGTGCACCGCCGGGCCGCCCGCCGCGGAGGGCAGCGAAACCGGCTGCGGGGCGGGATCCAGGTTGCTCATGCTCCGACGGTACGCCGCCCGGCCGCCGGCCCGGCGCTCCCGGACGGCGTCAGGCCGGCCTGCGGCGCGATGAACGCCGCGATCTCCGCGGCGAGCGGGCCGGGCGCCTCCTCCGCGATGTGATGGCCGGATTTGATCGGCGTGCCCGACACCTGCTCCGCCCATTCCCGCCAGACCGCCAGCGGGTCCCGGTACAGTTC
>Ga0335078_10011352_pt1 | contig 13206 bp, 7 predicted proteins | sample Lox_Sample_32_FD_206711 | JGI IMG/M metagenome (GOLD analysis project Ga0335078, IMG submission 206711) | Soil microbial communities from Loxahatchee National Wildlife Refuge, Florida, United States - Lox_Sample_3.2 | ecosystem: Environmental > Terrestrial > Soil > Wetlands | place: USA: Florida... | reverse complement strand
CGAGATCCGGTAGGTCGCCGGCCTGCCCCTGGCCAGGGTCACCGCGGGCGAGTCGGGCAGCGCACCGCGGCCGAAGCCCACGTCATTGAACCGGATACGCCCGGTGAACGGGTCGGCGAGCTCGTCGCCGGCCACCGGCGAGGCGAAGTCGACGATGAGCGTCCAGCTGCCGGGCACCGGATCGGCCGCGTACAGCGACAGCTGCCGCCGCGGTGACTCGACGGGCACGCCGCTCGCGGTGAACCCGGTGGTGAGGTAGCTCGACCCGTATCCCATGGTCTCGCCGCCCGGTGCGATCAGGTAACCGTTCACCTGGTTGGCCTGGTCGTTGGCGAGCACCACGTCGACGTCGAGGTTGCGCAGTGCGACGTGCGACCTGGACGGCACGCTGAACGAGTAGGCCGCGACCTGCCCGGAGCCAGGGGAGCGGCCGTTGCCGCCGTTCAGCGTCCCGCTGAACGTCCCTGTCACGCCCGGGCCAACCCGCACCTGGCCGCGCAGCGTGACGGGCACGCTCACCGCCCGCCCGCCCGCGCCGGTCGCGGCCAGCACCAGGGAGCCGCTTGAGTCGCCCGCGCTGGCAGGGACCCGGGCGGACAGGTGCACGACGGCCGAGGCACCGGGCGCGAGGGAAAGCGACGCCGGCGACACGGCGCCGAACCTGGTCGCATGCCACACGGTCGCGGCGAACTTGACCGGGCCTGCGGTACCGCCGGCCCTGGCCGTGTCGCTGGAGATGACCGCCGTCCAGCTGCCCGCGGCCGGGCGCAGCACCTGCGCGCTGCCGTACCCGGCATCGCCCTGCGGCAGCGAGTGCGCGGCGAGCCTGCCCGCGGGGTTGACGAGGATGACCCGGACCGGCGCGTTCGGTTCCTCTGCCTGCGCCACCGAGGCCGGCCAGGCGATCGACGTGTCAAGCAGCGCGGTGCCGCGCCGCACGGTGAACATGACAAGGCCGTAGTTGGAGCCGGTACCCGACCAGTTGGTGAAGCGGGCGCTGCGCGCGTCGGACAGCGTGACGACCGCCCGCTTGACCACCAGCGGGGAACAGAAGGCGCGCCCGGTCACGGCCACGCGCTGCGCCGTACGCGCCGCGTTGGTCACGGTCACCGCCCAGGACGCGAGCGTACCAGGCCTGCCGGTGAAGTTCAGCTGGTTCGCGGACAGCTCAAGGGGGGCGGGACCGGCGGGTGTCCCGCCGCGGCCGGGCCGCCACGCGGCGAGCTTGACCGCCCGCAGGCTGTTGAGCAGGCCGGCGCCCTGTTCGGTGGCCGGCGCCCCCAGGTCGGTCGCGGTGGACAGCAGGATGCGCTTGACGGTCGCCGGGGTCGGCGGCGTGCCGCGGTGCGCCGTCCGGTACGCCTGGATGACCAGCGCCGCGGCGCCCGCGACGAGCGGTGCGGCCTGGCTCGTGCCGCCGCTTTCCGCCACCGGCGACGGCTCGCCGAGGAAGTTGACGCACGAGGAGTACAGCGGCGACGGGGTGCACGAGGCGAAGGACGCGTCGCCGGGCGCGACTAGGTCGAGGGTGCGCCCGTTCTGGGTGAAGCCGCCGGACGACAGCGAGCTGACGTTGCCGCTCTCCCAGCCACCCGGCGCGAACTGGTCCGCGCCGGCGAAGTCGGTCTGCGCGTAGAACCGGAAGCCGGTGGATGCGCCGACGGAGATCACCGCGGGGTCGGAGGCGGGGGAGCCGATCGTGTTGAGCGGCCCCGCGTCACCGCTGCCCACGACCACCGTCGTGCCCGCCGCGACCGCCATGTCGTTGAACTCCTTGACCGCGTCCAGGGAGGTGACATCGGGGAACGGGTCGGCGCCGAACGACTCGTCGAGCACGTTCACGTGGTCCGTGCCGACCGCGTAGTCGATGGCCTGGAGGATCGCGGAGGTGGAGGAGGTGCCGGCATGGCCGAACACCTTCAGCGCGACGAGCGACGCGCCAGGGGCGGTGCCCTGGATCCGGATGTCGCACGGGGTAGCGGGCAGCTGCGCGCTGAACCCCGCCACGTTGTACACCACCGCTCCCTGCCCGGCGATCGCGCTGGCATCGGCGAACGCCGCTCCGCCCGCCGTGGCCGCGGCCGTCCCTTCACCGCTGAAGTCCTTGTAGTCGCTGATCACCGGCGTGCCGCCGCGCATCAGGTTGGGGTTGGCCTGGTCGATGCCGTCGGCGAGGAAGCCGACCGTCACGCCCGCCCCGGTGTAGCCGAGCGACCGCGCGGTCGCCGTGCCTGCCAGCTGCGCGGCGGTGCCGGTGAGCGCGAGGCCCTCCGGCTCAAGCTGCGGGCTGGCCGAGCAGGCACCGGGCGGCGTGGTGATGATCGTCGTGTGCGGCGCGGTGGCTTCTCCGGGCCGCGCGGTGCTTGCGGCGGGGGAGCCGGCGGCGGGGCCGGGGCCGGCGACCGGGCTATCCGGGATGACCGACGCTACCCCCGGGCTCGCCGCGATCCCGGCGATCGCGGACGCGGGCACCCGCGCCGCGATCGCGTCGGCCAGCCGGTAGCCGTGCACGCCGGTCGCGCCGAGCCGCACGAGCCGTGCCAGGTAGGGTGCCTGCGCCGCCCGGAGCATGGCAAGGCGCCCGCCCGGGCCGCCCGAGGCGCCCGGGCTGGCCGCCCCGCCGCCCGGTGCGCTCTTGAGGAAGATGATGACCGGTGCCGTGGTGGCGGCAGGCCAGGCCGCCACCGGGCGTGCGGCCCTGCCCGTTGCCGCCGCGGTCGCGGGCCCGGCGGCGGCCGCGGGCCCGGCGGCGGCCGCGGCGAGCGCCAGCGCCGAGCACGCGCCGGCCGCCGCGAGCGCAGCAGAAATCACCCGTCCGTTGCCTCGCATCCGTCATGCCCCCTTATCCCGCATCAGGATGACTAAGGTTCAGCGGCAGACTACGGGTATCGATGCGTGAGCACCCAGCAAGCACGCCGACCTGAGCGGGATATTCTCCCAGCTCAGGTCGGCGTTCGCCGTGTTTGGCCGGTTACGCTCCGGCGAGCAGGGGCGGGAGCGAGGCGGCGACGGTTCGCTCCGAGTAGTGCAGGTCCGCCGCCGCGATCAGGGCGCCGAACAGCCGGGGGTCGTCCCCCTGCTCGGGGTGCCACTGGACGCCGACGAGGAACTCGCCCGGCGTGGTGGACTCGATGCCCTCGACGATCCCGTCGTCCGCCCAGGCGACCGCGGTGAGGCCGGAGCCGACCTCGTCCACCGCCTGGTGATGGTGCGTCGGCACCTCGAAGTACTCGCCGCCGGGCAGGATGGACGCGACGATCGTGCCGCTTGTGACGCGAACCTTGTGCGTGCCGAAGCCGTGCGGCGGCCCGGCGTGGTCCTCGTGCCCGACCAGGTCGGGTACGTGCTGGTGCAGCGTGCCGCCACAGGCGACGTTGAGCATCTGGGCGCCGCGGCAGATGCCGAGCAGGGGCACACCCTGCCGGACAGCGGCCTCGGCGATGGCCAGCTCCCAGGAATCCCGGTCGGGCGCGTTGACGTCCGTCTTCGGGTGTTTGGCCGCGCCGTAGATCGCCGGGTTGATGTCTCCCCCGCCGGCGATGACAATGCCGTCAAGTACGGCTACGGTCGCTTCGGCCTCGGATACGTCGCCACCAGGCGGGAGCAGGACCGGACGGCCCCCGTTGTTCCTGATGGACGTGACATAGGTCCAAGGCAGCAGGGCACCTTCCTCCGACCAGCCACGCCAGTTGGCGTTCATGTGGTACGTGGTGATGCCAATAGTCGGCGCCATTTGTCCCCTTCTGGTGATGAAAAGCGCACCGGACCACCAAGTAAATCCCCAACCCCGACCCCGGAGGTGACTCCCCGGAACCTCCGAACGAGCGGCCGGGCTATTGGGGAAGGCGGGCGAGTTGCCGAAAACAGAGGTTACTAGCGATGCGCCCGCCATTGCTGCCGATCGCGGATACTACTGACCGTAACCGACGTAATGAGAACGCCCTCGGCGCGCCGTGAGTTCCCGGGCGGCAGCGGATGTGCGGAAAACTGCTTCCCCGGACGCCAGCAGGTATGCACCCGACGCCCCACCCCAACCCCCATCCCACCCCACCCACCCCTCCTCGCCCACCCGCCACTTACCCGAATCATTGGGTGTGATTACCGCCCGTATGTGGTCGAAAAAACACCCAATAACCTGTCTGGGCGCTTTGTCGGCGGAAGGACGGGTTTGGCGGGCGGCTAGCGCCACCAGGGGCGCTGGCGGACCTCGGCAAGCCGCAGCGCCGGCGCGCTCACCGTCTGCGCGCTCGCGCTGAGGTGGTGCAGGTGCTCCTGCACCCAGAGCAGGTGCGGGTGCGGCAGCTGGTGCGCGGGCGCGATCGCCTCCGACGGTGGCTCGCCCCCGGGCGCGCGGCGGGGCATCGCGCCGCCCGTGAGCGGCGGCGCGGGCACTGGCGCGAGCCTGTCATGTCCAGGCGAGCGCATCGTGTCGGCAACCGTCACGTAGAACCCGGCAAGGCCGGCCGCGACCGACCGCAGGCCGGCACAGGCCGGCGTGCCCGCGTACTGCGCCGAGCCCTCGAGCGGCGCGCAGGCGGCACCGGGACTGGTGACTCCTGGCGCGGTGGCGGCTCCCGGCTCCGGCGTGGCCGGGCGCAGCTCGGCGAGGGTGTGCGCGGTCAGCCGGAGCCTCGTGGAGGCGTTGACGAGCACCCAGAGGTCTTCCTTGCTCAGCTTCTTGCTGCCCTGCTCGGTGAGCAGCCCGCGCACCGCGTCGTCGAGCCGGAGGCCCGCGCTCACCGCGGCGACCGCAGCGGCGGGCGGCACAAGCAGCTCGGACAGCGCCCAGTCGACCGACTGCGTCAGGTAGGCCGCCCCGGCACGGAACGCGTCCGCGAGGTCGTCGCCGACCACCGAGGCCACGCCGCGCGGCCAGAACAGCACGCCGACCGCCAGGCTGACGGCGCAGCCGATCGCCACGTCCTCCACCCGCAGCAGCCCGACCCGCCAGCCGGCCGGGACGAGCAGGTTGAACAGCACGATGATGGTCACCGTGAACGCCGCCTGGCCGACGAGGAACGGCGTGGTACCCGGCGCGTACGCGGCGACCGCGATCGCGAGCGGCAGCGCCGCCCACATCGCGGCCTGCCCGGTGCCGATGCCGACGAGCAGCGCCGCGCCGACGGCGAAGCCGACGGCCGTGCCCGCGAGCGCCCGCCACGCCGTCGCGCCTGTCGCCGCGGCGCTCGTGCGCAGCACGGACAGCGTGCCGAGCACCACCCAGAAACCGTGCTGCACGCCGGACAGGTCCGCGACGGCGACGGCCGCCGCGAGCGCCATCGCGCCGCGCAGCGAGTTGAGGAACCAGACCGACCGGACGCTCGCGTGCCGTCGCACCAGCGTCGCCGCCCCGGCGAGCCCGGCGACCCGCGGTGCATCGGCCAGGGCGGCCAGCCGGCCGTTCATGCTGGCGGTGACGGGATCACCGGCTGCGTTCTGGCTGGGCGCTACCGAAGCCCGCATGGTGGCGAGCGTGCCCGCCCGCGGCACAGGCACGCCGTACCACTGGCGCCGCTCGGCCGCGATCGTCGCCTCGGACGCGCGGTGGCCGACGATCAGCGCGTCGGCGAGCGCGGACTCGGCCACCACGGAAATCCCCTGCGCGTGCACCGCCTGCGCGGCCGCGAGCCGCGCGTCGGGCTCTCCGGGGCGGCCGGACAACTCGCGCAGCCGCTCGGCGGACCTGGCGCGCGCCGCCTCGGTCCCTGCGACGTCCGGGTCGGCTGGCCGGCCGGAAAGCAGCGCGCGGGTATCGTCGAGCAGCCCGGCCGCGCGGCGCAGCAGGTCGCGGTCCTGCGGGCAGGACCTGGTCAGGTCGACGTGCCCGTCGAAGGCGTCGCTCGCCTGCGTCGCGGCCCACTCAAGCAGCTGCACCAGGCTGGACAGTGCCTGGTCGGCGGTGGCCAGCCCGGTCGGCCGGTACGGCGCGGCGGTGAACGCGGCCCGCAGCCGCTCCCTGGCGGCGAGCATCGCCTCCGGCTTGGTCACCTCGCCGGCCGCGGCGGCCCGTACCCGGCTCGCCAGCTCGCCGGCGAGGTCGGCGGCCGCGGCCCGCAGCCGGCTGCCCGGCGGGCGCGGTGACAGCAGCAGCACCGCGATCGTGCCCGCGGCGGACGCCAGCCACCAGCCGGCGAGCCTGCTTGGGATCATGGCGGCGTCCCCGGCCGAGGCGACGGGCAGCACGAAGGCGAACATGGCGGCGGTGGAACCCGAGGCGGCGTTCGGCCCGCCGATCCCGGCGAAGAAGATCGCGAACGTAACAGGGACCGTGACGACCACGGCGAGCCAGGTGGTCCCGCTGACCAGCGTGCCGATGATCAACGCGATGCTGCCCGCCACCGCGAGCCCAAGGTGTGCCCCGAGCTTGTCCCGCCTTGTGCCGTTGAAGGAGGCGATGACCAGCGTGGCGAAGCCGCCGAACGTCGCGAACAACGCCATCTGCGGGTCGGCGACCACCTTGTCGGCAACCGCGAAGAGTGAGGGAACGACCACGGTCGCACGCACGGTGCGCATCGCGGCGGTAACGGACCAGACGGGTTTCCACCAGGGCTGCGCCATGGCGTAGAGCCTAGGATGTCAGTGGCCCGCCGGGAAACTCGACCTCGACGGTCAGCCCGCCGCCTGGGGTGTCCGCCAGCCTGATCGTGCCGCCGTTCGCGGTGACCAGCCGGTGCACGATGGCCAGGCCGAGCCCGGTGCCGCTCTGGCTGCCGCTGCTGAACCGCAGGAACGCGCGGGACCGCGCCTGCGGTGTCATGCCAGGGCCGTCGTCGGCGACGGTCAGCATGACGCCGGCCTCCGCCCTGGCGGCCGCGACGCGGACCGTGCCCGCGGCGTCGCCAATGGCCTCGATCGCGTTGTCGATGAGGTTGTCGAGTATCTGCTCCAGGTGCCCGGCACCGAGGGCGACGAGCGGGCCGGGAGAGGACGCGGGCTCGGCGATCAGCTTGACCCCGTGGCTGTCGCCCACCGGGTGCCAGGCGTCCACCCGCTCCCTGACCACCTCGACGACGTCGATCTCCTCGAGCTGCTCGGTCAGCGACTCGGCGCGCGCGGTGGCGAGCAGCCCGTCGACCAGCCGGGACAGCCGCGCGATCTCCTCCTGCGCGCCGGCCAGCTCGGCCGCGGTCGCGGGTGAGGAGTCCACGGCGAGCAGGTCAAGGCGGAGCCGGAGCGCGGTGAGCGGGGTGCGCAGCTGGTGCGAGGCGTCGGCGAGCATCGCCCGGTGCGCGTGCACCAGGGTCTCGAGCCGCCCGGCCATCATGTTGAAGGTCGCGGCCATCCGGCGCAGCTCGGGCGGGCCGTACCTGGTCTTGGCGCGGACGGACAGGTCGCCGTCGGCGATCTTGCGCGCCGCGGCGTCCAGCCGCGCCAGCGGACGGCCGACCCAGCGGGCGAAGTAGATGGCGATGAGCACCGCGGCGGCCATCGCGGCGCCGCCCAGGCCGATCAGGTACAGCCACAGGTTGTCGGTCTGCTGGTCGAGCCCCGCGGTGGACCGCTCGAGCACCACCGTGCCGATCGGCGCGCCGCTGAGCGCGCCGTCACCCCAGACGATCTGCACGGCGATGGCCTGCTTGCTCGTCAGTTCGGTGCTCGGGCCGCTCTGCTGCGTGGCCTGCGCGACGAGCTTGCGCCAGTCGCCGTTCGACGGGACGCCCTGGGAGACCACGACGTGCCCGTGCTTGTCGAGCAGCAGCAGCTCGTCGTGCTGGCGGGCCACCGACACCATCGCGCTCGTCAGCGCGGGGTCCGGCGCGTCGCTGCTGAGCCGCGCCTCGGCGATGCCGGCGATCGAGGCGGCGGTGCGCGCCGTACCGTAGACGAACGCGTCGCGCGCGTGCGCGATGGCGCCGAGCCCGAGCGGCACCACCGCGGCGCCGAGGATCGCCATCGTCAGCAGCACGAGCGCGGCTACGATCCGCCTGGTCACAGGTTCACTGGTCGGCGGGCGCGGCGGGAGCGGCGGGCGCGGCGGGCGCGGCGGGAGCGGCGGGGCGGTCGGCGAGCCGGAAGCCGTGGCCGTACACGGTCTCGATGAGCGTCGGGTCGCCGATCTTGCGGCGCAGCGCCGCGAGGTGCACGTCGAGGACCTTGGTCGGCCCGTACCAGTGCTCGTCCCAGGCCCGCTCGACGATCTCCTGCCGGCTGATGAGCCGGCCGGGGTCGGTGGCCAGGCACTCGAGTATCGCGAACTCCTTGGGAGTGAGGGCGACCTCGGTGCCGGACATGGTCACCTTCCTGGTGCGCAGGTCGACGGTGAGCGGGCCGTGCCGCAGCACCTCGGCCGTGCCGCCGGCCGCCCGCTGGCCGCGCCGCAGCACCGCGCGGATCCGCGCGAGCAGCTCGGCGAGGCCGAACGGCTTGACCAGGTAGTCGTCGGCGCCCTCGTCCAGCGCGAGCACCCGGTCTGCCTCCTCGCCGCGCGCGGTCACCACGATGATGGCCGTGTCGGAGCCGGCGCGGAGCCTGCGGCACACGTCGATGCCGTCCACGTCGGGCAGCCCGAGGTCAAGCAGCACAACGTCGGATGCCGGACGGCGCAGCGCCTCGGCGCCCATGGCAACGCTGTCCGCCGTGTACCCGGCCCGCTCCAGACCGCGGACCAGCTGCGTAGCGATGCCCGGGTCATCCTCGACCACGAGCACGGAAACCTGCGGAGAAGTCACGAATACAAGGTAGGACGCAAAGAGCGCCATGGATAAATCGGTAGTGATTCTTAGGTATTCCTGAAGAATATCGCCTGCCTATTGGCTCGCCGCTACGTCGGCATCACCAGGACCGGCTTGATCACGTCACCGCGGTGCGAGGCCTCCAGTGCCTCGTTGACCTGGTCGAGCGGGAACGTCTCGATCAGCCGGTGATAGGGGAACCGGCCCTGGGCGTTCAGCGTGATCAGCGTGTTGATGAAAGACACAGAACGGCCCTCGCCGCCGAGGATGCCGACGACCCGCTTGCCCCACAGGGTGGACATGTGGTCGAGCGAGAACGAGGCGCCGGCCGGCGCGCCGCCGATGAGCGCGACCGTGCCGCGCATGCCAACGGAGTCGGCGGCCTGCCGCAGCACGCTGACGTTACCCGCGGCGTCCATGCTGAAGTCGGCGGGGCCGCCGCAGATCTCCTGCACGGCGGCGACCGGGTCGGCGCCGGGGTCGGACACGTCGATCGTCTCCGTTGCCCCGAGCTCGGCCGCAAGCGAGAGCCGGGACGCGAGCTTGTCGACGGCGATGATGCGCGTCGCCCCGGTCAGCCGCGCGGCCATGATCGCGGAGAGCCCGACCGCACCGGAACCGTAGACGACGATCGACGACCCGGCAAAGGGCCGCAGCGCGTTCAGCACCGCCCCGGCGCCGGTGCCGATCCCGCAGGCCAGCGGTCCAAGGATGGACACGTCCGTGTCGCCTGGCACCTTCACGAGCGCGCTCGCCGCGCAGATGGAGTACGACGCGAACGACGACTGGCCGAAGAAGTGGCTGTGCAGCGGGGACCCGTCGGGCCGCCGCAGCGACGTCGACCCGTCGGCACGGCACCCCGCGATCACCAGCGGCCCCAGTTCCAGGCAGTACCGCGGCTGCCCCTCCAGGCAGTTCCTGCAGGATCCGCACCACGGCCACCCGATGACCACCTTGTCGCCGGGGGACACGTTGGTCACGCCGTCACCGACCGCCTCGACCAGGCCGGCGCCCTCGTGCCCGAGCACGCCAGGCGCGGGGAACGGCATGTCACCGTCCCGCGCGAGCGCGTCGGTGTGGCATACCCCCGACGCGACGATCTTCACAAGCACCTCGCCCGCCCGTGGCGCGTCGATGTCGACCTCGGTCACCGACAACGGGGTGAACAGCTTCTCGAAAACCGCCGCGTTAGCGCGCATGGTGCCCTCTCCTCTGGTCATGGGAAGGATGGTGGACATTTGGGTACATTCCGATGTACCCAAATGTCCACCATCATCGCCAGCTCAGCCTGCAGCGGCGTCCACGGCCGACCGGATGGCCGACCCCGCCTCGGAAACCGCCTTGTCGGCATCGTCGAGCAGGCCGGTGAACGTGAAGAACGCGTGGATCTGCGAGCCGTAGTGCCGGTGCTCGACCGGCACCCGTGCCGCCCGCAGCCGGTCCGCGTACGCGAACCCCTCGTCCCGCAGCGGGTCGTGCTCGGCGGTGACGATGAACGCGGGCGGCAGGTCCGCCAGGCTCGCCGCGCGCAGCGGCGAGGCGTACGGGTTCACCCGGGCGGCCGGGTCGGGCGCGTAATGATCCCAGAACCAGGTCATGTCGCGCCGGTTCAGTATGAGCTCGTCGCCGTCGTAGTCGCGGTAAGACCGGCGGTTCAGGTCGCAGTCAACCACCGGGTACACCAGCACCTGCAGTGCGATCGCCGGCCCGCCGGAGTCACGCGCCCGGATCGCGGACACGGCAGCGAGGTTGCCGCCCGCGCTGTCGCCCGCGACCACCACCGGGCGCCCGGCGGAAAGCCCTGCGTCCGACGCGGCCCACACCAGCGCGTCGTACGCGTCGTCGGCGGCAGCGGGGAAGACGTGCTCGGGCGCGAGCCGGTAGTCCACGCTCACCACGTCGCACCCGGACGCGACCGCGAGTGCGCGCACCGAGGAGTCCCACCCGTCGAGCGACCCGACGACCCAGCCGCCGCCGTGGTAGTAGACGACGACCCCTGGCGCGCCTGCGGACGGCGAGTACACCCGGGCCGGCATCCCGCCGGCCTGCGAGTGGATGACGATGTCGCGTACCGACTCAAGCTCGGGCCCGGCCGGGATGATCGCGCTGTTCGCGTCGACCCCGGCCCGCGCCTCGTCTGCGGACAGCTCCCAGAGCGGCGGCGCGCCCGCGGCGGCCTTCCCGTCAAGGAGCATCTGGGCCTGCGGATGCACAGAAGTCGCCACCGCTTTACCTCCGAGAGCTGACAGTCACCGTTGAAGTCAGGCAGTTCCTAGCCGAAGACTCCGCTCACCACACGTCCTGCTTAAGAAACACCGAGGGCGAACCCCTGGTAACCCGCCGCGGCCACCTCGTCGCACTTGGCCCGGTACGGCCCGCACCCGCCCAGGTACGACGTGAACACCCGTGGCTTGCCGGGAATGTTAGCCCCGACGTACCAGGAGTCCGCCAGCGGGAACAACGTGGCGTACGCCACCTCGGTCACGTGCTCCATCCAGGCGTCACGCGCGGCGGCGGTCGCCTCCGCCGTGGTGTACCCGGCGGAGTCGAGGTAGCCGACGAAGTCCCTGATCCACTCCACGTGCTGCTCGATCGACAGCACCATGTTGCTGAACACCGACGGCGACCCCGGGCCGGTGACGATGAACATGTTCGGGAACCGCGGCGCGGCCACGCCGAGGTAGGTCTTCGGCCCGGCGGACCACTCGTCCCGCAGCGCGGCCCCGTCCACCCCGCGGATGTCGATCGCGAACAGCGCCCCGGTCAGCGCGTCGAACCCGGTCGCGAACACCAGCATGTCAAGCTCGTAACCGTCGGAAGCGGTCTTCACGCCGCCCGGGTAGACCGATTCGACCGGCGCCGACCTGATGTCAACCAGCGTCACGTTGCCCGCGTTGAACATCGCGTAGTAGTCGTCGCTCTGGCACAGCCGCTTGGCGCCCACCGGGTAGCTCCGCGGGCAGAGCAGCTCGGCCACCGCGGGATCGGCCACCGTCTCCCTGATCCTGTCCCGCATGAACTCCGCGACGACCTCGTTGGCGGCCCGGTCCACGAGCACGTCGGTGTAGGCGCCGAGGAACGGCATGCCACCGCCCGCCCGCCAGCGCTCCCCGAGCGTCGCCTGCACCGACTCCGGCGGCTCGTCGAGCACCGGCCGCCCGGTTCCAGGGACCGGCACCCCGAGGAACGACTCGCGTGCCTCCTCCCGGTAGGCACGGTACCCGGCCTTGAAGTCGCGCTCCTCGGACTCCTCCCACGGCCGGTTCCTGTTGGGCACAGCGAAGCTTGGCGTCCGCTGGAACACGTACAGCTGCGCCGCGACCGCGGCGATCTCCGGCGCGATCTGGATCCCGGTCGACCCGGTCCCGATCAGCCCCACCCGCTTCCCGGTGAAGTCGACGCCGTCGGCGGGCCACCGTGACGTGTGGTACCACGGGCCATCGAACGTGTCGAGCCCCGGCAGGTCAGGCACCTGGTACTGGGACAGGCACCCCACCGCGGACACGAAGAACCGCGCGCTGACCGTCGACCCGTCGTCGGTGGTCACCGACCACTGCGCGGCGCCGGCGTCCCACGACGCCGCCGTCACCCGCGTGCTCAGCTGTATGTGCGGCCACAGCCCGAACTTGCCCGCCACGAAGTTCAGGTACCGCAGCACCTCCGGCTGCGCCGGGTACCGCTCCGACCAGGACCATTCCTGCTCGAGCTCGGGGGAGAATGAGTACGAGTAATCCTTGGACTCCACGTCGCAGCGCGCGCCCGGGTAGCGGTTCCAGTACCAGGTCCCGCCGATGCCGCCGCCGGCCTCGAACGCCCGGACCGTCAGCCCCGCCTCAAGGAACGCGTGCACCGCGTAGATACCGGAAAAACCCGCCCCCACCACCACGACGTCAAGGTCGGCCACAGCTGCTCCATTCCGCAAACCTCGCCTCTGACGTTAAGAGAAGGGAAAATCCACGGTCAATGCCCTTCCTTCACAAGCCGCGCGTCCTGCATGTGGTGCCGCGCCCAACTTCTTCCTCATCCCGAACGAGAGCGTGGCTACGCCTTCACCGAAGGTCATGACCCTTTGATGCGTGAGGGGCGTGGGCGGGAGGTGCCACCGCGCGCAGTCGTCGACCATAGGGCGGTCGCCGAACGCGCGCGGCCGACACCTCCGCCGCCCATGCCCCAAGTCACCAGGCGGCAACCCGGCGATGTTGACACACGTCACCGCTGCCGCGAACGCCGCGACACGCCAGCGGCAGGTACCTCCCGGAGCGCGGCGTTGTTCACTCGATCGCAAGCCTTGGGGAGGGGTTCCAGTCACGCCCCGGACCTCGGGCCTCGGGCCGCCCGGGACGCCGCTCACCCGGGCACCTCGGGCCGCCCGGGACGCCGCTCACCCGGGCACCTCGGGCCGCCCGGGACGCCGCTCACCCGGGCACCTCGGGCCGCGCCAGCCTCAACAGCACCGCTGCGGCACGGCTTGACCATGATCATGAAGAATTTTTCGCGTGATCACGCTAAAAAGCCTTCATAACACGAAAAGTCT
>Ga0335078_10011351_pt1 | contig 13206 bp, 11 predicted proteins | sample Lox_Sample_32_FD_206711 | JGI IMG/M metagenome (GOLD analysis project Ga0335078, IMG submission 206711) | Soil microbial communities from Loxahatchee National Wildlife Refuge, Florida, United States - Lox_Sample_3.2 | ecosystem: Environmental > Terrestrial > Soil > Wetlands | place: USA... | reverse complement strand
GCTGCGGCCGTTCGGCGACCAGCATCTGGCCGCCTGCCACTACCCGATGCAACCGCCGCTCCCCGAAGTCCAGCAGGGAACATGAGCGTGAGCGCGCGGCTGCCTGAATCCGCTGGGGAGGACATCGCCTACGTGAAGGAGTCGTTTCGGCCGCTGGACGACTCCAGCCGACCGTTCGTCGAGCGTGGGATCCTTCCGCAGGCGACCTACCTCCTGCCGGACGGAACGGCGATGGTTCCCGAGACCACGCCCAGCTGCTCCAGGAGGCCGACGGCGATCCCGGCGCCGTCGCCCACAACTTCCGGGCCCGGTTCATGTTTGCCGGCGGCCACCCCGACGAGCTCGAACGGGAGTACGACGCCTGGCTGTCGGGCGCGTACGGAGCGTGCCTGCACGCGACGACGCCCGAGGCGATCGTCGCCAAATCAGCTCTGATCTGCGCCATCGAGGCGCTGCTGGCCGGACCGGCGCCGAGGCGGTGGTGGTGGTGCGGCGCGCTCCGGGGGGCCGTCGACGCGCTCGACGCGCTCGAGCGACCGTTCGCCGAATACGATCGGCAGCGCTACGGCGCTCCGACCTCGCGAGATCGCCTGATCACCGCCACGCGCGAGCGCTTTCCGGAGATCTGGTCGCGTCAGGCTGCCTCGAGGCCCGAGGGAACCGCGATCCGCCGCCCATCGCCGCGGCCACCCGAGTCGACGAGCACGTTGCCCGCCGCCGATCGGCGGTAGATGACGGTGCGCCGGACGCGGCAGCGCTCGATCAGGCCCGCGTCCAGCAGCACGGCCAGATGCTGTGAGACGCTGCCCGCACACACCTCGAGTGGAGGCGTGCGGGCTCCTGCGCGACGAGCTCGGACTGACGCCGAGCGCCGAGCTGAGGGAGCTCGAGTGCTTGATTCTGCGCCACGACGCCGGACTGGAGCTCGACCGCCCGGAGGTGGCGTCCGCGCCCCCGGTCCCCGTCCTGTGCCCGTTCAAGGGGCTGGCGGCATTCGAGAGCTCCGACGCCGAGTTCTTCTGCGGGCGCGACCGGATCGTCTCGGAACTCGTGGCGCGCCTGGCCGAGTGGCCGCTGGTGGGCATCCTCGGCCCGTCGGGGATCGGCAAGTCCTCGCTACTGCGCGCCGGGGTGCTGCCGGCGCTCCGGGCCGGCGCGCTGCCCGGCAGCGCGCGCTGGCGCCAGGTCCTGCTCCGGCCCGGCAAGCATCCGTGCGAACAGCTTGCACGCGCGCTCGGTGCGGAACTCGAACGGGCGCTCGAAAGGGTCGGTCATGACGCGCGGATCGTCGTGGCGGTCGATCAGCTGGAGGAGCTGTTCACCGTCTGCGAGTCCGAACCCGAGCGCTCGGAGTTCCTCGAGCGGCTCGTGGCGGCGGCGACCGACCACGAGCGGCGCGCGCTCCTGCTGTGCACGCTCCGCGCCGACCATTACGGCCGGCTGAGCGCGTACCCGCGCTTTGCGGAGCTGCTGAGCCGCAGCCACGCCCTCGTGGGTCCGCTCGACCGCGACGAGCTCAGGGAGGCGATCGCAGGACCGGCCGCGCGCGCCGGGCTCGAGGTCGAGCCGGCGCTGGTCGACGCGCTTGTAGAAGAAGTCGCCGACGAGCCGGGGGCGCTGCCGCTCCTCTCGACGACGCTGCTCGAGTTGTGGCGGGCTCGCAGCGGGCGGCTGCTCCGCCTCGAGGACCATCGCGCCACCGGTGGGGTCCGCGGGGCGGTGGCGCGGATGGCCGAGGCCGCGTACGTATGGCTGTCGGAGTCCGAGCGGCGCGTCGCGCGCGGCTTGCTGCTCCGGCTCGCCGACGTGGAGGATGGGGCGCCCGAGCGCCGGCTGATGCCGCTGGCCGAGATTGAGCGGATCGAAGGCGCCGAGCCGGTGCTCGAGGCGCTGACCGACGCGCGCCTGGTGACGGTCGGGTCCGGAGCGGTGGAGCTGTCGCACGAGGCGCTGCTGCGCGAATGGCCGCGTTACCGCGGCTGGCTCGACGAGGACCGGGTCGGTCGCCGGCTGCGCGCTCATCTGCGCGTTGCCGCCGGGGAGTGGGATGCGCGCGGACGCGATCCCGCGGACCTGTACCGGGGAGCGAGGCTCGCGGCCGCGCTCGAGTTCAGCGGTCAGCACGCCGAGGAGATAGATCGCCTCGAACGCGAGTTCGTCGCGGCGAGCAGGTCCGAAACCGACCGGGAGGTGCGTCGCCAGCGCACCCAGAATCGCCGTCTGCGAGCGCTCCTGATCGGCGCCGCCGTGCTCCTGGTGCTCACGATGGTCGCGGGCGCGGTGGCGGTGATCGGGCAGCAGCGCGCAAGCAGCGATGCCCATCTGGCGCTCGCCGCGGAACACGCGGCGCTCGGGCGCCAGCTCGGAGAGGAGGCGCTGAACGAATCCCGCCTCGATGTGGCGGCGCTGTTGGCGCGCGAGGCCGTGGCCCTCGATAGCTCGCCGCAGACCGAGGGGACGCTGCTGTCGATCCTGATGCGGAGCCCGGAGGTGCTCGCCACGTTCTCGATGCCGACGAACTCGGCGCCCAACGTCGCGGTCGCTCCGGACGGCCAGGTGCTGGCGGTGGCCGACAGCGTCGCCGACCAGGTCAGATTCTTCGACACCCGCACCCGTGCGCCGGTCGGCCGGGACCTGAGCGACTTCGCCGGCGATCAGCCGCCGACGTACTCCGGCGACGGGTCGGTGCTCGTGTATTCGGCGGGTGCGTTCCTGGCCGTGCGCGACGCGCGCACGCTGGCGCTGCGCGGGCGGCTGTTGATCGGTCCCCCGTTCAGCAAGCAGCTGACGGCCGATGTGCCCGACGCCAGCATCCTGATCGGGCCCGGGCGGCGCACCGTGTACTACGCCTACCGGCTGCTGAATCAGAGCGGCCAGCCGACCGAGGCCTATCTCGCCCGGTGGTCGCTGCCGAGCGGCCGCCGCCTGCCGACGGTGCCGCTCGGATCAGGGCCGCTGCTCGCGGTGGGGCTCGTCGACCGCGGCGCCGAGATGGTGGTGGTGACCGCGCACGACGTCGACACCTACGACGCGCAAACGCTGCGGCTCGAGCGGTCGGTGGCGATCGTGCCGGCGCCGTCCTCCCTGTCGGCGGCCGCGATCGACCCCGACGGGTCCACGATCGCGATCGGCTCACAGGGCGGCTCGGTGTCGTTCATCGACGCCTACACCGGAGTCGCCCGGCCCGGTACCGGCGGACATGCGGCGGCCGTCGCGAGCGCTGTCTACGCCCCCGACGGCAAGACGGTGATCACGGCCGGCGACGACGGCCGCGTGATCGTCTGGAATCCGGCGACGCGCACTCAGGTGGCCGTTCTACCCGGTCCGCCCGGCCACGTCGAGGATGCGAAGGTGAGCCCGGACGGCTCAACCCTGTACACGGCGACAGTCGGGGGTGGGGTGGCGGCGTGGGACCTCACCGGCCAGCGGGGCTTCGGACACAGCGCGCGCCTGGAGCGCACGCTGCCGTGCTGCGATCCGGTCTCCCCGCCCGAGCCCGCATTGGCTCTGTCGGCGGACGGGTCGAGATTCGCGGTGCCGATCGGCGACTCGACGGTCGGGCTGTTCTCGACGCGGACGCTCGGCGGCGTGGGTTCGTTCACGATCGCGCCGAGCGGCGACCCGATCACCGCGCTCGCGTGGTCGCCGACCGGCGACGCGCTCGCGGTCGGAGCGCACGGCGGGGTGGTCCAGGTCTGGAACGTCGACGGCACGCCGCGACTGCAGCGCACGCTGTACGGCCTGGCGCCGGCGCCGGGACAGACCGAGGCGGTCCAGGAGCTCGCGTTCTCGCCGAACGGCCGACTGCTTGCCGCCACCGACAAGAGCGAGGGCACCACGGTCGGACACACGCTCGCCTCACCGCTGGCGACGATGGCGATCTGGAACGTCGGGGCCGGAATGCTCGTCGGGCCGACGAACGACCTCGGTGCCGGCACCAGCCTCAACGGATCCGACGAGGTCGCGTTCTCGCGCGACGGCAAGCTGCTCGCGGCGAGCCTGCTCGCGGGCGGCGTCAGCGTGTTCGACCCCTCCACCGGCCAGCTCCTGCGGACGCTCGCCGATCCGGGTGACGACAGCGTCTCGCTCGCGTTCGGATCCGGCGACACGCTGGCCGCGGGAACCGTCGGCGGCGCCGTCGAGCTGTGGGACGCGGGGACCGGCAAGCGGCTCGCGCCGCCGTTGCTGGCCGACTCCCAGGAAATCGCCGACGTGGCGTTCGACCAGAGCGGCCAGCGGTTCGTCACCACCGGTTACGAGGACGGCACGATCAAGCTCTGGTTCACCGCCGGTCTGCAACAGGAAGGGCCGCGGCTGGTGTCCGACCCGGATGCCACGTCCGCGGCGGCGTTCGTGCCGGGCGGTGGCGGGCTGCTCGTCGTCGACGACCACGGGCGTGCGCTCACGTGGCCGACATCGCCTGAGGCGTGGCAACAGCGAGCGTGCTCGCTCGCCGGCCGCAACCTCACGCGGGCGGAATGGGCCGAGCTCGTGGGGGGACCGCGCTACACGACGGTCTGTCCCTGAGACCCGCTAGTTCGCGGCCAGTCGCTTACGCGCGATCGCGAGCGCCGCGGTCAGCGGGGTGGCGCCCGTCGCCTCGGCCTCGTCGAAGATCTGGGTGATGGTCTCGCCGATCCGGCGGACGCGCCGGCCGGCGGCGGTCGGGTTGTAGCCGTTCTGCTCCTCGGCGATGTTGATCAGCCCGCCGGCGTTGGCGACGAAGTCGGGCGCCCACAGGATCCGCCGGGCCGCGAGCAGGTCCGCGACTGACTCGTTCGTGAGCTGGTTGTTGGCGGCGCCGGCGACGATCTGGCAGCGCAGGCGCGGCACCGTGTCGTGGTTCAGCACACCGCCGAGCGCGCACGGAGCCAGCACGTCGACGTCCAACTCGAGCGCCTGCGCCGGGGTCGCCCAGCCGGCGCCTAGCTCGTCGGCGTGGCGACGCTTGCGCTCGTCGATGTCGCTCACCACGAGCCTGGCGCCGGCCTTGGCACAGCGCTTGGCGACTCTTAGTCCGACGTGCCCGAGCCCGATCACGGCCACGGTCCGCTCCTTGAGCGAGCCCGACGAGAACACGCGCTCGCAGCAGGCCCGAATCGCGGCCTCGACGCCCATCGCGGTGTATGGGCTTGGGTCCCCGGAGCCTCCCTGGCGGCGGGGGAGCCCGGCGACATGCTGGGTGCGCTGCGCGATGACGCGCATGTCGCGGCTCGAGGTGCCGACGTCCTCGGCCGTGATGTAGCGACCGCCGAGCGACTCGACCGCGTCGCCGAAGTCGAGCAGCGCGGCGGTCCGGTGCTCGGAGGTGAGGACGGTGGCGGGCGCGGTCATGATCACGCCCTTGCCGCCGCCCAGCGGCAGGTCGGCGACGGCGGATTTGTACGTCATCGCTCGCGACAGCCGCAACGCGTCGCGCAACGCCTGACGCGCATCCGCGTACCCCCACATCCGGCACCCGCCCAACGCCGGGCCGCGGACCGTCGAGTGCACCGCGACGAACGTGTACAGGCCGGAGCGCCGGCCGCGGCGCACGATCACGTCCTCGTGGTCGAGCGTCTCCTGGTAGCCGTCTATCGTCGGATCGGCTCTGGAGTCGCCGGGTCGATCCGTTGCCGGAAGGCTCACGGTGCGGGCGGCGGGGACCAGCTCGGGATGTTCGGTGTCGACGATCCCGTGCCGGTCGTGGTGTTCTGCGAGCTGCCGGTGGTCGTGCTCGTACTCGTGCTCGTGCTCGACGAGGTCGAGCCGTCCGAGGTGGTCGAGCCCGGCTGCGTGGTCGAGCCTGAGGCGCTCGGCGACTGCGCGGTCGCCGGCGTCGTGGACGTCGACGACGGCAGAGTCGAGGTGCCGGTCGAGGACGAGCTACCGGTCGGAGCCTTGACCTTGGTCCCGGCGCCGGTGCCGTTGGGCGTCGCGCCCCCGCCGCTGATCATCGTCGACGCGCCCCCGGTGTGCTGGGACTTCAGCTTGGTCGGCACCGTGACGGTGGTCGTCGCGGTCGTCACGGTCGTCGGGGTGGCCCGTGGCGCCCCGCCCGCGACCGGCGCGATCGGCACGATCCGGGTCGGCGGGCTTGGCGCCGGCGTGGCCGCCTGGGGTGCGGCCTCCTCGGACGGATCGGCGCTCGCGTACGTGACCGGGGTTGCAGACCGCGGCGCCGCGTGATGGCTCACCGTCGCGATCATCGCCGGCCGCGCACGATGGTGGGGGGTCGCCGGGGCCGTGATCGTGTGCTGGAGCTCGACCGCGCCACCGGCGGTCACGACCGCGGCCGCCAGCAGGGTGGCGACATGCGTGGCTCCGGCGCTCATCGCGCCGACTCCCACGACCGCCGATCCGGTTCCCGCTCCCGCGCCGGCGCTCGCGGCGAGCGCGCCGCCGGCAGCGCCGCTCCCGGCTCCACCGACGCCGAGCATGTTGGCGAGCACTCCGAGCGGGCCCAGGCTCGGGACGATGGCCGCGAACCGCCGGCTCACGCCCCGGAGCTGGTGGCGGAACTCCCGGCACCCGTCGCAGTCCCGCATGTGGCGCCGCGCCATCGCGTTCGGGCGCAGCCCGCGGTCGTGCGAGGTGATCAGCTCCTCGCGGATATCGGAGCATGCCGTGTCCCGTGCCTCGAGCGCCTGCCCGAGCGCGAGCCGGGCCCGCACCAGCAGCGACTTCACCGCCGGCACCGTGACCCCGAGCGCGCCCGCCATGTCGGCGTAGGACATCCCGCCGAGCTCGCGCATCAACAGCGCCGAGCGCTGCTGCTCGGGCAGCCGGCGAACGTCCGCAATCAGGCGCCGGAGCGACTCGCGCCGGTCGGCCTCGTCGATCGGGTCGTGGACCGGCGAGCGCAGCAGCTCCAGCACCTCGGGCGGGGGCGGGGACGGCCGGCGCAGCTCGTCGATACAACGGTTGTGCGCGACGCGGTATAGCCAGGCTCGGAGCGCGAGCTCGCGGTGGTTGGCCCGCAGGCCGGCATACGCGCGCACGAAGATATCCTGAAGCGCGTCCTCGGCATCCTGACGGTGGGCGAGCATCTGCCGCGTATAGGCGAACAGCCGCTGCCGGTAGCGGTCGTGGATGACGCGGAAGGCGTCGTCGTGACCCGCCCGAAACAGGGCCACGAGCTGCTCATCCGAACGCAGGCGGAGAAGTGGCGCCCCGATCGATGTCCGCGTCCGGGCTACTGCAGCCGGTGCTGGGAGGGCGGAAGCTTCCACGTGTACTGGCACCCACTCTAACGCCTAATCCGGGGGAAGGTCTCCGAAAACCATGGAGCCGTATTGGACGGCGCGCCCGGCGAGTGTCTCCAGGACGACTGGGTCCCGTGTCCCGGACGCCAGCGATACTCTCAGCAAGGCGATGGACCCTGCCTCCGGGATTGCCATTCCCGTCGCGTTCGGCGCCGGATTGATCTCGTTCCTGTCGCCGTGCGTGCTGCCGCTGGTGCCCGGCTACATATCCGCGGTCGCCGGCGTCGCGCCGGCCGAGATCCGCGCGAGCCGAGTGATCGGGCCGAGCCTCGCGTTCGTCGCGAGCTTTTCGGCGATCTTCATCGCGCTCGGGCTGCTCGGGCAGCAGGCGCTGCACGGGGCGCTGACCGGGCCGGCGGCGCTGAAGATCTCCGGAGCGGTGATCATCGGGATGGGAGTGTTGTTCGTGCTCGCGCCGTTCGTGCCTCAGCTCTCGCGCGAGTGGCACGTCGGGCGGCTGATCAGCCGGGCGGGCCGCGGCGGCCCGGTGGTGACCGGGGCCGCGTTCGCGCTCGCGTGGACGCCTTGCACCGGGCCGACGCTGGGCGCGATCATCACCGCCGCCGGCGTGTCGGGGTCGGCGGCTCACGGCGCGTTCCTGCTGGCCGTCTATTGCGCTGGCCTCGGCGTCCCGTTCCTGATCACGGCCCTCGCGTTCGGGACCGTGACCTCGGCGCTCACCGTGATTCGCCGCCACTACGCACTCGTGATCAGCACCGGCGGGGTCGTGCTGATCGGGATGGGCGTCCTGATCTGGACCGGCGAGTTCACCCAGCTCAACATCACCGTGAACCACTGGCTCCAGACGCTGGGCCTGCCGGATCTCAACTCGGACACCTAGGGCGCCGGGCCGTTCAATCTCCGATCACGACAGTGGGACTTAGGGTGCCCTAATCTGGTACGCTCCCGCCGGCCGCCGTTAGGGTCCCCTAATCCTTCGTAAGGCCCCTTGTCCTTCGCACAGACCATCGTCTTGGGCGCGCTCGCCGGCTTCACGATCTTCCTCGGCCTGCCGGTGGGGCGGCTCCAGCTTCTGGGTAGCAAGGCGCGCGTGGCGCTCGCGATGTTCTCCGTCGGGGTGCTGGCCTTCATCTTCGTCGACGTCATGTCCAACGGGATCTCGATCGTCGACAATTCGCTCACCGCGTTCAAGCACGACCGCGGGACGCTGGCGTACGTGGTCTGGCTGGTCGTCCTGCTGTCCGCCGGGTTCACCGCCGGCAGCGCCGGCCTGGCGTTCCTCGAGCGGCGGATGCGCCCGAGCGGAGCTCGCAAGCCCCCGATCGCCGGCGGCGCCGAAACGGCCGTGATCGCGGGCTCGGAATCCGACCCGCTCGTGCTCGAGCTCGATGCGGCCCGTCGGCGGGCGCTCCGCGTCGGCCTGACGATCGCGGCGGCGATCGGCGTGCACAACTTCGCCGAGGGTCTCGCGATCGGCGTCAGCGCGCGTGCCGGCGCGATCAGCCTCGCGACCGTCCTGATCATCGGGTTCGCCCTCCACAACGCCACCGAGGGGTTCGGGATCGTCGGTCCGCTCGGCGACGTCACGCCGTCGTGGCGCTGGATCGGCCTCGCCGGCCTGATCGGCGGCGGCCCGACCTTCCTCGGTTCGATCGTCGGCTACGCCGTGACCAGCGAACCGCTCGAACTCGCGTTCTATGCCTGCGCGGGCGGCGCGATCCTGTACGTGATCGGGGAGATCTGGAACGGGATGCGCCGCTACGGCTATCGCGAGCTCGGGCTGCTGATGGTCTCGGCGGGCTTCCTGGTCGGCGTGCTCACCGACCTGATCGTCACCTACGGCGGCGGTTGAGCAGCCCCGCCCGGCGGGCGCTGATCCACTGACTAGAAGTCCTCGTCGAAGTGGTGCTCGCGCCACTTCAGCGCGGCCGCCTCGGCGCTCGCCGAATGGCGGTTCGGCACACCCTGTTCATACTCCGCGATCGCCGACGGCGGAGCGTGATCGATGTCGTCGTCCGGGTGGCTCTGCCGCCAGCGGGTCGCCGCAGCCTCCGCGCTGGCCGAAGGGCGACGCCGTGCGAACATGTGTGTTGTCTTCTCGGACATTTCGAAACCTCCCTCCTTCGACTCCTAACAGCCTAGCGATGTCCACGGCGTCGGTCCAACGGACGCTTCGGTCGCACCCCGCCGGGCGGCTTCGCGCGCCTGCCGTACGTGTGTTCTACGGGTGACCGGCCTGGTGCCCGTGCTCGCGCAGGTGCTCCTGGGCTGCATACAGCCCGGATTGGAGACCCGTCAGGCTGTGTTCGGTTGCCTTGCGTATCGCTCCAGCGGGATCCTCGAGCAGCCTCCTTGCGCGTAGGGCTTGTTCTGCTGCGAACCAGTCCACCAGGGCGCTGCGGTCGGGCGCCGGTCGCGGCTCGCTGAGCCTCAGCACCTCGCCGAGGCCCGCGGCGTCCGCAACGCGTCGGCTGGGGCGGTACGAGGGACCCTGTTCGCGCCCGCGCGGGGGGTCGCGATGGTCCGACCGCGCTTCAAGCTCGGCCGGACAGAAGCGTTGCAGGATCGTCTTCGGGATCGTCGCGTGGTCGAACAGCGCGTGCGAGACCGTGCCGGCCTTCACCCACGGCGAGACCACGAACGCCGGGACGCGAACCCCGTAGCGCGTGAACGTCGTCGGGTCGTCGTCGGGCGGATGCTCGGGCGGTGTGACGTGGTCGAAGAATCCGCCGTGCTCGTCGTAGAAGACGAGCAGTAGCGTCTTGTCCCAATCCGGACCGGTGGCGAGCGCGTTGTAGATCAGCAGCGCGAGTTCCTGCCCGTGTGTCACGTCCGACGGTGGGTGGTCATTGTTAGGAGGCGACCCGATGAGGTTGAAGTCCTCGAAGTTCGGATCGATCCAGGAGACCGCCGGTAGGCGACCGTACGCGGCGTCCTCGAGGAAGCTCGCGGCATCCTCGTTGAGGTACAGCAGACCTCTCCCGCGTGTCTTGACCACCAGCTTGAGCTTCTGTACGTACGCAAAGTGCTCCGGGCGCCCGACCCGGTACTTGGCATCGGCGAGGCGGAGCGTGGCGACGTCGTGCGAATACCAGCGCCACGAGACACCGGCCCCGTCGAGCGAGCGAACGAACGAGCGCTCGTCGTAGATCGGCACTCTGCGATCGTCGCGGCTTCCGCCTGCGCTTCCCGCGATCGCGTACAGGCGGTTTGGCCACGTCGCTCCGGCGACGGAGCTGTGCCAGCAGTCACAGACACAGAACTCCCTCGCGAAGTGGTCGAACACCGGCAGGTCGGAGGCGTTGTGGTAGCCCATCACGATGCCGGGGTCGCCATCCTCGACGCCGCGAGTGGCGAGGGTCTCGGCGTAGCCTGCGGCGAAGCCGTCCATCGCGCCATCGTTGATCTGCCGATCGGTCGCTGCCGCCGTGTGCTCGGGGTCCCACCGCTCGTCGGGGAAGTACTTCGCGGGCAGATGGTGGATCGGATACCGCCGACCCGCGTGGTCGTTGGCCATCCCTAGTCGAAGGCCATTCACGTCGTTGCGTCCAGCCTCGAGCGAGAGATAGCCGAGCATGTGATCGAACGAGCGGTTCTCCAGCATCAGCACGACGATGTGCTCGATCCGCTCGAGACGGCTGCTCGCGAGGTCCGTCACAGAACCGCCTCGTTGCCTCGTTGCCTTTCCGCCGGGGTGAGCCGATCAGCGCACCGCGGCCGGTCGATTGCCGTCCACATGCGCCTCGAGCGCGCTCCTACTCTACCGCCGCGTGGTGGGGGTTCGCTGAGCTTCCCGCGTCCGTGACAAGCGAGGTCCACGGCTGCTGGCGCACTCCTCGCCGCTGGGCCTGTTCGCCGAGGAGCTCGAGGCACGGGCCGGGCGCCACCTCGGCAACTACCCCCAGGCGTTTCACGCCCCTGGCGCTGATCAACGCCGTGATGCACGTGATCGCGCAGGAGGAGGCGGCGGCGGCCTAGGGCTGTTGGGGCCGGCCACGCCGCGTCCCTGGGACCGTTCCGCCCGGCCGAACGGCCCTACCGGACGGCGAGCGAAGCGAGACCCAGAATCGCTACGAACGGCGAGCCAGCTCGCGCTTGGCGGTGCGGCGGAAGCGGATCGCCTTGCCGGCGTTGGCGCGCACCATCGCCACGCGTGACCTCGGCGCCTCGAACCCCTCGACCAGCCGGTGCGGGATGAGCCGCCAGCCGTTGTCGTCCTGGACCAGATCGCCGCGGATCTGGAAGTTCTCCATCCACGACAGCCCGGCCTCGTGCCGATGCGCGGTCAGGCAGGCCAGGCCCGGCTGCAGCGGGGCACCTTCGGCCGGCGCGTCGATGCAGATCCAGCGGTTCGCCTCGTCCGCGCGGACGGGTGCGCGCATCGAGAACGGGAACCCGTCCGGTGAGACGATCGCCAGCACCGCCGTCTGGTAGCGCCCGCCGAGCTCGAGCATCCGCGGATGCCAGGCGCCGCCGCCGCCCTCGGGGCCGGCGTGGAACCGCTTCGGCTCCTCGGAGTGGCCGGAGCGGACCTCCTCCATGTGGGCGCCGTACAGCGCCGGTTCGGCGTCGGGCGCTTCGGCCGGCCACACGTACACGCGCTCGGGGCGGACGTGGACGTAGATGCGGTCGAAGTACCAGCCGAAGAAGCGCCTGAACGGCTGCGGGGGCAGCCGGCGGACGGCTCCCGGGAGCTTCTCGGCCGACTCACGGGCGTACCGCTCGCGGTTGGCGTCGAGGTCCTCGTCGTCGACCTGGGCCGATCCCTGGACGAGCACGGTCGGTGGATCTGAGAGGCCGCTTCCGGTCGGATCGGAGAACAGCAGCGAGACGAGCGGGTTGGCCTGCGCGTCGTTGGCCTTCTTCGGGTAGCCGAGCCCGGTGGTGACGTCGATGCACGGGGCCCCCGGGCGGTAGTAGGGCGTGACGGGCCAGGTGATCGGCTGGCCGGCCCGGTCGACGGTGGTCAGCTCGGTCGTGATGAACCGGTCGAACACCGCCTGGACTTCAGGTGGAAGAGATGCCGTCACAAGGCCTCACTGAGAGTAACCCGGTTCGCCTGGCAGGACGATCCGGGCGGTCTCGCCCTGCATCACCACGCGCGGCTGCACCGGGTGCACCTCCCGGCCGCGCGCGTGCGCCAGCAGCGCAGCGGCCGACTCGAACGCCGACAGCTGCTCGAGATGCTTGATCGTCGGGAACACGAGGAACAGCTCGCCGCGCGTGCGCGCCCCGAGCGCGGCCGCCGGCGCGTACCAGCGGGCGTCGACGATCTCGCCGCCGTCGACCCGCGCCTGCGCTCCCGCTGGGAGCGACGCGAGGAAGAACCACGTGTCGAAGCGGATCCTGACCTCGGCCGGAGTGATCCATCGCGAGAATGGCACGAGCTCGGCGGGATCGCCGACCGAGATCCCCGCCTCCTCCTCGAGCTCGCGGATCGCCGCGGCGCGCAGCGCGCCGTCGCCGTGGCCCTCTTCGCGGTCGACGGCCCCACCGGGAAACACCCACGCGCCACCCATGAAGCGGGCGTTCGGGTTGCGCTGAACGAGCAGCACCTCGAGCGCCGTCTCGCCGCCGCGGAGCAAGATCACGGTGCCGGCGGGGCGCGGCACGGTCTGCTCGCCGAAGTTGAGCGGCTGTTCGGGGCCGGGTCTGTCGGTGCTCATGACGGGCTCGCTATCGTGCCGCATTCTCCCCGAGGCGACGTTAGCCTTGTCCGGGTGAAGTGGATCTGCGGCTCGTGCGGCTTCATCTACGACCCCACCGAGGGAGATCCCGACGGGGGCATACCGGCCGGGACGGCGTTCGAGGACATTCCGGAAACCTGGTTCTGTCCCGTGTGCGGCGCGCGCAAGCGCGACTTCGAGCCGTACGACGAGTAGGCCCGGCGAGCAAAGTCAGTAACGGCGCGGATTCTCACACTAAGGGCTCGCAGGTCATCAACTGCGGGAGCTCGGCGCGTTATGTGAAGGGGTTCGGCTGGGGGTGGAGAATGAGTTTG
>Ga0335078_10011349_pt1 | contig 13207 bp, 11 predicted proteins | sample Lox_Sample_32_FD_206711 | JGI IMG/M metagenome (GOLD analysis project Ga0335078, IMG submission 206711) | Soil microbial communities from Loxahatchee National Wildlife Refuge, Florida, United States - Lox_Sample_3.2 | ecosystem: Environmental > Terrestrial > Soil > Wetlands | place: USA... | reverse complement strand
ATAGGTCCCACCGCCCCGTTTGAACACCGTGAACGTGCCGGAGGCTCCGCCGAACGCCTGCGGCGGCAGGTGATCGAAGCCGAGGCCCTCATCGGGGTCGTGGCCGCCGTTCCCGCTCGGGACGCGGGGTCCGATCGGGAACACTCCGGCCGGAGGCGGGCCGCCGTGCGGGCCGAGTCCTATGTTCTGCAGCGGCCGCTTGGCGAGGCTCTGCAGTGACTGGTCGACCTGGCCCTGGAGCTCGCTCCGGGTGCCCCCGTAGCCCGCGACCACGACCGCGACCACCGCAATCGCCACCGCCGCGCCCGCGAACAGCGCCATCCGCGCGCGCAGGCTCATTGCTGCGGCTCCCGGAGCGAGTAGCCGACGCCCCTGACCGTGTGGATCTGCGCCTGCGCCCCGGCCTCCTCGAGCTTGCGCCGGAGGTAGCCGACGTATACGCGGAGCGCGTTTGAGGTGGGCCCGAAGTCGTATCCCCACACGCGGTCGTAGATCAGCGTGTGCGGCAGCACCCGCCGCGGGTTGAGCATCAACAGTTCGAGCAGCTGGAACTCGGTCCTGGTCAGCTCGACGAACGTCTCCCCCACCATCACGCCGTGGCGCGCCGAGTCGAGCCTCAGGTCCACGAACGACAGCGCACCGTCGGGCGTCGTCTCCCCGCCCGCGCGGCGCAGCAGCGCGCGCAGACGCGCCTTGAGCTCGTCGATGTCGAACGGCTTGACCAGGTAGTCGTCGGCCCCGGCGTCGAGCCCGTCGATCCGGTCGCTCACGGCGTCGCGGGCGGTGAGCATCAGCACCGGGACGCGGTTGCCCTCCCGTCTGAGCAGCCGGCACACCTCGAGGCCGTCGATGTCGGGCAGGCCGACGTCGAGCACGACGGCGTCCGGAAGGGTGCTGTTCACCTCCGACAGCGCGCCGGCGCCGGTGTCGGTCAGCTTGACCTCGTAGCCGGCCAGCGACAGCGCGCGGCGCAGCACGTCTCGCAGCGCCCGATCGTCGTCGACCACCAGCAGTCTCATGGTGTGGATTGTGGTCGCTTGCAGACGATCTCGCGACCAGTTCCTACTTAGGTCTTACCCGGCGGGGCGGCCGTCTCGCGAAGGACCGCGCCCAGGATCCCGTTCACGAACGCCGGTGCCTCGGCCCCGCAGAACCGCTTGGCCGTCTCCACGGCCTCGTCGATCGCCCCCTCGGGTGGGATCGCATGGTCGCCGGGCAGCTCCTGTCCGTACAGCAGCTCGGCCAGGCCGACCCGCAGGATCGACCGCTCGAGCGGGGCGATTCGCTCGAGCGACCAGCCGGTCGCATGGGTCCGGATCAGCTCGTCGAGCTCGGGCCGGTGGTCGCGCACGAGATCCGCCACCGCACGCGTGAACGCGTGGGTGTCACGGGGAAACGTCTGCTCGAGCGGCCGACCGAGCAGATCGCTCTGATACAGCGCCCAGATCGCAGCGCGGCGCTGCTCGGTCCTACGCACGCGACGAGTGTAGTCGCGGGGCGGGGCGGGTTGCGGACCAGGATCGCGCGGCGCCGGCCTCCCCCGCGGTCAGTCGGTGACGGTGAGCTCCTTGGACACCGAGGTGAGGATCTCGCAGCCCTCGTCGGTCACGACCACGAGATCCTCGATCCGGACCCCGAGCTCCCCGGGGAGGTAGACGCCGGGCTCGACCGTGACCACGTTCCCCGTCCTGAGCACGGCGTCGGAGCGCTGGGCGAGCCGCGGCGCCTCGTGGACCTCGAGTCCGACGCCGTGGCCGAGCCCGTGCCCGAAGTGCTCGCCGTGCCCGGCGGCCTCGATCGCGGCGCGCGCGATCCCGTCGACATCCCGGGCCGCGGCGCCGGCCTTGACCTCCTCGACCGCGGCCAGCTGAGCGTCGAGGACCAGCTGGTAGACCTCGTCGGCCTCCGAGCTCACGGCTCCGGCGGCCAGCGTCCGCGTGCAGTCCGAGCAGTACCCATCGAGCTCGGCGCCCCAGTCGATCACCACGAGCTCGCCGCGGCGGATCTCGACGTCGCGCGGGCGCGCGTGGGGCAACGCGCCGCGCGGACCGCCGGCGATGATCGGGGCAAAGCTCGGCCTCGCGGCGCCGCGCCGGCGCATCTCGAACTCGAGCTTGAGCGCGAGCTCGCGCTCGTTCTGCCCGGCCAGTCCGCCGGAGACGAGCTCCGCGAACGCCTCGTCGGCGAGCACGGAGGCGGCCCTGATCGCCGCGACCTCCTCTGGCTCCTTGATCGCTCGCAGGCCCTCGACCAGACCGTCCACCCCGATCAGCTCGATCCGCTCCGCCAGCAGCTCGCGCAGCTGCGCGAGCGCGTGGACCGACACATGCGACTCCTCGAACCCGAGCCGCAGCTCGCCCGCCGGAAGCACGTCCTGCACTCCCTCGATCAGATGCTGCGAGGAGCGGCGGCGCTCGAACGACGGGTCGACCTCCTCCGCCGCCTGCTCGACGTAGCGAAAGTCGGTCACGAACGCCCGCACCCCGGCGCCGATCACCGCGATCCCGTTGCTGCCCGTGTACCCGGTGAGGTAGCGCAGGTTGTGGAGGCCGGAGACGAGCAGCGCGTCGACGCCGGCGTCGGGCAGTCGCTCGGTCAGGCGGTCGGCCCGGACGCTCATTCCGCGAGCTCGTCTCGGATCCGCTCGAGCGCGTCGCGGTATCCGTCGGGCCCCTTGCCGGCGACACGGCCGATGCACAGCTCGGTGATCACCGAGTGGCGCCTCCACTGCTCGCGCGCGTCGACATCGGACAGATGGACCTCGACCGCCGGCAGCCCGGCCAGCTCGAGCGCGTCGCGGATCGCGTACGAGTAATGGGTCCATGCGCCCGGGTTGAGCACGATCGCGTCGGCGAGCCCGTCGAGCCGGTGCAGATGCTCGACGAACTCACCCTCGTGGTTGGTCTGGAAGAACCGGACCTCGAGCCCGAGCTCGCGCGCGACCTCGCCGATGCGCCGCTCGAGCTCCTCGAGCGTCACCCGCCCGTAGTGGGTGGGATCCCGGCGGCCGAGCTGGTCCAGATTGACCCCGTGCATGACCTCGACGCGGTTGTGCGTGACGCTCACGGTGCGATCAGCTCTTGCACGGCGGCGCGCAGGTCGGCGGGCTCGACGCTGCAGCCCGCCGTCGCCCGCCCCGGTTCGGCGCACAGCACGAACGGCACCGGCCCTGCGGCGGTGCGCTTCTTGTCGCGCCCGGTCGCGTAGATCACGGCGTCCACGTCGGTGTCCTCGAGCCGCACCGGCAGCCCGGCCGCGAGCAGCATCTCGCGGACCTGCGCGCGCAGCCCGTCCGCCCCTGACAGTCGCAGCTCGGCCAGCAGGCCGAGGCCGACCGCCTCGCCGTGCCGGTAGCGCGCATACCCCGTCGCCGTCTCGATCGCGTGCGCGACCGTGTGTCCGAGGTTGAGGATCTGGCGCAGGCCGTGATCGCGCTCGTCCTGGGAGACGATCCGCACCTTGACGTGGGCGCACGCGGTGATCACCTCCGGGTCGGTGCAGGACCCGCCCGCGCTCAGGCGATCCCAAAGCGCGCCGCCCGAGATCAGCGCGGTCTTCAGCACCTCGGCGTAACCGGCGGCCAGCTCTTCGGGCGGGAGCGTCTCCAGCGTCGCGGGGTCCGCGATCACGGCGCTCGGCTGATGGAAGGCTCCGACGTAGTTCTTGGCCTCCGGCAGGTCCACCCCCGTCTTGCCCCCGATCGCCGAGTCGACCTGGGCGACCAGCGTCGTCGGCACCTGCACGATCCGCACCCCGCGCTGGTAGGTCGCCGCGCAGAAGCCCGCCAGGTCGCCCACGACGCCGCCCCCGAGCGCAACCACCACGTCCGAGCGGGTGGCCCCGTGACGCGCCATCTCCGTCCACACGATCTCCGCGTGGGCGATCGTCTTGGACTGCTCGCCGGGCATGATCCGAACGTCGCCGAGGAGCGGCTCCAGTCGCTCTCGGTAGAGCCGCCCGGCGTGATAGTCGCTCACCAGCAGCCGCCGGCCGGTCACCATCGACGGCCAGAACCGCTGCTCGGTCACGAGGCCGGAGCCGATGTAGACGGGGTAGTCGGAGGACGCGCTGGTCGCCCACAGCATCCGCGTCCCGCCGTGCGGTAGGCCGGCCAGCGCCTCCACCACCTCCCGGATCTGCTTCGAGCGGGTGGCGGGGACGATCACATCGGCGAGCCCCTCGTAGACCGGGCGCCGCTCATCGTGCAGCTCGTTGAAGCGGCGTGGGTCCGATGCCAGCGGGCGGCTTCCGTTCCCCTCGACTCTCCGCCAGGCGTCCTCCCAGACGGTCTCCAGCCAGATCACCCGGCAGCCGGCGAGGGCCTCCCGGACCCGCGCGGAGCCGATCGCGCCGCCGCCGAGCGCCACGGCCTCGACGGCCGGATCGGCGAGCACCTCCAAGGTGACCCGCTCCTCCACTTCGCGGAATGCGGCCTCTCCTTCCTGGGCGAAGACGTCCTGGATCCGGCGTCCCAACCGCGCCTCGATCACCTCGTCGACGTCGACGGCGGTCTCACCGAGCAGGTGGACGGCGGTCGTCTTGCCCGCCCCCATGAAGCCGATCAGTGCGGTCTGCGCCACTCGATCCGTTCCTCGTACGCGCGGACCGCCGTGCGGACGTCGTCGATGTGGTCGCCGCCGAACTTCCGCCGGTAGGCGTCCGCGAGCACGAACGCCACCATCGCCTCGCCCACCACGCCGGCCGCGGGCACCGTGCACGAGTCGGTCCGCTCTCTGAGCGCCTCGGCGGGCTCGTGGGTGGCGATGTCGACCGACCGCAACGGCTTGGTGAGCGTCGGCAGCGGCTTCATCGACGCCCGCACGACCAGCGGCGCGCCGGTCGTCATGCCGCCCTCGACGCCGCCGGCGCGGTTGGTCTCGCGGTAGTAGCCGTCCTGGTCGCTGTAGAAGATCTCGTCGTGCGCCTGGGACCCGGGGAGGGCGGCAACCTCGGCGCCGTCGCCGATCGACACCGCCTTGATCGCCTGGATCGAGAGGATGGCCTGGCCGAGCCGGCCGTCGAGCCGTTCCTCCCACGAGACGTGAGAGCCGAGCCCGGGGACGAGCCCGAACGCGATGACCTCGAACACGCCTCCGAGCGACTCGTTCGCCTTCCGCAGCCGGTCGATCTCGGCGACCATCTGCTTGGTGGCGTCGGGGTCGAGACAGCGGACCGGCGACTCGTCGACGCTGTCGAAGTCCGTTGGAGTGAGGTCATGTCTAGTCGGCGTCTTGACGCTCGTGATCTGGATCACGTGCGAGAACACCTCGACCCCGAGCTCGCGCAGGAACGCCTTGGCGAGCGCCCCGCCGGCAACGCGAGCCGCGGTCTCGCGGGCACTGGCACGCTCCAGGATGTTGCGGACGTCGGTTGATTTGTATTTCTGGGTGCCGACGAGGTCGGCGTGGCCTGGGCGGGGCAGGTGGACCTCGGCGACCACGGCCTCCACCGGCCACGGGTTCATCCGCTCCTCCCAGTTCGCGTAGTCGCGATTCGCGACCTCGAGCGCGATCGGGCCGCCGAGCGTCCTGCCGTGCCGGACGCCGCCGGTGACCTCGACCTGGTCGCGCTCGATCTTCATCCGCCCGCCCCGGCCGTGACCGAGCTGGCGGCGCGCCAGATCGCGGTTCAGCGCGTCGCGGTCGAGCGCCAGGCCCGCCGGCAATCCCTCGAGGATGCAGGTCAGCCTCGGGCCGTGCGACTCGCCGGCGGTTGTCAGGCGCAGCGTCATGGCCGATGTAGGTTACGGACGGACCGGATCCGCGGATTCCGGCGCGTCCTTCCTCCGCGCTTGGTACTGAGCAACCCGTAATTTCTACGGATAGAGGTTCGGGGCCCACGAGCCGATGCGTTGTGTGTGGTGTCGATGAGCCTGCTGCGCGTCCGGTGACGCTATCCCGATGTCGTCTCCCCTCGAGCATCTTGCAGAACACGACCTGCTGACCGGGATCTACAACCGGTCGCGACTCGTCAGCGAGCTGGATCGCCAGCTGTCCTATTCGGCTCGGTACTCCCGCGCCGGCGCTCTGCTCACCCTCGACATCGACAACTTCAAGCTGGCCAACGACACCTACGGCCGCGCCGCCGGAGACGTGATGCTGAAGGCCGTCTCGGAGATCCTCCGGGCCCGCGCCCGCTCCACCGACGTGGTCGCGCGGCTCGGCAGCGACGAGTTCGCGGTGATCCTCCCCGAGGTCAACGAGGAGGAGGCGCTGATCGTCGCCCGCGACATCCGCGCGGTCCTGTGCGAGCGCCAGATCGGGCCGCCGATCATGGCCAGCGTCGGAATCGCGCTGCTGACCGGCGACGAGGAGGTCGCGGCTGACGACATCCTCGCCCGGGCGCAGATCGCGCTGTACGAGGCCAAGGAGCTCGGTGGCGACCAGGCAAGGATCTTCACCGACCAGGCCACCGGCGCCCTCACCTGGGTCCAGCGGATCCGCACCGCGCTGGCCGAGGACCGTTTCGTCTTGTACGGGCAGCCGATCGCCGACCTCCGCACCGGCCGCATCACCCATCACGAGCTGCTCGTGCGGATGCTCTCCGAGGACGGGGACATCATCCCCCCCGCCGCCTTCCTGCCGATGGCCGAGCGGTTCGGCGTGATCGGCGAGATCGACCGCTGGGTCACGAACGCCGGCCTGCGGCTGGCGATCGACGGCGAGGGAGTCGCGATCAACCTGTCCGGCTATTCGATCGGCGACCAGGCGATCATCACCGAGATCCGCAGCGCGATCGCCGACGGCGTCGACCCCGGCAAGGTGATCTTCGACGTCACCGAGGCGGCCGCGATGACCAAGCTCGAGGCCACCCGCCAGTTCGCCGGCACCCTCTACGGGCTCGGCTGCAGCCTCGCGCTCGACGACTTCGGCACCGGCTTCTCCTCCTTCACCTTCCTCAAGCACATTCCGGCGCGGTACCTGAAGATCGACATGGGCTTCGTCCGCGAGCTCGCGAGCAGCAAGCTCGACCACCAGGTCGTGAAGTCGATCGTCGGCATCGCCCGCTGCCTGGACAAGCGCACGATCGCCGAAGGCGTCCAGGACGCCGACACGCTCGGCGTGCTCAAGGCGATCGGCGCCGACTACGCCCAGGGGTTCCACTTCGGGGCCCCCAAGCGGCTCTCGCCGCCCACGGCCTTCGAGCGCCAGCTGCGCGCCGCCCGGGCCGTCCAGACGACCGCCTGAGCGTCGCCCCGGCTCCGTCCGCTCCGCCCCGCTCCGGGGAGCCCGTCGCGGCCAACGTGCCACTCCCGGGGGCGGCCCGGTCGCACGGGCATCCCGCCCGGATAAAGGGACACTCGCCACCCTCGCCGCCGGTGAATGCCGATTCACCCGGCGATAGCACGGTCTTCGGGACGCTCGAGCGCAGCCGCTCATCGAGTGTCCCGTTATCCGGCCTCGCCGCTCCTGTGCCGGCGGGGCCGCGCGTGGGCTGCGGCGCGCGGCCCCCGGCAAGTGACATTCGGCGCCCGCACGGCCTCGAACGCCACGTTGCCCGCGATGCATGCAGCGAACGTCGCCATCGCCCGGGGGTCGGTGTCCGAATCACGCGAGCGTGACGTCTCGCCACCGGCCGCCGCGCCGGGTCACAACTCCTCACTCGGCGGCACGCTCAGCTCGAGCGCGCCCGTGTGACCCTTATACGTGGCTGAATCTCCGTCCACCGACGCGGGGGGCGTTGAGTGTGGAGCTGTGACCGCGCAACCGGCCAGCGAAACAGAGGGCCAGGGCGCCTCTCACAGAGAGCGACCCGGGCCCCGAGGAGCTGACCGGCTGAGCTCGTTAATACTTGCCGGCGACGTCGACCGCGTAGCGCTGGTTGCCCGCCGCCACGAGCGACAGGCGGATCGTCATCGCGACGTGATGAAGGCGGCTCAGCTTCTTGGCCATCGTCTTCGACAGGTGCAGACGGAGACTCACGGTGCCGTTCTTGATCGACGCCACGGTGCCGAGGCCGATCCGGACCGACGGACCATGCCCGGCCTTGATGCCCGCCTTCTTGGCGGCTGCCCGCGTGATCGAGACCGTCGCGATGCCGTTCGCCGGCATGTTCGACGTGACACCCACCACGATGCCGTGTCGCAGCACCGACTTCAGGCTCTGGGGCATCAGATGAACCTCGACGCTCAGCGCGTTGCCCGACGCGGAACCCGACGACGTGCTCGGCGGAACCGGCTGGCCGTTTGAGCCGAGCACCTGAACCGTCTGGGTGATGCTGGCCTTGTTGCCACCGCGGTCGGTCACGGTAAGCGTGACCGGGTAGTTGCCGGCCGCGGCGTAAGGGTGATCCACGCTCGGGCCGGTACCGGTGGTGCCGTCGCCGAAGTTCCAGGTGTAGCCGCCGTTCGGGACCAGCAGCGTCGAGTTCGTGATCGAGCCGTCGAACAGGACGTTGTCGCCCTGATCCACGGGGCCCGGCACGATGAACTGAGGGACGAGGTTGACCGTTCCCGAGCACGGAAGCGCGTTCGGATCGGTCTCGATCGCGCCAGCGTTGTTGAACTCGCGCTGGATCGCGTAGGTGTTCGCCCCGACGGTCACGTTGTCGAGGCCGCTTCCGAGCGGCACGCAGCCGTTGTCGTTGATCTCGTCGCCGTTGTCGCTGTTGTACCAACCGTCCATGGCGGGGTCGGTGAGCGCGGCGAGCTCCGCCTGGCTGAGCGGGCTGACCAGCTTGCCGCCGACTTGGTCGGCGACCGTCAGCTGGTCGACCGGGAGCTGAATGTTGGGTCCGCTGGGGTCGTCGCAGCCGACCCCCTGGCCCCATTGCGCCGTCCACGGTTGCACGACGTAGGCGATCTTGCTTTCGCCGACGTCGACCTGCGAGTGGTAGGAGCAGAACTGAGCCTGCGGCATGGCCGCATTATTCGGGTCGGGGGCGACCGCCGAGCACACGTCGCCGGACGAGTCGAGGCAGATTTGGACACCCGGCGGGGTCAGCAGGACGACCAGCGGCGTGTATCCGGGCTGGTTCCCACCGGGCAATCCCATCTGCGGGAGCATCGCCTGCAGTTCGAGCTTGAGCTGCGCGTCGGTCAGGCAGATCGGCGTATGCCGGTTCCCGATCGGACCGTTCGGCTCCCCGTACCACACGTCCAACCCCGTGGTCGGGCAGCCGCTGGCCGGATAGTCGTTGCCGGAGCCGCTCGGGTGGTTGGCGCCGAACCCACACGTGTAGCCACTCGGGTCACCTGCGCCAGTCCCGTAATCGATGCACCCGCCGGCATAGATCGACTTGTTCGCGACGCGGTTCCCGGACTGATCCGTGTACTGGGACGTCAGCGCGTACGGCGAGGTGAAGGTGTTACTGCCGGCCGCGACGTCGCTGAGGAACCCCTGGACGTACTTACGCGTCTCGGCCCAGTACAGCCGGTCCGGATCCCAGGTGAGCGCGTAGGTCTCGTTCTGCGAGATAATCGAACCGTTCTGGTGGTAGCAGATCGGTGAGACATCGCCGACGGTCAGCCACTTAAGGTCGGGCGTCAGCGACGGATCGACACATGCCCCGTGCGGCGCGACCACGTTGACGGGCCACGAAGCGTTCGGCACGAGCGCGACGCCGTAGGTGCTGCCCCCGTCGTTGATCACGACCGCCTGCGCGCTGGCCACCACGGCCAGCGACGCCACAAGGGTGCAGGTGAGCGCCAGGAGAATCCGGCGAGCGGTGAGCGAATAACGGCGCATATCAGCCTCCTACCGTGAGATTGCGCAGGTCGACGACGGCGCCGACGCTCGGGTCGTACTGGAACAGGGTGAGGGCGCTGAGTGGCGTGTTCGCGAGCAGCTCGCGGCCGACGTTCGACGCGGTCTGGCGAGCCTTGTTGGCGGCCTCAACCGACGGGTGCTGGGCGGCCGTGATCGAATTCACCGAGAACAGCGCGACCGGGGTCGACGAGCCGGTGGAGGATTGCTTGGACAGCCCCTCGGTCTGGCCGGGTGCGAGCGACAGGATCTCGCAGTCGATCGGACCCGGGGTGCACGCCCCCGCGCCGCTGACCACGGTCCCCGGCTCGACCACGAACAGGACCCGGTTGCCGCCCTGCAGCACGCCGAGCTCGAGCAGCATCGGCTGCTGCTTGCCCGGCAGGATGCTGAGCCGCTCGAGCGGGTCGATCGTGTTCAGGCTGCCGTCCGCGTTCGTGAGCGCGAGCGAGACATGGTAGGACTGGGTCGCGGTGAGCCCGGTCGGTGCGGGCTTCGGCGAGCTCGGCGCGGGCGCCGTCGGGGTGGGCGCCGGCGAGGTCACCGGGGTGCTCGGCGCGGGCGCGCTCGGGGTGGTCCCGCCGCCGACGTTGGTCGAGACCGTGCCGCTGCCCCCGATGGCGCCCGTGCTCGCGGTCGTGCTCGCGGTCGTGCTCGCCGAGGCGGTCGTGGCGGTGGTCGTGGTGGACGTCGTGGCGACGTGCTGGGGCGCGAACGGGTTGTGGCCGTTGCCGGCGAGCTTCGTGTTGCCGGGCGTCGACTTGACCGCGATCGCCGGGAGCGCCGTCCCCGATGAGTAGGGCAGCGGCCCGGTGGGCGGCGTGACCAGGTCGGTCGGAGCCTTCTTGGTCAGCAGCACCGGCACCGCCACCAGGGCGACGATCAGCAGCACCGCGACCGGCCAGAGCTTGCGCTCGACCAGTTCCTTGAACATGTTGCGCACGACGGTCATCGGAGCACCGGGGTGACGGCCGCGGCGGGCGCGGCGGTGGACGAACCAGAGGTCGAGGTCTGCGCCTGCGTGCTCGGCGCGGGGCCGGACTGCGTGGCGCCTCCGAGCGGGCCCTCGGTGGGCGGCACGATGTAGGTCGTCGCCGACACGCTGGCGGTGATCTGCGGGAAGCCGTTCGGGCCGGGAATGAGGTTGATCGCGTTGATCGTCATCAGGCGCCCGCTGACCAGCAGGCGGCTGTCGCTGCTGACCACAAAGCTCTCCAGACGGTTGAAGAAGGAAGACAGGTGGAAGTAGTTGCCGCTGAGCGTGATCGTGAACTGCTCGGTGGGCAGGCCGGCGGCGCCGACGGACGCTCCAGGAGGAAGCTGCGCCGAGGAGGCCGCGCTCGACGTGGACGAGCTGCCGGTCGTGCCGGTGGTGGGGGTGGGAGTGGGGGTCGAGGTGGAGCTGCTCGATCCGGCCGACAGCTGCAGGCCGCGGAAGCTCACGTGGGAGGCCTGAGCCGCGCTCTGGACCTGATAGATCAGCGAGGGGACGTCATCGTCCGGCGGAACCGCCTCGCCGAGCTTGGCGAGCTGGGCGTACTGACCGGCGAACGCCTTCTTGGCGCTCTCTCCGGCGGCGACCTGGCCCTGAGCCGCGCTGAGTTGGCCCTGCTCGGCCGTGATCTGGGTGCTGAGGCTCGACGCCTGGTCGCGCTTGGGCGACACGACGAACATCCAGCCGGCCACGACTGCGCCGACGGCGAGGACGACGAGGATCACGATGCGGTCGCGGGCGGTCACTGGGTGCCTCCGGTCGCGGTGGTGGTGCCAGAGGTCGTGGTGGTGGCAGAAGTCGTTGAGGTGCCCGCGGCCGTGGAGGTGATCCCGTTGACCGAGGTGACGCCCTGGGCGCCGGCGTTGGCCACGGGCGTGAAGAACACGGTCAGGTCGAACGTCGGCGCGGTCGCGGTGCACCCGGTCGGCGACACGCCGGTCGGCCCTCCGGCACCTGATGCGGCCGCGTTGGCCTCCTGCGAGTTGCTGAACGACACACGGGTCACGCCGTTGATCAGGCGCAGGCGAGACATCAGGCGCGCGACGTCGTCCTGGCTGCCGGTGCAGCCGGTCAGCTCGAACGCCGGCGCGGTGATGTCGGCCCGGAGAGCGTTGCCGGCCCCGCCGCCGGCGGTGGCGCCGGGCACGACCGTGCCGTTGATCGCCGACAGCGTGGTGTCGGCCGGGACGACCTTCGCGAGGTTCTCGAGCGCGCCGTGCCAGTCAAAGCGAGCCGCGGCGATCGAACTCACGGTCGAGATGCGCGTCTGCGCGAGCTGGGAGAACTTGGAGAACGAGCCGAGGCGACTCGCAACGGCCTGCTCCCGGGCGACCTGCGTCTTGAGGCTCGTCAGCATGGCCTGACGGGAGCTGATCGAGTTTCCCGTCAGTACGTACACGGTCACGAGCGCGACGGCCGCGGTGAGCAGCCCGAGCAGGACGTAGACCGGCAGCGCCATCCCGGTCGAGGGACCGCGGCTGCGACCGCGCGACTCGGCGGGGATGAGGTTGACGGCCCTCACGACGGGATCTCCTCGACGGTCAGGCCGGCGGCGACCGCGAGACGGCCGGCGTCGACACCGCCGAACCCGCCGGGCTGGCCCTCCTGGATCACGCCGACTTCGAGCGGAAGCCCGACCTCTTCGCCGAGCTGCTCGGGGAAGCCGGGGATCGTGACGGCGGGTCCGGTGAGCACGACACGCTCGACGACGGCCGAGGCATCCTGCATCGCGAGGAAGTCCAGCGAGTTGCGGACCTCGTCCGCGATCCTCCGGACTCCGTCGTTCAGCACGTCGCGGGCCTCGGCGACAATGTCGGCATCGCCCTCGACCTCGTCGATCGGCATCAGCAGGCCGACGTGGCGGAGCCAGCCGTGCGCGTGCTCGAGCGTGAGCGCGCGACGCTCGGCGAGCTCGCCGGCGATCGACTCGATCCCCTGGCCGGCGACGCGCGTGAAGGCACAGGCGGGTCCAACCGCGACCGCGAGGTTGGTCAGGCCGCCGACGCTCGTGTACAGGGTGGCGCCCGTCAGCTCGGGGCGGTACAGCGCGCGGATCATCGCGAACGCGGAGAGGTCGACGCCTACTGGGCGGAGCCCCGCCTTCCGGGTCGCGTCGAGCAGGCGCTCGATCATGTCCCGCCGCGCGGCGACGACGACGACGCGGGTACGCGGTCCGTCCGGCGTCTCGACGATCCCGAGCGAGTGGTGCTCGAGCACGGCCTGCTCGAGCGGCATCGGGATGTGGTCGGCCGCCTGGAAGCGAATCGCCGAGTTGATCTCCTTGGCGCCCTTTAGCGGCGGAAGGTCGAGCGTGCGCATGACGATGCGCTGGTTGGCGACTCCGAGGCGCACGCGCCGGCCGAGCTTGTGCTCGGCGAACAGGTCGCGCAGGGAAGCGGCGAGCGTCTCGACGTCGACGACCTCGCCGTCGCGGACGATGCCGGCCGCAAGCGGGGCGCTGGCGGCGCGCTCGACCTTGACCTGGCCCGGGCGCGTCTCAACGGCGGCA